>Ga0210040_10000225_pt1 | contig 99372 bp, 86 predicted proteins | sample CryGeyCG12114_NA_FD_185462 | JGI IMG/M metagenome (GOLD analysis project Ga0210040, IMG submission 185462) | Groundwater microbial communities from aquifer - Crystal Geyser CG19_WC_8/21/14_NA (SPAdes) (version 2) | ecosystem: Environmental > Aquatic > Deep subsurface > Groundwater | place: USA... | reverse complement strand
GGAGGGCCGGTGCCGGAGGGCCGGTGCCGGAGGGCCGGTGCCGGAGGGCCGGTGCCGGAGGGCCGGTGCCGGAGGGCCGGTGCCGGAGGGCCGGTGCCGGAGGGCTGGGGCCGGAGGGCTGGGGCCGGAGGGCTGGGGCCGGAGGGCTGGGGCCGGAGGGCTGGGGCCGGAGGGCTGGGGCAGGATGCCGGGCGTGAGCGCGACACCGCCGCCGGACGAGCACGCCGTCCTCCCCGCCCCCGCCACGGAGGACGAGCGCCAGGTGTGGGCTGCGCTGGCGGAGGAGGTGCGCGCCCACCAGTTCGCCTACTACGTGCGCGACGCGCCCAGCGTGCCCGACGCGACCTTCGACGCCCTGCTCCGCCGGCTGCAGGACCTCGAGGCCGCCCACCCCGAGCTGGCCGCCCCCGACTCGCCCACCCAGCAGGTGGGCGGCGCGTTCTCCACGGACTTCACCGCGGTCGACCACCTGGAGCGGCTGCTCAGCCTCGACAACGTCTTCACCCCTGGTGAGCTCGACGAGTGGGTCGATCGCGTGGTCCGCGAGGCGGGCGAGGGGGCCCGGCTCCGCTGGCTGTGCGAGCCCAAGATCGACGGCCTCGCCGTCGACCTCGTCTACGAGCAGGGGCGGCTCGTGCGGGCGGCGACCCGCGGCGACGGCCGCACCGGAGAGGACGTCACGCTCAACGTCCGCACCCTGCGCGACGTGCCGCACCGCCTCGACGGCGGGGCGGAGCCGGTGCCCGAGCTCCTCGAGGTGCGCGGTGAGGTCTTCTTCCCGGTCGAGGCCTTCGCGGAGCTCAACGCCGGCCTGGTCGAGGCGGGCAGGCAGCCCTTCGCGAACCCGCGCAACGCCGCAGCGGGGTCGCTGCGGCAGAAGGACCCGCGCGTCACGGCCCGCCGTCCCCTGCGGGTGCTCGTGCACGGTCTCGGCCGGCGCAGCGGGTTCGACGTCGCGAGCCAGTCCGAGGCGTACGAGCGCCTCGCCGCGCTCGGCCTGCCGGTGAGCAGCCACACCCGCCTCCTCGACGACGTCGCGGCGGTCCGTGACTTCGTGGCGAGGACGGACGAGGGGCGCCACGACGTCGAGCACGAGATCGACGGCGCGGTGGTCAAGGTGGACGACCTGGCCCTCCAGCGGCGCCTCGGCGCGACGAGCCGCGCCCCCCGGTGGGCCATCGCCTACAAGTACCCGCCGGAGGAGGTCACGACCCGGCTCCTGGAGATCTCCGTGAACGTCGGGCGGACCGGGCGCGTGACCCCCTTCGCCCGCATGGAGCCCGTGCTCGTGTCGGGGTCGACGGTCGAGCTCGCCACCCTGCACAACGCCGACGAGGTGCGGCGCAAGGGCGTCCGGCCCGGGGACCTCGTCGTCGTCCGCAAGGCCGGCGACGTCATCCCGGAGGTGCTCGGCCCCGTCCTGGCCGCCGACGCCGACCCGTCCGAGCGGGGACCGGAGTGGTCCATGCCCACGCACTGCCCGGCGTGCGGGACGCGGCTGGCGCACGAGCGCGAGGGCGACAAGGACATCCGCTGCCCCAACGCGCGGACCTGCCCCTCGCAGCTGCGAGAGCGTCTGTTCCACATCGCCTCCCGCAACGCGCTGGACGTCGAGGCGCTCGGCTGGGAGGCCGCCGGCGCACTGCTCGGCGGGGTGCCCGACGCCGGTGGCAGCCGCGACGCCCGTCCGGAGGCCGACGGCGCCCCCCTGGAGGCCGGAGACCGGGTGCTCACCGACGAGAGCGGCCTCTTCGACCTCTCCGACGCCGACCTGCTGCGCGTGCCGCTGTTCCGCAACGCCAGCGGCGACCTCTCGGCCAACGGGCGGCGCCTGCTGGACAACCTCGCCGCCGCCCGGGAGCGCCCGCTGTGGCGCGTGCTCGTCGCGCTGTCCGTCCGCCACGTCGGCCCCACCGCCGCGCGCTCGCTCGCCACGCGCTTCGGCAGCCTGGACGCCGTGGTCGGCGCGAGCGCCGAGGAGCTGGCCGCGGCCGACGGCGTCGGGTCCGTCATCGCCGAGGCCGTGCTCGCGTGGTGGGACGTGGACTGGCACCGCGCCACGGTCGAGGCGTGGCGCGCGGCGGGGGTGCGGCTGGAGGACGAGCGCGACACCTCGACGCCGCGCCACCTGGAGGGTGTCACGGTGGTCGTCACCGGAGGGCTGGAGGGCTTCAGCCGCGACGGCGCCAAGGAGGCGATCCTCGTGCGCGGCGGGAAGGCCTCCAGCTCGGTGTCGAAGAAGACCGACTTCGTGGTGGTCGGCGAGAACGCGGGGCAGAAGGAGGTCCGCGCCCGCGAGCTCGGGCTGCGGATCCTCGACGAGGACGGCTTCCGCGTGCTGCTCGAGGAGGGGCCCGACGCCCTCCCGGCGCCCGATCCGCCGGCGGACGAGGGGGGCGCGACCCCGGGCCCCGCCGAGGGCGCCCCCGAGCCCGCCCCCGAGCCCGCCCCCGGGCCTGCCGACGGCCCGCCGGGGGACGGGTCGGAGCGGCGTCCCGCGGCTCGGCGGACGGACCTGGACGAGGTCCGCGCCTGGGCGCGGGACAACGGCGACGACGTCGCCGCGCGCGGCCGGGTCGCGCAGTCGGTCCTCGACGCCTACGACGCCCGCTGACGGCTGGCGCGCCGCGCCGGCCGGGGCCCACCGGTCCCGGGCGCCCGGTCTGGCGCCGCGGGGTCAGCGGGGGCGGGCACGGCAGCGCGGCTGCTCGCGCGGGGTCGGGCGCCGGGGTCCCGGCTCCTAGACTCCCCGGCATGCCCGCACTCTCCACCGACGACGTGGCGCGCCTGGCCGCCCTCGCGCGCATCGACCTGGGCCCCGACGAGCTGGAGCGGCTGGCGGGCGAGCTCGACGCCGTCGTCGCCGCGGTCGCGTCGGTGTCCTCGGTCGTCTCCGACGACGTGCCCGCCACGAGCCACCCGCTGCCGCTGAGCGACGTCTACCGCGAGGACGTGGTCGAGCCGTCGCTGCCGGTCGACGACGTGCTCGCGGGCGCCCCCGCCGCCCAGGACGGGCGCTTCCTCGTCCCGCAGATCCTCGAGGAGGACTGATGGCCCCGGCCGACCCCCGAGCCCGCCCCGGCGCCGACGACCTGGTGCGCGCCGGCGCCGCCGACCTGGCTGCCCGCCTGGCGGCGCGCGAGGTCTCCAGCGAGGAGGTGGTGCGCGCCCACCTGGACCGCATCGCCGCCGTGGACGGGACGCCCGGCGACGGCCGCGGCGTCGCGGCCTTCCTGCACGTCAGCGCGCAGGAGGCCCTCGCGGACGCTCGCGCCGTCGACGCGCGCCGCGCCGCCGGCGAGTCGCTGCACCCGCTGGCCGGCGTGCCGGTCGCGGTCAAGGACGTCGTCGTGACGCGGGGCACGCCCACCACGGCCGGCTCGAAGATCCTCGAGGGCTGGGTGCCCCCCTACGACGCCACGCTCGTCGAGCGGCTGCGCGCGGCGGGCATGCCGCTGCTCGGGAAGACGAACATGGACGAGTTCGCCATGGGCAGCTCGACCGAGCACTCCGCCTACGGGCCCACCCGCAACCCGTGGGACACCTCCCGCACCCCGGGCGGCTCCGGTGGCGGCAGCGCCGCCGCGGTGGCCGCCTTCGAGGCGCCGCTGGCCGTCGGCACCGACACGGGCGGGTCCATCCGCCAGCCCGCCGCCGTGACGGGCTCGGTGGGCGTCAAGCCGACGTACGGGGGCATCTCCCGCTACGGCCTCATCGCCATGGCCTCGAGCCTCGACCAGGCCGGTCCGTGCGCCCGGTCCGTGCTCGACGCCGCCCTCCTGCACGAGGTCATGGGCGGGCACGACCCCCGCGACGCGACGTCCCTGACCGACCCGGTGGGGGCGCTGGCCGACGCCGCGCGCTCGCGCGACGTCCGCGGGATGCGCGTGGGCGTGGTGCGCGAGCTGACGGGCGACGGCTTCTCGGCGGGGGTGAGCGCCAGCTTCCGCGCGTCGCTCGACCTGCTGGAGGGCGCCGGGGCCGAGGTGGTCGAGGTCTCCTGCCCGACCTTCGCCCACGCCCTGGACGCCTACTACCTGATCATGCCCAGCGAGGCGTCCAGCAACCTGGCGCGCTTCGACGGCATGCGCTTCGGCCTGCGCGTCGAGCCGTCCGAGGGGCCGGTCACGGCCGAGCGCGTCATGGCCGCCACCCGCGGCGCCGGCTTCGGCCCGGAGGTCAAGCGGCGCATCATCCTCGGCACCTACGCCCTGTCGGCGGGCTACTACGACGCCTACTACGGCTCGGCGCAGAAGGTCCGCACGCTCGTCCAGCGCGACTTCGCGGCGGCCTTCGAGCAGGCGGACGTGCTGGTCTCGCCGACGGCGCCGACGACGGCCTTCCCGCTCGGCAGCAGGCTCGACGACCCGCTGGCGATGTACGCGGCGGACATCGCCACCATCCCCGCGAACCTCGCGGGGGTCCCCGGCATGTCGCTGCCGAGCGGCCTCGCCGAGGACGGCCTGCCCGTCGGCTTCCAGGTGATGGCGCCGGCCCGGGCCGACGAGCGCCTCTACCGCCTCGGCGGCGCCCTCGAGGCGCTCCTGGAGGATCGCTGGGGCGCACCGCTGCTCGCGTCGGCCCCTGCGCTCGAGACCGTTCCCGCCCGTCGACCGGAGGTCGCGCCCGCATGAGCACCACCACGACCGCATCGGTGGCTCCGAGGGGCGGCGCCGAGCCCGTCGTCGCCTACGACGACGCCGCAGCCCGCTACGACGTCGTCATCGGCCTCGAGGTCCACGTCGAGCTCGGGACCGCGACGAAGATGTTCGACGGGTGCTCGACCGCGTTCGGCTCCGGGCCCAACACGCAGGTCTCGCCCGTCTCGCTCGGCCTGCCGGGCGCGCTGCCGGTGGTCAACCGCACCGCCGTCGAGCACGGCATCCGCATCGGCCTGGCGCTGTCCTGCAGCATCGCCGAGACCTGCCGCTTCGCCCGCAAGAACTACTTCTACCCGGACATGCCGAAGAACTTCCAGACCTCCCAGTACGACGAGCCGATCGCCGCGGACGGCCACCTCGAGGTCGTCCTCGAGGACGGGACGCCCTGGCGGGTGGAGGTCGAGCGCGCCCACCTGGAGGAGGACACGGGCAAGTCGACGCACGTGGGCGGCACGACCGGGCGCATCCACGGGGCCGACCACTCGCTCGTGGACTACAACCGCGCGGGCATCCCCCTCGTGGAGATCGTCACCCGACCGGTCACCGGGGCCGGCGCGCGCGCCCCCGAGGTGGCGCGCGCCTACGTCTCCGCGCTGCGCGACCTGCTGAGGGCCCTCGGGGTCTCCGAGGCCCGCATGGAGCAGGGGCAGATGCGCGCCGACGTCAACGTCTCGCTGCGGCTCTCGCCGGACGCGCCGCTCGGCACCCGCACGGAGACCAAGAACGTCAACTCCTTCCGCTCCGTGGAGCGCGCCGTCCGCTACGAGGTCTCGCGCCAGGCGGCCGTGCTCGACGCGGGGCGGTCGGTCCTGCAGGAGACCCGGCACTGGCACGAGGACACCGGCATCACGACGTCCGGGCGCGTGAAGTCCGACGCCGACGACTACCGCTACTTCCCCGAGCCCGACCTCGTGCCCCTGACGCCCTCGCGGGAGTGGGTCGAGGAGATCCGGGCCACGCTCCCCGAGATGCCGGTCGCCCGTCGCGCGCGGCTGCAGGGCGAGTGGGGCTACAGCGACCTGGAGATGCGGGACGTCGTCAACGCCGGTCTGCTCGAGGTTCTCTCGGCGACCGTCGCCGAGGGAGCCAGCCCGGCGGCGGCCCGCAAGTGGTGGGGCGGTGAGCTCGCCCGCACGGCCAACGAGCGCGAGGTCGAGGTGACGTCGCTGCCCGTCGGCCCGTCGCAGGTCGCCGAGCTGGCCGGGCTCGTGGAGTCCGGGCGCATCAACGACCGGATGGCCCGCCAGGTGCTCGAGGGCGTGCTGGCGGGGGAGGGGACGCCCACCGAGGTCGTCACCGCCCGGGGCCTCGAGGTGGTCTCGGACGAGTCCTCCCTCGTGGCGGCCGTCGACGAGGCGCTCGCGGCGCAGCCCGACGTGGCGGAGAAGATCCGCGGTGGCAAGGTGCAGGCGGCCGGGGCCGTCGTCGGCGCGGTGATGAAGGCCACGCGGGGCGCGGCCGACGCCAAGCGCGTGCGCGAGCTCGTGCTCGAGCGCGTGGGCGCCTCGAGCGCGTAGCGGCCCGGGGAGGACGCACGCGCCCCGCCCCGGTCCTCCTCGCCCCGGTCCTCCTCGCGGCGGTCCTCCTCGCGGCGGGCCGGGGCGCGCGGTCCGGCCGGTAGCGTTCCCAGGTGCCTGCCGAGACCGCCGCCCCGTCCCCGGACGCCCGCCCCGACGAGACCGCGCCGCCGCAGGTGCGCCCCCTGGGGCCGGAGGACCACGCCCGGCAGTGGCGACTGCACGCGCTGTCCTTCGGGGAGGACCTCTCCTCCCCGCCCGACCCGGGCTCCGAGCCCGAGGGAGCGGTGCGCTACGGCGCGCTGGGCGCGGACGGCGACCTCCTCGGCGCCGTGACCCTGCTCCCGCGCGAGCACTGGTGGGGGGGGCGTCGCGTCGTCGCGGCCGACGTCACCGACGTGGCGGTGCAGCCGGAGGCGCGCGGCGCGGGCGTCGCGACGTCGCTGCTCCGGGCCCTCCTCGAGGGTGCGCACGAGCGCGGCGCCGCCGTCTCGGCGCTCTTCCCCACCGTGGCCGGGCTCTACCGCCGCGCGGGGTGGGAGGTCACGGGCACCCTGACCACCGTCGAGGTGCCCACCCACGCGCTGGCCCGCAGCGGTGCGGCCCCCGGGCTGCGCACCCGCACCGGCGGTCCCGCCGACCTGCCGGCCGTCGCGGCCCTCTACGAGCGCGAGGCGCGCGCCCGCAGCGGGATGCTCGTGCGCCCCGCGCCGCCGCACGACCGGCTGCCCGAGGGCGTCGACGGCCTGACCCTCGTCGAGGACGGCGACCGGCTGGTGGCGGCGGCCAGCTGGAACCGCGGCCGCGGGTACGGGCGCGAGGCCGTCTTCACCGTGCGGGACGTCGTGGCCGACACCCCCGCCGCCGCCCGCACGCTGCTGGGGATCCTCGCCGGCTGGGCGCCCGTGGCGCGCAACCTGCACCTGCGGCTGCTGCGCGGCGACGCCGTCGCCGCGGCCCTCCCCGTCGAGCTGGCGCGCGTGGTGGACCGCAAGGTCGTCATGCACCGCGTCGTCGACGTCGAGCAGGCGATGACCCAGCGCGGCTGGCCCGCGGCGGTGCGGGGGGCGGTCGTCGTCGCGCTCGAGGACGACCTCGCACCCTGGAACAGCGGGACGTGGGAGCTGTCGGTCTCCGGAGGAGAGGGCACCGCGCGGCGCACGGACGCCGACCCGGTGGTGCGGCTCACCCCCGGCGGGCTGGCCGGCCTGTACGCCGGGTCGACCACGGCGCTCGGCGCGGTCCGCACCGCGGGGGCCGAGGTGCTCGTCGACGACGAGGGCTCCGCTCTCGCGGCGCTCGACGTGCTCGCCTGCGGCGACCTGGTCGAGGTGCTCGACTACTTCTGAGCCACCCCCGGTTCCCGCCCCCTCTCGCCGAGCCGGCCGGCTCGGCGGCCCGTCCACCGGTCCCGGGGCCCTGGCGGTCCCGGGGCCCTGGCGGTCCCGGGGCCCTGGCGGTCCCGGGGCCCTGGCGGTCCCGGGGCCCTGGGCGGGCCCGCGCGTCGGGCAGGCTCTGCCCCGTGCTGCTGACCACCGCCGAGGAGGCCCTGGCCCGGGCGGGGACGCCGCTGCCGGCCTCGGCGGTGATGCCCGACCTGGTCGCCGCGCTGCGCAGCCGTGGCCGCGCCCTCCTCGTGGCCCCGCCGGGCACGGGCAAGACGACGCTGGCGCCCCTGGCGCTGGCCGACGCCCTCGACGTGGACGGCGCGGCGGGTCGCCGCGTCGTCGTCACCGAGCCGCGCCGGGTGTCGGTGCGCGCAGCGGCGCAGCGGATGGCCTCGCTGCTCGGCGAGGACGTCGGCGGGCTCGTGGGCTACGCCGTGCGCGGCGAGCGGCGCACCGGGCCTCGCACGCGCGTCGAGGTCGTCACGACCGGTCTGCTCCTGCGCCGGCTGCAGCGCGACCCCGAGCTCGCGGGCGTCGGCGCGGTGCTGCTGGACGAGGCGCACGAGCGGGCGCTGGACGCCGATCTCGCGCTGGCGCTGGTGGTCGACGTGCGCGAGGTGCTGCGGCCGGACCTGCTGCTCGTCGCCGCCTCGGCCACGCCCGACCAGGCGCCCCTGCGCCGAGCGCTCGCGGGGGCCCGGCCGGCCGGCCCGGCCGGCCGCCTCCCCGGTGGGGACGAGGACGCCGGCGAGGAGGTCCCCCTCGTGGTGGCCACGGCCCCCGTGCACCCGCTCGAGGTCGTCCACGACCCCCCGCCCGCTGGGCTGGACCTGCCGCGGGGCCTGCGGGTCGACCCCCGGCTGCTCGAGCACGTCGCCGCGGCGGTCCGCCGGGCCCTGGACGCCCACCCCGGTGACGTCCTCGTCGTCCTGCCCGGGGCGCGCGAGATCGCCCGGGTGTCCGCGCTCGTGCGCGCGGCGCGGCCCGACGTCGACGTCCTCGCCCTGCACGGGCGCACGCCCCGCGCCGAGCAGGACGCCGCGCTGCGGGCAGGACGCCGTCGGCGGGTGGTCTGCGCCAGTGCGGTGGCCGAGTCCAGCCTCACGGTCCCGGGCGTGCGCGTCGTCGTCGACGCCGGGCTCGCGCGGGTGCCCCGGACCGACCACGCGCGCGGCCTCGCCGGGCTCGACACCGTCCGGGTGTCGCAGGCGTCGGCGGTCCAGCGGGCGGGGCGCGCGGCGCGGGAGGGGCCGGGCGTCGTCGTGCGGTGCTGGTCGGCGGCCGACGACGCGCGCCTGCCCCCGCGTCCCGAGCCGGAGGTCGCCACCGCCGACCTCGCCGGAGCCGTGCTCGACCTCGCCTGCTGGGGCAGCCCCCGCGGCGAGGGCCTGGCCCTGCCGGACGCCCTGCCGGCGGGCGCCGTCGCCGCGGCCGAGCAGGCGCTCGCGGTGCGGGGCCTGCTGGACGCCGACGGGCGCGCGACCGGGCTCGGCCGCGCCGTCGCCGGCACGGGCGTGGACCCCCGCCTCGGGCGCGCGCTGCTGCTCGGCGCCCGGGCGGTCGGGGAGCGCCGCGCCGCGGAGGTCGTCGCGCTGCTGTCCGAGGACGGCCTGCTCGGCCGGGGCGGTCCCGGCTCGGACGACGTGGTGGCCGCCTGGCGCGCGCTGCGGCGCGGGGACGACCCTGCGCGCACGGGCCGCTGGGAGCAGGAGGTCCGGCGCCTGCGCTCGGGACTGCGCGCCCAGGAGCGGGGGAGCCCCGCGGACCTCCCGGGTGCGGCCGCCGCGCGCACGGGGGACGAGGAGGCCGCCGGGCACGTCGTCGCCCTCGCCCACCCCGAGCGGGTGGGCCGGCGGCGCCGCTCCGTCGCGGGCGGTCCCGGGCGCGACGAGCTCCTGCTCGCGGGGGGCACGGGGGCGCGCCTGGTGCCGGGGTCGGCCTGGGCCGCGACCGGTGCGGCGTCCGGGCCGTCCGCCACCGAGGTTCGGCAGGACTGGCTGGCCGTGGCCCTCGTCGACCGTCCCGTGGGGGGGACGGACGCCGTCGTCCGCGCCGCGGCGCCCCTCACCGAGGCGGGTGCTCGCGCAGCCGCCGGCCCGCTGCTGACCACGGCGAGGGAGGTCGCCTGGGAGGGCGGGACCGGCGGGGACGTCGTAGCCCGACGGGTCGAGCGGCTCGGCGCCCTCGTGCTGGCCGAGGCCCCGCTCGCCGACCCCCCGCGCGAGCTCCTGGAGGCGGCGCTCCTGGAGGGCCTGCAGCGCGCCGGGCTCGCGCTGCTGGCGCCCTCGGAGGGCGCCGAGCGGCTGCGGCAGCGCCTGGCCGCCGTCCGGCACGCGCTCGGGGACCCGTGGCCCGACGTGTCCTGCGGTGCGCTGCTCGCCGCCGCCCCGACGTGGCTCGCCCCCGAGCTGGCGGGTGCCCGCCGCCGCGCCGACTTGGCGCGCACGGACGTCGCGGGTGCCCTGCGCCGGCTGCTGCCGTGGCCGCAGGCCGCCCGTCTCGACGAGCTCGCCCCGGAGCGCCTGGCGCTGCCCTCGGGGCGGGGCGCTCGGCTCGACTACGCAGACCCCGCCGCGCCCGTCCTCGCCGTCCGGCTCCAGGAGGTGCTGGGTTGGCAGGCGGGGCCGCGCGTCGTCGACGGCCGGACGCCCGTCGTCGTGCACCTGCTCTCGCCGGCGGGACGCCCGCTCGCGGTCACCGCCGACCTCGCGTCCTTCTGGCGCGGCCCGTACGCGCAGGTCCGCGCCGAGATGCGGGGCCGCTACCCCAAGCACGCCTGGCCGGCCGACCCCCTGGACGGCTGAGCGCACCGGCGCCGGCCGGGCCTGCGCCGGGCGGGTGAGGCGCGGGGCGGCGTCTGCGCGGCCCTGCGGTCCGGACCGATGGGGCCACCGGCGCGACGGTCGCGCCGCCGCCCGCGCGCCCGGAGGCCCCCGTGACCCGTTCCCTCGCGCCCCTCAGCGCCGCCCTGGCGCTCGTCGCGCTCGTCACCTTCCCCCTGGTGGTCCTCGCGCTCGTCGTCGTCGCCCTCGTCGGCGCCGCCCTGCTCGTGGACGACGCCCCGCTGGTCTCCCACGTGCTGGGGTGGCTGGCCGTGCCGCTGCTGGTGGCGCTCGTCGCGGCCGTCGTCGCGGCCGTCCGCGCGCGCCCGGCCCCCTCGCGGGCGCCAGAGCTGCTGCGCGACGAGCACCCCGCGCTGTGGGCCGAGCTGGACGCCGTGGCGACCGCCACGGGCACGAGCGCGCCGGACCGCGTCGTCGTGGACCTCGACGTCAACGCGTCCGTCCGGGAGGTCGGCGGCCGACGCGAGCTCGCCCTCGGCCTGCCGCTCCTGGCCGGGCTGACGCGCGGGGAGCTGCGCTCGGTCCTCGCCCACGAGCTGGGCCACCTCGTCGCCGGGGACACGCGGACGACGCTGGCCGCGCACCGCGCGGGCACGGTGCTCGAGGAGGTGATGGCCGAGGTGAGCGCGCCCGTGCGGCTGCTGCTGCTCCCGTACGCGGCGGTCTACGCGGCCCTGTCCACCGTCGCGACCCGCCAGCAGGAGCTGCGCGCGGACGAGCTGTCCGCGCGGGTCGCCGGCGCCGAGACCGCGGTCTCGGCGCTGCGCCGCCTCGTCGCGCTCGACCTGGCGTGGGAGCGCTACGTCGAGGACTACCTCGTGCTCAGCGCCCCGGCGCGCCGGCGGCCCCACGTCGTCGCCGGCTTCAGCGCGCTCCTGCGCGAGGACGCGGAGGAGCTCGGCGAGGCCGTCGAGGCCGTCCTCGTGCAGGAGCGCCGCGGCTCGCTGCTCGACAGCCACCCGCCGCTGGCCCGCCGCTCGGCGCACCTGCGGGCCACCCCGGCGCCGGTGACCGCGGCGGGCGCGGACGACCGCGCGCCGGCGCTCGACCTGCTGGGCGGAAGCCGCGCGGTCCTCCTCCTCGAGGAGCAGCTGCTGGCGGACGGGCCCGTCCCGGCCGCCGACCCCCTGGCGGACTGGGACGAGCTCGTCGACGCCGCGTGGAGGGCCGGAGTCGAGCGGGACCACGCCGCCCTGGTCCGAGCGGGCGAGCGCACGGGCCTGGCCCCGTCGGGGACGCCGGCGGCCCTGCTGGACGCCGTGGGCCGGGGGCACGGGCTGCGCCTGGTCGCGGAGGCCGAGCCGGCCGCGCGCGGGGACGACCGGTGGGAGGTGCTGGAGGTGCTCCTGCTCGCCCTCGCCGCGACCGTCCTGATCGAGTGCGGGCGGGCGCGCGCGGAGGTCAGCTGGACCGGCCCCTGGCGCGTGCGCGCGCTCGGCGCCGACGGCGCCCCCGCCGGCGAGCTGGACCTGGACGCGCTGGTCCAGCCGGTCCTCGACGACCCGCTCCCCGGCGCCGCGGCCCTGCGCCGTGCCCTCGTCGCGCTCGGGGGTGACCTCGACGCCCGCGCCGGACGACAGGTGCGGGCGCTGCGCCCGGAGGTCGCGGGCGCACTCGTCCAGCTCGCCGCCGGGCGCCGCCGCGTCGACGCCCTCGTCGCCCTGGACGGGCTGCTCGTCGTCCCCTCCCGCCGGCACCCGTGGTGGGCCCGCCTCGTCGGGCCGGTGGCCGCGCGGCGCGGCCGGGCGGGTGCCGCAGCGCTCCTGGACGCCGACGTGGACGACCTGGTGGCCGGAGGCGCCCGGTGGGTGCCCTTCGAGGAGGTCGAGGCGTCCTGCCTCGGCATCCGCCCGTGGGGGTGGACCGCGACGGTCGACCTGGTCGGCGGGGAGCGCCTGAGGCTGCGGACGACGCAGGAGACGGAGGAGGCGGGCGACGCCCACGAGGCGCTGGGCGGGCTGCTCGCGGCGCACCCGCGCCGCCGCGCGAGCGCACCGGACCACCGAGCGGGAGACCGACCCGCGACCGGGCACCGGGAGGCTGCCCCCGCGACATCGGGGCACCTGGTGGAGGACGCGTCGGGCGACGGGGTGCGCGAGCCCGCCTGACCCGGGCGCCCGCCGGCGAGGGGGCCGGCCGGCGCCGGTCCGAGCGGGTGGCCCTGAGGGTCCCCGCTCAGGCGAGCGGGACCCTCAGCAGCTCGTCCTCCCCGTCGCCGTCGTTCGTCAGGAGCCACAGGGCCCCGCCGCCGGGGGCGGGCGAGACGTCGCGCAGGCGCCCGTGCTCGCCCACGAGGTGCGGTTCTGGCTGCCCGACGGGGCCACCGGCGGAGGAGGTCTCGACCGGGACGCGCCACAGCCGCTCGCCGCGCAGGGCGCTGATCCAGACGGCGTCGTGGACGACCGCCAGCCCGCTGGGCGAGGCCTGCGCCGGCGACCACCCACGCGACCGGGTCGGTGAAGCCCTCCCGAGTGGCGTCGTCGCCCCCCCGGTCCCTCGACCTCCGGCCAGCCGTAGCTCGCGCCCGCGGTGACGAGCAGCTCATCCCAGGTGTCCGCCCCGGGCTCGGTGGCGTACATCCGGCCCTGCTCGTCCCAGCCGAGACCCTGCACGTTGCAGTGCCCGAGGGACCAGACGGGCGAGCCCTCCTGCGGGTTGCCCGGCGCCGGGGCGACGTCGGCCGTCAGGCGGAGGATCTTCCCGGCCAACGAGGAGGAGTCCTGGGCGAGGGCCGCCTCACGGGCGTCCCCCGTGGTGGCGTACAGCATGCCGTCCGGCCCGAACGCCAGACGGCCGCCGTTGTGCACCCGGGCGCGGGGGATCCCCTGGAGCAGCACCTCAGGCTCGCCGAGCGCGTCGCCGTCCAGCACCGCGCGGACGACCGCGTCGTCCTCCGCGCGCGTCACGTCGGCGTAGACGAGGCCGTCCTCGGCGAAGCCGGGAGACAGGGCGAGCCCGAGCAGCCCGCCCTCACCGGCCGGGGCAGCGCCCGCGAGGGTGCCGTCGGGCGAGGTGATCTCCACGTGCACGACCTCGCCCGCCGGCGTGACGCGCACGAGGCGCGCCTCGTCGCGGAGGCTGACCAGCGCCGAGCCGTCCGGCAGCGCCGCGACGGACCAGGGCAGCGGTAGACCGCTCGCCACGACCTCGACCCCGCCCGCGGGCACCCCCGCGACCACCGGCTCCGGCGGGGCGGAGGACCCGTCCGAGCTCGGTGTGGGCGTCTGCTCGACCCGCGGCGTCGACGGCGGGACGACGCCCGTCGGGGCCGGGGCCTCCGGGTCGGAGACGCCGCAGCCGCCGACGAGCAGGCTGCCGGCCAAGAGCCCCGCGGCCCCGCACCGCGGTCGCCACCGGCTCGAGGTCAGGGGAGGGCCACCGCGCGGCGTGGATGCGTGCATGGCTCCTCCGACGCACGGGTGGCCGGCCGTGCTCCCGCCTCCGGCTGGTGCTCCTCTCGACCACCCCCTCGCTCCAGCGGGACGTCGCGCCAGCAGGACGGTGCTCCGGCAGGACGGTGGCCGTCCCGGCGGCCACGATGGCGGCGTGAGCACTCCTGGCAGCCCGCTGCTCGTGTCCTTCCCCGACGAGGTCCTGGCGCGCGAGGTGGGGGTCCCCCTCGCCGGGTCCGGAGGGGAGCGCCGCGCCGACGGCGTCGAGGCGGTGGTGTGGGACCTCGAGGCCCCGCCCGGCGAGGTGCTCGACCAGGAGCACCTGGACCGGATCTGCCTGGTCGTGCTGCCCTACCACGGCTCGCCGGCGGCACTCGGCTCGCTGGCCGACCTGCCGTCCCTGCACGCCGTGCAGACCCAGACGACCGGCTACGACGCGGCGGCGCCGCACGTCCCGGACGGGGTCGTCCTGGCCACGGCGTCGGGCGCCCACGACGCGGGGACGGCCGAGATCGCGGTCGCGCTGCTGCTCGCGACCGTGCGTCGGCTCGACGAGGCCGTGCGGGACATGGCGCAGGGCCGCTGGCGGGCCCCGGACGGGCTGCGCCAGGGCCTGGCCGGCCGGACGGTCGTGGTCCTCGGCGCCGGCGGCATCGGCGACGCCGTCGTGCGCCGACTCGTCCCCTTCGAGCTCGAGCTCGTGCGGGTGGCGACGCGCGCCCGCACGGACGACCTCGGCCCCGTGCGCGCCATGGAGGAGCTCGCTGAGATCCTGCCGTCGGCCGACGCGCTCGTCGTCGCCGTCCCCCTCACCGACAGCACGCGCGGCCTGGTCGACGCCGAGCTCCTGGCGCGTCTCGCCGACGGCGCCGTCGTGGTCAACGTCGCCCGGGGCCCGGTCGTGGACACCGACGCCCTCGTCGCCGAGGTGTCCGCCGGGCGGCTGCGGGCCGCCCTCGACGTCACCGACCCCGAGCCGCTGCCGCAGGACCACCCGCTGTGGCGCCTGCCCGGCAGCATCATCACCCCGCACGTCGGCGGGGCCACCGACGCGATGCGCCCGCGCGTCGTCGCGCTGCTCGAGCGGCAGCTGCGCGCGCTCGCGGCCGGCGAGGACCTCGAGAACGTGGTCAGCTAGGGCGCACGGGCTCCGCCTGAGAGGTCCTGCTCCCCCCTGCCGCGCACGGCGCGGGACCGCCTCGGGGACCACCCGACCGCGCCGCACCGACGCGGAGCGCTCGTGGCCGGTCGCTCCCCGTGGACGCCTCGACGGGCGCCGGGACGCGGGTCCTTACACTCGCGCGCATGACGCAGGCACCCGAGCGCACCCGTCCCCCCGGCGACGGGGGCGCCACCTCGTCGACGGGCGTGGACCGCAAGCCCCGCAGCCGCCAGGTCACCGACGGGCTCGAGGCCACCGCCTCCCGCGGGATGCTGCGCGCCGTCGGCATGGGTGACGACGACTTCAGCAAGCCCCAGATCGGCGTCGCGAGCTCGTGGAACGAGATCACCCCCTGCAACCTCTCCCTGGACCGGCTCGCGAAGGCCGTCAAGGACGGGGTCCACGGCGCCCAGGGCTACCCGCTGGAGTTCGGCACGATCTCCGTCTCCGACGGCATCTCGATGGGCCACGAGGGGATGCACTTCTCCCTCGTCAGCCGCGAGGTCATCGCCGACAGCGTCGAGACCGTCATGCAGGCCGAGCGCCTGGACGGCTCCGTGCTGCTCGCGGGCTGCGACAAGTCCCTGCCCGGCATGCTCATGGCCGCGGCGCGCCTGGACCTCGCGAGCGTCTTCCTCTACGCCGGGTCGATCCTGCCGGGCGTCGCCAAGCTCTCCGACGGCAGCGAGAAGCAGGTCACGATCATCGACGCGTTCGAGGCGGTCGGCGCCTGCTCGCGCGGGCTGATGAGCCGCCAGGACGTCGACGCCATCGAGCGCGCCATCTGCCCGGGCGAGGGCGCCTGCGGCGGGATGTACACCGCCAACACGATGGCGAGCGCCGCGGAGGCGCTGGGCATGTCGCTGCCGGGCTCGGCCGCGCCGCCCGCCACCGACCGCCGGCGCGACGGCTACGCCCGCCGCTCCGGGGCCGCCGTCGTCGAGCTGCTCGACCGCGGCATCACCGCCCGCGACATCATGACGAAGGAGGCGTTCGAGAACGCCATCGCCGTCGTCATGGCCTTCGGGGGCTCCACCAACGCGGTGCTGCACCTGCTGGCCATCGCCCACGAGGCGGAGGTCGACCTCACCCTGGCCGACTTCGACCGCATCGGCAGCCGGGTCCCGCACCTGGCCGACGTCAAGCCGTTCGGACGCCACGTGATGACCGACGTCGACCGCGTCGGCGGCGTGCCGGTCGTCATGCGCGCCCTGCTGGACGCGGGTCTGCTGAACGGCGACACGCTCACGGTGACCGGCCGGACGACGGCGGAGAACCTGGCCGACATCGCCCCGCCGGACGTCGACGGCACAGTGCTGCGGGCGATGGACCGTCCGATCCACAGGACCGGCGGCCTGACGATCCTCTCCGGCTCGCTCGCCCCCGGCGGCGCCGTCGTGAAGTCGGCCGGCTTCGAGTCCGACGTCTTCGAGGGCACGGCCCGCGTCTTCGACCGCGAGCGCGCCGCGATGGACGCCCTGGAGGACGGCACCATCGGCGCCGGCGACGTGGTCGTCATCCGCTACGAGGGACCCAAGGGCGGGCCCGGCATGCGGGAGATGCTCGCCATCACCGGCGCCATCAAGGGCGCGGGCCTGGGCAAGGACGTGCTCCTGCTCACCGACGGCCGCTTCTCGGGCGGCACCACGGGCCTGTGCGTCGGGCACGTGGCGCCCGAGGCGGTCGACGGCGGGCCCATCGCCTTCGTCCGCGACGGCGACCGCATCCGCCTCGACGTCACGGGCAAGAAGCTCGACGTCCTCGTCGACGACACCGAGCTCGCCCAGCGCCGCGCCGACGGCTGGGAGCCGCTGCCGCAGCGCTACACCCGTGGCGTGCTCGCCAAGTACGCGAAGCTCGTCGGCTCGGCCTCGTACGGCGCCGTCCTCGACTGAGGCGGCGCCCGTCGTGGCCGCCCCAGCCGGCGCGGGCGCTGCGGCGTGACCCGCCCTGAGCAGGCGGGGCGGCCGCGTCGACGGCGCCCGCGCGGCAGCGACCTCGGTCACCCGCAGGTTCCGTCGAAGTCCGGTGGCGGGGCGGGACGGCGACTCGGGTCCGTGCGCTCGCCCACGGCGCCGTCGTCGGGAGGGCGGTCGCCGACGGCGGGCTCGTCGGTACAGGGGTCGGCGGTGCCCGTGCCGTGCGGTGTCGTCGCGCTCGGCGGCGGGCCGCCCGGGGGGTCCACCGCGAGGTCGGTGAGGAGCTCCTCGAGCCGAGCCCGCCAGGGCGGTGCCGGGTGCGCCGGTGGCGGCTCGCCGGCGCGCACGGCGACCGGGCGCTCGTCCACGACGTGCACCTCCAGCACGCCCTGGTGGGTGCGCCGGTGGTCGTGCCCGCAGAGGAGGACCAGGTTGGCCAGGTCGGTGGTCCCGCCGTCCGCCCAGTGCTCCACGTGGTGGGCGTGGCAGCGACCGGCTGGCGCCCGGCACCCGGGTGCGGCGCAGCCGCGGTCGCGCAGGACGAGCGCGCGCCGCTGCGCCGGGGAGACGGCGTAGACCGCGCGCCCGACGTCGAGCGGCTCGGAGCGACTGCCGAGGACCGCGGGCACCAGCTCCGCGTCGCAGGCGAGGCGGCGCACGGCACCGGCGGACAGCGGGGCGTCGTCGGGGAGCAGCCCGGCGCCGCGGACGGCTCCGGTGAGGACCGCGAGGTCGGTTGTGACGACGACGCGCGCCCGCGCCCCGCCGTCGATCGGCAGGCCCGCGGCTGACCCGGGCGGTGCCGCCAGCGCTCGCCGGGCCAGCTCGACCACGGCGTCCGCGCGCCGCTGCGCGGCCGAGCGCAGGTCGGGGCCGTCGGCCGTGGACGGATCGGGCGCGGCGAGCGCCTCGACCGCGGCCATGAGGGTGGCCCCGTCCTCGGGCGCGAGGCGCCCGCGCAGGTGCCAGGTCCCGTGGAGGTCGGGGGAGCAGTACAGCTCGCGCCGTCGGTGCGCGCGCTCCTCCGTCCGGCCCAGGAGGTCCCGGCCCTCCGGCTCGGCGGCGCCGGGCGGGCCCGCGCCGTCGGGGCCGGACAGCTCGGCTCGGGCGAGCAGGCCCCTGGCGTGGAAGCGCAGCGTCGTCAGCGGCACCTCGGGGGCGTGCTCGAGCAGAGCCCGCTCGACCGCGGCGCGCCCCGCGGCCCCGTAGTGCTCGGGCAGGTCGAGGACGGTGGCCGCCACCACGTCCGCGGCCTCTGCGCTGACCCGCCCCTCGGCGAGCGCCCGCCCCGTCGCCGCTCCCTCGCCCAGGCCGGCGCCGGACCCACCGGTCTGCGAGATGCGCTGGAGCGCCAGCCCCGCTCCGGTGACGTAGGCGGCGGTCGCCTGGCGACGCGCCGCCGTGGCGGGGTGGACCCCGAGCACCCGGCCGAGCTCGACGCGACCGTCACCGGCGCGCGAGCGGGCCAGCAGCGCGCGCGCCGCGGGGTCCGCGCCGGGGGGCACCAGCGCCTCGCCGCGGGCGGCGACCTCGCCGACGACGGCCAGCTGGGCTGCCTGGGCGACCCGCACCACGCCCTCGAGGTCCTCCAGCACCGACCGCAGCTGCGACGTGGGCACCGATCCCACCGGCAGGTCGTCCACAGCGGCGCGCGCTGCGGTGAGGGCGCCGCGCAGCGCGACGAGGGCCGCCGTCCCGACCACCGCCTCACCAGCTCCCCGCTCCTGCGCCACACCGAGGACGCTAGGGCAGGCCACCGACAGCGCGTCGAACACGTGTTCGACACCTGTGGACGGCCGCAGCGCCCGGCGCGGGTGCTCGGAGCTGCCCCGTGCGGCCTGGGTACGGTCCCGGCCATGCCCGCCCCGGAGGTCGACGACGTCGACCGCGCCATCGTCGCCGCGCTGGTGGCGGACGGCCGCACCAGCTACACCGACCTCGGCAGGCAGGTGGGGCTGCCGACGTCGACGGTCCACCAGCGCGTGCGCCGCCTCGAGCAGAGGGGTGTGCTCAAGAGCTACACGGCCGTGGTGGACCACGAGGCGCTCGGGCTGCCGCTGTCGGCGATCGTCTCGGTCACGCCCTTCGACCCTGCGGCGCCGGACGACGTGCCTGAGCGGCTCGCCACCGTCGCCGAGGTGGAGTCCTGCTGGTCGGTCGCGGGGGAGGAGTCCTACGTGCTGCTCGTCCGCACGGAGACGCCGCGGCGGCTCGAGGAGGTCCTCGCCGAGATCCGCGCCGCCGGCTCGGTCGCCACCCGCACGACCGTCATCCTCTCCACCCCGTTCGAGGGGCGCCGCCGCACGTCCTGAGGGGCGGCTGACCCGCAGGCGCGGCCGGGCAGCCGCCGCCGTCCCCGCGGCCGGGCGCACGGCTACGGTCGCGAGCGTGACCTTCTCGATCGTGGGGCGCAGCCCCGACGGGTCGGCCCTCGGCGTGGCCGTGGCCTCGAAGTTCCTCGCCGTGGGCGGCTTCGTCCCCGCGCTGGAGGTGGGCGTCGGCGCGCTGGCGACGCAGGCAGCTGTCAACCTCGCGCTCAAGGCCGAGGGGCTGGCGCTGATGCGCTCCGGGGCCACGGCGGGCGAGGCCCTGGACCGCTTCCTCGCGGCGGACGCCGGGCGCGCGGAGCGCCAGGCCGGCGCCGTCGACGCGGACGGGCGCGCGGCCACCCGGACGGGAGGGGGCTGCCACCCCTGGGCCGGGGGCACGACCGGCGAAGGCCCCGAGGGCTCGTTCGCCGCGCAGGGCAACATCCTCACCGGACCCGAGGTGGTCGAGGCCATGGCCGACGCCTGGCGGGCGTCCTCGGGCGAGCGCTCCCTCGCGCGGCGCCTGCTGGCGGCGCTCGAGGCCGGTGACGCCGCGGGCGGTGACCGGCGGGGCCGGCAGTCGGCCGCCCTCGTCGTGGTGGCGCCGGGCGGCGGGTACGGCGGCTCGGACGTGGTCGTCGACCTGCGCAGCGACGACGACCCCGCGCCCGTGCCGCACCTGGCGCGGATGCTCGCCGAGCACGAGCTGCTGTTCGGCCGGACGGCCCCCGAGGACCTGCTCGCCTGGGACGACGCCCTGCGCTCGGAGGTGCGGAGCCTGCTCGACGCGGCCGGTGCGAGCGGGAGCGACCTCGAGTTGGACCTCGAGCGGTGGGCGGGGGCGCAGAACCTCGAGGAGCGCGTGCGACCGGGCGGGCTCGACCGCCTCGACCCCGTGGTCCTGGCGCAGCTGCGGCAGGACGGCGCGCGCTGATCTTCTCGTCAGGGGCGTTCCCGCCGGGATGGACGTGCGCGTGGGGGCTTGCTGCCCGGAGGATCTCCCACCTACGCTGCGGAGCATGAGCGCACCCACCGTCGACCGCCCTGCGCCCGCAGCCCCCGCCCCGGCCGGGCCCGTGACCGCCGCCACCGCCCACGAGCACGTCGCGGCGCACATGCTGGACGACGGCCTGGGCCTCGTCCTGGACCTCGCGGCCTCGCGCGGCTCGCGCCTGGTCGACGCCCGGGACGGCACCTCCTACCTCGACATGTTCACGTTCTTCGCCTCCTCGGCCCTGGGCATGAACCACCCCGACCTCGCCGAGGACGAGGAGTTCCGCGAGGAGCTGCTCCGGTCCGCGCTGTCCAAGCCGAGCAACTCCGACATCGTCACGGTGGAGCGCGCGCGGTTCGTGGACGCCTTCGCGCGCGTGCTCGGCGTCCCCGAGCTGCCGCACCTGTTCTTCGTCGAGGGCGGCGGCCTCGCCGTGGAGAACGCGCTCAAGACGGCCTTCGACTGGAAGAGCCGCTGGAACGAGAGCCACGGCCTGGACCCGGCGCTCGGCACGAAGGTGCTGCACCTGAGGCAGGCCTTCCACGGCCGCACCGGCTACACGATGTCGCTGACGAACACCGACCCCAACAAGGTCGCGCGCTTCCCCCGGTTCGACTGGCCGCGCATCGACAACCCGCACCCCGTGGAGGGGGAGGACGAGACCGTCCTGCGGGCCCGTGAGGACGCGGCGCTCGCGCAGGCCCGCGCCGCTTTCGAGGCCTCGCCCCACGACGTCGCGTGCGCGCTCGTCGAGCCCGTCCAGGGCGAGGGCGGGGACAACCACCTCACCCCGCGCTTCCTGCAGGGGCTGCAGGCGCTGTGCCACGAGTTCGACGCCCTCTTCGTCTGCGACGAGGTGCAGACCGGCTGCGGGCTGACCGGCACCGCGTGGGCGCACCAGCAGCTGGGCCTGGAGCCCGACGTCGTCGCCTTCGGCAAGAAGACGCAGGTCTGCGGGATCATGGCGGGTCGTCGCGTGGACCTGGTGCCCGACAACGTCTTCCGCGTCTCCAGCCGGATCAACTCCACGTGGGGCGGTGGGCTCGTCGACATGGTCCGCGCGCGTCGCATCCTCGAGGTGTGCGAGCGCGACGACCTCTTCGGGCACGCCGCCCGCGCCGGGGAGCACCTGCGCGCCGGCCTGCGCGCCGTCGCCTCCCGCCATCCCGAGGTCACCGACGTCCGCGGGCGCGGCCTGATGTGCGCCTTCGACCTGCCCGACGGCGAGCGGCGCGGGGCGCTGCTGGACCACCTGGAGACCCACGAGCACGTCCTCGCGCTCGGCTGCGGCTCCCGCAGCGTCCGGTTCCGACCCGCGCTCACGGTGTCCACCGGTGAGCTCGACGAGGCGCTCGCCGCCGTCGACCGCGCGCTGTCGGCCCTGGCCGGCGCGGTGGCTGGCGACACGGCGATGGCGGGTGCGGCAGCGGGCGCGGCCGTGGGGACGCCGTCGGGCGCGGTGCCGACGGCCGACGAGGGCGGCCGCTCCTGAGCGGGGGCGGCGGGACCGTCGGCACCACCGAGCTGAGGGCCCGCTTCGCCGCGGCGCTGTCGGCCCTCTACGCGGTCGAGGTGCCCGCCTACGGGACCCTCGTGGAGGTGGCCGGCGAGGTCAACGCCGACGTCATGGCCGGGGACCCGGCCGCGGCGCAGCAGCTCGGCAGCATCGAGCGGGTCACCGCGGAGCGCCACGGCGCCATCCGCGTGGGGACGGCGCGCGAGCTGGGCCAGGTCGGGCAGGTCTTCGCCGCCCTCGGCATGCGCCCCGTGGGGTTCTACGACCTGCGCGAGGCGGCGCAGGCCGTGCCCGTCGTCTCGACGGCCTTCCGGCCCGTCGAGGACGAGGAGCTGGCCGCCAACCCCTTCCGCGTCTTCACCTCCGTGCTGGTCACGGACGACCGCCGCTTCTTCGACGCGGACCTGCAGGCGCGGCTGGAGGCGCGCCTGGACGAGCGCGAGCTGTTCAGCCCCCTGCTGCTCGCCCTGTCCGTCCGCGCGGAGGAGGGTGGCGGGCTGGCCCCGGACGACGCCGAGGCCTTCGTGCGCCTGGCGACGGCCGCCTTCGCGCTCTCGCCCGAGCCCGTCGACGCCGCCTGGTACTCCGAGCTGGAGCGCGTGTCCGGCGTGGCGGCCGACATCGGCGGCGTCGGGTCGACCCACGTCAACCACCTCACGCCGCGGGTGCTTGACATCGACGCGCTCTACGCGCGGATGACCGGGCGGGGCGTCGAGATGATCGACGCGATCCAGGGTCCTCCGCGGGCGGGAGCGCCGGTGCTGCTGCGCCAGACCAGCTTCCGCGCGCTCGCCGAGCCCCGCCCGATGCGCGACCCCGACGGCGCCGTGCGCGCCGGCTCCCTGCGCGTCCGCTTCGGCGAGGTCGAGGCCCGCGGCTGCGCCCTCACGCCCGGGGGGCGGTCGCGCTACGACGCCTGGATGGCGACCGGGGGCGCGCCCGAGGAGCGGGTGTCGTCGTGGCGCACCCTCTTCCCCGACGGCGCCGACGAGCAGGCGGCCGCCGGGCTCACGAGCGTGCGGTGGGTGCCGGTCGGAGACCGCGCGCGCGACGGCGTCGCCCCGGCTCCCAGCCTCGCCCGCCTGCTCGAGGACGGCTGGGTGCGCGCGGAGCCGGTGGTCTACGAGGACTTCCTGCCCGCCTCGGCGGCGGGGATCTTCGCGTCCAACCTCGACGGCACGGGGGAGCGCGACGCCGCCGCCGGCAGCAGCCCCCGCGACGCCGGCTGGCTGGCCGACGCCCTCGGCCGCGAGGTGCTGGAGCCGGCCGACCTCTACGCCGCCGTGAGCGCGGCGAGCGCCGCGCAGGCGGCGCGCACCCTGGGCCTGCCGCCGCTCGAGCAGCCCGTCGCCTCCCCGGCGCCGGGCCCGGCCTGACAGGCTCGGTCCGTCTCCCGAGGCGCCGCGGCGCCTCTGCTGCCAACCCGCTGCCACCGGCAGGCGCCAAGCACCCGTGCCCAGCGCATCCGCACCGAAGGAGCCCCCCGTGATCAGCCCTCCCCCTCCCGCCCCCGGCCGCACCCCCGAGGGCGAGCCGCTCGAGGGGTCGCTGACCGAGCCGGGGGGCGCGGCCGTCCTCGGCCTCGTCGCCGGCACGGACGAGATCCGCGAGCGAGCCGTCGCCGCCCTGCGGTCGTGCGGTGTCGACGTCGACGGCCTGCGCGCCGAGGGGGAGGCCGCGGCCTCCCGCGGCGCGGCCGTGGTCACCGCACGCACCCCCGTGACGGGTGAGGACCTCCTGCCCCTGCCGGCCACGAGCGCCGACGGCGTGGAGGCCGCCGTCACCCTCGCCACCGGTGCCTTCGCCGTCTGGCGGACGACGCCGGCGCCCGTGCGCGGCGCCCTGGTCAAGCGGCTCGGCGAGCTGCTCGTGGAGCACCTCGAGGACCTGGCCGTGCTCGTGACGACCGAGGTCGGCAAGACCCCGTCGGAGGCGCGCGGCGAGGTGCAGGAGATGGTCGACGTCTGCGACCTCGCCGTCGGTCTCTCGCGCCAGCTCGACGGACGCACCATGCCCTCGGAGCGACCGGGCCACCGCCTGATGGAGACCTGGCACCCGCTCGGGCCGGTGGCCGTCATCAGCGCGTTCAACTTCCCCGTCGCGGTGTGGGCCTGGAACAGCGCGCTGGCGCTGGTGTGCGGGGACCCGGTGGTGTGGAAGCCGTCCGAGCTCACGCCGCTGACGGCGCTCGCGTGCACCGCGCTCGCCGAGCGCGCCGCCCGCGAGAGCGGCGCGCCCGAGGGGCTCGTGCCGCTCGTCCTGGGCGGCGCCGAGGTCGGGAAGCAGCTCGTGGACGACCCCCGGGTGCCCCTGGTGTCGGCGACCGGCTCGGTGCCCATGGGGCGGGACGTCGGCGCCCGCGTCGCAGCCCGCTTCGGCCGCACGCTGCTCGAGCTCGGCGGCAACAACGGCGCCGTCGTCGCGCCCTCGGCCGACCTCGACCTCGCGGTGCGCGGGATCGTGTTCGCCGCGGCCGGGACGGCGGGGCAGCGCTGCACGAGCCTGCGCCGCCTGCTCGTGCACTCCTCCGTCGCCGACGAGCTGCTGGGGCGGCTCGTCGACGTCTACCGCCGCCTGCCCGTGGGCGACCCCACGGTGCCCGGCGCGCTGGTCGGCCCGCTCGTGGCGCCCCGCGCGCACGAGGCCATGGAGCGGGCGCTGGAGGCGGCCCGCGCCGACGGCGGAGAGGTCCTGGTTGGAGGGGAGAGGGTGCTGGCCGAGGAGGCGCCGGCGGCGCGCTACGTGCGACCGGCGATCGTCCGGATGCCCAGCCAGAGCGAGGTCGTCCGCACCGAGACCTTCGCCCCGGTGCTCTACGTCCTCACCTACGACGACCTCGACGAGGCGATCGCCCTGCACAACGACGTCCCCCAGGGGCTCTCCAGCGCGATCTTCACCCTCGACGCGCGCGAGGCGGAGCGCTTCCTCGCGGCCGACGGGTCCGACTGCGGCATCGTCAACGTCAACATCGGCACCTCGGGCGCGGAGATCGGCGGCGCGTTCGGCGGGGAGAAGGAGACCGGTGGTGGCCGCGAGTCCGGCTCGGACTCCTGGCGCGCCTACATGCGCCGCGCCACGAACACGGTCAACTACAGCCGCGAGCTGCCGCTGGCGCAGGGCGTCGACTTCGGCTGAGCCGCTGCCGGCCCGCACGTCGCGCCTGAGACGCCCGTCCCGGATTCTGGGACGGGCGTCTCGTCGGTTGACGGGGCCGGGTCTGCGGAGCACTGTTGCCCCATGTCGAGCCAGCAGGGCCTCCTCGTAGTTCCCGGGCGTGCGTGAGCCCAGCGCCCTGACGGCTCCGCACGCGACCCCTCGATCCGCCCGCGCCCCGCGCAGGCCGAGGGGTCTCGTCATGTCCGGGCCCTGAGCGAGCGGCTCGGGGTCAGCACCAGCGCACCGCACCAGCAGCACCGGCACCACCGGGCCCGTAGGCCCAGGGAGCTCCTCGGGGCTCCGTCGACACCGCACGCGTGGAGGACAGCCATGGCCAGCGCCGACCAGCGCACCGCCCCCCGTCCGGGCCCCCGCCCGGCACCGCCGGCGCACTCCCAGGTGACCGTCGGCCAGGCCCGCCCCGCGGTCCCGGCCCCGGTCGACGAGCCCGGCGAGCGGATGTCGGGCGCCCAGAGCCTCGTCCGCGCCCTGGAGGCCGCCCAGGTCGAGGTCGTCTTCGGCATCCCGGGCGGCGCCATCCTGCCCGCCTACGACCCGCTGCTCGACAGCCCGACCGTGCGCCACATCCTCGTGCGCCACGAGCAGGGCGCCGGCCACGCCGCCCAGGGCTACGCGCAGGCCACCGGCCGCGTGGGCGTCTGCATGGCCACCTCGGGCCCGGGCGCCACGAACCTGGTGACGGCCATCGCCGACGCGCACATGGACTCGGTGGCCATGGTCGCCATCACCGGCCAGGTCTCGTCCGCGGCGATCGGCACCGACGCGTTCCAGGAGGCCGACATCGTCGGCATGACGATGCCGGTCACCAAGCACAACTTCCTCGTCACCGACCCGGACGACATCCCGCGCACCATCGCGGAGGCCTTCCACATCGCCTCGACCGGGCGCCCGGGGCCGGTCCTCGTGGACATCGCCAAGGACGCGCTGCAGGCGCGGACGACCTTCCGCTGGCCGGCGCGCCTGGACCTGCCGGGCTACCGGCCCACCACGACGCCGCACCGGCGCCAGGTGCGCGAGGCGGCGAAGCTCCTGGCGGCCGCCGAGCGGCCCGTCCTGTACGTCGGCGGCGGCGTCCTGAAGGCCTCCGCCGCCGCGGAGCTGGCCGAGCTCGTGGAGCTCTCCGGCGCGCCGGTGGTCACCACGCTCATGGCGCGCGGGGCCCTGCCGGACAGCCACCCCAGCAACCTCGGGATGCCGGGCATGCACGGCACGGTCGCCGCCGTGACGGCCCTGCAGAAGGCCGACCTCCTCGTCGCCCTCGGCGCCCGCTTCGACGACCGCGTCACCGGCAAGCTCTCGAGCTTCGCGCCGGACGCGGCCGTCGTCCACGCCGACGTCGACCCCGCCGAGATCGGCAAGAACCGGGTCGTGGACGTGCCGATCGTCGGGGACGCCCGCGAGGTGCTCGCCGAGCTCGTGCCCGCGCTGCGCGCCGAGCACGCCGAGGGCTCGCGCGCGGACCTGGCCACGTGGTGGCGCCAGCTGGACCAGCTCCGCCGCACGTACCCGCTCGGCTACGCCGAGGCCGAGGACGGCTCGCTCGCGCCGCAGCAGGTCATCACCCGGCTCGGCGAGATCGCCGGCCCCGAGGCGATCTACGTCTCCGGCGTCGGCCAGCACCAGATGTGGGCCGCGCAGTTCATCGCCTACGAGCGCCCGGGCAGCTGGATCAACTCCGGCGGCCTCGGCACGATGGGCTTCGCCGTGCCCGCGGCCATGGGCGCCAAGGTCGGCGACCCGGACCGCGTCGTGTGGGCCGTGGACGGCGACGGCTGCTTCCAGATGACCAACCAGGAGCTCGCGACGTGCGCGCTCAACGGCATCCCCATCAAGGTCGCCGTCATCAACAACTCCAGCCTGGGCATGGTGCGCCAGTGGCAGACCCTCTTCTACGAGGGCCGCTACTCCAACACCGACCTGCACACGGGCGCGGCCGTGGAGATGGGCCAGCGCATCCCGGACTTCGTCAAGCTCGCCGACGCCTACGGCTGCGTCGGGCTGCGCTGCGAGCGCCCGGAGGACCTCGACGCGACGATCGAGGCGGCGATGGCGGTCACCGACCGGCCGGTCGTCGTGGACTTCGTCGTCCACCGCGACGCCATGGTGTGGCCGATGGTGGCCGCCGGCGTCAGCAACGACGAGATCCAGTACGCCCGCGGCGTCTCCCCGGAGTGGGACCGCGACGAGGAGACCAGCACCGAGGACGACGCCGCCCCGACCCCGACGGGCCCCGGCGTGGCGTTCGACGACGAGGACGAGGACGGGCAGCGATGACCCTCCTGCAGCCGGCGCAGCAGGCCGGGCGGCCGACGACGACGCGCCACACGCTCTCGGTCCTCGTCCAGGACGTCCCGGGCGTCCTCGCGCGCGTCGCCGGCCTGTTCTCCCGGCGCGGCTTCAACATCGTCAGCCTCGCCGTCGGCCCCACCGAGCAGGTCGGCGTCTCGCGGATGACCGTGGTCGTCGACGTCGAGTCGCTGCCGCTCGAGCAGGTGGTCAAGCAGCTCAACAAGCTGATCAACGTGCTGAAGATCGTCGAGCTCGACACCGGCGCCGCCGTGCAGCGCGAGCTGCTGCTCGTCAAGGTGCGGGCTGACGCCAGCACCCGCTCGCAGGTGCTGGACGTGGTCCAGCTCTTCCGCGCGCACGTCGTCGACGTCGCGCCGGAGGCCCTGACGATCGAGACCACCGGCGAGCCCGACAAGATCGCCGCGCTGCTGCGCATGCTCGAGCCCTTCGGGGTCCGCGAGCTCGTGCAGTCCGGCCAGGTGGCCCTCGCCCGCGGCTCGCGCGCGATGACCGACCGCGCCGCCGACCGGCCGCTGCGCTCCGCCTGACCCGCCGCGCCCGGCGCGGCGCGCACCGACCGCACCACTCCGCACGACCGACCAGCACCGCCGAGACGCAAGGAGCCCTCCCCGTGGCCGAGATGTTCTACGACGACGACGCCGACCTGTCCCTCATCCAGGGCCGCACCGTGGCCGTCCTCGGCTACGGCAGCCAGGGGCACGCGCACGCGCTGAGCCTGCGCGACTCCGGCGTCGACGTCCGCGTCGGCCTCAACGAGGGCAGCAGCAGCCGCGCCAAGGCCGAGGCCGAGGGCCTGCGCGTCGTCACGCCGGCCGAGGCGGTCGCCGAGGCCGACTTCGTCGTCGTCCTCACGCCCGACCAGACCCAGCGCGGCCTGTACGCCGACGCCATCGCGCCGAACCTCGCCGACGGCGACGTGCTGCTCTTCGCGCACGGCTTCAACATCCGCTTCGGCTACATCGAGCCGCCGGCCTCCGCTGACGTCGTCATGGTCGCCCCCAAGGGCCCGGGCCACCTCGTCCGCCGGGAGTACGTCGACGGCCGCGGCGTGCCGGTCATCGTCGCCGTGGAGCAGGACGCCAGCGGCCAGGCGTGGCCCCTCGCGCTCTCCTACGCCAAGGCCATCGGCGGCCTGCGCGCGGGCGGGATCAAGACGACCTTCACCGAGGAGACCGAGACCGACCTCTTCGGCGAGCAGGCCGTCCTGTGCGGCGGCGCCTCGGCGCTGGTCCAGGCGGGCTTCGAGACCCTCGTCGAGGCCGGCTACCAGCCCGAGGTCGCCTACTTCGAGTGCCTGCACGAGCTCAAGCTGATCGTCGACCTCATGTACGAGGGCGGCATCGCCAAGCAGCGCTGGAGCGTCTCGGACACCGCCGAGTACGGCGACTACGTCTCCGGGCCCCGCGTGATCGACGGCCGCGTGAAGGAGAACATGAAGGCGGTCCTGACCGACATCCAGGACGGCACCTTCGCCAAGCGCTTCATCGCCGACCAGGACGCCGGCAAGCCGGAGTTCACGCGCCTGCGCGAGCAGGGCGAGCAGCACCCCATCGAGGAGACCGGGCGCGAGCTGCGCGGGCTCATGAGCTGGGTGACGTCCGACGACGACTACACCGAGGGCACCGCGGCGCGCTGACGCCGCCGCCGAGCCCTCCGGTTCGGCTCGCGACCCCGACGAACGGCGTGATCCCTCGCGGGGGATCACGCCGTTCGTGCGTCTGGGGAGCGGCGCGGGGGAGACTTCTCCCGTGGACGCTGACCTGCCGACCCCCGGGACCGACGAGATCAACCGCTTCTGGGAGACCGCTCGCGGCCGGGCGGGCCTGGGCCGGCTGTCCGTCGTGACGGGGACGAGCGCGGCGACCGCCCTGCCGCCGCCCGTGTGGGCCTTCGGTGCGACGCCGGAGCAGGCGGACGAGCTGCTCGCGCTCGTGCTGGAGGGGACCAAGACGGCGACCGCCAGCGCCCGCTGGGAGTACGAGGCCGAGGGGGAGGAGCTGCCCCGCCCCGGCGACCTCTCGATCATCCTCGACGGCGCAGGGCGCCCGCGGGCGCTGGTGCGGACCACCGCCGTCGAGGTCGTCCCCTTCCGCGAGGTGGGGGAGGAGCACGCCCGCGCCGAGGGCGAGGGCGACCTGTCCCTGGCGTACTGGCGCGAGGTCCACGAGCGCTTCTTCACCGCGACGCTGGAGGAGGCGGGGCGCTCCTTCGACGACGCGATGCCCGTCGTGTGCGAGAACCTGGAGCTGCTGCACCCGAAGCGCCGCCCGGTGCGCGACCGCTCGCCCGAGCTCGTGGACGCCTGAGCTCCTCGAGCCCTGAGCCGCGGGTCCTCAGAGCACCCAGCACCAGGTCGCCGGGGCTCGTGCCGCACGACGACGCCCGGCCCCGAGCGGGTGCTCGGACCGGGCGTCGTCGTCAGCAGGTGCGCTGCGTCAGTACTTGCGCTCCATCGGCTGGTAGCGCGTCTGGACGACGGGCTTGTAGTCCAGGCGCACGGCCTCGCGGCCGTCCTCGTCCACCGCGCGGTAGGCCATGGTGTGCCGCATGAAGTTCACGTCGTCGCGGGCGGTGTAGTCCTCGCGGAAGTGGCCGCCGCGCGACTCCTGGCGCGCCAGCGCGCCGACGACGATGACCTCGGAGAGCTCGAGCAGGAAGCCCAGCTCGACGGCCTCGAGCAGGTCGGTGTTGAAGCGCTTGCCCTTGTCCTGCACCACGACCCGGCTGTAGCGCTCGCGCAGCCCGGCGAGGTCGGTCAGGCACTGCTTGAGCGTCGCCTCGGTGCGGAACACCTGGGCGTTGGCGTCCATCGTCTCCTGCATGGCCTGGCGGATGGTGGACACGCGCTCGCCGCTCTCGCGGTCGCGGATGTCCTCCAGCAGGGTGATGACGCCCGCCTCGGAGCCCTCGGGCATGTCGACCAGGGACGTCGTCTCGGCGCTGGCGAAGTGCGCCGCCGCGAGGCCGGCGCGCTTGCCGAAGACGTTGATGTCCAGCAGCGAGTTGGTGCCCAGGCGGTTCGAGCCGTGCACCGACACGCAGGCGACCTCGCCCGCGGCGTACAGGCCGCGGATGACGGTCTCGTTGTCGGAGAGCACCTCCGCGTCGACGTTCGTCGGCACGCCGCCCATGGCGTAGTGCGCCGTCGGGTAGACGGGCACGGGCTCGGTGTAGGGCTCCACGCCGAGGTAGGTGCGCGCGAACTCGGTGATGTCGGGGAGCTTGGCGTCGATGTGCGCCGGCTCCAGGTGCGTGAGGTCGAGCAGCACGTAGTCCTTGTCGGGACCGGCGCCCCGGCCCTCGCGCACCTCGTTGGCCATCGAGCGGGCGACGATGTCGCGCGGTGCGAGGTCCTTGATCGTCGGCGCGTAGCGCTCCATGAAGCGCTCGCCGTCGGCGTTGCGCAGGATGCCGCCCTCACCGCGGGCCGCCTCCGACAGGAGGATGCCGAGACCGGCCAGGCCGGTCGGGTGGAACTGGAAGAACTCCATGTCCTCCAGCGGGATGCCGCTGCGGTAGGCGATGCCCATGCCGTCGCCCGTGAGCGTGTGGGCGTTGGACGTCGTCTTGAAGACCTTGCCGACGCCGCCGGTCGCCAGGACGACGGCCTTGGCGCGGAAGACGTGGATCTCGCCGGTGGCCAGCTCGTACGCGACGACGCCGGCAGCGGCCCTCTCGCCGAGGTCGTTGGTGCCCATGACGAGGTCGAGCACGTAGAACTCGTTGTAGAACTCCACCTCGTGCTTGACGCACTGCTGGTAGAGCGTCTGCAGGATCATGTGGCCGGTGCGGTCGGCCGCGAAGCAGGACCGGCGGACGGCCGACTCCCCGTGGTTGCGGGTGTGGCCGCCGAAGCGCCGCTGGTCGATGGTGCCCTCGGGCGTCCGGTTGAACGGCAGGCCCATCTTCTCCAGGTCGAGGACGGCGTCGATGGCCTCGCGGCACATCACCTCGGCGGCGTCCTGGTCGACGAGGTAGTCACCGCCCTTGACGGTGTCGAAGGTGTGCCACTCCCAGTTGTCCTCTTCGACGTTCGCGAGGGCGGCGCACATCCCGCCCTGGGCGGCGCCGGTGTGGGAGCGGGTCGGGTAGAGCTTGGTGAGCACGGCGGTGCGCGAGCGCTGGCCGGACTCGATGGCGGCGCGCATGCCGGCACCGCCGGCCCCCACGATCACCACGTCGAAGATGTGCGTCTGGACCACGGGGCTCCCTCTCGGTCGGTGCGTGCGCCGCGCGGACACTCGCCCGGGCAGGCCGGTCTCCGCACTGCGTGGAACTGATCTCCGCCCAGCGTAAGACCCTCTGCGCCGATCGAAGTCTCGCCTCCGAGAGGACCTCCCTATCGACGGGGTCGTCCGCGGCTACTGTCGCCGCTGTGCAGCTGCAGCAGCTCGCCTGCTTCGTCGCCGTGGTGGACGAGCAGCACTTCACGCGCGCCGCCCAGCGCCTGCACCTGGCCCAGCCGTCGCTGTCCGCCCAGGTCCGCTCCCTCGAGCGCGAGGTGGGGGGCCCGCTGCTGCACCGCCAGCGCGGCGCCGTGCGCCCGACCGAGGCGGGGGAGCGGCTGCTGCCCTACGCGCGCCGCATCCTCGCCGACGCCGCAGCCGCCACCGCGGAGATGCAGCGCGTGCGCGGCCTCGAGACCGGTGTCCTGCGGGTGGGGGCGACGCCGAGCGCCGGCACCGCCCTGCTGCCGCCGGTGCTGCGCCGCTTCCACGACGCGCACCCGGGCGTGGTGCTGCACCTGTCCGAGGCCGGCTCCCGCGACCTCGTCGAGCAGCTGGCCGTGGGAGCCCTCGACCTGGCCGTCGTCGTCCTGCCGGTGGCCGCCCACGGCGGTGCGCTCGCGACGACCCCGCTGCTGCGGGACGCGCTCGGCCTCGCCAGCGCGGCGGACTCCCCAGCTCCGGTCCCCGGGCCGAGCGCCGGCCCGCAGGACCTCGCCGGCGTCGGGCTCGTGCTGCCCGGCGAGGGCTACGACCTGCGCGCGACCGCCCTCGCCGCGTGCGCCGCGGCCGGGGTCGAGCCGAGGGTCGTCGCCGACGGCGGCGAGCTCGACGTCGTCGTGGCCCTCGTCCGCGCGGGGGTGGGGGCCGCCGTGCTGCCGCGCACCGTCGTCGACGGCGCCGGGGGGGCGCTGCGGTGGACGCCGCTGCGCGGGCCGTCGCTGCACCGCACCGTCGGCGTCGCCCACCGCAAGGACGTCCCGCTCGGGCGCGCCGCGGCCGAGGTGCGGCGGCTGCTCATCGAGCAGACGTCCTGAGCGGGACGCCGCGGCACGTGCTCGCGATCTAGGGTCCGGGGCATGACCACTGCTCTGGACCTGCACGGCACCCCGCACGTCGAGCGCTACCTGGAGACGGACGGCGAGGACGGCTACCTCTGGCGCGGTGGCACCACGATCCTGCTGCTGTCCACCACGGGCCGGAAGTCGGGCGCCGAGCGCACGCACGCGCTGATCTTCCGCCCGTACGGCGACGCCTGGACCGTCGTCGCCTCCAAGGGGGGCACCGACGCCCCGCCCGACTGGTTCCTCAACCTCGAGGCCGACCCGGACGTCCACGTGCAGGTGCGGGGGGACAGGGTCCGCGCCCGCGCCCGCGTGGCCACGCCCGAGGAGCAGCCGGCCCTGTGGGCGTCCATGGTGGAGGCCTGGCCGGACTACGAGGACTACCAGCGCAAGACGTCTCGGGAGATCCCCGTCGTCGTGCTGGAGCCCGTCAGCGACGCGAGCTGACGGTCCCGGGGGCCGGCCCCGGCGGGCACCCGGCCCGCTCGCCGGCCGGGTCGGCGTGCCCGCGCGGTGCGGCGCTCGTCGACCTAGCGTCGGGGTCGTGAGAGCAGTCGGAGTTCCCGAGAACGGAGGACCTGAGGTCCTCACCGTGGTCGACGTGCCGGAGCGGGAGCCCGGTCCTGGCGAGGTGCGCATCGCCGTCGCGGCGGCCGCGGTCAACCCCACCGACACCGCGCTGCGGGCCTACCCGCAGATGGCGCCGCAGGACGTCCCGCCGCCGTGGGTGCCCGGCATGGACGCGGCCGGTGTCGTCGACGCCGTCGGGGACGGCGCGCGTCTGGCCGTCGGGGACCGCGTGGCCGCGGTCGTGGACCCGCGGCGCGAGCGCGGCGGCGCCTACACCGAGAGCCTCGTCGTGCCTGCAGCCTCCGCGGTGCGGGTGCCCGACGACGTCGAGCTCGTCGCGGCCTCGACCCTGCCGATGAACGGCCTCACCGCGGTCCACGCCCTGCGCTCGCTGGAGCTGCCGCCCGGAGGGACGGTCGGGGTGACGGGCGCTGCGGGGACCCTGGGTGCCTACGTCATCGCCCTCGCGGCCCGGGCCGGGTACCGCGTGGTGGCGGACGCCAAGCCCGACGACGCGGAGCTGGTGCGCTCCTTCGGCGCCGACGTGGTGCTCGAGCGCGGCGACGGCTTCCCCGCCGCCGTGCGCGAGGCGGTGCCGGACGGCGTCGACGGCCTGGTGGACGCGGCCGTCACCGACGACGCGATGCTGGGGGCTGTCCGCGACGGCGGCGTCGTCGCCACGGTGCGGGGCTACGACGGCGGCGGTCGGCCCGGGGAGCGCGGGGTCCGCTTCGCGCCCGTCATGGTCGGCGAGCACCTGGAGGAGACCGACGTCCTGGAGGACCTCGTCGCCCGGGTCGCCGACGGCACGATCGCGCTGCGCGTTGCCCGGACCTTCCCGGCCGAGGAGGCCGCCGACGCCCACCGCCTGCTCGAGGGCGGCGGCGTGCGGGGACGGCTTGTCCTCACCTTCTGAGGCACGCCCGCGCTGACCGCCCTGGCCGGTGAGCTCCTCGCCCGGCCCGGACCAGGGGCGCCCAGCCGTGCTGGGCGCCCCTGGTCGACGTCAGGAGGGCTGCGACAGCCCTGCGAGGTCGACGACCTCGAACTCCAGCAGGCTCGCGCCGGTGGCGACCGGCGTCGCGCGCTCGCCGCTGTGGGCGCGCCTCGCGTCCCCGCCCTCGCTCCAGGCGCGGAAGGACGCGTCGTCCTCCCAGCGGGTGAGGACGAAGTAGCGCTCCTCGCCGGCGGTCGGGCGCAGCAGCTCGAAGCCGAGGAAGCCGGGCGTGCCGTCGACGGCGCCCAGGCGGGCGGCGAAGCGGCGCTCGAGCTCGGGACCGGCGCCCTCGGGCACCTCGATGGCGTTGATCATCACGACGGGCATGGGCCCAGCATCGCGCGCCCGAGGTGGCGAGCGCGCGGGTGCCCGCCCGAGGAGGTCGTGCAACGGTGAACCGTGCACCTCCACCACGAGCGCCGCGGCGCCGGCGAGCCCCTCGTCCTCGTGCACGGCCTCGGGTCGACCTGGCGCAGCTGGGACCCGGTCCTGCCGGGCCTGGCCGCCCGCCGCGAGGTCGTCGCCGTCGATCTGCCCGGGTTCGGTGCCACGCCGCCGCTGGAGGGCCAGGTGTCGATCGCCACCCTCGCCGACGCCCTCGTCGGCTTCCTGGAGGACCAGGGCCTGCGCGACGCCGACCTGGTGGGCAGCTCCGTCGGCGCGCGGCTGGTGCTGGAGCTCGCCCGCCGCGGCGTCGGCCGCGACGTGGTCGCCCTCGACCCCGGCGGCTTCTGGAACCGCCGCCAGCTGGCCGTCTTCTCCGCCTCCATCGGGGCGTCCATCCGGCTGGTGCGGCGGCTCCAGCCCGTCCTGCCGGCGCTGGTGGGCAACCCGGCGACGCGCTCGGCGCTCCTCGCGCAGGTCAGCCCGCGCCCGTGGGCGCTGCCGCCGGAGCTGGTGCTGCGCGAGCTGCAGGGCTGGGCCGCTGCGCCGAGCTACGACGCGCTGCTCGACGCCCTCGTCCACGGGCCGCCTCAGGAGGGCGCCCCCGCCGGGGCGACGCCGGGGCGCGTGGTCCTCGGCTGGGGCCGCCAGGACCGCGTCGTCACCCCGAGCCAGTCCGCCGCCGCGACCGAGCGCTTCCCCGACGCGCAGCTGCACTTGTTCGACTCCTGCGGGCACTTCCCGATGTGGGACCAGCCGGAGGAGACGGTGCGCCTGGTCCTGGGCAGCACCGGCGACGCGCGTCCGCACCCCGGGACGCCGGTCCCGGGCCTCGGGACGCCTCACTAGCCTCGCGGCCATGGCGGAGACGGTTCGACTGGCAGTGGTCGCGGGTGACGGCATCGGCCCGGAGGTGGTCGCGGAGGGCCTGAAGGTCCTGGACGTCGTCGCCGGGGACCTGGACCTCGCCGTGGAGCGGACCGAGTACGACCTCGGCGCGCGGCGCTGGCACGCGACGGGGGAGACCCTGCCGGACACCGTCCTCGCCGAGGTCCGGGGGCACGACGCCATCCTGCTCGGCGCCGTCGGCGACCCGGGCGTCCCGAGCGGCGTCCTCGAGCGCGGTCTGCTGCTGCGCCTGCGCTTCGAGCTCGACCACTACGTCAACCTGCGGCCCAGCCGACTGCTGCCCGGCGTCCCCTCTCCGCTCGCCGAGCCCGGCGACATCGACTTCGTCGTCGTCCGCGAGGGCACCGAGGGCCCGTACACGGGCAACGGCGGCGCCCTGCGCGTCGGGACGCCGCACGAGGTGGCCACCGAGGTCAGCGTCAACACCGCCTTCGGCGTCGAGCGCGTGGTGCGGGACGCCTTCTCCCGCGCGCAGGCGCGGCCGCGGAGGACGCTGACGCTCGTGCACAAGCACAACGTCCTCACGTACGCGGGCGAGCTGTGGCGCCGCACCGTCGACGCCGTCGGGGCGGAGTTCCCCGACGTGACGACCGACTACCTCCACGTCGACGCCGCGATGATCTTCCTGGTGACCGACCCGTCGCGCTTCGACGTCGTCGTGACGGACAACCTCTTCGGCGACATCGTCACCGACCTCGCGGCCGCCGTCACCGGGGGCATCGGGCTCGCGGCGTCGGGCAACGTCAACCCGACGCGGGAGGCGCCGAGCATGTTCGAGCCCGTCCACGGCTCCGCGCCCGACATCGCCGGCACGGGCCGGGCCGACCCCACGGCCGCCGTCCTGTCCGTCGCGCTGCTGCTGGAGCACCTCGGCCACGCGGGTGCGGCCGAGCGGGTCGTGGCCGCCGTGGCCGACGACCTCTCGAGCCGGGCCGGTGCCGGCCCGCGGACGACGTCGCAGGTCGGCGACGCGATCGCCGGCGCCCTCGCCTGAGAGCGCGGCGGCGCCGTCGCCGCCCGGCGCTACGGTGACCGGCATGGCCAGCGACACGAGCACCTCCTCCCTCGGTGCGGGGGGCGCGCCCTCGTCGGCGTCGGCCCCGGACGCCCCCGCCTCCTCCGCGGCGGAGGTGCCCACCGGGAGCAGCCAGGACGTCCGGCTCGACTTCGCGGTCGCGGCCGGCGTCCCGCGCGCGCCCGAGGCGGAGCGGGCGCAGGTGCTGGCGGACCCCGGCTTCGGCAAGCACTTCACCGACCACATGGCCCGCGCCGTCTGGACGCCGTCGGGCTGGGGGCAGGACGCCGTCGTGGCGCACGGGCCGATCACCCTCAGCCCGGCGGCCGCCGTCCTGCACTACGCGCAGGAGGTCTTCGAGGGCCTGAAGGCCTACCGGCACGCCGACGGCTCCGTGTGGGCGTTCCGCCCCGAGGCCAACGCCCGCCGCTTCGCCGCCTCCGCGCGCCGCCTGGCGCTGCCCGTCCTGCCCGAGGAGGCATTCGTCCGCTCGGTCGAGCAGCTCGTGGCGGCGGACGTCGACTGGGTGCCCGCCGGCGGCGAGAACAGCCTCTACCTGCGTCCCTTCATGTTCGCCTCGGAGAGCTTCCTCGGCGTCCGCCCGGCGGCCGAGGTCACCTACCTCGTCATCGCCTCCCCGGCGGGCTCCTACTTCGGCGGCGGGGAGATCGCCCCCGTCTCGATCTGGCTGTCGCAGAAGTACACCCGCGCCGCGCCCGGGGGCACGGGCGCCGCCAAGTGCGGCGGCAACTACGCCGCCAGCCTGCTGGCGCAGGCCGAGGCCGCCGCGCACGGCTGCGACCAGGTCGCCTTCCTCGACGCGGTCGAGCACCGCTGGGTCGAGGAGCTCGGCGGCATGAACCTCTTCTTCGTCCTCGACGACGGCACCGTGGTCACCCCGGAGCTCACCGGCACGATCCTCGAGGGGGTCACCCGCTCGTCGGTGCTGCAGATCGCCGCCGACCTCGGGCACGACGTGGTCGAGCGCCGCGTCGACGTCGCCGAGTGGCGCGAGGGCTGCGCCTCCGGCCGCATCACCGAGGTGTTCGCCTGCGGGACCGCCGCCGTCGTCACGCCGGTGGGCGCGCTGGTCGAGCCCGACCACCGCTCGGTGCCCGGCGACGGCGGCACGGGTGAGGTCACCGCGGCGATCCGCCGGCGCCTCACCGACGTCCAGCAGGGTCGCGCCGAGGACGCCCACGGCTGGATGCACCGCCTGGTCTGAGCCTCGTGCGGCGGGTCGGAGCGCCGACGTCGCGGGGCGGGCGCGACCTTCAGCGCGCAGCGTCGGCGCGCGACGGCACGACGGCGTCCAGCAGCGGCAGCAGGGCGTCGCGCAGCTCCTGCCCGCGGGCGGCCAGGGTCCGTTGCTCGGCGGCGTACTGCGCGCGCCCCGCGGCCGTCTCGACGCGCACCGGCTCGCGCCCGTAGCGGCGCAGGTCGTAGGGCGAGGCCCGCATGTCCAGCTCGCGGATGGCGCGCGCGTGGGCGAACGCCTCCAGCACCAGCGACGACGGCGCCAGCGGGAGGAGCAGGAACGCCGCCCGGTACAGGTCCATGCCGGCGTGCAGGCACCCCGGCTGCTCCAGCGCGGGCTGGGACTCGCGCGTCGGCTCCAGCGGGCTCAGCGCCACGGCGCTCGGCGGGTAGAAGCGGAACGCGTCGACGTGGGTGCAGCGCAGCCACCCGCGCCGGGCGCCCTCCTCGACGACGGCGTCGGTGCCCTTCGCACCCAGGCGCAGCGGCCGGCGCTCGTGGCGCAGCACCGCGGGGTCGGACGCCGAGCCGTGCACCATCGCCCACTCGTGCAGGCCGAAGCAGCCCAGCTCGGGCGTCCGCTCCCGCGTCGCGGCGACGACGTCGCGCACGTGCCCGAGCCGCCGCCCCTGCGAGGCGGCCACCGCGGCGGGGTCGACGACGACGCCCTCGCGCCCGTCCTCGGTGGTCCGGGCGGTGTAGCCGCGCCAGTCGAGCCGCTCGCGCGCCGCGTCGCCGAGGAGCACGACGCCGGCGCCGGGGTGCCAGCGCGCCAGCTGGCCGGGTCGGAAGCGGTAGTAGGTGAAGAGGAAGTCCTCCACGGGATGCGGCTCGCCCGCCAGCGCGCGCTCGCGGTGCCCGGCGGTCAGCGCCTCGACGCGCGTCCGGTGCGCCTGCGCCACCGGGACCCACTCCTCCTCGCCGAGGACGGTCCGGGCGGGAGAGGGCACGTGACCAGGGTAGGTCCGGCCCCGGACGCCGGTGCGGGCCTCCCGGCCTCCCGCAGCAGGCGCCTCCCGCGGGCGCGGGCGCGCGGCGGCGTCCTCGATACGCTCGCGGGCGTGCGCATCGCGAGGTTCACCCGGGACGACGACATCAGCTACGGCTTCGTGGAGGGCGAGCCGGGGGAGGAGCGGCTGCACGTGGTCGGCGGTGACCCGCTGTACTCGAAGCTGACGCCGACCGGCGCGGTCGTGGGCCTCGACGAGGTCCGCCTGCTGGCGCCGGTCATCCCCCGCAGCAAGGTGGTCGGGATCGGACGCAACTACCGCGACCACGCCCGGGAGATGGGCAACGAGCTCCCGTCGAAGCCGCTGATGTTCCTCGTGCCCAACACGGCCGTCGTCGGCCCCGACGACCCGGTCGTCCTGCCGTCCTTCTCCGAGCAGGTGTCCTACGAGGGCGAGCTGGCCGTCGTCATCGGCCGGATCTGCAAGGACGTCCCGCGCGAGCGCGTGGGCGAGGTGGTCTACGGCTACACCTGCGCCAACGACGTCACGGCGCGCGACGCCCAGAAGAGCGACGGGCAGTGGGCGCGCGCCAAGGGCTTCGACTCCTCGTGCCCGCTCGGGCCGTGGATCACCACCGACCTGGACCCCTCCAGCCTGTCCCTGCGCACCCGGGTGGACGGCGAGCTCGTCCAGGACGGGCGCACCTCGGACATGGTGTTCGACGTGCCCTCCCTCGTGGAGGCCGTGTCCGCGGCCTTCACGCTGCTGCCGGGCGACGTCATCCTCACCGGCACGCCGGCGGGTGTCGGTCTGCTGACGGCCGGCCAGCGGGTCGACGTCGAGATCGAGGGCATCGGCACCCTGAGCAACCCGGTCGTGGCCCGATGAGCCCGGCCGGGGGTGCGGCCGGGTCCGGCACCGCGTCCGGGCCGGTCGAGGGCGCCAGCGCGACGACGGGCTCCGGCACCTCCCCGCGCGCCGCGACGGCCACCGGCCTGGCCGAGGCGACCGGCGCCGACGTGCGCGTGCGCTTCTGCCCCTCGCCCACCGGCACCCCCCACGTCGGGGTGATGCGCGCGGCGCTGTTCAACTGGGCCTACGCCCGGCACACGGGCGGCACCTTCGTCTTCCGCATCGAGGACACCGACGCCGCGCGCGACAGCCAGGAGTCGATGGACGCCATCGTCGAGGGCCTGGCGTGGCTCGGCATCGACTACGACGAGGGCCCCGGCGTCGGCGGGCCGCACGCGCCCTACCGCCAGAGCGAGCGCCGCGAGCTGTACGCCGACGTCGCGCGCCGCCTGCTCGAGGAGGGCTACGCCTACGAGTCCTGGTCGACGCCCGAGGAGGTCGAGGAGCGCCACCGCGCCGCCGGCCGCGACCCCAAGCTCGGGTACGACGGCTTCGACCGCGACCTGTCCGCCGCGCAGGTGCGGGCCTTCCGCGACCAGGGCCGCGAGCCCGTGCTGCGCGTGCGCATGCCGGACGAGGACGTGGTGGTCTCCGACCTCGTCCGGGGCGAGGTCGTGTTCCCCGCCGGCTCCGTGCCCGACTTCGTCGTCGTGCGCGCCAACGGGCAGCCGCTCTACACGCTCGTGAACCCCGTCGACGACGGCGTCATGGGCATCACCCACGTGCTCCGGGGGGAGGACCTGCTGTCCTCCACCCCGCGCCAGGTCGTGCTGCACCGCGCGCTCGTGGAGATGGGCCTGTCGCAGCGGGTCCCGCAGTTCGGGCACCTCCCGCTGGTGCTGGGGGAGGGCAACCGCAAGCTGAGCAAGCGCGACCCCGAGTCCGACCTGTTCCTGCACCGCCGGCGCGGCCTCCTGCCGGAGGGGATGGTCAACTACCTGGCCCTGCTGGGCTGGTCCATCGCGCCGGACCGCGACGTCTTCACGCGCGAGGAGCTGGTGGCCGCGTTCGACGTCCGCGACATCGGGGCCAACCCCGCGCGGTGGGACCAGAAGAAGGCCGAGGCCCTCAACGGCGACCACGTGAGGATGCTGGCGCCGGAGGTGCTCCTCGAGCGGATCCTGCCCCACCTGCGCTCGGCCGGGCTGCTCGAGGGCGATCCCACGCCGACGCAGCGCCGCCTGCTCGAGGGCGCCGTCCCGCTGGTGCAGACGCGCATGGCCGTGCTCTCCGAGGCGCCCGGGATGCTCGGCTTCCTCCTCGTGGCCGACGAGGACCTCGTCGTCACCGACGACGCCCTCGACGCGCTGCGCCCCGAGGCGGCGGACGTGCTCGACGCCTCGGCCGCCGCGCTCGTCGACCTGCCCGACTGGGAGGCCGCCGCGATCGAGTCGGCCCTGCGCGCCGCCGTCGTCGACGGGCTGGGCGTCAAGCCGAAGTTCGCCTTCGGACCGCTGCGGACCGCCGTGACCGGTCGGCGCATCTCGCCGCCGCTGTTCGAGTCCCTGGAGCTGCTCGGGCAGGAGAGCTCGGTGCTCCGCATCGCCGCGCTGCGTCGTCGGCTGGGCTGAGCCCGGGCGCCGCAGCCGGCGCCCGGCTGGGCGGGACCTGCGGCGGACGGGGGCGCCTGCCGGGCGCCCCCGCGGATTTTGGCCCCGACGCAGGAGCCGGTACTGTCCTCTCTCGGCACGGCGATCGACCACGCGGCCAGCGTGGTACCCCGGTGGGGTATGGTGTAATTGGCAGCACGACTGGTTCTGGTCCAGTTAGTCTAGGTTCGAGTCCTGGTACCCCAGCGCAGCACCGCATCACCTGTCCGCACCAGAGCGGACGACATGGCCCCGTTGTGTAGCGGCCTAGCACGCCGCCCTCTCACGGCGGTAGCGCCGGTTCGAATCCGGTCGGGGCTACAGGTACGGCCCGGTCTCCCTCGCGGGAGGCCGGGCCGTTTCTCATCTTCTCGGCGTCTCCGTGACGTGGTGACGCCTCGGCGTCCGCGCCCGGATGTGGTCACGTGTCGGGCCGCGGCGCCGGACCCCGGTGTGGCCACATGTCGGGCCGGCCTGCGCCGTCCTCGGGGTGGCCCCGTCTCGTGGCCCGGTCGGCGACGTCGCGCGGGCACGGCCGCAGCTGAGGCCCTGCGGCCTCGGACCGCCCCGACGTGGCCACACCTCGGGCTTAGAGGGGCCGCGTGGCGCCGATGTGGCCACATCTCGGGGTTCGAGGGGCCGCGTGGCGCCGATGTGGCCACATCTCGGGGTTCGAGGGGCCGCGTGGGGCCGATGTGGCCACATCTCGGGGTCCGGCGGGGGGCCGCTAGGGCGAGTGGTGGTCGGGTGGTGGACCCGGCGTCAGGACTCCGCGCGCTTGAGCGCCTCGGACAGGCGCTGCGCCGTCGTGACGACGGCGGCGGCGTGCAGTCGGCCCGGCTGGCGCGTGAGGCGCTGCAGGGGCCCCGAGATCGAGACGGCGGCGACGACGCGCCCGGCGGGCCCGCGGACGGGGGCCGAGACGGAGGCGACGCCGGCCTCGCGCTCGCCGATGCTCTGGGCCCAGCCGCGGCGCCGGACGCCGGAGAGCACCGTCGCGGTGAAGCGGGCGCCCTGCAGGCCGCGGTGGAGGCGGTCGGGCTCCTCCCACGCCAGGAGCACCTGGGCGGCCGAGCCGGCGAGCATCGAGAGCGTGGCGCCGACCGGGACGGAGTCGCGCAGACCCATGGGCAGCTCGGCGGCGGCGACGCACACGCGGGCGTCGCCCTGGCGGCGGAACAGGGACGCGCTCTCACCGGTGTGGTCGCGCAGCGCGGTCAGCGCGGGGCCGGCGGCGGCGATGAGGCGGTCCTCGCCGGCGGCCGCCGCCAGCTCGGGCAGCCGGGGGCCGAGCACGAAGCGCCCCTGCATGTCCCGGCCCACGAGGCGGTGGTGCTCGAGCGCGACGGCGAGGCGGTGCGCCGTCGGCCGCGCGAGCCCGGTGGCGGCCACGAGCTGGGCGAGGCTGGCGGGACCCGCCTCGAGCGCGGCGAGGACGCCGGCGGCCTTGTCGAGGACGCCGACTCCGCTAGACTTGTCCATAGGACGATATTGCCGTCTCTCACTGTGAGACCGCAAGTCTCCCGCCCCGAACGGCGGGACGCCTCTGACGCCCCCGACCGGGGCGGCGGCGGCCGGTCCGGGGCGAGATCGCAGCAGCGGCGCCGAACGGCGCCCGATCGGAGGACGAGATGGGCCGGACCCTGGCCGAGAAGGTGTGGGACGAGCACGTGGTGCGCCGCGGCGGCGCCGGTGAGCCCGACCTGCTCTACATCGACCTCCACCTCCTGCACGAGGTCACGTCGCCGCAGGCGTTCGAGGGCCTGCGGCTCGAGGGCCGCGGCGTCCGTCGCCGCGACCTCACCATCGCCACCGAGGACCACAACACGCCGACCCTCGACATCGACAAGCCGATCGCCGACCCGACCAGCCGGACGCAGATCGAGACGCTGCGGCGCAACTGCGCCGAGTTCGGCGTCCGGTTGCACCCCCTGGGCGACGCCGAGCAGGGCATCGTCCACGTCGTCGGGCCGCAGCTGGGGCTCACCCAGCCGGGCATGACGGTCGTCTGCGGCGACTCCCACACCTCCACCCACGGCGCCTTCGGCGCGCTGGCCATGGGCATCGGCACCAGCGAGGTCGAGCACGTCCTGGCGACGCAGACGCTGCCGCTCCTGCGGCCGCGGACGATGGCCGTCACCGTCGAGGGCGAGCTGCCCGAGGGGGCGACGGCCAAGGACGTCATCCTCGCCGTCATCGCCCGCATCGGGACGGGCGGCGGGCAGGGGTACGTGCTCGAGTACCGGGGCTCGGCCATCCGCGCGCTGTCGATGGAGGCGCGGATGACCATCTGCAACATGTCCATCGAGGCGGGCGCCCGCGCCGGGATGGTGGCGCCGGACGAGACGACCTTCGCCTACCTGCAGGGGCGCGACCACGCGCCGACGGGCGCCGACTGGGACGCCGCCGTGGCGCACTGGCGCACGCTCGCCACCGACGACGACGCCGAGTTCGACGCCGAGGTCGTGGTGGACGCCTCTGAGCTGCAGCCGTTCGTCACGTGGGGCACCAACCCCGGGCAGGGACTGCCGCTGTCCGGTGCGGTGCCGGACCCGGACACCATCGGCGACGACAGCCAGGCCGCCGCCGCGCGCCGCGCCCTGGAGTACATGGACCTCGTGCCCGGCACCCCGCTGCGCGACATCGCCGTCGACGCCGTCTTCATCGGCTCGTGCACCAACGGCCGCATCGAGGACCTGCGCGCCGCGGCGGAGGTGGTGCGCGGTCAGCGCAAGGCCGACGGCGTCCGCGTGCTCGTCGTGCCCGGCTCCGCCCGCGTCCGCCTCCAGGCCGAGGCCGAGGGGCTCGACCAGGTCTTCACCGACTTCGGCGCGGAGTGGCGCTTCGCCGGCTGCTCGATGTGCCTCGGGATGAACCCCGACCAGCTGGCGCCCGGCGAGCGGGCGGCCTCGACGTCGAACCGCAACTTCGAGGGCCGGCAGGGGAAGGGCGGGCGCACGCACCTGGTCTCCCCGCTCGTCGCCGCCGCCACGGCCGTGCGCGGCACGCTGTCCGCGCCCGTCGACCTCGAGGCGCCGCAGCCGCTCGTGCCGGCCTGAGCCGCGCCCGCCCGTCCCGTCCGGGCGCAGCGCACGTCCGTCCCCCCGCCGGCGCGCCCCGCCGGACCCCGACCGCCCCAGGAGCGACCGTGGACCCCGTCACCCGCCATACCGGCGTCGGCGTGCCGCTGCGCCGCAGCGACGTCGACACCGACCAGATCATCCCCGCCGTCTACCTCAAGCGGGTCTCGCGCACCGGGTTCGAGGACGGCCTCTTCTCCGGCTGGCGCCAGGACCCCTCCTTCGTCCTGAACCAGCCCGCCTACTCCGCCGGGAGCGTCCTGGTGGCCGGGCCCGACTTCGGCACCGGCTCCTCCCGCGAGCACGCCGTCTGGGCGCTGAAGGACTACGGCTTCCGCGCGGTGCTGTCCTCCCGCTTCGCCGACATCTTCCGCGGCAACGCCGGCAAGCAGGGCCTCGTCGCCGGCCAGCTGGCGCAGGAGGACGTGGAGCTCATCTGGAAGCAGCTGGAGGCCCGTCCCGGCACCGAGGTGACGGTGGACCTCCAGGAGCGGGTGGTGCTGTGCGCCGAGCTCGTCGCGCCGCTGCACGTCGACGACTACACGCGCTGGCGCCTGCTCGAGGGCCTCGACGACGTGGGGCTGACGCTCCGGGACGTCGGCGCCATCGACGCCTACGAGCAGCAGCGCCCCTCCTGGAAGCCGCGGACGCTCCTCGAGCGCTGAGAGGACCGGCGCGGACGCCCCGGCACGAATGCGCACGACGTCATCACGGTGCGTCACCACACCGGCTCCACCAGACCGCTGTCGGTCACGTCTGCACCAGAGGGGGTGCACCAGAACCCGTCTGACCCTGGTGCGCCGACCCCCGGTGGCCCTAGCGTGCGCCGGTAGGCGCACCGGGTCCGAGAGTCGGGTCCGCGGGGAGCCGCAGGAGGACCCATGAACAAGGGCGAGCTCGTCGACGTCCTCGAGGAGCGGCTGGGCAGCAGGCGCGCCGCGAGCGACGCCATGGAGGCGGTGATCGACTCCGTCGTCCGCGCCGTGGCCCGGGGCGAGCGCGTCGCCATCAGCGGCTTCGGCACGTTCGAGCGGGCGGACCGCGCCCCCCGGACCGGCCGCAACCCGCGCACGGGGGAGACCGTGCCGATCGCCGGCACCTCCGTGCCCCGGTTCAAGCCGGGCACCGCCTTCCGCGCCTACGTCTCGGACCCGGCGTCGATGCCGGAGGCCGGCCAGACCGACCCGTCCGCGGGCGGTGCCCTGCGCGCGGTCACCACGCGTCGCGGCGGCGTCGAGCTCGCCGACGCGCCGACCGGGCGCGCCCGGCGCTCCCCCCGCCCCGCTCCTGCCGGCGCCCCCGCGGCGGACGGCGCTGCGGACGCCGACGAGGCGCCGTCCTCCCCGCAGGAGGCCCCCGCGGCGGAGGACTCCGGCACGTCGAAGCGGTCCAAGAACGCCAAGAACGCCAAGGACGCCAAGGACGCCAAGGACGCCAAGGACGCCAAGAAGAGCAAGAAGAAGGACGGCAAGAAGGGCAAGAAGAAGTCCTGAGGCACCCAGGCGGTCGCGGGGCCGGCCGGTCGCGGGCACCGCCGGGCCCTGCGGCCGAGGGCGAGCGGCCGGCGGCCCCGCTCGTCCGGGCGCGCGTCCTCCCGCCGCGGCGGGTGACGAGGGGTCGTCGGTGGCCGGGGCGCCGCGCCCGGCCGCGCTGGTGGCGCGGGGCACGGGCCTCCCGGGGGCATCATGGTCGGCCGGGGCGGCGCCGCGCGGGTGCCGCCGGCAGGAGGTCTGGATGCCCATGGGCGACGTGCTGGCAGTGCGAGGCGGACGACCGGTGGACGGCCGCGTCGCCGTCCGCGGGGCGAAGAACTTCGTGTCGAAGGCCATGGTGGCGGCGCTCCTCGGCGAGACGCCGAGCGTCCTGCGCAACGTCCCCGAGATCCGCGACGTGGCGGTCGTGACCGGGCTCCTGGGCCTGCACGGGGTGGAGGTCTCCCAGCCCGACGACGGCGTGCTGGTGCTCGACCCGACGGACGTGGAGTCCGCCCACGTGGCGGACATCGACGCCCACGCGGGCGCGAGCCGCATCCCGATCCTCTTCTGCGGCCCCCTCGTGCACCGCCTGGGCGAGGCGTTCATCCCCGACCTCGGGGGCTGCCGCATCGGCGACCGGCCGATCAACTACCACCTGGACGTGCTGCGCCAGTTCGGCGCCCAGGTCGACAAGCGCGAGGGCGGCATCCGCATCACGGCGCCGAACGGCCTGCGCGGCACGCGCATCGACCTGCCGTACCCGAGCGTCGGAGCGACGGAGCAGGTCCTGCTCACCGCGGTCCGCGCCGAGGGCTTCACCGAGCTGCACGGTGCGGCCACGGAGCCGGAGATCCTCGACCTCGTCGCCGTCCTCCAGAAGATGGGCGCCCTCATCGGCGTCGACACCGACCGCACCATCCGCGTCGAGGGCGTCGAGCGCCTGCGCGGCTACGACCACCGGGCGCTCACCGACCGCATCGAGACCGCCTCGTGGGCCTGCGCGGCGCTGGCGACGCGCGGCCAGGTCTTCGTGGAGGGCGCCACGCAGCCCGAGATGATGACCTTCCTCAACGTCTTCCGGAAGGTGGGCGGCGAGTTCGACGTCACCGACGAGGGCATCCGCTTCCTCAGCCCCGACGGCCCGCTGCGCTCCCTCGCGCTGGAGACCGACGTCCACCCGGGCTTCATGACCGACTGGCAGCAGCCGCTCGTCGTGGCGCTGACGCAGGCGGACGGCCTGTCGATCGTGCACGAGACGGTGTACGAGAACCGCTTCGGGTTCACGGAGGCGCTCGGCGGCATGGGCGCGCGCATCCAGGTCTACCGGGAGTGCCTGGGCTCCACGCCGTGCCGCTTCGGCGGCGCGCAGTTCCGGCACTCGGCGGCCATCTCCGGCCCCACGCCCCTGCACGGGGCCGACATCGTGGTGCCGGACCTGCGCGGCGGCTTCAGCTACCTCGTGGCGGCGCTCGCGGCCACGGGCGTCTCGCGAGTGTCCGGCATCGAGCTCATCGACCGCGGCTACGAGCGCTTCGCCGAGAAGCTCGAGGCCATCGGCGCCGACGTGGAGTGGGTCTCGGGCGGCCCCGGGGACGCCCGCGGCCGCGTGCCGGTGGCCGCCCACGCCTGAGGTGCCGCCGGCGCCGTCCCGTCGGCGCCGCGCCCGTCGCGGCGGGCGCTCCCGCGACGCCGGGCGGCCGTGGCGCTCAGCAGGCGGCGCGACCCGAGCCGGTGTCCGCGAGCGCTGCGCGCGTCCGGTGGCCGACGCCGAGCGCGAGCGCCTCGCGCAGGTCGGAGCGGGTGTCGACGTCGCGGCGCAGGCCCGGCAGGTCCAGGTCCAGTCGGAGCGCCCCCGCGGCGGCGTGGCGCTCGGCGGAGCCCTCGCCGTACGCCACGGGCAGGTCGTCCGCCCGGGCGGCGGCCAGCAGGGCCGTCCCGCGCCCGGCCGCGTCGGGGACGACGACGGCGCCCGCGCCGGCGGCCAGCTCGACCGCAGCGGCCGCCAGGGCGCTCTCGAGCTCCTCCACCCGCAGCGCCGGGACGTCGGCGAGCAGGACGGCGACGCCCGTGCGGTGCGGACGACCGCTGCGGTGCGGGGACGAGCGGTGCCGGCGCTCGAGCTGGCGGGCGCCCGCCGCGCGCGCGCCGTCGCGCACCGCCGCGTCGAGCGGGCTCCCGGACACCACGGGGGACGGCGCGACGACCTGGGCGCCCGCGGCAGCCGTCGCGGCGGCCGCGGCGGCGTCGGCGGTCACCACGAGGGCGCCGGCCACGGACGGCGCGGCGAGCACGACCTCGAGGCAGTCCAGGGCCATGGCCAGCGCGAGACGTCCCCGGGGCGCCGCGTCGCCGCCGAGGCGGCTCTTGGCCGCAGGACCGCCCTTGACCGGCATCACGACGTGCCAGCGGACGTCCCGGGGGCCTCGACGGGCGTCTGGCGAGAGCACGCGACGATGCTGCCACCCTCGCGGGCTGCAGCGCCCGCCCGCGGGTCCCACCGGGCTGCAGCGCCCGCCAGCACGCCCTCGCACCTCGCACGACCTGCACCTCCGGCACGCCCCGCACGACCACCCCGCACGGAGAGGACCCCCATGGAGCCCGCACCCCGCCGCTCGCCCCGCCGCCGACCCGGCGCGCCGTCCGAGGCGGGGCCGCGGACGCGCTCGTGCTCCGGGACCCGCGCGTGAGCCGCCGCGTCGCCGTGCTCGGCACGGGCAGCTGGGGCACCGCCTTCGCCCTCGTGCTCGCCGACGCGGGCGCGCAGGTGCGCATGTGGGGTCGGCGCGCGGAGGTGTGCGCTGCCGTCGAGGAGGGCCGGGGCAACCCCGCCTACCTGCCGGGCGTGCTCCTGCCGGGGACGGTCTCGGCCACGACGGACGCCCGTCGGGCGCTCGAGGGGGCGGACGTCGTGGTGCTCGCCCTGCCCTCCCAGTCGCTGCGCGGAGTGCTCGGCGACCTCTCCGACGCCGTCCCTGCTGGGGCACCGCTCGTGAGCCTGGCGAAGGGCCTCGAGAGCGGCACGCGGCTGCGCATGAGCCAGGTGGTGGTCCAGGCGTCGGGCGCGGCGCCCGAGCGCGTGGCGGTGCTCTCCGGGCCCAACCTCGCGCGCGAGATCGCCGAGCGGCAGCCGACCGCCACGGTCGTCGCCGCGCACGACGCCGGCGTCGCCGCCCAGGTGGCCGAGGCCTGCGCGACGCCGGCCTTCCGGCCCTACACGCACCACGACGTGCTGGGCGTCGAGCTCGGGGGCGTGGTCAAGAACGTCGTCGGCCTCGCGGTGGGCATGGCCGAGGGGCTGGGGTACGGGGACAACGCGAAGGCCTCGATCATCACGCGCGGTCTCGCGCAGACCTCCCGGCTCGCCGTGGCGCTCGGCGCCGAGGCCGCGACGCTGGCCGGTCTCGCCGGCATGGGCGACCTCGTCGCCACGTGCGCCTCGCCGCTGTCGCGCAACCACCAGACGGGCGTCCAGCTGGGGCGCGGCCTCGACGTCGGCGCCGCGGCGCGCGTCGTCAGGCAGACCGCGGAGGGCGTGCGGTCGGCGCCGTCGGTCCTCGCGCTGGCGCGCGAGGCGGGCGTCGAGATGCCGATCGTGCAGCAGGTGGTCGACGTCGTCGAGGGGCGCGTGCAGGCCCGGGAGGCCGCTCGGCTGCTGCTCGCGAGGGACCTCAAGCACGAGAGCGGCTGAGGGCGGTCGGGGCCGCTCGCGGCTCCCGGGGCCCGCTGGTCCGTCGCAGACGGGGAGGACGAACTCCCTGCTGCGGGGCGTCATCGCAGGTGAGCGGCTCGAGAGGGCGTCAGCGGAGGACTTCGTCCTCCCCGTCTGCGCCCCCCCAAGGGCGGGGTGCCCGTCCGGCCCGCCAGGTGTCGAGGTCGGGCATGCTGGCCGGCCGGAGGAGCCGGCTCGTGGAGGGGTGCTGTGGCGAGGTCGCGCAGGAGCGAGCGGGTCGAGGTCGTGCTGCCGGAGCTCGTGGAGCGCGGCGCCCCGAGCCGGGGGGAGGACCTCGACGGGGTGCTGCTGCGGGGGCTCGACCTGTCGGGGGCGCAGCTGGCCGACCTGCGGCTGCTCGAGAGCTCGATCGCCGGCTGCCGGCTCGACGGCGCGTCGCTGCGGGGCGCGCGGATGGTCTCCAGCGTGCTCGACGACGTCGCGGCGACCGAGGTGGACCTGTCGGGCTCCTCCTGGCGCGACGTCGTCCTCAGCGGCTCGCGCGCGGGGGTCCTGCGCCTCGGGGACGCCGAGCTCGTGCGCACCCGGGTCAGCGGGTGCCGGCTGCACCACCTGGACGCCCGGGGCGCGGACCTCGCCGACGTGCTCCTCGAGGACTGCGTGCTCGGGGAGCTCGACCTCACCGACGCGAGGGTCCGGCGCGTGCAGCTGGTCCGATGCCGCGTCGAGCGCCTCGTGCTCACGGGCTCCCGGCTGGAGGGCCTCGACCTCAGCCGCGCCGACGTCGTGCGGCTCACGGGGCCCGGCGACCTCGCCGGCACCGTGCTCGGCGAGGTGCAGGCCGTCGGCTTCGCCGTCGTCCTCGCCGAGCACCTCGGCGCCCGCGTGGTGCCCGCGGAGCGCGCCGACGAGGGGTAGACGGCGAGCGACCAGCCCCGCCGGCGGGGTGCCCGGCGCGGCGGGGTGCCCGCCGCTCGCGCTACCCCAGCCCGGCGAGCGCCTGCTCGAGGTCGGCCCAGAGGTCCTCGACGTCCTCGACGCCGACGGACAGGCGCAGCAGCCCGTGCGGCGTCGTCGCCGGCTCGTTGGCGTGGCGGCGACGGCGCTCCACGAGGGACTCGACGCCGCCGAGGCTCGTCGCCGGGGTCCACAGCCGCAGGGCGTCGACGAGCGCGGAGGCCCGGGCGCCGTCGTCGTCCCCGACGAGCTCGACCGAGAGCACGCCGCCGAAGCCGCGCATCTGCGCCAGGGCGCGCTCGTGGCCCGGGTCGGACGGCAGGGAGGGGTGCCGGACGCGGCCGACGGCCGGGTGCTCGTGCAGGCGCCGCGCCAGCTCGGCGGCGCTGGCACCGGTGCGCTCCACGCGCAGCGCGAGCGTCCGCACGCCCCGCAGCGCCAGCCACGCCTCGAACGGGCCGGGGATGGCGCCGTGCACCCGCCGGTGCGTCGACAGGCGCTCCAGGACATCACCGTCCGAGGTGACGACGGCGCCGAGGAGGACGTCGGAGTGGCCGGACAGGAGCTTGGTGACCGAGTGGACGACGACGTCGGCGCCGAGCGCGAGGGGCTGCTGCACCAGGGGGGTGGCGAAGGTGCCGTCGACGGCGACGAGCGCCCCGGCGCGGTGCCCGGCGTCCGCGCAGGCGGTGAGATCGGCGACCTCGAGCAGCGGGTTCGTGGGCGACTCGAGCCACAGCAGGTCGGCCCCGTCGCCGAGCGCCCGCACGACGTCCTCGGTGTCGGCGACGTCGACGAAGGACACCTGCGCCCGGCCGTCGGCCTCGAGCTGCTCGAGCAGCTCGACGGAGGTGTTGTAGGACGAGCGGGGCGCGACGACGCGGCCGCCGAGCGGCACCAGCGCGACGACGGCCGAGACCGCCGCCATGCCGGAGGCGAAGGCCAGTGCACCCCCGCCCTCGTCGACGCCCTCAAGGGTCGCGAGGACCTCCTCCAGCGGCTCCCAGGTGGCGTTCGCCGAGCGGGCGTACGTGCGGTCCTGCGGGCCGGGGGTGCCGGCGCCGACGAAGGTGGACGACAGCTCGAGCGGCGGGTTGACCGGGGCGTCCTGCGTCCGCGGCGGCCGTCCGGCGGCGACGACGGTCGTGGCGGGCGCCCAGGGGCGGTCGGGGCGGGGGTCGGCCATGGCGGGGAGCGTAGGCCGCCGGGAGCGCCCGGCTGCGCTGGCGCTCCGCGGCCCGGGAGGCTCCGGCCGTCGCGAGGAGGGACGGGAGCGGCTGCCAGGTGACGGGCACGCGCCGCACGAGCAGCGCGTCGTCGAAGACCGCCGTCCCGGACGGGAGCACGCCCGGGTCGTCGTGGAGGCTCGAGCGCACCTCGCGGGCGCGAGACGCCCGTCGTGGCCGGTGCTGCGCGCCGAGGTGGTGCAGTCGTCGACATCTGCGCCGTGAGCAGGAGCGCCCGAGGACGTCCTCAGCGCGGTCTCCCCTGCGCCGACCCGGCCAGGGAGTCGTCGACGTCTTCGGTACTGGGGCGGCTCTGGTGAGGAGGTCGTCGACTACGTCGGTCGTGGGGGTGCCCTGGTCCGGGAGTCGTCGACGACCTCGGTGCCGGAGCGGCCTGTGGTGGGTGAGCCGTCGACGACGCCGTCGGACGACGCCGCGTGGCGGCGCCGTCCGTGGACGGGCCGCCGGTAGCGTCCCGGCGGTGGCAGAGCACCCGGCAGGACCCGACCGCAGCGACGCCCCGCCCACGACGGCGCAGGACGGGGTGGGCCGGGAGGGGACGGCGCGGGAGGGGACGGCGCAGGACGGGACGGAGCCGGCGCGACGGCGCGTGGCCGTGGTCTTCGGCGGGCGCTCGAGCGAGCACGGCATCAGCTGCGTCACCGCCGCGGGGGTGCTGCGGGCCCTGGACCGCGACCGCTGGGACGTCGTGCCGGTCGGCATCGCCCTCGACGGGCGCTGGGTCCTCGCGGCGGACGACCCCGCGCGCTGGGAGCTGTCCGGCGGCGTCCTGCCCGTCGTCGACGCCGACCAGGGCCCCGCCGTCCTCGCGCCGCGCTCCCCGGTCGAGCGGGGCCTCGTCGCCCTGGACGCGGGCGACGTGCCGCGCCCCCTCGGCGAGGTCGACGTCGTCCTGCCGCTGCTGCACGGCCCCTTCGGCGAGGACGGCACCCTGCAGGGCCTCCTGGAGATGTCGGACACCCGCTACGTGGGCTCGGGCGTGCTGTCGTCCGCCGTCGCGATGGACAAGCACTACGCCAAGACGGTGCTGGCGGCCGCGGGCATCCCCGTCGGGGCCTGGGCCCTGCTGACCGACCGCGCCTGGCTTGCCGACCCCGAGGAGCGCGTGGACGCCGCCCTGGCCGTCGCCGAGGGGGCCGGCGCGAGCGTGGTCTTCGTCAAGCCCTGCCGGGCCGGGTCCTCGATGGGCGTCACCCGCGTGGTGCTCGGCGACCAGCCCGGCTCCCTGCGCGAGGGGGCCCGCGAGGCGCTCGCCGCGGCGGTGGAGGCCGCGCGCGAGCACGACCCCCGGGTGCTCGTCGAGGCCGCCGTGGTCGGGCGGGAGCTGGAGTGCGGGGTCCTCGACGCGACCGGCGGCGCCCCGCCGCAGGCGTCGGCGGTCGGGGAGGTGGCCGTCGCCGACGGCCGCGACTTCTACGACTTCGAGGCCAAGTACCTCGACGACGCGGCGGTGCGCCTGACGTGCCCGGCCGAGGTGGACGACGACATCGCCGAGGCGGTGCGGGCGACGGCGCTGGCCGCCTTCGAGGCGCTCGGGTGCGAGGGCCTGGCCCGCGTCGACGTGTTCGCCACCCCGGACGGGCGCGTCGTCGTCAACGAGGTGAACACGATGCCCGGCTTCACGCCGTCGTCGATGTTCCCCCGGCTGTGGAAGGCATCCGGCCTGCCCTACCCGGCGCTGGTCGACCGCCTCCTCGAGCTGGCGCTGGAGCGGCGCACCGGCCTGCGCTGATGACCCGCAGACCCGGCCGACCACCCTGCGCCCGCCCTGCGCTCGTCCAGGGGCGCCTCGTGGTCAGGGAGCAGGCGCGCTGGGCCGGCAGGCGGACACGGCACCGCCGAGGCCCGGCAGGACGTCGGCTGCGGCGAGCCCGCCGACGACGTCGACCTGCGTGGCCGGGGCGCGGCCGTACGTCGTCCACGGCGGCGAGCCCTGGGGGTCGGAGGCGACCCAGTCGACGCCGTCCACGGACAGGCACGCGTCGGTCGTGGGGCCGGGCAGGGCGACGCCGCAGCTCAGGACCACCTCCTGGGCCCGGTCCGGCGAGGCCCACGCCGCCGTGGACTGGCCGGTCGACGCCACCCGGGACAGGCCCGCGAGGGAGTCGACCTCGCGCACGAGGACGAGGACGGCCGCGCAGCCGGGGTCGGTGGCGTCCTCGGCGGCGGGCGCCTCGACGGCCGACCCGCTGCACCCGGCCAGCGCCGCGGCGAGCAGCCCGACCACGAGGGGGGACGCCGCGAGGGCAGCCCGACGAGGGCGCCGGCCGCGGGGGCCGGGCGGCGGGCAGGAGGCGGGGGAGGTGCGGCTCACGCCACCACGGTGCAGGTGACCGTCCGGGTGATGCCCGGGACGCCCTGGACCTGGGCGGACACGAGACGGCCGAGCTGGCCCGACGTCGGCGCCTCGACGCGGGCGATCACGTCGTAGGGGCCCGTGACGTCCTGCGCGAGCACGACGCCGCTGATGGCGGCCAGGGCCGCGGCGACCTCCGCCGACCGGCCGACCTGGGTCTGGACGAGCACGTACGCCTGCTCCACGGGGGCACCTTCCACTCGCTGCGCGCCGCGGTGCGGCGCCGGGTCCGGGACACGTCGTCGAGCCCGTCCGGGGGGCCGGGCCACCGGCGCCCGCGCGCCGCCCTGGGAGGGAGGCCCCGGTGCGCCGCCGTCGCGGCCCGGTGGGGCCGCGCGCTCGGCGGGTCGCCTCGTCGGCGACCGCCGGGACGGGCGCGGGCGACGCTACCGTGAGCTGGCCACCAGACCCCAGTCCCACCTCGCCGGCGCACGTCGCCCGGCTCGCCGCGGTCAGCTCCACCCCAGCCCAGCTCCCCCAGCCCGGCCCCGCAACGTCGGGCCCACGACCGGAGGTCACGTGCCCGGACGCCACAGCCGCGGAGGCCGCACCGACGACGGCGCGGCCGACGTCGGCGAGGACGCGCTGCTCGGGGCGATCGTGCCCGAGCTGCCTCCCGGGGACTGGACCGAGCTCGGGCCGGGCGACGACGCCGCGGTGGTGCGCGCCGACGACGGGCGCGTCGTGGTGACGACGGACGCGCTCGTGGCCGAGCGGCACTTCCGGCCGCGCACGGCCTCGGCCGAGGACGTCGGCTGGCGGGCCGCCGCGCAGAACCTCGCGGACGTCGCGGCGATGGGCGCGGTGCCCACGGCGCTGGTCGTCGCGCTCGTGGTCCCGGAACGCCCGCCGGAGCCCTGGGCCGATGGGTGGACGACATCGCTGGCGCGGGGCCTGGCCGCTGCGTGCGCGTCGCTGGAGGGCGCGCAGGGCTGCGGCGTCGTCGGGGGAGACCTGACGGGCGGCGACCAGGTGGTCGTCAGCGTGACCGCCCTCGGTGACCTGCAGGGCCGTGCGCCGGTGCGCCGGGACGGCGCCCGCCCCGGCGACCTCGTCGCGCTCGCCGGGGTCCAGGGGCGCTCGGCCGCCGGGCTGGCCGTCCTCGAGCGGCGCGCGCGCCGGTCCGCCGCGGCGTGGGCGGGCAGCCGTGTCGAGTCGGCCGCGGACGAGGAGGTCGCCGACCTGGTGCGCGCCCACCGCCGCCCGCGGCCCCCCTGCGCGGCCGGGCCGGCGGCCGCCGAGGCCGGCGCGACGGCGATGCTCGACGTCTCCGACGGCCTCGTGCGGGACGCCGGGCGCCTCGCGCGCGCCAGCGCCGTCGTCCTGGACCTGTCCAGCGAGCTCCTCGCGCCGCACCACGAGGCGGTCCAGCCGGTCGCCGACCTGCTGGGCGTGGAGCCCTGGCGGCTCGTGCTCGAGGGCGGGGAGGACCACGGTCTGCTCGCGACCTTCCCGGCCGAGGCGGTGCTGCCCGAGGCCTTCTCGCTCGTCGGCGTCGTGCGGGCGGGGGCGGCGCCAGGCGTGCTGGTCGACGGCGAGCCCTACGGTCGCGCGGGCGGCTGGGACCACTTCGGCTGAGTGCAGGAACTCACCGCAGTTGTCGTAGGCGCCGCCGGCTGACCTGCGGCGTCTCACGGTCGTGTCAGCGCCGGCGTCTCACGATCGTGTCGCGATCCTCAGCCGGGCCACCTCGCCCGCCCCGGCCTCGAGGCGTCCGTCAGAGCGAGGAGCGTTCGCCCGCCGCGGCACGACTCCCGGCCCCCGAGCTCTCCCCTTGCCTTCGGGGTCAGCCGAGAGCGCTGACGGACCGCGCGGGAGAGGGCAGCACCGCCGGCGGCAGCACGCGAGGGCGTCCCGCATGACGCACCCCGTATTCCATCGGTCGACGCAACGCCCTCTCGCAAGGTGGTTCGTCGATGTGGTTGTCCTCTGATTCTCCTGCTGGTGTGCGGTTCTTCGCGGTGTTGGCCGAGCGGGGTCGTCTCAAGACTTCCGCCCGGATAGCTGGGGTGGGCAAGGAGACCGCCCGCCGCTGGGTCCGTGAACGCTTCGTCGGTCTGCGCGATGAAGGGTTGAGTGTTCCAGAGGCGAAGCAGCGTCTGGGTTTCTCGTCGTCTTTCATGCCCGGGTGGGACGATGCCCGAGCGCGTCGTGGTGACGGGCGTCATCACCTTCGCCGGGAAGCCGGCGTCGAGCAGCGCTTCTGGGTCGCTCTTGATGCCGGCGAGAGCATCGGGGCGGCGTGCCAGGCGGCGGGTGTGGGGCGCTCGGCGGGGTACCGGTGGTGGCAGCGGCGCTTCGTCGAGCTGCGCGAGGCCGGGACGTCGGTCCGGGCCGCGACGTCCCGACTGCGCCTGGGGCCACAACGGGCAGCGGCCTGGGAGGCCCTGCGCAGGAGTGGCGTCGAGGACGTCCGGCGCCGGGAGCAGGCCGAGCGGGTCGCGGCGGTGCACGCCTCGGCTGCTCATGCCCAGGCGCTGCTTGCCCGGCGGTCCAGGACGAGGACCGCTGAGCGGGAGGCGGCGTACTGGGACCTGATGCGCCAGGGGGTCTCGAACACGGCCGCGTGCAGGATCCTGGGTGTGACCCGGAAGACTGGCCAGCGGATCCGTCGGCACGCCTCGCACCAGACCGCCGTCGAGCAGGCCGAGGCCGACTGGAGCGGGCGGTACCTGTCCCTGCCGGAGCGGCTGGTGATCGCTGACCTGCTGCGCCTCGGGACCTCGCTGCGGGCGATCGGAGCCCAGCTGGGGCGGGCCCCGTCCACGGTGAAGCGGGAGATCGACCGCCATCGCGATGACCAGGGCCGCTACCTGCCGCACGCTGCGGATCAGGCCGCCGCGGCCCAGCGCCGCCGCCCACGGGACCCGAAGCTGGCCACGGACGCCCGGTCGCGGCGTCTGGTCCAGCGCAAGCTGAACCGGTGCTGGTCACCGCAGCAGATCGCCGGCTGGCTGCGCGCGACCCACCCCGATCAGCCGGATCGCTGGGTGTGCACGGAGACGATCTACCAGGCCCTGATCGTGCCCGGAGCCCAGGTGCTGCACCAACGCTACGCCGCCCGCCTGCGCACCGGGCGGCGGCTGCGCCGCTCCCAGTACCTGACCCGCACCGGCCATGGCGCGGCGGTGAAGGACATGACCATGATCGACCAGCGTCCCGCGGAGGTCGACCCGCACCAGGGCGGGGGACTGGGAGGGCGACCTGATCATCGGCGCCGGGTCGACCTCGGCGATGATCACCCTGCGGGAGCGGGTCACCCACTACGGCCTGGTGATCAACCTTCCGACCGACCACACCGCCGCCACCGTGACCGCCGCCCTGCTCGAGGTCTTCGCCGCGATGCCGGCGCACCTGGCGAGAACCCTGACCCGGGACCAGGGCGCCGAGATGGCCCGGCACCTGGACTTCACCGCGGCAAGTGGAATCCCGGTCCACTTCGCCGAACGATCCAGCCCCTGGCAGCGCGGCGCCAACGAGAACTACAACGGCCTCGTCCGCCAGTACTTCCCCAAGAACACCGACCTGTCCGTGCACAGCACCGAGCACGTGAACCACGTGGTTACCGAGCTGAACACCCGGCCACGAAAGAAGCTGGGCTACCAGACTCCGGCCTTCCGCTTCCGTCAGGCCGCACGGGCAGCCTGACCAGCGAGAACACTCCGACCCGGAACTCGCGCTACCCTGAGGTGCAACGTCACAACATCCCGCGTTGCGTCGACCACCGGGATTCGCCGCACCTGCGCGGGATTCCCATCCGGACGGGTCTGCTGGCGACGTCGCCGCAAGGCAACGCCTCGCCGCCCCCGTGACCTGCACCGTCGCCAGTCGAGGGTCGGCTACTGGAACGGGCCGGAGGTGTTGCGAGGCGGGTCAGCGTGCGCGGTCAAGCTCGGTCGTCGTCGACGTGAGCCGTCGATGCGGAGCGTCGACTACGCGCGATCGACCAAGCGCCCAGTGCCACGGGGGCCGAGACGGCAGTGACGACCACAGTGCCGAGGGCGGCGGAAGCGAGACTCGATCTGTTGAGCAGTGCACCGATCAGCCATCGTCTGCTGCCACGCTGAGTCGGTGATCAGCCGCTGGCGTGGGCAGCCAGCAGCGCTGCGCGCCGTGGTGCTGCTCCTCGTCGTGGCCCTGGCCTACGGCACCGTCGTCCACCTGGTCCAGCTGCTCACCAGCGGTGGCGACCCTCACCCGACCCTGCCCGCATGGCTCAGCGCCTACTTCGTCTCGCTGACCGTGCTGGACCCGCTCGCCGCGGTCATACTTGCTCGACACCGCCGCAGCGGCGTCGTCCTGACAGTGGCGGTCCTGGTCACGGACGCCACCGCCAACGCCCTGGCCAACTACGCCTACGACCCCACCGCCGGCCTCACCGCGGGGCGGATCGGCCAGGCAGTCGTCACGTGCCTGGCCCTCGGCGCCCTCGTCGCCGCCCCAGCGATGTGGCGCGGCGCCCGCACCGAGCACCGCACCGCCTGATCCTCCCGCGGCTGAGCGGCTGAGCGGCTGAGCGGCTGACGGGCGAACCGGCCCCGCCCCACCCTCCTGCGACGACTCGACCGACACGAATCTGACGCACCGACACGCGACCGACACGGAAGTGGGACACCGACACGGATCTGAGATCCCTACATGGATCCCACACCGCCGAGGCCCGGACCGACCGGCGGCCGGCCGGCCGGCGCGACCTCGTGGACGGGACGACGAAGGGCCGGCGCCCCGTCCCGGGGTGCCGGCCCTTCGAGGGTCAGGCGCTGGTCAGCGGGTGACCTTGCCGGCCTTGAGGCAGGAGGTGCACACGTTGCGGCGCTTGGGCGTGCCGCCCTCGACCACGCGCACGCGCTGGATGTTCGGCACCCAGCGGCGCTTGGTGCGCCGGTGGGAGTGCGAGATGGAGTGGCCGAAGCCCGGCCCCTTGGCGCAGATGTCGCAGGTGGCAGCCACGGTCTCTCCTGGTGGTGTCTCGGTCGTGCGGGCGGCTCGCGGGTCCGGAGCCGTCCCGGCACGGGCGTGCGGGTCTGTGGGCGGTGCTGCTGCGCGTCCTCCGGCTCGTGCCCTGCGGAGGCGGCCGGCGACGCGATCGGTCCTGAGGGTAGCCGAGGCGCCCCCGGTGGCCCAAGTCGCCCGCGCCCGGCGGGGGCGGGAGCCGTCGTCCGGAGGGTCGTCGGGGGCTGGCTCTACTGTGCGCCCATGGTGGTGGCGGAGACGTCGGCTCCCGCGAGCGCCGACGGCGGGGCGCCCACGGGCTCGCCCGGCGGTCGGCTGGGAGGCGCCCGAGGACGGATGGCGGAGCCGCTGGCGCGCGCCGTCGGGGCCCCCACGGCCAAGGCCCTGTCCACGCACCTGCACCTGGAGACGGTCGGCGACCTGCTGCGCCACTACCCCCGCGACCGGCGCCGGCGCGGGCAGCTCACCGACCTGCGCGGGCTCGAGGTCGACGAGCACGTCACCGTGCTGGCGCGGGTGGCGAGCGTCTCCCACCGGCCCATGCGCCAGCGCAGCGGCTGGGTCGTCGACGTCGTCGTGACGGACGGGACCTCGCGGGTGCCGCTGACCTTCTTCCCGCGGAACAAGGGCTCCCTCGCCCACCTCCTGCGCGAGATGGTCGTCGGCCGCGAGGGCCTGTTCTCCGGCAAGGTCGGCAGGTACCGGGACCGGCTGCAGCTGGTGCACCCCGAGCACTCCATGACCGACGACGGGGAGGGTGCGGTCGAGGGGCCCGCCGTGGACGCCTTCCTGTCCGGGTCCCTGCCGATCTACCCGGCGGCCCAGGGCGTCCAGAGCTGGACGATCGCCAAGGCCGTGCGGCTGGTGCTGGACGTGATGACCGAGGCGGACGCCCCCGACCCGCTGCCCGAGCAGGTCCGCGCGCGCCACGGCTTCCCCGGCCTGCTCTCCGCGCTGCGCTCGGCCCACCTGCCCGAGCAGCCGGGGGAGGAGGAGCCGGCGCTCGAGCGGCTGCGCTACGAGGAGGCCTTCGTCCTGCAGGCCGAGCTGGCCCGCCGGCGCCTGCGCGCCGGGGCGCAGACCGCCGTGCCGCGCCCCGCCCCGGAGGAGGGCGGCCTGCTCGTCGCCTTCGACGAGCGCCTGCCCTTCGCGCTCACGCAGGGCCAGCGGCAGGTGGGAGAGGAGATCGCCGCCGACCTCGCGCGCCCGCACCCCATGCACCGCCTGCTCCAGGGCGAGGTCGGCTCGGGCAAGACGGTCGTCGCGCTGCGGGCCATGCTCGCCGTCGTCGACGCCGGGGGGCAGGCCGCGCTGCTGGCGCCCACGGAGGTCCTCGCCAGCCAGCACCACCGCTCCCTGACCGCCCTGCTCGGCGACCTGGCCCGCGGCGGGATGCTGGGTGGCGCGGACGTCGCCACCCGCGTGGCGCTGCTCACCGGCAGCCAGGGCGCACGGGCCCGCCGCGAGGCGCTCCTCGAGGCGGCGAGCGGGCAGGCCGGCATCGTCGTCGGCACCCACGCGCTGCTGCAGGACGCCGTGCAGTTCGCCGACCTCGGCCTCGTCGTGGTCGACGAGCAGCACCGCTTCGGCGTCGAGCAGCGGGACGCGCTGCGGGCGAAGGCCTCGGCCGTGCCGCACCTGCTGGTGATGACGGCGACGCCGATCCCGCGCACCGTGGCCATGACGTCCTTCGGGGACCTCGAGACCTCGGTGCTGCGCGGGCTCCCCGCCGGGCGCTCGCCCATCGCCACCCACGTGGTGCCGGCCGAGAAGGAGGCCTGGGTCGCGCGCATGTGGCAGCGCCTGCGCGAGGAGGTCGACGCCGGGCGCCAGGCGTACGTCGTCTGCCCGACGATCGGGGACGAGGTGGCCGACGAGGGCTCGGGCGGCGAGGGCGCACCGGCGTCGACGAAGAAGAGCGCGGGGGGCGCGCAAGACGCCCCCGGCGCCGACGAGCGCCCGCTGGTGTCGACGGCCGCCGTGGAGGAGCTGCTCGCCCAGGAGCCCTCCCTCGCCGGCGTGCGCCGCGGGGTGCTCCACGGCCGGATGGCGCCCGAGGAGAAGGACGCCGCCATGCGCGCCTTCGCGGCGGGCGAGGTCGACGTCCTCGTGGCCACGACGGTCGTCGAGGTGGGCGTCGACGTGCCGAACGCCACCTGCATGGTGGTCATGGACGCCGACCGCTTCGGCATCTCCCAGCTGCACCAGCTGCGGGGCCGCGTGGGCCGCGGCGGGCACGCGGGCCGGTGCTTCCTCGTCACCCCGCTGCCGGAGTCCTCGCCCGCCGTCGGCCGGCTGAGCGCAGTGGCCGGGACCACCGACGGCTTCGAGCTCGCGCAGGTGGACCTGGAGACGCGCGGGGAGGGCGACGTCCTGGGGGCGCGCCAGTCGGGCGCGCGGTCCTCGCTGCGGCTCCTGCGCGTCGTGCGCGACGCCGACGTCATCGCCGAGGCCCGCGAGGACGCCACCGCGGTGCTCGCCGGGGACCCGGAGCTGGCTGAGCACCCGGCGCTCGCGGGCGCCATCGGCGAGCTGCTGCGCCCGCAGCACGAGGACTTCCTGGAGCGCGGGTGAGCCGCCGCGACCGCGAGTCGCTCGTCCGGGCCGACGGGCTGCTGGTGGGCTACACGGGCGAGCCGGTGTCTCCGCCGACGAGCTTCCGGCTCGACCCGGGCCGGGCCCTGGCGCTCGTGGGGCTGAACGGCGCGGGGAAGACGACCGTGCTCAAGGCCGTCCTGGGCCAGCTCGCGCCGATCGGCGGGTCGCTCGAGGTGCTGGGCAGGGCCGTCGACGAGCGCTCGGCCGCCTTCCGGCGCGACGTCGCCAGCGTCCTGGACGTGGACGCCCAGTTCCCGGGCCTGACGGTGCGCGAGCACCTCGACCTGGTGGCCCGCGGCCACGGCGTGCGGGACGCCGACGACGTCGTCGACCAGGTCGTCGCCGACCTCGGGCTGGACGCCGTCGCCGAGCACCTGCCGTCAGCCCTCTCCTCGGGCCAGCGGAGGCGGATGCTCCTGGCGGCCGCGTTCGTCCGGCCGCGCCGGCTGCTGGTCCTCGACGAGCCGGAGCAGCGCCTCGACCTCGCCGGCCGCGAGGACGTCGTCGACCGGCTGCTCGAGGAGAAGGAGGCCGGCGTCGGGGTCCTGCTCGCGACGCACGACCCGCTCCTGCTCGAGGAGGTCGCCGACCGCGTGCTCCTGCTCGCCGACGACGGCGCCCGGCGCGTCAGCGCGGCCGAGGCGACGCGGGAGCTCGGGCGGTGACGGGCTCGGACGCCACCGGGACCGCTCCTGACGGCGACCGGAGAGAGGACGGCGAGGACGTCGCGGTGCCCGAGCACGTCCTGCGCCCGGTGGCCGACGGGCCGGGCAGCTCGGCCGCGCAGCTGCGCGCGACCGTGCGCCGCGCGTCGCGACGGGCGAGCGGTGCGAGCCTGGGCGACCTGCTCGGGGACGTCTACACCGGTGTGTTCGCCGTCGCGCTGGCGCTGCTCGTCCTCTCGGGGTCCCGCGGGCGCGTGGGGCAGCTGGGCGGGGTGGGCGCCCTCGGGGAGCCGCTCACCGGTGCCGGCGTCCCCGCCGACGTCCTGTCCACCGCGGCGCTCCTGCTCGTCGTGGGCGGGGTGTGCGGGCTGCTCGGCCGGCTCGGTCCCCTGTCCCTGCCGCCCCCGCAGGCGGCCTGGTGGCTGCCGCTGCCGCTGGACCGGGGCCCGCTGCTGCGCCCGGTCCTGCTGCGCAGGGCCGCCGGGGTGGCGGTCGCCGCGGGAGCCGGCGCAGGCCTGGTGCTCTTCCTCGTGCTGCCGGCGTCCACGGGCGCCTCGGCGCTGGTGGGCGCCTCCCTCGTCGCGGCCGGGACCGCCGTCGCCCTCGTCGCGGTCGGAGGGCTGGTGCAGGTCGCCCGCGGGGGTGCGCGCCCGCTGGTGCTGGTCGGGGACGGCCTCGTCCTGCTGGCCCCGCTGCTCGTGGTCGCCGCGGCCGTCGTCGACGTGCTGCCGGGCGGGAGCGTCCCCGACGTCCCCCTGCTCGGTGGTGCCCTCGGCGGGGCAGGGGCGTCGGCAGCGCTGGTCGCCGCCGTGGCGGTGGCCGCGATCGCCGTCGTGGTCGTCGCGGTCCTGGCGCGCCGCGCCGGGCGCGTGCCGGGCCCGTCGCTGGCGTCGGCCGGGGCCCTGTCGGCCCACGTCGCCGGCTCGGGTGCGCTGCTGGACACCCGGGCCCTGGGGCGGGCGCTCTCGGACCCGCCCGGAGCCGGTCGTCGGGGGGTGCGGCGCCGCTCCAGCGGATGGACCCGCGGCCCCGCGGTGCGGGGGCCGCGCAGCGCCCTCGTCGTGGCGGACCTGCTCGGCGTCCTGCGCACGCGGCGCCGCGTGGTCACGGCCGTCGTGCTGTCGCTGGTCCCCGCGGGGGCGGCGTCCGCCGCGGGGGACTCGCGCGCCGTCGTGCTCCTGGTGCTGCTCGCCTGCGGCTACGCCGCCGCCACCACCCTGGCTGAGCCCGTGCGCGTGCGGGTGCTCGTGCCGGCGCTGGACGGCGTCCTGCCGCTGAGCCCCGGCGCCGCGGCGACGGCGCACCTGCTGGCGCTGGTCGTGCTCGCCACCGCCGCCTCGGGCGTCTCCGCCGCAGCGCTCGGGCTGCTGGCGCCCGGTGCGCTCCCGCTGGGGCTCGTCCTCGCCACCGGACCCGGGCTGGCGGCCGCGGCGCTGCGGGGGGCCGCGCGGCCCGAGCTCGACCCCGGGTCGGCCGTCGTCGCCACGCAGGCGGGGCCGCTGCCCGTGGCGATCATCACGAGCCTCGTGCGAGGGCCCGACCTCGCCCTCGTCGCCGTGCTCCCGCTCGCCGTCGGGACGCTGGCGCTCGCGGGGGGCGGGCGCCTGCTGCCCGGCGCCGAGCTGGTGCTGGTGGCGATGGCGCTGCTGCTCGCGGCCGGCCTGGGGGCCGCGGCCGCCGCGGGGTCGCGGCCGAAGCCCCCCGAGCCCGCCGAGCCGGTCGGCCCCGCACCGCGAGGGAGCGCCGGCGGCGCGAGCCCGGCGGCGCGGACGTGACCCGCGTCGTCGCGGGCTCGGCCGGCGGTCGGACGCTCGTGGTGCCGCGGGGGAGCGCCACCCGCCCCACCTCCGAGCGCGTGCGCGAGGCCCTGTTCAGCCGGCTGGAGCACGAGGGGCTGCTGGACGGCACGCGCGTGCTCGACCTCTACGCCGGCTCGGGGGCGCTCGGGCTGGAGGCGGCGAGCCGCGGGGCGGCGTCCGTGGTCCTCGTCGACGCCGGCCGCGAGGCCGCCCGCGCGTGCCGCCGCAACGTCGAGACGACAGCGCTGCCCGGGGTCGAGGTCCGCGAGTCGCCGGTGGAGCGGGTGCTGGCCACCGAGCCGTGGCCGCCGCTGGAGGACGGCGCCCACCTGGTGCTGCTGGACCCGCCCTACGACATCGCCGAGGACGCCCTCGCAGCCGTCCTCGCGGCGCTCGTCGGGCGTGGCTGGCTCGCGCCGGAGGCCGTCGTCGTCGTCGAGCGCGCCAAGCGCTCCGCGGAGCCGACCTGGCCCGACGGGCTGTCCCGCTACGCCTCCCGGAAGTACGGGGACACGGTCGTCTGGTTCGCCGAGTCCGGCGCCTGAGGTCCGGTGCACGAGGTCCGGAGCACGAGGTCGGCGACGGGCGGCCCCGGTGCCGGCGAGAGCCCAGCACCCCGAGACGGGCGCTCCGTCCCGGACCAGCGGCCTAGGTGGCCGAGCAGCGCCCCCGTCCCCGTCCCCGGGCGGTGGGCTCCCGCGAGAGCGCCAGCGACAGGACGAGCGCCCCGCCCCAGAGCAGGAACAGGGGATCCCACAGGTGGGCGTGCCCGCGCATCGCCTCGGCGTCGTAGCCCCCCTCGGGACGGATGACGCCCAGGAGCACCGCGTTGCTCACCACCGCGTTGACCCCGCCGTAGACCACCAGGAGCAGCCCTCCCGCCCAGCTCACCGCGCGCCACAGGCGCGGGCGGGGCGCGCGGCCGTAGGCGGCGGCGACGGGGACGGTCGCGGCGAGCAGCTTGACCAGCGCGACGAGTCCCAGCCCCGCACCGGCCGCCACGGGCGAGCCGGCCGCGGCGTCCACCGCCCACTGGCCGACCGTCGGCAGCAGCCACTGCCCGCCCAGCGCCCAGTAGAGGCTGGCCGCGGCGTGCAGGGACCCGGCCCCGGCGGCCACCCACACCAGCGACCGGCTGAGCCGCACCCCGCGCTGCGGCGTCACCCGACGGAGGCTACCCAGCAGCGGGGCCTCCCCTGCTCCGCGAGCGACCACGACGGGTCGTCGCCCTCGCCGGCCGCGCAGGGAGAGCGCGACCGGGGCGCCTCAGGGGGGCGCTGGGTGCGGCGGGTGTCAGGGGACGGCTGGGTGCGGGGCGGGTCAGACTCGCGGCGGGGCCGTCGTCACGGGCAGGCCCATGGCGGCGAGGTCGGCGCGCAGCGCCTCGGCGCCGGTGAAGTGGACGGCCCGCAGCCCGAGCGCGGCGGCGGAGTCCACGTTGCGCCGGGAGTCGTCGACGAAGGCCGTCCGCGAGGCCTCGAGGTCGAAGCGCTGCAGGACGAGCCGGAAGATCGCCGGGTCCGGCTTCACCAGCCCCTCGGCGCCGGAGACGACGACCGCCTCGAACGCCGCGAGCCCGACGACCCCCTCGAGCAGGGGGCGGGCCCGCTCGAACAGCTCCGCCGACCAGTTCGTCAGCGCGAGCAGGCGGACCCCGCCGCGGGCGAGCTCCTCCAGGACGGCTCGGGTGCCCGGGACCGGACCGGCGAGGGTGTCCAGGAAGCGGTCGACGTACCTCTGCGCGACGTCCTCGTGACCCGGCGCGGACGCCGCGACGTCGGCCACCGAGGCGGCCGTCGACCGCCCCCCGTCCAGCGCCAGGTTCCAGGCCGGGAAGTCGACCCGCTCGTGGAAGGCGGCGACGCGGGCCGGCTCCAGACCGGCCCACGCCCGCTGCGCCTCCCACCGGACCAGCACGTTCCCGAGGTCGAAGACGACCGTGTCCGGCGGGGTGTCGGGCGGGGTGCCTCCGGCGTCGACCACTGCGCGAGCGTAGGGCGCCTCAGCCGGGCAGGCGCACCCCGGAGCCGGGCCCGAGCGGCGTGCCGGTGAGGAAGAAGACGGTGAGGACGACCACCCACGCCAGCCAGAAGAAGACCGTGAACGGCAGCATCCTCGAGATGATGCTGCCCAGGCCCGCCTCCGGCTCGTAGCGGCGCAGCATCGTCAGCAGCACGATCATGTAGGGGTTCAGCGGCGTGAGGATCTGCGTCGCCGAGTCCCCGACGCGGAAGGCGCCCTGCGTGAACGCCGGCTCGAAGCCGAGCAGCGCGAACAGCGGGACGAAGACCGCCGCCATGAGGGTCCACAGCGACGAGCCCGAGATGATGAAGAGGTTGAGCACCGAGGCGAGCAGGACGAAGCACAGGACGGCCGGGTAGCCGGTGAGGCCGATCGCCTCGAGCCCGGCCGCCCCCTCCACCGCCAGCCAGGTGCCGACGCCGGACCACGTGAACAGGGCGATGAAGTTGCCGAGCACGAAGGCGAGCGCGATGAACGGCGCGAGGTCGCGGATCGCGCCCTGCATGAAGCGCGGGACGTCCGCGCCGCTGGCGAGGGATCCCGACACCCGCCCGTAGACCAGCCCGGGCACGGCGAACATCACGAAGACGATGAAGACGATGCTGTCCAGCAGGGGCGAGCTCGGGAGGTAGCCGCCGTCCTCGGCCCGCCACGGCGAGTCGGGCACCAGCACGGCGACGAGCATGACGGCGGCGGCGAGCAGGCCCGCGAGCACGGCCGCGCCCACGGCGCGGCGCTCGCGCGGCGTGAGCTCGGCGCTCGGGTCCTCGGCGTCGGTCCCGGGCTCCTCCTCGGTCCCCGCGACGGCGCTGCGCCGGCCGGGCCGCCCGCCCCCCTCGCGCGCCGCCGGCGAGGGCGCGGCACCCGGGCCCGACCCGTCGGCGGCCACCGCCGCACCGACGGCGCCGGCGTCCTCCTCGTCCTCGACCTGCTCGCGCGGCACGCCGAGCCGCTCCAGCCGCGGCTCGAGCACCCGCGTGATGACGAGCCCCGTCACCACGGTGAGGACCGCGGCGGAGGTCACGTTGTAGAAGTAGTTCGAGACGGCCGTGACGGGTGCGCCCGGGTCGGGCAGCACCTGCGCGACGGCGGTCGTGATGCCGGCGAACAGCGCGTCCAGGCTGGTCACGACGAAGGACGTCGAGTAGCCGGCGCCGGCCGCGGCGAAGCCGCCCAGCAGGCCGGCGACGGGGTGCCGGCCCGCCGCGCGGAAGACCATGGCCGCCAGCGGCGGCACGATGACGAAGGCCGTGTCGGACATCACCGACGACGTGACGCCGACGGCGCCGACGACGTACGGCAGGGCCCAGGGCGGGGCCGAGTGGAACAGCAGCCGGATGATCGCGGACAGCAGGCCCGAGCGCTCCGCCACGCCGACCGCCAGCAGGATCGTCAGGACGGTCAGCAGCGGCGGGAAGCCGATGAAGTTCGCGCCGAGGTTCGTCGTGAGCCACGTGAGGCCCTCGCCCGTGAGCAGCCCCCGCACCGGGACCGCGTCGTCGGAGCCGGGGACCGTGACGCTCACGCCCAGGGCGGCGCCGAGGGTCGAGACCGCCGCGATGACCACGAACAGGCCGACGAAGAGCAGGAACGGCTCGGGCAGCCGGTTGCCCGTGCGCTCCACCCACCCGAGGAGCCGGTCGCCGCGGGTGAGGGTCCCCGTGCCTGTCCCCCTCCCGTCCCCCTGCCCGCCCCGTCCGGGCCCGCCTCGGCCCCCCGGCGCCGCGCCCGCCGCGCTCACGCGGCGCTCCCGGCGGCCGGCACGTCCTGCGCGGAGGCCTCGAAGTAGGCGGGCACGTCCACGGCACCGCCCGCGGCCTCGAAGTCGGCGCGCACGGCGGCGCTCAGGTCGGTGTCGCACAGGTGGTCCAGGAGGACCAGCGCGAGGCCGACGGCGCCGTCGACGACGGCCCTGTCCCCGGCGGGTCCCGCCGCGGCGTCGGCGAAGTCGCGCGTGTGCAGCGACGTCCCCGGGTCGCTGACGGCGATCATCGGGTGCAGCGAGGGCACGCGGTAGCTGACGTTGCCGAAGTCCGTGGAGGCGGCGAGCAGCGCCGGCACGACGCCGGACGGCAGGACGGGGCGCCCCCGCTCGGCCATCCGGGCGCCCCAGCGACCGGCCAGCGGGCCGTTGGCGCGCACCGGCAGCGTGGCGGGGCTCTCGTCCCACGTGAGGTCGACGCCGCAGCCCGTCATCAGCGCCGCGCCGCGGCACATGGCGTCCAGCCGCTCCGAGAGCACGCGGAGGGTCTCGGGCCGCTCCGAGCGCAGGTAGAACAGCATCTGCGCGCGGCCGGGGATGACGTTGGGGCGGTCCCCGCCCTCGGTGACGACGCAGTGGAGGCGGTCCGAGGGCGGCATCTGCTGCCGGTGCAGCCCGACCGCCTGGTAGGTGAGCGCCACGGCGTCGAGCGCGTTGCGGCCCATGAAGGGCTGCGCCGAGGCGTGCGCGGTCAGGCCCGCGAAGGTGGCCCGCAGCTGGCGGCGCCCGAGGAAGAGGTGGTCGGCGACGTCGTAGCCGAAGGGGTGGACCATGACGGCCGCGTCCACGCCGTCGAGGGCGCCGTGCCGCGCCATCGTCTCCTTGCCCGCGCCGCCCTCCTCGGCCGGCGTCCCGAGCCACCGGACGCCGCCCGGCAGCCGGTCGCCGAGGGCGGCGAGCCCCAGGGCCGCTCCGAGGCCCGCGGCGGCGATGACGTTGTGCCCGCAGCCGTGGCCGATGCCCGGCAGGGCGTCGTACTCGCTCATCACGGCGACGACGGGTTGCCCCGCGTCGTCGTCGCCCGTGCCGGGGCCGCCGCGGACGTCCGCGCGCAGGGCGGTGGGCAGGCCGTGCGCGCCGCGCTCCACCTCGAGGCCGTGCTCACCGGCGAGGTCGGCGAGCACCCCGGCGCTGCGGTGCTCCTCGAAGGCCGTCTCCGGGTGCTCGGCGAGGTCGTGCGAGAGCGCCACCAGCCGGGGCCCGAGAGCCTCGACGGCCTCGACGACGGCGCGCACCAGCTCCTCCGGCGCTCCCGCGGCCGTCGAGCCCAGGGGGGCCGCGGCCCGTGCGGCGGCGTCCACCTGCGCCTGCAGGGCGCTGAGGTAGGCCGGGTCCGGCGGGAGCGGTGCGCCGGGCGGGCGGTCGTCGGCGGGCTGCGAGGTGGGGCTCGGCACGGGGCGCCTCCGGGTGGCGGGGGACGGACGCCCCACCGTCCACCCCGTCCCGGCGCACCGCAACGGGCTGGGGCGGACCGGGGCGCTCCGGGCGACGCGGGCGAGCCGGGCGCGGTGGCGGGCACACTCGCCTCCGTGACGACCGCCGCCTGCCCCGGCTCCTTCGACCCAGTGACCCACGGGCACCTCGACGTGGTCGCCCGCGCCGCCGCCCTGTTCGACGAGGTCGTGGTCCTGGTCGTGCCCAACCCGTCCAAGCACGGCCTGCTCGCGCCGGAGCGCCGCGCGGCGCTGCTGGAGGAGGTCCTCCCGGACGCGCTGGGCGAGGCCGCGGGGCGCGTGCGCGTCCGGCTCGTGCCGGGCGGACTGCTCGTCGACGCCTGCCGCGAGGCCGGTGCCGCGTGCGTCGTCAAGGGCGTCCGCGGGGGGGCGGACGTCGAGGCGGAGATCCCGCAGGCGCTGATGAACCGCCACCTGTCCGGCCTGGAGACCCTGCTCCTGCCGGGTGACCCCCGCTGGCAGCACGTCGCGTCCTCGCTCGTCCGCGAGATCGCCCGCCTCGGGGGCGACGTCGACGACCTCGTGCCGCCGGCGGTCGCGCGGGCGGTCCGCGAGGCGCTGGCGGCCGCGTGAGACCGCAGCGGCGCGGCGGCCGGCTCGGAGCCGTCGCGGCGGCGGTCGTGGCCGCCTCCCTGGTGCTCGCCGCTCCCGCGGCGGCCTCGGGCGCCGGCCCCCCGACCTCCGCCACGCTGCTCGACACGGCCGCCGACCTCGTCGGCCCGGTCGACGAGGTCAGCGCTCGCGCCGTGAGGGCGACGCACGCCCTCACGGGGGAGACCTCGCCGGACCGGCACGGGTCGGGGGGAGCGGGGCTGCCCCTGGCAGCCGTCGCGGCCGGGGTGCTGGGCTGGGCCGCGATCACCGCCGCCGTGCTCCTCGCCGGCAGCCGGCTGCGACGCTCCTCCCGCCGGTCCGGGGCGGACAGCGGGCGGCGGCCCCTGCGGTAGCCTTGCCGGTCGGTCCGCCGCGCACCGCGGACGGCCGAGGACGACCAGGGCCCCTGACGCCCGACCGCACCGCCGCCGCACCGGTCCGCCGGAGGGCGGCTCCCGCATCACCACCCCGGCGCCGCCCAGGCGGAGCCGGTGGAGGAGGAACGCCGTGACCACGCTGGACCACCGCTCGCCGCTCGTGCTCGACACGCGCGAGCTCGGTCGTCGTCCCGGTTCGATGCGGGCCGTGCGCCGGACCGTGGAGGCGCCGGCCGACCTCGGCACCGCGGTGGTCGGCGTGGCCGAGGGCAGCCCCGTCGAGCTCGACCTGCGGCTCGAGGCGGTGATGGAGGGCGTGCTCGTGTCGGGGACGGCGCGGGCGACCTCCACCGGTGAGTGCGTGCGGTGCCTGGACCCGGTCGAGCGCGAGCTCGTCGTGGACCTCCAGGAGCTGTACACCTACCCGGGCCGGGCGCCGGAGGACGACGACGGCAGCCAGGAGGACCTGCACGAGCTCGTCGGCGACCTCGTCGACGTCGAGCCCGTGCTCCGGGACGCGGTGGTGCTCGCACTGCCGTTCCAGCCGGTGTGCTCGCCGGACTGCCCGGGCCTGTGCGCCGACTGCGGGGTCCGCCTCGCGGACGCGGAGCCGGGGCACCAGCACGACAGCGTCGACCCGCGGTGGGCGGCGCTCCAGAGCATGGCCTCCGACCGGGGCCAGCACACCGAGGAGGACTGACATGGCCGTCCCGAAGCGGAAGATGTCGCGCAGCAACACCCGTCACCGTCGTTCGCAGTGGAAGGCCGAGGCCACGCCGCTGGTCGCCACGGTGGAGAACGGGCGCACCACCTACGCCCGCAGCCACCACGCGCGCGTGGTGACCGACTCCCAGGGCACGCCCCTGTACCTCGAGTACAAGGGCCGCAAGGTCAAGGACCTCTGAGTCCCCTGAACCCCCCGGACGGGAACGGCGCGGGCCCGGGCAGCCCGAGCGGCGAGGCGAGCGCCGAGTCGGTGCGCCTGCTCCAGCTCGTGCCCGGGGCGTCGGAGCTGGAGGCCCGGCTCGGCCTCGCGGTCGAGCCGGGCCTGCTGCTGCGAGCCCTCGTCCACCGGTCCTGGTCCTACGAGCACGACGCGGCCCCGACCAACGAGCGCCTGGAGTTCCTCGGCGACGCCGTCCTGGGGCTCGTGGTCACCGACGCCCTCTACCGGCGCCACCCCGACCTGCCGGAGGGGCAGCTGGCCAAGCTGCGCGCCTCCGTCGTCAGCTCGCGGGCCCTCGCCGGCGTGGGGCGCGGCCTGGGGCTGGGCGACCACGTCCTCCTCGGCCGCGGCGAGCAGTCCACCGGCGGCCGGGAGAAGACGTCGATCCTGGCCGACACGGTCGAGGCCGTCATCGGCGCCACCTACCTGTCCGCCGGGCTGGACGAGGCCCGCGCGCTCGTCCACCGCCTCGTGGACCCCCTGCTCGCCTCGTCCGCCGCGCTCGGCGCCGGCCTGGACTGGAAGACGAGCCTGCAGGAGCTCTCCGCCGCCCGCGGGCTCGGCGCCCCCGTGTACGCCGTCACCGGGGAGGGGCCCGACCACGCGCGGACGTTCACCGCCCTCGTGCTGCTCGCGGACGTCCCGCACGGCCAGGGCGAGGGGCGGAGCAAGAAGGAGGCCGAGCAGCGCGCCGCCGAGGCGGCGTGGCGAGCGCTGGGCGGCACCGGCGAGGACTCCCTGGCGCGCGCGGCGGGCGTCCTCCCCGACGGGGCCTGACCCGCGTGCCCGAGCTCCCCGAGGTCGAGGTCGTCCGGCGCGGGCTGGACGCTCACGTCGTCGGCCGCACCGTCACGGACGTGGAGGTCCTGCACCCGCGCCCGGTGCGCCGGCACGTCCTCGGCCCGCTGGACTTCGCGGGCCGACTCGCCGGCGCGCGCGTGGACGCCGCCGTGCGGCGCGGCAAGTACCTCTGGCTCCAGCTCGACACCGGCGACGCCCTGTCGGCGCACCTCGGCATGAGCGGCCAGATGCTCGTCCAGCGCCCGGACGCCCCCGCCGAGCGGCACCTGCGCGTGCGCCTGGACCTGGACGACGGCCAGCAGCTGCGCTTCGTCGACCAGCGCATGTTCGGGGGGCTCGCCGTCGTCGGCCTGGTGCCGACGCCCGACGGGCTGCCGGCCGGGACCGCGGCGGGCGGCCCCTCGGCGCCCCTGCTGCCGCCGGAGGTCGCGCACGTCGGGCGCGACCCGCTCGACCCGCACCTGGACCTCGATCGGCTCGTGGACCGCGTGCGCGCCCGTCGCACCGGGGTCAAGCGCGCGCTGCTCGACCAGACGCTCACGTCCGGTGTGGGCAACATCTACGCCGACGAGGCGCTCTGGCGCTCGCGCCTGCACCACGCCCGCCCCACGGACACGCTCCCGCGCCCGGCGGTGCGCCGGCTCGTCGCGGACGTGGCGGCCGTCATGGGCGAGGCGCTCGCGCAGGGCGGCACCAGCTTCGACGCGCTGTACGTGAACGTCAACGGCGCGAGCGGCTACTTCGACCGCTCGCTGGCCGCCTACGGCCAGGCGGGCGCGCCCTGCCCGCGGTGCGGCACCGCCATCACGAGGGAGGCCTTCATGAACCGCAGCGCCTACCGCTGCCCGCGCTGCCAGCCCGTGCCCCGGAACGCGCGGTGGTGACCGGCGCGCAGGCCGGTCCGCCCGACGGGGACGGCCCGGTGCGGCTGCTCGCCCACGTGCGCGGCGACGTCCAGGGCGTCGGCTTCCGCTGGTGGACGCGCGCCCGCGCTCTGGAGCTGGGGCTCGCGGGCTCGGCGCGCAACCTGCCCGACGGCCGCGTCGAGGTGAGCGCGCAGGGCTCGCGCGCGGCGTGCGAACGGCTCCTGGAGCTGCTCCGGACCCCCGGTGGCGACAAGGCCTCCTCCCGACGGCCGGGCGCGGTCGCCGGCGTCGCCGTCCAGTGGATGGCCCCCCGCGACGCGCCGCCCGGTTTCGTCGAGGCCTGAGGCCCCTGACCGCGGCTCGGGCTCGGGCTCGGGGGCTCAGGCGCGGGGGCGGGGGCCCGCGAGGGGCACGGCCACCAGCTGCTGCACCCCGGTGCCCCGCACGACGGCGAGGTGGACGCGCGGCGTCGTCGCGACGCTGAGGTCGTGGTTCTCGTCGACCAGCTCCACGGCGACCGTCCCGCTGCTGCGCCGCAGGGCGACGACGGGCACCCCCTCGGTCGAGCGCTCGCCGGCAGCGGCCAGCACCGTCCTCGCCAGGTCGCCGCGGTCCAGGCCGAGACCCTCACGGCCCGCCGGGCCGTCGCCCAGGCGGGCGCCCACCACGCGCGTCCGCTCGTCGGCGAGGACCGCGACGACGACGCGCGCGTCGACGTCCAGGTCCTGCACGCCGGCCCAGCTGACGACGACGGTCGAGGTCCGCCGGTCGTCCTCGTCGGGGAACAGCTGGGCGTAGGCGGCGAGCTCCGGGGCGGTCGCGGACCGGTCCTCCTGCGCTCCCGTCGCGAGGCCCGCAGAACCGGTGGCCGCCGCCCCACGACCCGGCTGCGCGGGGAGCCGGTCCGAGCCGGAGCGGTGGCCGAGCGCGAAGCCGCCGGCCGCGAGCGCGGCGGCGAGGCCGACCGCGACCAGGCGGCGCCCGGGGGACGGGCGGGCGCCGGCGGCACGGGGCGCCGCGGCCGTCTCGGAGCCGGCTGAGCCGTCGGCGCCACCGTTGGCGAGCCGGGCGGGGGCGTCGAGGTCGGAGGCGTCCTCCTGCGCCGCGTCCGCAGGGGGCGCCCAGCCCGGTCCGCCCCGAGGACCGCCGCCCAGCTCGTCGCGGCTCACCGCTGCTCCCGCACCCGCCCATCGTGCGCGCTCGCGGGCCGGCGGACCCGCGGACCCGACCACCCCCACCCCGGCGGGTGCGCGCGGGGGTGCCCGGCCCTGCCGTCGGTCGGCCCCGCGCGCCCGTTGCTCTCAGGAGCCCCGCAGCCCCCGGGAGGTCCGCTGATCCGGGGAGTCCGCTGATCCGGGGAGTCCGCGTCGCCGGGGGCGGTGCCTCGTCGCGACTACAGTCCTGCGCGGCCCGCCGGGCCGCTGCCGCAGGCGCCGGACGAGAGCGGAAGGGCGGACGTGCACCTCAAGACCCTCGTCATGAAGGGCTTCAAGTCCTTCGCGTCCACGACCACGCTGCGCCTGGAGCCCGGCATCACCTGCGTGGTGGGCCCCAACGGGTCGGGCAAGTCGAACGTCGTGGACGCCCTCGCCTGGGTGATGGGCGAGCAGGGTGCCAAGAGCCTGCGCGGCGGGTCGATGCAGGACGTCATCTTCGCGGGCACCGCAGGGCGCGACGGCGCGCCCGGGCGCCCCCCGCTGGGCCGCGCCGAGGTCTCCCTGACGATCGACAACACCGACGGCGCCCTGCCGATCGACTACACCGAGGTGACGATCTCGCGGACGATGTTCCGCAGCGGCGGCAGCGAGTACGCCGTCAACGGCAACCCCGCCCGCCTGCTCGACGTCCAGGAGCTGCTGTCGGACAGCGGGATCGGCCGCGAGATGCACGTCATCGTGGGCCAGGGCCAGCTCGACGCCGTCCTGCACGCGACGCCGGAGGACCGGCGCGGCTTCGTCGAGGAGGCCGCGGGCGTCCTCAAGCACCGCCGTCGCCGCGAGAAGGCCGTGCGCAAGCTCGACGCGATGCAGGCCAACCTGGCCCGTCTGCAGGACCTCACGGGCGAGGTGCGCCGCCAGCTCGGCCCGCTCGGCCGGCAGGCCCAGGTGGCCCGCCGGGCCCAGCTCGTGCAGCTCGAGGCGCGCGACGCCCGGGCGCGGCTGCTCGCCGACGACATCGCCCAGCTGCGCGCCCTGCTGGCCCAGGACGCCGCCGACGACTCCGCGCTGCGGGCACGGCGGGCCGAGGTGGAGCGGGACCTCGCGGCCGTCCGCGAGGAGCTGGCCGACGTCGAGGCCCGGTCGAGCACCGCAGCGCCGGCGCTGGCCGCGGCCGAGGAGGCCCCGCACCGCCTCGCGCGGGTCCGGGAGCGGCTGCGCGGCACCGCCGAGCTTGCCGAGGAGCGCCAGCGCCTGCTCGGCGTCGAGGAGGGAGCCCCGGGCGGCCCGGACCCGGCCGAGCTCGGCGCCCAGGCCGAGCGGCTGCGCGCCCAGGCCGCCGAGCTCGAGGGCGAGGTGGCGTCCGCCCGCTCGGCCCTGCTGCGCGCGGAGGGGTCGCGGGTCGCCGCGGAGGACGCGCTGGCCGAGCAGGAGCGGCGTGTCGCCGTCCTGGCGCGCGCGGCCGCGGACCGGCGCGAGGGCCTGGCGCGCCTGTCCGGGCAGGTCGCCGCCCGGCGCAGCCGCCTCGAGGCGGGACGGGCCGAGGTGGGCCGCCTCCAGGAGGCGCTCGCGGGGGCCCGGGTCCGGGGCCGGGACGCCGAGCGCGAGCACGCGCTGCTGGAGACGCAGGTGGCCGACGTCGAGGAGGGCGAGGAGGGCCTCGACGACGCGCACGAGCAGGCCGCCGAGGCGTTCGCGCGCGCGACCGAGGACCTCGAGCGGGCCCGGGAGGACGAGCGGTCCGCCGAGAGCGACCGCGGCAGCGCCGCTGCGCGCGTGGAGGCGCTCGAGCTCGGCCTGGCCCGGCGGGACGGCTCCGCCGCGCTCCTCGCGGCGGGGGAGCGGCTGCCGGGCGTGCTGGGGCCGGTGACCGAGCTGCTCGCCGTGGAGCCGGGCTACGAGGACGCGGTCGCCGCCGCGCTGCGGGGGGCCGCCGACGGCGTCGCCGTGGAGAGCCTCGGCGTGGCCGTGGACGCGCTGCGCCTGCTGCACGAGGACGACGCCGGCACCGCCTCGCTGCTCGTCGCCGACGGGCGCGGGAGCACCGTGCGCTCGGTGGCGGCGCGCCTGGCTGAGGTCGCCGTCCCCGAGGACGAGGCGGTGGCCGTGCTCGACGTCGTCCGCGCGCGCCCCGGGGCGCAGGGGGTCCTCGAGCGCCTGCTCGCGCGCGCCGTCGTCGTGCCCGGGCTGGCGCAGGCGCGCGCCCTCCTCGAGCGCGCAGACCCCTCCGGGAGTGGAGCCGAGGGCGGTCCGGACCTGCTCGTCGTCACGCGCGACGGCGACTGCCTCGACCGCGACCGGGTGCGCGGCGGGTCCTCGGCGGAGGCGAGCCTGCTGGGTGTGCAGGCGGCCGCCGACGACGCGCGGGCGGCGGTGGCCGACGCGGTCTCGCGCGGCGAGCGCGCGCGCTTCGCCCTCGCCGCGGCCACGGCGGAGCGCGCGCAGGCGTCCGACGCCGTCGACGCCGCGCTCGAGCGCCTCCACGACTCCGACGCGCGCCTGTCGGCGGTGGCCGAGCGCCTGGGCTCCCTCGGCGCCGCGGCCCGCTCGGCGACGGCGGAGGCGGAGCGGCTCGAGCGGTCGCTCGCGGCGGCGTCGGAGGCCGCGGCGGAGGACGAGCGCGCCCTCGCCGAGATGGACGAGCGCCTCGCGCGGGCCCAGGAGCAGCCGGTCGAGGCCGAGGACGAGGACGCCGCGACCCAGCAGACCCGTCGCGAGGAGCTCGCCGCGGCGGCCCGCGCCGCCCGGGCCGCCGAGACCGAGGCCCGCCTGGAGCTGCGCACGGGGGAGGAGCGGGCGCGCGCGCTCGCGGGCCGCGTGGAGGGCGCCGAGCGCGCCCGCCGCCGCGAGGAGGAGGCGCGCGCCCGAGCCGCCGAGCGCGCGGCGGTGCGCCGACGCGACGCCGCCACCGCGGCCGCGGTGGCCGCCGGCGCCCGCGTCGCCCTGGAGCGCTGCGGGGCTGCGCTCGCCCGCGCGGAGGACGAGCGCGCCGCGGCCCAGGACGCCCGGCGCGAGCGCGCCGAGGCCTCCGCCGCCGCCCGCCGTCGTCAGGAGGCGCTGGCGGCCGAGCTCGCCGAGCTGACCGACGCGGTGCACCGCGACGAGGTCGCCCGCGCCCAGCAGCGGCTGAGGCTCGAGCAGCTCGAGGAGCGCAGCGTCGCCGAGCTCGGCACGGACCCCGACGTCCTCGTCGAGGAGCACGGGCCGCACCAGCCCGTGCCGATGCTGCAGGCGCCCGACGAGGAGCCGCCCGGTGGTGAGGACCGGGCCGGCGACGGCGACCCCGACGAGCCGCGCACCACGCCGTACGTCCGCGCCGAGCAGGAGAAGCGGCTGCGCCGGGCGGAGCGGTCGCTGGCGCAGCTGGGCAGGGTCAACCCCCTGGCCCTGGAGGAGTTCGCGGCGCTCGAGGAGCGGCACGCCTTCCTCGTCGAGCAGCTCGACGACCTCACCCGCTCGCGCCAGGACCTGCTCGGCATCGTGGCGGACGTCGACGCCCGGGTGCAGCGGGTCTTCGCCGAGGCCTACGAGGACGTCGCCGCCGCCTTCGAGCGGGTCTTCGCCCGCCTGTTCCCCGGCGGCGAGGGCCGCCTCGTCCTCACCGACCCGGGCGACATGCTCACGACCGGCATCGAGGTCGAGGCCCGCCCCGCCGGCAAGCGCGTCAAGCGGCTGTCCCTGCTGTCCGGTGGCGAGCGCTCGCTGGCCGCCGTGGCGTTCCTCGTCGCCATCTTCACCGCCAGGCCGAGCCCGTTCTACGTGCTCGACGAGGTGGAGGCCGCCCTGGACGACACCAACCTCGGCCGGCTCATCACGGTGATGGAGGAGCTGCGCGCCTCGAGCCAGCTCGTCGTCATCACCCACCAGAAGCGCACGATGGAGGTCGCCGACGCCCTCTACGGCGTCACCATGCGCGGGGACGGGGTCACGACGGTGGTCAGCCAGCGCCTGCGCGACGTGTCACCGGCCTAGCGACGCGAGGGGAACGGCGACGTCCGCCGGGCGGTGTGCGCCCGTGGACCCCGACGGCCGGTGCGACCGCTCCTGGCGCGCCCCGAGGTCCTGTGCACAGGGCGCTGAGCGGGTGGTCGAGCTCCTCGCCCGTGGGTGACCAGGAGGTTGGGGGCGGACGCGCGCACCAGCGGGTGCGCCACCGCGTGCAGCGCCCGCAGCCAGGCGGCCGGCTGCTACACCTCCTGACCCGCGGGCCGACTCCGCAGTCCACCGCGGCACGGCGGCACGGGCGGTCACCGAGAGGGCCGGTCGTCCAGCCGACGCCGGAGCGCCTCGCGGTCCTCGGCCGGCAGCTGGGGCACCTCGCGCAGCAGCGGCAGCAGCTCCGGGCTCGTGGTGAGCGCCGCGAACGCCGTGCCGATGTCGACGCCGTGCGCCGGGACGTCACGCACGCGCACCGCGTCCCCGGCGCGCACCTGCCCCGCCCTCAGCACGCGCAGGTAGGCCCCCGGCACGCGGGCCGCGGTGAAGCGCGGCAGCCAGCGCCGCTCGCCGAGGTGCACCGAGAACGTCACGCAGGGGATGCGCGGGCAGCTGACCTGCAGCAGCGCGCTGCCCACCTCCCAGGTCTCCCCGATCACCGCGCCGGTGACGTCCACGCCGGCCGTGGTCAGGTTCTCCCCGAAGGTCCCGCCCGGCAGGTCCCGCCCCAGCTCGACCTCCCAGGCGTCGAGGTCCTCGCGGGCGTAGGCGTAGACCGCCTGGTCGTCCCCGCTGTGGTTGGCGGTGTCGCTGATGTGGTCACCGCGCAGTCCGCTGCCGCCGGTGCCCTTGGGACCCGGTGCCTCGACCGCCACGGGTCCCCGCACCGGGCGCTTGTCGATGCCGCTGGTGCCGCTCTTGGCGTCGATCGGGCGCTGGGAGCCGACGTTGACCGACACCAGACGCCCGCCGTCAGTGATCATCCGCGGACCATGCAGGGCTCCCGCCGGGCCGGTCAAGACAGTTCCCCCGCACCCGTCCGCCGGAGCAGAGCCGGCCGTCACGCGAGGAGCCGGTCCGCCAGCTCGGGGGGGAGGAGCCGGTCCGCGCAGAGGACGACGTGGGCGTCTGCGCCGAGGACCTGCGGGTCAGGAGCTCGCGGACCTTCACGAGCCCCGAGCGCTCCAGCACCCGGAGGGAGGGCGCGTTCGTCCCGGCCACGACCGCCGTCACGGGCAGGTCCGGGCGCACCCGGCGGGCGGCGGCGATCGCGGCGACGGAGACCTCCTGGGCCAACCCGCGGCCCCAGCAGGCCGGCTGGAGGCGGAAGGCCAGGTTCCAGGCGAGCCCGCTGCGCAGCACCGAGCACCCTGCCAGGCCGATCGGGTCGCCGCTCCGGTCCCCGGCCTCGCGCAGCACCCAGGAGCCGAGCCCGTCACGGCGCCACCGCTCGATGTGGAGGTCGAGGTGGCGAGCCGTGTCGGCGACGGTGCCCGAGCGCAGAGCCGGGTCGAGCCGCCACGTGCGGGGGTCCGACCACACGCGCTCGTGCAGCGCGAGGGCGTCGTCGCGGACCGGCGCGCGCAGGCTCAGGCGGCCCGTCGCCGTGTCCCGCAGCGCCTCCGCCACGGGCGCGCCGTCGCGCCCGTGCTCAGGAGGTCCCTCCGGCACGCCGGCGCGTGCCCCGGGCCCCGGCGTCCTCACCGGGCACCCGCCGACGGACCGGCGCCGGGGCGGGGGCGCGGCGCGGCCACGCGGTGGAGGCATCGGTCGTCGACGTGCCGCCGCCGGGGCAGCAGCAGCGTCGGGAGCCCCCGCTCGAGAGCGGCGCCGTCGGGCCGCGAGCTGCTCCCGACCACGAGCGCCCCCTCGGGCCCGCCGCCGAGCGCGGCCGGGGTGCTGGTGGACGTCCGCAGGCCCGGTGTCGGGCAGCCCTGCTCGGACGGCCGTGTGACGACGTCGACCGCGCCGGCGAGGCCGACGTCAGCGAGGACGTCGACGCAGGTCGCCCGGGGCACCGCGGCGTCGCCGTCGACCTCCGGGGCGTCGAGGCGGGCCTCCCCGCCGGCGCGCACGTCCACGGCCGTCAGCCTGGCAGGTCGGTGAGCGCACGGGGGAGGGCGACGGCGCGCGTCGACCACGAGCGCGCGGCGCGCGTCGGGGTCAAGGACCCTCGGCGTCCCCGGAGCGGTGCGGGTCGTCGTCGGGGTCCACCGAGATGTCGACGCGCAGTGCGCTCGCCGTGGCCGCCCCGAGGAAGAGGGCGACGACCCACAGCACGCCCGCCGTGCCCAGCGAGGCCGCTGCGCCACCGGCGACGACCGGCATCAGGGTCTGACCGAGGCGGTTGCCGGTCAGCCGCAAGGACATCGCGCTCCCGCGCGTGCCGGGCGGCGAGATGGCGGCGACCCACGCCATGGTGATGGGCTGGGCGAGTCCGAGCCCGACGCCGAGCGGCACCATGAGGACGCAGAGGAGCCACACCTGCGGGACCGCCGGTACGACGCCCATGACCACGCACGAGAGGCCGACGGTGCCCACCAGCAGGCGGTTGCTGCCGGCCCGGTCCTGCAGCGGCTCGAGGAAGACCCGGCTGCACAGCGAGGCGCTCGCGCGGATGACGAGAAGGAGGCTGACGAGCCCGGCGCTGTAGCCGCGCTCAGCCCCGAGCACCGGGAGGTAGACCGTGAGCACGTCGATCGCGGCGAGCACCACGCCGCTGACGACGACGGCCGTCGGCAGTCCTCGGATCCGCAGCAGCGCGCCCACGGCGCGCGTTCCCCGGTGCACCGCCCCGGGGCGCGCCACGTCCTTCGGCAGGAGCAGAGGTACGACGAGCGCGAGGCACACGACGCCGAGGGTGACCCGGAAGATGGCCTGCGTGTCAGGGATGGTCCGGCTCGCCCCGAAGAGCGCGATGAGGCCGGGGGCGGCGGCCTGCCCGATCGAGCCGGTCAGCGTGTAGTAGCCGAACCCCGCAGCGAAGCGGGATGCCGGGACGATGCGTCCCACCATGGCCTGCTGACCGACTGCCGCGCCCAGGTGCGCCACCCCGAGGAGGACCGACGCCACGACCAGGATGGTGAGGTCCGAGCCCGCCCGGAGGAGGACCAGCACCGCTGCCGCCATGCCTGCGGTGCCGGCCAGCATCAGGCGGCGCTCGCCGAAGCGGTCCGTCGCCCGGCCGATCTGCAGCGCTACGAGGAGCGGCATGACGGTGAAGGCACCGGCCAGCACCCCGATCATGGCGCCGCTCAACCCGATCTCGAGGGCGCGGTAGCTGATCGTCGGCCGCACCACGAAGACCGTCCCCTGGGTCAGGACGGCGTGGATCATGATGACGAAGAGGCTGACCGGGAGCCTGTCCCGGGCCGGTGACGGTCTCACGGGCAGCTCACCGCGCTAGCGACCCGAGGCGGTTCCCACCTCGGTGGAGCTGCTGCTGCACGGCGCCGGCGGCGAGGACGGTGAGCCGGCGCACCGTGCCGAGCCGGTCCTCGGTGAGCTTTGCGTCGACGCCGGAGGTGAGGACGAGGGCGCGGGGGTAACCGTGCTCGTCCAGGACCGGCGCGGCCACCGAGGCGACGCCGAAGACGCGCTCGCTGCGCGCGACGTAGTACCCGTCGCGACGGATGCCGGCGAGCGCGTCCCCGAGGTGCTCGGGATCCAGCTGCCGCCCCTGCGCGTCGATCACGGGAGACGCTGCGTCGAAGACCCGGCGCACCTCGTCGTCGTCGTCCCAGGCCAGCAGGACGCGGCCCGCGCCGAGCACCAGCGGGACGCGCTGACCGATCGGGAAGAGGTAGCGCGGCGACGACGGACCCAGCACGCGCGCGAGGACGACCCTGGCGTCACCGGAGCGCACGTAGAGCGACGCCGCCATCTCCGTGGTCCGCGAGAGCTCCTCGAGCGCGGGCTGCGCGGCGCGGCTGAGGGGGTTGTGCACGAGGTAGGCGTGAGCCAGCGGCATGACCGCCAGCCCGATCTCGTACAGGTTGTCGCGGCGGTCGACGTACCCGCGGGCGATGAGCGTGTTGAGCAGCCGCTGCGTGGTGCTGACGGGCAGACCGCAGCCGACGGCGATGTCGGACAGCCGTCGGGGCCCGTCGGCGTGCTCGAGCATCTCCAGGAGGTCGAGTGCGCGTTCCAGCGAGCGCATCGCGGTGGCTGCGGTCATGGTCCGATCCCGTCGTCGTGTCGGGGCGCGAAGGCGCCGGCGGGCGGAGTGCAGCACAGCTCCACCCACCGGCGCACCTGGCGGCGGCTCAGCGCAGACCGTCGAGCGAGGCCTCCAGCTGGGTCCGCACCGACTCCTCGGACGCCTGCTTGGCCGCTGCCGCGTCGGCGGCTGCGCTCGCGTGCTCGGAGGGGATGACGACGACGCCGTCGTCGTCGCCCGCGACCACGTCGCCGGGGTTGACGACGACGCCGCCCATCGCGATCGGGACGGAGTGCGCACCGGGGCCCGACTTGTACGGGCCTGCTCCGGTCACGGCCCGCGCGAAGGTCGGGACCCCGTAGGCGGCGAGCCCGGGCGCGTCCCGCACGGCGCCGTCGACGACGAAGGCCACGGCGCCGCGGAGCTTCGCCCGGGCGGCGATGAGCTCGCCGATCAGCGCTCGGGACGTGTCGCCCTCGCCGTTGATGACGACGACGTCACCGGGCCGCACGTGGTCGAGGGCCTCGTGCACCACCTTGTTGTCGCCCGCGCGGGTCCAGATGGTGAAGGCCCGCCCGCACAGGCGGCTGCTCGGGTGCACGGGCCGGATCTCGCTGCTCATCATGCCCAGGCGACCCATGCCGTCGGCGATGTTGGCGACCGGGATGGCGCTGAGCCGCTCGAGGAGCTGGTCGCTCACCGGTCGGGCGTCCCGCGGGGTGCTGGCGAACAGGTGCGTCACGGCGCCTGCTCCTCGAAGGCCAGGTCGAAGATCTCGGTGAAGTCGGCCTCGCGGTCGCTCCAGTACTCGGCGTAGTCGGTCGAGTCCAGGTACGCGGGTGCGAGCCCGGCGGCCTCCATCTGGTCGAGGAACGCCGGGTCCTCCATCACGTCGCCGATCGCGTCCGAGAGGGCGGTGACCGCGGCCTCGGGGGCGCACGAGGGGTAGGCGAAGCCGCGTGAGGAGGACATGTTCACCTCGTACCCGGACTCGGTGAAGGTCGGGACGTCGGGCAGGAGGGGGCTGCGCTCCTCCTCCATGACGCCGACCACCCTGGCCTGGTCGTTCTCGACCAGGTCCGTCATGTCGCTGACGTTGGCGATGAACAGGCGGACGTCGCCACCGAGGAACGTGGTCTTGACCTGGCTGCCCCCGTCCGGGAAGTGCACCGCGGACAGCGTCGTCCCGGTGGCCTGCTCCAGGGCGATCGCCGCGAAGTGCTCCTGGCTGGCGACACCCGTGGTCGTGTACTGCAGCTGGCCCGGGTCGGCCTCCGCCACCTCGACGAGGTCCTCGGGGGTCTGGATCTCGTCGTCGGGCAGCACGGCCACCGCCGTGGGGTCGACGACCATGAGCGCGACCGGCGAGAAGCTCTCGCGGGTGTAGGTGGCCCCGCGCGTCTCGTCCAGGACGGACACGATGGCGGAGGGGAAGTTGATGGTCCCGAAGGTGTTGCCGTCGCACTCGGCGCCCGCCAGGGCGGTGAGCCCGACCTGGCCGCCGGCGCCCTCCTGGTTCTGCACCGTGACGGTCGTGCCGAGCCGCTCCTCCAGCTGCGCGGCCATCAGGCGGGCGCCCGCGTCGGTGCTGCTGCCGGGGCCGTAGCCCACGACGAGCGTCATGTCGCCGAACTCGAAGCCACCGGCGGCAGCGCTGGAGCCCGCGTCGGCGGGGTCGGCGGTCGAGGAGCTGGTGTCGGCGCAGGCCGCGAGCCCGAGGGCGACGGCGAGAGCGGCACCCAGGGCGAGGGACTTCTGTGACATGGGTGGGGCCTTTCGTGGGGAGGCGGGGAGGGGAGCTGTCGCGTGGGTCAGGAGTCGACGTCCGCGGGCAGGAGTCGGCGCTTCTTGAGCCGGGTCCCGAAGAGGGAGACGCCGATGAGCAGAGCCGCGACGGCGAGGAGCACGGCCGAGATCGGCCGCTCGACGAAGATGGAGAAGCTGCCCTGCGAGATCTGCAGCGACTGGCGCAGGGCGGACTCCATCAGGGGTCCCAGGATCAGCGCCAGCACCAGGGGGGCCAGCGGGATCTCGACACGTCGGAAGAGCAGGCCGAGCAGCCCGAAGGCGAGCATGACCCAGACGTCGATGACGGAGTTGCGCACGGCGTACGAGCCCAGCACGAGGAACATGAAGATCAGCGAGGTGAGGACGGCGGGCGGGATGGCGAGCACCCGGGTCCACAGGCCGACCAGCGGCACGTTGAGGAGCAGGAGGAGGAGGTTCCCGATGAAGAAGCTGGCGATGACCGTCCAGACGAGCTCGGGGTTCTGGACGAAGAGCCGGGGGCCCGGTGTCAGACCGTTCTGGAGGAAGGCCCCCATGAGCACCGCGATGGCCGGCGACGCGGGGATCCCGAGGGCGAAGAGGGGGATCATCGCGGCTGAGGAGTGCGCGTTGTTGGCGGTCTCCGGGCCCGCGACCCCCTCCACGGCGCCGGTGCCGAGCTCGCTCCGGTGCTTGCCGACCTTCTTCTCCACGGAGTAGGACAGCAGGGAGGAGATCGCGTTGGTGATGCCGGGGACGATCCCGATGGGCAGCCCGATGGCCGTGCCGCGGGCGATCGCCGGGGCGGCCCGCCGCCAGTCGCCTCGCGTGGGCAGCAGCTCGCGCAGCCGCGGCGCCCGTGGTCGGGCGGTCCGCCCCAGCGCCGTGTCGAGGAGCTCGCCCAGGCCGAACAGCCCCACCAGGACGGGCACGAAGTTCAACCCGTCGAAGAAGTGCGCGACGTCGAAGGTGAAGCGCGGCATGCCGAGCACCGGGTCGATCCCGACCATGGCGATGATGAGACCCAGCGCCGCCGACATGAGCCCGGCCGTGACCGACCGGCCGACCAGGCCGACGAGCAGCGACAGCCCGAAGACCACGAGCGCGAAGAACTCCGGCGGCCCGATCTCGAGACCGACCACCGACAGGGCGGAGCCGCCGACGACCAGGGCGACCGTCGCGGTCGTGCCGCCGATGAACGAGCCCACGCCGGCCACCGTGAGCGCGACGCCTCCCCGGCCCTGCTGGGTCATCGGGTAGCCGTCGAGGCAGGTGATGGCCGACTCGCTCTCCCCCGGGATGTTGAGCAGGACCGACGTGATGGTCCCGCCGTAGGCGCTGCCGTAGAAGATGGCGGCCAGCATGATCAGCGCTGACGTGAGCTCCATGTTGAAGGTCAGCGGGATGAGGATCGCGATGCCGGCCGTGGCGCCGATGCCCGGCAGCAGTCCGAGCAGCGTGCCGACGAGGCAGCCGATCAGCGCGAACATGAGGTTCTCGGGGGTGAGGGCGTTGGAGAACCCCATGCCGAGGTTGGACAGGATCTCCATGCTCACAGCCCCAGGCCGCGGAGCAGGCCGATGCCGGCAGTGGGCAGTCCGACCCGGAGGACCTCCGTGAACAGGACGAAGACGCCGAAGGACCCGCCGGCCGCGACGAGGAGGGAGAGCACCCGCCCCGTGCCTCCGAGGACGCGGAGGTGGAAGAGCAGGAACAGGAACATCGCGAGCTGGAAGCCGAGCGGCACCAGCACCAGTGACACGACGACGAGGCTCGCCACCACCACCAGGAGGTGCCAGCGCTGGGGGACGACGCCTGCGCTGGGGGCGACGTCGGCGGCGGAGGAGGGGTCGCTCGTCTGCTCCGCGAGCAGGTCGGCGTCCAGGCCGAGGATGGTGTCCTCGTCGTGCTCCGAGCTCGGCGGCTTCAGGTAGTTCCACAGCCACCCGGCGAGGCACACGAGGATCACGACGGCGGACCAGAAGGGGAAGAACCCCGGACCGGGACCGATGTCGGTCCAGTAGCCCAGTCCGAGGGAGCGGGTGAGGACGTAGATGCTGACGAGCGCGAACAGCGCGGCGGTGCCGAGCCGCAGGACGGTCTGCTCGCGCGTGACCTCGGTCATGACGCCCCCTCGGCCGCGTACCGCTCGTGCAGGGCGACGGTGGCGTCGGTCATGTCGTGCGTCGCGCCCAGCTCCTCGAGGTACGCACGGGCTGCGCGCATCTCCTCGCTCCGGCGCAGCGCGTGCTTGGGGGTCCCGACGAGGAACCGCCGCACGACCGCCTGGCCGTCGCCGGCGAGCTGCGCGGCCATCTGGCGGGTGATCCACTCCTCCAGGCCAGCGGCTCGCCCCGCGCGGGCCGCCTCGCACACCACGGAGGCGAGGCCCTTCGTGAACACCGACCGCAGCAGCTTGTGGGCCATGGCCTGACCGGGCGGTCCGTCGACCACCTCCACCGGTGCGCCGATGGAGGCGAAGCACGTCTCGGCGGACCGAGCGCCCGGACCGCTGAGCATCAGCGGGGTGGAGGCGCCCTGCAGCGGGACGGGGCCGAGGATCGCGCAGTCGACCGCGGCGATGCCGGCGTCTGCCAGGCGGTCGCCCAGAGCACGCATCTGCTGGGGGGAGGCGCTCGTCATGTCCACGTAGGTCACCTCAGGGCCGAGCACGGGCGCCAGGTCCTCGGCGATCCCCGCCGAGAGGCGGGCGGCCGTCAGGACGAGGACGGCCTCGGCGCCGACGGCGGCCTCCCTGGCGCTGGGTGCGCCGACCACCCCCGGTGGCGGTTCGGCGACCGGGTCGAACCCGGTGACCCGGTGGCCGGCCGCGACCAGCGCCTCGGCGTAGATCCGGCCGGCCTCTCCCAGGCCGATGACGGCGCAGTGCATCGATAAGCCCCTTTGCTTTACCGAACGGTGGTAACTACTACTGGCACGCGGTAACGGGGACCGTAGGGGCTGGCCCACCGAGCGTCAATCCCCGGAGACGCGCTCCTCGGCCGTCTGCTGCGCCAGGCGCTGGTGGAGGTCGACGGTCCGTCGAGCACCGCCGACCATCGCGCGGTCCACGAACCTCCCGTCGGTCAGGACGAGGACCCCGGACCCGGCGTCCCTGGCCCCGTCCAGGCCCTCCAGCACCGCGAGCGCTCGGGCGAGCTCGTCCTCGGACGGTCGGAACGCCCGTCGGATCACGGCCAGCTGCCGCGGGTGGACCGCCGTCCGGCCCAGGAAGCCGAGCCTGCGCCCAGCAGCGCAGTCCTCCTCGAGCGCGGCGTCGTCACCGACCACCGTGTAGGCGCTCATGTGCGGCGCGGGCAGGCCGGCGGCCCGGACCGCCACCACGAGGCTCACCCTCAGCCAGTCCAGGGCGGGGCCCGGTTCGATGCCGAGCTCCGAGCGCAGATCCGCCTCGCCGAGCCCGATGCTCGCCGGTCGGGCGGCGGCGATGTCGCCCAGCGCTGCGACCCCCTTGGCCGTCTCCACGAGCAGGTGGACGTCGCGCGCGCCCACCCTCGATCGGACCAGCTCCACGGTGGCTGGGTCCTCGACCTTGGGCACGCGCACGCCGACGCCGCCGGGGAGGGCCGCCACGGCCTCGAGGTCGTCGTCGAACCACGTCGTCCCGGGAGCGTTGACCCTGACCTGCAGCCCCACCGCCTCGCTCGCCCTGCCGGCGGCCGCTCCTAGTCCGTCCCTCGCCGACGCCTTGCGGCCGTCGTGGACGGCGTCCTCGAGGTCGACGATCACCTCGTCCGCGCCGGCGGTGAACGCCTTGGGGATGCGGTCGGGTCGGTCACCCGGGACGTAGAGCAGGGTGACTGCCCCGGTCGTCATGCCGAGCCCTCGTCCCGCAGGCGCTGGACCTCGGCCTCGGAGTAGCCGAGCTCCTGGAGGAGGCGTCGGGTGTCCGCGCCGTGCTCCCGACCGGTGTGGGCGATCACGCCGTCGTGCTCGGTGAGGCGGAAGAGCGGCCCCTGCATCTTCATGGACCCGAAGTCGTCGTCGTCGATCTCGTGGATCGTGCCCAGGGCGTTGAACTGCCTGTCGGCCACGATGTCCGCGGCGTCGTAGACGGGCGCCACCGCCGCGTGGGCAGCGGTGAACACCTCGATGACGTCCTGGGCGTCGCGCTGCGCGATCCACGAGCCGACCGCCTCGTCGAGCTCGTCCGCGTGCGCGGCGCGCTGCGCGCCGGAGGCGAACCACGGCTGGGAGATGCAGTCCGGCCGGCCGACGACGTGCATGACGCGCTCCGCCACCGACTGGGCGGAGGTGGAGATGGCCAGCCACCGTCCGTCGCGGGTCCGGTAGGCGTTCCGCGGCGAGTTGTTGACCGTCCGGTTGCCGGTGCGCGGCTGCACGGTGCCCGTGAGGTCCCAGCGCGAGATCTGGGGGCCGAGGACGGCCAAGATCGGCTCGGTGATCGCCAGGTCGACGACCTGACCCCGTCCGGTCGTCGCGCGCGCGTGGAGGGCCACCATGATGCTGTAGGCGGCCGCCACGGACGCGATGCCGTCAGCCAGGCCGAACGGCGGCAGGGTGGGTGGTCCGTCGGGCTCGCCGGTCATCGCCGCGAAGCCGCTCATGGCCTCGGCCAGCGTGCCGAAGCCCGGGCGCCCGGCGTCGGGCCCGATCTGGCCGAAGCCCGAGACCCTCGCGAGCACGAGGCCGGGGTTGTCCCGGCTGAGCTCCTCGTACCCCAGCCCCCACCGCTCCAGGGTCCCGGGCCGGAAGTTCTCGATGACGACGTCGGCCTCTCGGGCGAGGCGCACGAAGGCCTCGGCCCCTCCCGGCGAGGACAGGTCCAGCGTCAGCGCCTCCTTGTTGCGACCGAGGGTCTTCCACCAGATGTTGGTGCCGTCCTTGCTGGCGCCGTGGCCGCGGGCGGGGTCGGGCTTGTGCGGGTGCTCGACCTTGACGACGCGTGCTCCCATGTCGCCGAGGTGCGTCGCGGCGAGCGGGCCGGCGAAGAGGGTGGCGGCGTCGACCACCGTCAGGCCGTGCAGCGCGCCACGGGCGGGGTCTCTCGAGGTCACCATGCGGGGTCTCCTGGGGGTCGCGGGCTGACTGGTCGTGCTCGGTGCGCGGGGAACGGAGCTCCGGCGCGCTCCCCGACGGCGGTGAGGAGATCGACGAGCACAGGGAAGAGGGGGACGCCCTCGGCCGTCCTGCGCCGCTTGGCCCGCCACTCCGGGTCGCCGGGCACCAGCACCGGCTCCGCGGGGTCCGTCGCGGGCAGCGTCCTGAGCGTCCGGGCGATCTCGTCGACGGACGCGCGGAAGCCGGCGGCGTCGCCGAACGCGGCCGGATCCACGACCAGGCAGAAGTGCCCGATGTCGTCGTGGACCTGGGTCGCCTGCCGCAGGGGCGCGAAGGTGGAGCCGGTGAGGGCCCCGGCGAGCAGCTGCACCGCCACCGCCAGCCCGTAGCCCTTGTAGCCGGCCGTCGCCTCCGGTCCACCCAGGGGGTTGAGCCCTCCTCCGGCCTGCGACCTCACCTGCCGGTGGGCCGTCGCGGGATCCGTGACGGGCAGCCCGTCGTGGTCGACCACCCAGCCCTCCGGGAGCTGCTCGCCGGCCTGGTCGTAGACCTTCACCTTGTTGACGGCGACGGTCGACGTCGACATGTCGAGCAGGAAGGGGGCGTCCGGGTCCCCGCCGGGGGCGGCGAGCGCGAGGGGGTTGGTCCCCAGCAGCGCCGTCGAGGCTCGGGTCGGGACGACGGCTCGGGTCCGTGTGGTGCTGCAGACGAGCGCCACCATGCCGCGCGCCGAGGCGAGCGTCGCGAAGACGCCGGCGGCGCTGAAGTGGTGCGACCGCCGGACACCGACCGCGGCCACGCCCTGGCGGGCTGCCATGTCCGCGGCGGTGCTGACGGCCATCGCCATGGCCAGGTGGCCGAGCCCGTTCACCGCGTCGACGACCGCTGCGCCACCTCCCGTCGTCGTGACGGTGGGACGGGCGGCGAGGTCGAGTCGCCCCTCGGCCACGAGCCGCTCGTACTGCGGGAGCATCGAGATCCCGTGCGAGTCCACGCCCCGCAGGTCGGCCTCGACCATGAGGTCCGCGACCTCTGCCGCCTGAGGGTGCGGCATCCCCCAGCGGTGCAGGACCGAGGCGGTGAAGTCCACGAGATCGCCGGCGGCGAAGTGCTGCGACACAGCTCGTCGGCCCATCTGTCCCCTTCGGTCGCTCGCGGGTCCCACACAGTGGAGATAGTTCTTGCTGGGTGGTAACCCGGGACCATAGGCGACGCTGATGTCCGGGGGAAGGGGGCGGCGCCTCGGCGCACGCCCGTCAGCGACCGCCCCAGCCGGTCCGGGACGGTGGTCGTGGAGGCGCCTCCTGCGCTCGTGGAGCCCGGGGCCCGAGCCCCTTCCCCGGTGGTGCCCGCGGCGGTGCCTCGTCTCAGCGCCGCTCGTGGCGCGCCAGCGCGTCGGGTCGTCCTCCGGCGTGTCGCGGTGGTCGGCACGGGCACGATGGTCAGCCCTGCCCGCGGCGAGGTCGTCGTCCTCGTCGACGGCGCGGACGACGCCAGCAGCTCCGTCGCCGTCGCCGTCGCCGTCGCCGTCGCCGTCGACGCCGAGCCGACCGGTCAGGTCCTCGGCGGGCTCACCTCCGGAACCGAACAGCGCTCCGCGCCCGCACTGCTCCGACCCGTCTCCACCCCGCCCTGAGACGTCCCGCCCTGAGACGTCCGGTCCTGAGACGTCCGGTCCTGAGACGTCCGGTCCTGAGACGTCCGGTCCTGAGACGTCCAGCCCTGAGACGTCCCGCTCAGCGGGGCGCCGCCCGTGCCCGCAGCCGTCCCCCGTCCCGTGCCGGTGCCGGTGCCGGTGCCGGTGCCGGTGCCGGTGCCAGAGCCCGCCGGCCACACGCAGCACGGCGCCGGTGACGTAGGACGTCTGCTCGTCGAGGAGCCAGGCGATCGCGGGGGCGACCTGCTCCGGCTCCCCGGCGCGACCGGTCCGGACGCGGTGGGCCACGCGCCCGAGCCGGTCGGGGTCCTCCGCCCCGGTGTGGAGGCCCGTGCGCACCCGCCCGGGGCGACGGCGTTCACGCGCACGCCCTCGGTCGCCAGCTCCTCGGCCAGGCCCCCCACGAGCGCGTCCACCCCGGCCTTCGCGGCGGCGTGGTGGACGTGCTGGTGCGGCGACCCGAGCGTCGCCGTGGACGAGGAGACCGCGACGACGGCGCCTCCGGGCCCGCCCCGGGCGGTGGACACCACCTGCGCGGCGCGGCGGGCGCACAGCAGGACCCCGACGAGGTCGACGTCGACCACCCGGCGCAGACCGCGACCGGGAGGTCTCCCCGGTGGGCCGTGACCCCGGCGACGGCCACGAGGCCCGTGACGGGGCCGAGCTCCGCCGCGGCGGTGAAGAGCGCTTCGACGTCGTCGTCGGTGACGTCGCCGCGCACCGCGGCCGCCCGGGCCCCCGCGGCGCGCACCACCTCCAGGACGCCCTGCGCGCCGGCGTCGTCGCCCAGGTGGCCCAGGGCGAGTCGTGACCCTCGCGCGCGAGGTGCGCCGCCGTCGCGGCGCCGGTGCCCCGCCCCCCACCGGTCACGACGGTCACGGGGCGCGGCGAGGCGGGCATGCGCCGGCGGACCCGGGACCTCCTCCCCGGCACATCTCGATCCGCTCTCGGTCTGGCGTGCCGACGTGACTGTGCGTCGTTCATGGGTGACGCTGTGCTCATGACTTTCGGGGGCGCGGCCGTCGTGGTCGCCTACACGCTCTTCGCCGTCCTGCTCGCCCTGGTGGTGGTCGTGGCCGCCGCCTGGGCGCAGCTGGACCGCCGCCGCGGCGACGACGACCGCACCGGTCGTGCGCTCGCCGTGGTGATGCGCCGCCTCGAGACGACCGGGGCCCGTGGTCGCTCGCTCGCCGCGGCCGGGACGGAGCGGGCGCGGGCGCGGCTCGTCCGCTCGTCGTCGGGCGAGCGCCTGCGCGCAGGCGTCGCCGGCGGCCTCGACGCGGTCGCCCGCGGGGCGACGTCCCTGTCCGGGCGGCTGGCGGCCCAGCGGGCGGCGGGCGCCTCGACCGGCACCCAGCTGCCGGCCCCGACCACCTCCACCGAGGCCCCGACCGCCTCCGCCGCGGTCCCGGGGCAGCCGCGCCGCAGGACCGGGCGGCTGCGCTCCCAGGACCCGTCGACCCAGGACCCGCCCGCCGACGACCCGCCCGCCGGCGGCGCCCACCCCGTCGCCGACGAGGTGGTCGCCGGCGGACAGGTCGAGGACGATCGGAACCGGCTGCCGACCGCCCTGCGGGACCGCCTGGTCAGCTAGGCGCCGACCGGCGCCCCGCGGCGCGGGGGCGGTGGCGGGTCGCGAGCGGGGCCGCGGGCGTCTGCGAGGATCGGCGGTGTGGAAGAGATCGAGCTGATCCTCGGCATCGCCCTCGCGGCGGTGCTCGTCCTGGGCGGGGCTGCCGTCGCACTCGTGCGCAGGGCGCGCGGGCACGTCGAGGAGCTCCCGCCGGGTCGCCCGCGCCCGGGCCTGGACTACGCCCCGGGCGTCGGCGATGACGACCAGTCGCCGCGGGACAGCGCCACGCGCACCGTCGAGGAGCTCCCCTCGCTCGACGAGGTGGAGGCCTCGGAGGCTCCTGGAGGGGACGAGGCGGGCACCGCTCTCGACCGCCCGGACCCCGTGGCCGGTCGCCTGGTCCGCCTCCGCGAGCGCCTGTCCCGCTCCAACACCGCCCTCGGCCAGGGCCTGCTGTCCCTCCTGTCGCGCGAGCGGGTCGACGAGGCGACGTGGGAGGAGGTCGAGGAGACGCTCCTGCTCGCCGACCTCGGAGCCGGCCCCACCGAGGAGCTGGTGGACCGGCTGCGCGAGCGGGTGCGCGTGCTGGGCACGCGCGACGCCGACTCCCTGCGGACGCTGCTGGCCGAGGAGCTCCTCGAGCTGGTCGGCCCCGACGTCGACCGCTCGCTGGCCACGACGGCGCACGACGGGCGACCGGCCGTGGTCCTCGTGGTCGGCGTCAACGGCACGGGCAAGACGACCACCGTCGGCAAGCTGGCCCGGGTCCTCGTCGCCGAGGACAAGGACGTGGTGCTCGGCGCGGCCGACACCTTCCGCGCGGCCGCGGCCGACCAGCTGCAGACCTGGGGCGAGCGGGTGGGCGTGCCCACGGTCCGCTCCTTCACTGACGGCGCCGACCCGGCGTCCGTCGCCTTCGACGCGGTGAAGGCCGGCCGCGAGGGCGAGGTGGACGTCGTCCTGCTCGACACGGCGGGCCGCCTGCAGAACAAGGTCGGCCTCATGGACGAGCTCGGCAAGGTCAAGCGCGTCGCCGAGAAGGCGCTCGCCGGGGCCGGCGGCATCGACGAGGTCCTGCTCGTCCTCGACGCGACCACCGGCCAGAACGGCCTGCAGCAGGCCAAGGTCTTCTCCGAGGCCGTGCAGGTGACCGGCATCGTGCTCACCAAGCTCGACGGCACCGCCAAGGGCGGCATCGTGGTCTCGGTGCAGCGCCAGCTCGGCGTCCCGGTCAAGCTCGTCGGGCTGGGCGAGGGAGCGGACGACCTCGCGCCGTTCGAGCCGAGGGCCTTCGTCGACGCCCTGCTGGACTGAGCGGGCCGCGGGGGACGGCGCGGTGGCTGCCGTGGGAGCGGGTGCCGGCGGCCCGGTCGGCACCGCAGGCGCCGCGTGGGTGCGGCCCCTGCCGGGGCGGCGGGAGCTGCTCGCCGACGCCGCCACGGGGCTGCTGGCCGCCGCCGTCTGCCTCCTGGGGCTCGAGCTGACCCGCGCAGCCGTCGGGGCCGACCCGCAGGGAGCGCTCGGGCGGGCCCAGGACGTGCTCGGGACGGCGCTCGTGGCCCTCCCGCTGTGCGTCCGGCGTCGCTTGCCGATCACCGCGATGCTCGTGAGCGCGGGCGCCTTCATCGCCCTCGGCTCGCTGTCCCCGATGTCGGCCGCGACCTTCACCCTCAACCTGGCGCTGTTCCTCGTGCTGCTGTCCGGCACCGCCTGGGCGCGGGACCGCCGCCGCGCCGCGGTCGCCTGGGTCGTCGTCCTCGTGGCCATGGTGGTCTGGTACCTCGCGAGCCTCGCGGGGGTCGTCTCGCGGGGGCTCCCCCCGGCCACCGCCGGACTGGTCGCCCTGACCGCGCTGGTCAACGTCCTCTACTTCAGCGGCGCGCTCCTCGGCGGGCGGGCCCTGTGGCGGGCGGCACGCGACCGCGACGCGCTGCGCCGCACGGCGGAGCAGCTGCGGGCAGAGGAGGAGGTCACGGCCCGCGCGGCCGTGGTCGCCGAGCGCCTGCGGATCGCCCGCGAGCTGCACGACGTCGTCGCCCACCACGTCAGCACGACGGGCGTCCAGGCGGCCGCGGCGCGCCGGGTCCTGGAGCGCTCGGAGGACGTCGGGGCCGGCGCCGCGGCGTCGAGGGCGCGGGTCGGCGACGCGCTGCGGCAGGTCGAGGCGTCCAGCCGCTCGGCGGTGGGGGAGATGCGCGGCCTGCTCGGCGTGCTGCGGGCGCCGGACGACCAGGACGACCCCTCCGGAGGGCTGGACCCGCGCACGGCGGTGGGGCAGCCGCCGTCGCCGTCGGTGCCCGAGCCGGACGTGGAGGACCTGCCCCGCCTCGTCGAGGAGGTGCGAGCCCGAGGGCTGGACGTCTCGCTCGCCGTCGTCGGCGAGCCGCGGTCCCTGCTGGGCACCACGGCGACCTCGGTGGTCCGGCTGGTGCAGGAGGCGCTGGTCAACGTCGAGCGCCACTCCACCGCCGGGTCCGCGCGCGTGGTCCTGCGCTGGCTCGACGAGGGACGCCCCGGCGGCGGCCCTGCGGTCGAGGCCGAGGTCGTCGACGACGGGCCGGCCCGCCGCGGGAGGGGCGGCACCGGCCTCGGGCACCGGGGCATGCGCGAGCGGGCCGCGCTGGTCGGGGGTGCGGTCGAGACGGGCACCCGCCCGGGCGGCGGCTACCGCGTGCGCGGCCGCTACCCCGTCGACCCCGCGGCGCTCGCCGACGACCCCCGGCCGGACGCCGCCCGGGGCCCGGCCGCGGCAGCCGGGCGGAGCGCGTGACGGGCCCCGCGGGCCCGGGCGACGCCCCCGGCGACCCGGCGACCGACAGCGGACCCGTGCGGCTCCTGCTCGTCGACGACCAGGCGCTCGTGCGCAGCGGCTTCCGGATGATCCTCGAGCTCGAGCCCGACCTGGAGGTCGTCGGCGAGGCGGCCGACGGGCGGCAGGCCGTCGAGGCGGCCGCGCGACTGCGGCCCGACGTCGTCCTCATGGACGTGCAGATGCCGGTGCTCGACGGCGTGGCGGCGACCGCGGAGGTCGTGGCCGCGGGCAGCGGCCGCGTCGTCGTGCTGACGACGTTCGACCGCGACGACCACCTCTTCGCCGCCCTGCGGGCCGGGGCGTCGGGCTTCCTGCTCAAGAACGCCGACCCGGACGAGCTCGTCGCCGCCGTGCGTGCCGTCGCGCGCGGTCACGCCCTGCTCGCCCCCGAGGTCACCCGGCGGGTCGTCGAGCGGTTCAGCGCCCCCTCCGGTGCGGCCTTCCGGCCCGAGCTGGTGGCCGGGCTCACCGAGCGCGAGCGCGGCGTCCTGCGGCTCGTCGCCCGAGGGCTGTCCAACGCGGAGGTGGCCGCCGAGCTCGTCCTCGGCGAGGCCACGGTCAAGACGCACGTGTCCCGGGTGCTCCTCAAGCTCGGCGTCCGCGACCGCGTGCAGGCCGTCGTCCTCGCCTACGAGAGCGGCCTCGTCCGCCCGGGCGCCGGCGAGGAGGCGGCGCAGCGACCTCCCGGCTGAGCCGCTCGACGGCCCGCGCGGCCGACCCGGTGGGGCCCGCCTCCTCCTCGCGGGGGACGCGCGCGTCCGCGTCGCGGGGGACGCGGACGCCGCCCCCGCTCTCCTAGCGTCGCGCAGGACGGCGGGCGGCGACGGGCCGCCCGCGACGGAGGAGGTGGTGGCCGTGCTCACGGCCAGCGGGCTGACCCGCCGCTTCGGCGACCGGACGGTGCTCGACGGCGTGGACCTGGAGGTCCGTCCGGGGCGGATGACGGGCTTCGTCGGGGCCAACGGCGCCGGCAAGACCACGACCATGCGGATCCTGCTCGGCGTGCTGGCGCCGAGCGCGGGAGAGGTCTCCTGGGACGGGCGGCCGGTGACGGCGGCGGACCGGCGGTCGTTCGGCTACATGCCCGAGGAGCGGGGTCTCTACCCGAAGCAGCGCGTGGCCGAGCAGCTCGTGCACTTCGGCCGGCTGCACGCGATGGGCCGCACCGCCGCGGAGCGCGCCGTCTCGGACCTGCTCGAGCGCCTCGACCTGGCCGCCCACGCCGACGACAAGCTCGAGAGCCTGTCCCTGGGCAACCAGCAGCGCGCGCAGATCGCCGCGGCGCTCGTGCACGGGCCGACCGCGCTCGTGCTGGACGAGCCGTTCAGCGGGCTGGACCCGATCGCCGTCGACGCGATGGCGGCGCTGCTGCGCGACGAGGTGGCGCGCGAGGTGCCCGTCCTGTTCTCCTCCCACCAGCTGGACCTCGTCGAGCGCCTGTGCGACGACGTCGTCGTCCTCGCGCACGGGCGGCGCGTGGCCGCGGGGACGGTCGAGGAGCTGCGCTCCGGCGGACCGGCGCGCCTGCGCCTGGAGGTGGGGTCGACCGCGACGGACGGGGCGCCCGGAGCCGTCGACCTCGGCTGGGTGCGGGACGCGCCCGGGGTCGAGGTGGCCGACGTCGACGGCGGCACGGCCCTGTTCTCCGTGGTCGAGCCGGGGGCCGAGCAGCGCGTCCTCGCGGAGGCCCTGCGCCGTGGACCGGTGCGCTCCTTCACCCCCGTCGTCCCGCCCCTGTCCGAGGTCTTCCGGGAGGTCGTCCGATGAGCACCGCCACCACCAGCACGCCCAGCACCGAGGCGCCCGCGGGCGGCGGGGACCCCGCCGCGGGAGGGACGGCGGCCTGGCGCGTCATCGCCGAGCGCGAGGTCCGCGTCAAGCTGCGGGACAAGCCGTTCCTGGTCTCCTTCGCCGTCCTGGTGCTCCTCGTCGTGGTGGGCCTCGTCCTGTCCGCGGTCCTCGGGGGGCGCCCGAGCACGTCGCAGGTCGCCGTCCTCGCCCAGGACGCGCGCGCGACGGCGGTCGTGGACGGGGCTCGGGGCCTCCTGCCGGCCGGTGACGAGCTCGAGGTGCGCGAGGTGGCCGACGCCGCCGCCGCGGAGCAGCTCGTCGCCGCCGGTGACGTGGACGCCGCGCTCCTGCCCGGCCCGGACGGCGCGCTGGAGCTGGTGGGCGACGAGGAGCTCGACGCCGAGCTCACCGACGTGCTGGCGCGCGCGGCGCAGGCGGACGCCCTCGAGCGCGGTGCCCAGGCCGCCGGGACGAGCGCCGAGGAGCTCCTCGCGGGCTCCCAGCTCGACCAGCGCCTGCTCTCGCCGCCGGACGTGGACCCGGCGGTCGCCGCGGTGCTGCCGTTCACCTTCGGCTTCCTCTTCTACGTGCTGGCGATCCAGTTCGGGATGGCCATCGCGCAGAGCGTCGTGGAGGAGAAGCAGAGCCGGGTCGTGGAGATCCTCGCGGCCGCGGTGCCGCTGCGGTCGCTGCTCGTCGGGAAGGTCGTGGCCAACGGCGCGCTGGCGCTCGGGCAGGTCGTCGTGCTGGTCGCGGTGGCCCTGGGCGGCCTCGTCCTCACTGGTCGCGCGGAGGTCCTGGGCCTCGTGGGCGCCCCGGTGCTGTGGTTCGTCCTCTACTTCCTGCTGGGCTTCACGGCGCTGGCGTGCGTGTGGGCGGTCGCCGGGTCGGTCGCGACCCGCAACGAGGACCTGCAGTCGACGACGGCGCCGCTGCTCGTGGTCCTGCTCGCGGTCCTCTACCTCGGGATCTTCGGAGGCGGCTGGCTGCTGGTGGTCGCGTCGTACGTGCCCGTGGCCTCGACCGTCGCGATGCCCGCCCGTCTGGTCACCGGCGAGGTGGCGTGGTGGGAGCCCGTCGTCTCGGTGGCGCTGGTGCTCGTGGCCGCGGCGCTGCTCGTGCGGCTGGGGGCGAGCCTCTACGAGCGCTCGCTGCTGCGCACCGACCGGCGCACGTCGGTGCGCGAGCTGCTGCGCGAGCGGGGCTGAGCCCGGGCGCGCCGCCCGACGTGGCCACAGATCGGGGTGCTGGGGCGCGGTGGGGCCCGATGTGGCCGCAGATCGGGGTGGCGGGGTGCCTCCGGGCCCCGATGTGGCCACAGATCGGGGTGGCGGGGTCCTCTGGACCCCGATGTGGCCACAGATCGGGGTGCTGGGGCGCGGTGGGGCCCGACGTGGCCACAGATCGGGGTCCGTCGGGCCCCGCGCACCAGGCGCGCGTCACCCGTCGGTCGGCCGACCGCCCACCGCCAGGAGGCGGCCGGCCGGCAGGACGGCGTGCACGCCCTGGACGCCGTTGACCACCTGCGTCACGCGCAGGTCGACGACGGTCGAGGCCAGCGCCAGCGCCCGCGTGCGGGGGACGCCGTGGCGGCGGACCAGCAGGTCGAGCACCTCCTCGAGCGCCTGGGCCGTGGCGGCGCGCAGGTCCGCGTCGACGCCGAAGCAGATCTCGCCGGCCGGCGTCGACGCCCGCGGCATCGCGGGCCCGCCGCCGGGGTGCAGGACGACCTCGAGCTCGACCCGCTCCATCGGGCACTCGAGCGCCAGCCCGGAGACCTCGCCGTCGCCCTGGCACGCGTGGCCGTCGCCCACCGACAGCAGTGCGCCGGGCACCTCGACGGGCAGCAGGAGGCTGCTGCCGGCGACCAGCTCCCGGCAGTCCAGGTTCCCGCCGGTGCGCCGGGGCGGGACGGTCGAGTGCGGCCCCGGCCCCGCCGGGCACGTGCCGACCACCCCGAGGAACGGCCGCAGCGCCACGACGTCGCCGTGCTGGTCGGTGGCGGTGCCGGTGCGCCGCTCGGCCGACCAGTCGACCGCCCAGCGCAGGAGCTCCGGCTCGGCGCCGGCGACGTCGAGCGCGTCGTTGCACCAGCTCGACCACCCACCGGCCCGGGTCCACCCCCACGACCCGGGGACGACGTCGCGCACGCGCACCTCCAGGGCGTCGCCGGGCTGCGCCCCGGCGACGGCGAAGGGCCCCGTCAGCGCGTGGCCGGGGTCGCGCTCGCGGTCGCGCCCCGTCCGCGGGACCAGCGGCGCGGGGGAGTGGACGCCCGGCTGGGCGTCGGCGTGCCACCCGGCGTCGACGGTGCGCAGCACGAGGACGTCGCCGCTCGCCACCTCCAGCCGGGGCGGGAGGCCCGCGTCGAAGCGGCCGTGGAGGAGGTCGTCGCGGTGCTCGACGACGTGGGTCTGCGCCATGGGCGGGACGCTACGGGCGAGCGGGCCGCGCAGCGCGAGCGCCGGTCACGCCCTGCGACCGGCGCGGCCGCTCCACCGGGGTGTTCACGCAGGTCTTACGCGGTCGGCGCGCGCGACACGCGTCCGTAACACGGCGCGCGGCATCGCGTAACGCGCGCTCGGGAGCGTCCTCCTCGCAGCGCCAGCCGGCGCCGCCCGGCGCCGCAGGGCCCGGGCCCCTATCTGCAGGAGGACGAGTGAACAGCGGCGACACCGCCTGGATCCTCACCAGCGCCGCGCTGGTGCTGCTGATGACCCCCGGTCTGGCGCTCTTCTACGGCGGCATGGTCCGCATGAAGAGCGTCCTCAACATGATGATGATGAGCTTCGGC
>Ga0210040_10000224_pt1 | contig 99376 bp, 85 predicted proteins | sample CryGeyCG12114_NA_FD_185462 | JGI IMG/M metagenome (GOLD analysis project Ga0210040, IMG submission 185462) | Groundwater microbial communities from aquifer - Crystal Geyser CG19_WC_8/21/14_NA (SPAdes) (version 2) | ecosystem: Environmental > Aquatic > Deep subsurface > Groundwater | place: USA... | reverse complement strand
TGAATATCGTGCAATTAGTCACCTGATTGCGCTTTGCAGTCAACGGCAAGTCCACAAAAACAAAAGCTACCAGAAGCTCGGTGACTAGCAGTACTTGTTTGTGCCTATATCATCTCGAGATCCCTCCACCGTAGCACAAGCCGCTCAATTGCTGCAGCTGTAACGCGTGTATCAACGTGACAACGCGTTTCCCCGCGCGTCGAAACTCAAAAGAGCAGCGACGATCGACAGACCGGATCAACTTCGGCTCGGTCGGCGGACGAATCTCGCGACCAGGCATTAATTACCTTAAACTGTTGACGTCGAGGTTCGAGTCGAGTCAAGGCGATTTGTCAGTCGCCGCGCAGGCGAAGCAAGCTGCCACTACCTACTCAGTGACCTACTCTTTGCGACGCTGCAGTCTATCCCCCATCGTAGCAAGATTCGCAAATAGTCAGTGAAGATGCCGGGCCTACTAGAAGAGCAGCCAAAGGAGGAAGATACCAACAAGAAGGCATTTCCACATGCAGGTGCAGGTGCAGGTGCAGGTGCAGGTGCAGGTCCAAATGGGAATGGGACGAGTGCGAATGCGCCGCTGCCAAAAGGCGTGGTATTAGATAAAGATGGCAAGCCGTATGCACCTCTACTCTACTCTACTCTATCTATTCTTCTTCCGTAACCCATCGCGTAGCTGACAAGAGCACAGATGTAGAACATGCACATCCTCCGCCGCTTGGATGTCGATGATGAAATCCTCAACCTCGACCAAGCCAGCACAACCCGCAGCATCCTCAACACCCGCATCCCAACGTCCTCAAGCCACACCCACGCCCACCACAAAACCCCCATCACCTCCTCCCAGTGCGGACTGCCCCCCCGACGTCGAGACCCTAGGCAACCACACCTGGACCCTCCTGCACGCCCTAACAGCAACGTACCCCCACGCCCCGGCCCCCTCGCACCAAGCCAAAACCTCGTCGTTCCTGCACCTCTTCTCCCAGCTGTACCCCTGCTGGGTCTGCGCCGAGGACTTCCAGAACTGGATGAAAGAGCCGCAGAATGATCCGGAGCGCAGCGGGGCGCTGAAGAGTCAGGAGGGGTTTGGACGGTGGATGTGTAGGGCGCATAATGCGGTGAATGTGAAGTTGGGGAAGGAGGAGTTTGATTGTAATTTGTGGAGGGAGAGGTGGAAGGATGGCTGGAGGGACGGCAGCTGTGATTGATTAGGGTGGGGAGCGATGTTGGTATAGTAATGGTTTGACGAAATGCATAGCGATGGGAGCATATCTTTGGATGAGCGGCGGTACACCTCAACTCTGGTTGTATATAGATTGTATGCATAATGTACAGATACCATGGACACATTCGTTACACTGGCAGGCGAGTAATAGAGCTGTCTCAGCCGGACCGCCGTGTTCCGCTGTCCGCGATGTCCCAAAGGCGCTCAGAGGGCGCCGAAACCCAAAGTACCGTTCTGTGGCGTGGTGTTCGGATGTGGTGTGCTCTGAACCAGAGCTGGTTGTAAACATCTTTAGTCGTTGTCAATCTCATCGGAATCTGCTATAACACGCTCTTCATCCAGCTTCTTGGTGTCCTCGTTGTAGCCGCTGTCCTCGTCGCTCAGAACGATTGCATTATCGAAGCCGTTTGTTTCAATTCGAGACATGGGGTCGGAGAAGGTACAATCGTGCTCTTGCACTGGTGCCAAAGCACACGCTAGAGCGGCCTCCATCGCAGCTACGCTGGGAATAGCCAGCTCCTGGAATTTGGTGCAGATAGTCTTCTCATATGGGTTGTGTGGCAGAGGCCATCCATGAGGCCATCCAGGTGGAGGGTACTGAACATTCTGTTGGTTGAATAGCACCCATTGAGGGTTCACCTCCTCAACTTTCGGGGGAAAGTCTACATCGATGGGGACGAAAAGCAGATGTGTCTCAACATCCCAATCAGTTTTGAGGTAGACCTTGCCAGATGCTAATTTCTCGGAAGCGCAAAGGACGGCGTACGTCTTGAGGCCGGGACCTAGCTTACCTAAGTCACGAAAATGCTCAAGAAAATGCGCTCGGCTCGGGTCCAAAGGAAGCTCATCTAGCGAATCGTGGCAGGCATATCCCACAGAAGGATCCGAGATGGTGAGCTTCTCAATGCCCCTTAGAGAGTGCCGAAAGGCAGGGGTGATGTTGGTGAAATTCGGTAGCTTCTTGCGGCATAGCCAGTCGCCAAGTTTGATGTTCTTGATGATGCTTGCATGATAATGTCCTATCTTCTTTGCAAACTTGTTGAGAGCTGGCGCACTGCGGAACTCGAATGTCTGACTCTTGTAGAAGAATTCTTGTACCTCGCTTCGGATGAGTTTGTTGACGTGAAGCAAATGTACAGTAGTAGTGTCGACCTCGCTAGCGATATCGTGCTGAGAGAAGACACTGACAGTGCCCTTTCCTACGACAATATGGTCGTAGATCATGAAGCGTATCTCAGTCGATAGAGTCAGCAAAGAGGCCTTTTCCTCGATTGTCATAGTGTCTGGACCGAATGGGGACTGGGAAGAAGTCATAACTTCATGCTTCGCTCGACCTTATGGACAGCTTGGTAAGGTGCAACTCGATCGATCAACAGAGGTGAGGCCCGGTCGGCAGATCCTTGAAGGACGCTGTTAGCTGACGAGCCACATCGTGTCTTGAGCATAGTTATTTACCTGATTGTGTACTCCAGATTGTAAGCAATTCGGCTCGTTGTAGAGGATTGAAAACCTCAAGATCTCGAAAATAATTTTGCAAAGGCGCCAGAGTGCAGGAACGGCGCGAAGTATGTATCAGGAAACTGCAATCGTGATCAATCTGTCACTGCTGTGCCATACAGAAATTTACATGCACTTGGGAAGGTTGCAATCGCGCTGTTAGCCTGTGCGCGCACTTCACCTGGCAAAGCACCACGTTCGGGCCGTAGCAGAGAACTTCGACGTAGCGAACAGCACTCTCCGTCCTGGCCTAGATATGCTGTGGGTGGACAGGACTGTATTCGAACGAGTTGGCGTGGCCATGACAGATAGAAGCAGCTGCCTGATCGTGCGGTCGATCGCCTGACGACTGCCCTGCAACACTCGCGATCTGTCATTATCATGCGCAGAGACTCCTGGAGGGGCAGATGGGTGCGTGGTCGGCCATGACTGGTGACTCTGTAGTGCCGGTTGTAACGAGTACAATCCGAGTGATCTAAGAGGACTGAGACGGGGGGCACCGGAGGCCAAACACACCTACGATCGTATGGAGTGTTACCGTAGCCGTGCTGTCGGCGTGAAAGTCAGGCAATTCTGAGCCGAGAACGAAGTCATGCCCGTCGTGGGTGAAGAAAGCAGTAAACTGAGATAAAAGCTGAAAACCATCCGAAACCCTCACGCTGTGTTGAGGCACTGCAACCACGCATGTCGGTATTAGAGAGGTGCTGGGCGCCCGCGTACCTTCCATTTGCATAGTCGAGGCCTGTTTGGTCTTCTGAACAAACAAGTTACCACCCATCGGCTCCACACTCTGTACCAAGTCGATTCCAAGTCAAGATATTCGGCTGAGCATTGTTAACGACAACACTCTTTCACAGGTCCTGGCAAGCCACAGAGCAATCTGCGTTTCTTTTGCCTGCCACCCCAGTCTGTTGTCGATTCTCATAATTTTTACAGTGACAATTCAGACCCTCGAGACACCTAAGGAACCTCATCCCACCAAGGCTCTACCTAGCTCGTTGAACCCCCACGCGTACCGACAGCAACACCTAGCAAGACCCTGCCCTTCTTTCTAGAACGAAACTCAGTGTCTCAACATGTGCCACACCATCATAACGAAGTCCATACATTGTGACGACTCTGCGCACAGCAAAACTCGACATGTAGTCTGCTCGGAGATGTGGGGCAAGCCATACTACCGAATGGCCCGATGCAAGAACAAACGAGTAATGCAGGATGAACATGCCGAAGAATGCGAACATTGTGACTGGCAGAATATTGAAGAGGTCACGCCCATCGTCGAGCCATGGGAACCCACGCCTGCAAAGGAGGTATCGGAGCCGCCAGATTCGTATCGAGAGTCTTCTCCAGAAGGGTGGCAATGGTCGGAGACCGAAGGTGATGACCACTACTCGGAAGACCTCATGGATGAGGACACCGAGATCTCCCTCGAAGAGTACTTTGAAGAGCCCAGCAAACATGAAACGCCACAGAGTATTCCGTTGATGTCTGCCCCGTGCAACGTGCATGAAACGGGCGGGCGACGATAGGAAGGATCGGATTAGTTTCGTTCGGGCGGCTGTTGACAATAGATGTCCAATGAGTTGGGCAAGAGCAGGTCAAGGTGCATCATCAGGCGTAGGGGCCGCGTCAGATGCAGTGTGCAGCACAATTATGATGCGACAGTGCCGACGCGGTTGGGCATATTCATCTTTCAACTCGAACCTAGACCAGGAAACAATCTCATATTCTTTCACTGACCCATATTGCTCCTTTACAACCATACTGTATGACCTTGGTCAGCGGCTCATATGGTTGTGCTTCCTTGGCATCATGCTCAACAGCATGGTCAAGATGTTCCAGCTCTTCATCGCGAATTCTTTTCACATCCTCAATCAAGACTGCCAGCTCTGGATCCAGCTCTTGGCCCTTATCCTTCAACTCAGTCAACCACCTGAATAGTTCTCGCACCTGACCGTTGTAGTGATTGCCAATTTCAGTTTCCACCGCCTCTGTACACGCCATAGCAGCCTCTTTGCCCATCATGCCAGTGGTCCAGCCGAGTACTGTGGCAGCTGCTTGCCATAGTGGGTACATGGCTGTTGGCCGTATTCGATGCTTTGCCAGCAGCTCATTAAAGGTCTTGAAATGCCCGGCCTCCTGATCATACATGTGCTTCATCAGAGGTTGCAGATTGGGGTATGCCTTCACTAACGGTGGCGTTTGAGCAGTATAGATCAGGGTTGCAGCCAGCTCGCCAGCCTGGTTCACCCTCAAAGCGCGCTCCAAGAACTGCCTTTGTTCTGCAGACAGGGTTATGCGCTCGCCATGTGGAGGTTCTGATTCTCGCCCATTGCTGCTCACGGCATGTGTCGATGCCGCTCGAAGGGAGTTAGAATACCGCACGACATCGTTGCGAAAGCCATGTTTGCTCGGGGGTGTGCGTCTGATGATCGTCCTTCCGCAAGCCCGACTTGTCGTAACGATAATACTCATTTTGTTTTGCGAGAGACGGAAGAGTGCTACAATGTCTCATGGCGTTCTACTATGATTCTACGAGTCATGGATGACATATGCATGTCGTTGAGCGAGTCAAGAAATTTTTGGGTGTATTGAAGGGCTCCGCGTGCATAAGTTTGGTTCCTTCGCGACCGCTTCATCTTGCTCAGCGCTGCCAGGCTCTGGCAACGTCTTGCACATATCGCCATCTGCATCCGAAGACTAGTCTGGTTGACTTGCTAATTCTCAGAACGATATAGACATTGGGGGTGAATTGGCACGACCCCAACTTGGACTGCAGATCGACGACCGGACCTGCACACTGCTCTCCTGCCATCTATCGTCTCACCTCACCTTTACTTCACCGAAAGATCTGCTTCCGACGTTCGCGACTGGTGTTTGTTAATTCACGCGACTATCACTTGAGAGTTTGCTTGACCATTTGTCTCTGGACATATCACCCACAATACTCTTTCACCATGGCCGACCTAGACGCTGAATTGCTAGCATTGGCTGGCGGAGATTCTTCTGGTGATGAGAGCCCAGTTTCTCCCCGACGAAGAAAGTCGTCATCTCCCGCTGCATCTCTGAAGGAAGACACTCCTCCACCGTCCAGGAAGCCTGCAGCCAGGAAGGCTGTAAAAGCACGCAGACGCAAGGATTACTCAGACGACGAAGACGGCATGTCTGCCTCAGAAGCATCTGCCTCGGCGTCAATGTCCCAATCCGAATCAGAAGCAGAGTTCGAACCCAGCGATGACAAGCCCATGTTTCCCTACGAGCGTCTCTACCACAGTGCTGCAGACAAAGCAGAAATCGACGCAAAGCCTGAGATCGAACGAGAAGCCATCCTTGCAGAACGAAACGAAGCACTGGAGAAAAGGGAACAAGATGTTACACTCAGACGACTGCTACAAACGCGAGCCAAAGAAGAGGCAAAGCACGCAAAGAAGCGAAAGGCCAGTGCAGCAGATCTCGACGAGAAGGACCAACGGAAGAGTTCAAGGCAGCGTACAAAGGTTGGCGGCGAAAACAAGAGTGCCATGGCAGCTTATCGGAAACAACGTGAGGAGAAAGCACTACAAGCTGAACAACGCAGAAGTGGTGCACCTGCGCCAAAGAAAGATCCTCTGCTCGACGACTACAGCGACGCGGATGCAGAGGGCGAGTCTGACGATGACCGAGACAGAGGCTACAAGTATGATTCCCGTAGGCGGCGGCAGCGTACTCCAACTCCAACTCGTGACGACCCACCGGCTGAACTCCACGACATCCAACGTGTCCGGATAGGCAGGGAGAACTTTGCTCAAGTAGCCTACACGCCGGGCTTTGAAGAAGCGCTGACAAATTGCTACGCCCGTGTGTGTCTTGGTCCAGGGAAGATGGGCGGCAACGAGTACAGACTATGTTCGATCAAGGGGTTCCAAGAGGGTCGACCCTATGCTATCGAGGGGCCAAATCGAAAGCAGATGCTCGTCAACAAGTATATTGTGGCTGCATATGGGAAAGCAACGAAGCCGTGGTCCTTCTTGGAGTGTTCGAATAGCAAATTCACCGAGGACGAGTGGCGAAGGTATCGAGCAACCATGGCAAATGAGGACGGCCGTATACCGACGAGGGGCCAGATCGTCAAGAAGTTGGAAGACATCAACAAGTTGATCAACCATCGATTTACGGACTTCGAAATCTCGCAGAAATTGAAGCAGCAAAACGCGATAGTTGATCAAGTCAATCGCACATCGGAACGACGATCGATCAAGGAGAAGATCATGGATGCAGAAGAGAAGGGCGACGACGAGGCCATCAAAGAACTCGAGGACAAGCTGATGAACCTTGTGCCAATGAAACTTGCCATGGGCACCAGCTTGAACGCAGGCACAACGGCGAAGGCAAATACGGAGGCAGATCGACTCGCCGAGCTCAACCGGCACAACCAGCGACAGATGACGGAGAACATTCAGAAGGCGGCGATGTTGAAGAGGCGCCAGTACAAGAAAGCACAAGCGCAGACACAAGGACTTTCGAGTTTGGGCGAGAAAGACAAGCTAGCTGTTCCAGGGGCATCACAGGCTAAGAGTCTGGAGGATGATCTCTTCGGGAGTGCAAGCGATATCTCGAGAGCTGGCACACCTGTCAATGGTGCGAGTCGCGCAGGTACACCGCTGGCCTCGAGGCTGGGCAATGGTGCGAATATCTCCAGGAGTGGTACGCCGTTGTCTATGAGGGCCGGTGCTGAGAAGAAGGGTCTGCCAGTAATCAAGAAGACAAAGAGGGACGACGAGGTGCTTGCGGGGATGGATTTGGGAATTGACATCGATATTTAGGAGAGAATGTATACAACAGTTACGAGTGCTACGCGCTACCACCCTAATGAGAGATTGACACACATAGTGAATGTTATATCCTCCTCCTACATTGGCCACCATAATCGCAAGTGCTCACATCCCTGATGCCGCACTCCTGGCTGCCCCAAGGCGCAAAGCAACAACTGATCTGCTTTGGATACAGCTGTCGTGTTTGATAGGCTCGGAAACTACACGCTATTCCCCACCCTCGTCTGTGGAGGTTATCGATAAGCAAAGTCTCCGTCGGTTAGCAGCGGCCGGAAACATGATAATTGCGTGAGGCGGGAGGTGACGATGAGGTCGCATTCCTCCCCTTGCAGTCTGCTGAATTCTCTGTTCACTTGTAACAAGGTTGGTATCGCTAGATCTATTCTCCATCTGCCATAATCCTGCGACGGCATACAAATCCACCGCGTATAGATCATTCTAAGTTTATCTGGGACGGCCATCTGTACTACGACCAAGCCGTTTAGACCATTCTTCGCAGCGTCTTGCGCTCTATCCCTAACGTTCAAGTATCTTCCCTGAGGAGCAGGCCAGCATGGCAGATACCGGCCCCTCTCCCACACCGAGACCATTCAACCATGGCATACGACCCGACATCACCGCGCAAATCGGCAATACCCCCCTCGTTCGTCTAAACAAGATACCACAATCACTAGGCCTAGAATGTACCGTGTTAGCAAAATGCGAGTACTTCAATGCTGGTGGCTCCGTCAAGGACAGGATAGCCCTTCGAATGATAGAACAAGCAGAGAAGAGCGGAAGAATAAAGCCAGGCGATACGTTGATTGAGCCAACAAGTGGGAATACTGGTATCGGTCTTGCGCTCGTTGCTGCAGTGAAGGGATACAAGACTATTATTACGCTCCCAGAGAAGATGTCAGCAGAAAAGGTCTCAGTCCTCAAAGCGTTGAATGCGACGATAATACGGACACCGACCCAGGCCGCTTTCGACAGCCCTGAGTCACATATTGGTGTTGCAAAGAGGCTGGAGAAGGAGATCCCGAATGCGCATATACTGGACCAATATGGCAACCCCGACAACCCACTTGCCCATGAACTAGGAACAGCCGAGGAGGTATGGGAACAAACAGAGGGTAAGATCACAGCCATAATAGCAGGTGCTGGTACGGGCGGCACAATCACTGGTCTGGCAAGAGGTCTGCATAAGCACAACAAGAACATCAAGATCATAGCTGCAGATCCCATGGGCTCAATACTGGCACTTCCCTCGATGCTAAACGAAGAGCACAACGGTACATCCTACAAAGTGGAAGGAATAGGCTACGACTTCATACCCGACGTCCTCGACCAAAAAGCTGTCGACAAATGGTACAAGACCGATGACCGTGAGTCGTTCCACTACGCCAGAAGACTCATCTCGGAAGAAGGATTACTCGTCGGTGGCTCCTCCGGATCATCACTCTCTGCGCTAGTCAAGGCGGCGCAAGATCCCGACCTCAAGTTCACCAAAGATGATGTTGTGGTCGTCGTCTTCCCCGACTCGATCCGGTCCTACCTCACCAAATTCGTAGACGACGACTGGCTCGCAGCAAACGATCTCCTCCCACCGACACCACCACCAGAGCCAAGTTCGCCCGTCACCGAGAAAAAGGAGAAGGCCCAAGACGCATTCAACGGCGCTACAGTCCGAAACCTACGCCTGAAGCCTGTCCAATCGATACCATCCGACCAGCCCTGCGCCAGTGCAATCGAGATTATGCGCGAGAAGAGTTACGACCAACTCCCTGTCCTCGCACCCTCGCCTTCCAAACGACTAGTCGGCCTCGTCACACTCGGCAACCTCCTCAGCAGAATCAGCCACGGCCGCGCAACAGGCAAATCGCCCATCAGTGACGTCATGTTCGACTTCACCAAGATCAGCGAAGTCATCACCCACCCGCAGGACGTCGACAACATGGGTCTCGAAGCCGGGATCGCGAATGGGATGGCCGAGGAAAGCCACGAGGAGACAGAGAGGAAAGACGAGAGTAGGAGCAACGACAAGAGCAAGCAGAGGCGGTTCGTGGAGATCACGGTTGATACGCCGTTGGTTGCGTTGAATAAGTTCTTCCAGTGGCAGGCTGCTGCGATTGTTACGGAGCGCGAGGGCGGCAAGGATGGGAAGGACGGGACGTTGAAGCCGGTGGGTGTTGTTACGAAGGTGGATTTGTTGACATGGATGTTGAAGGAGGAGAAGATTTGAGTCTGTGTGTTAGATAGTGCGTGATGTTTAAATGGATTAGATGGTGATGGCTGGCAACAGAACAGAACAGAACAGAACAGAACTTTCAACAAATTTCTGGTAGCCTGCTTTTAGATGTATGGACGTGGCGCATATCGATATCGATGGTGGGACGTCAATATTACATGAGCTGGCCTGTAGCCGTTGTGCTACAGAGCGAGACGTTTTAGTGGCATTTTATTTCGCGGCGGCTCAGTTTCTCGCAATAAGATGCTTCATGGTTATTTCAATTCGTTGTTGTCACTGAAAAGGGCAGTGTTGATTTCTTGTTCTTGCGTCCTTATGCGCTTTGCTAAGCCTGCCTCATTCGTCGTGCTCCCTGTTCTGGAGGAGGCCGCGATCTTTGTCCCTACGCTGCCGCAACCCTGCGTCCTACTCCCGCTTTATGCATCCGATGCCGACTAGTGGAGAGCGTTGAGTGCTGAGGTAGAATAGTATCATCTGCTCTTCACGGTATTCGTGTCGGCGCTAGGTTTTCAGATCTAGATGTGCCTGTTTTGGGAATCCTGACGAAACAACTGGGACTTCCTCAGCAATGGCGAAGCTTACACAGATTCACACATGGTGGTGAGAGAGTCCCAGGCGGTGAAGGGAGTATCCTTCTGGTTTTTGGCCAAGACCTTTATAAGATCAATTGCGAAATCTGTGTTGCGCGATAGAAGATGTTGGACCTTTGTATACTCGATAGTGGCATTTGCAGATTGACAGAAACTGCCCAGTATGGCGTTCTTGAACTTTTCAGTTTCCGGGTATGTCCACTCTCAGACCTCTTCGAGGTGTTCTAGGTGTCTAATCTTGAGTTCATCATTGAAATGAACCCACGCGTCCCAAAAGAGCCGGTGGAAGAATATCAGACGGACAGCCCCCGCACCACGAAGCTTTGGGAGGCTGTACTTGTCACCGAGTGTGAAGGCCCACTTCGCATGATACATAGTAGGAAGAAACGGTATTTCAAGGGTGTAGAGGTGTTCAAGCACCATGGCAATGCCATCAGCTGGGTCGTCATTGAGGTTGATTTCTTGGGATAGCGCCTCCCAGGGCAATTAGTATAGCCAAAGTCCAATGCCCAGCTACTGCTACTTACCTCAAACCCACCACCACAAGCTGCATCAAAGAAGTCGCATCTGGAGCAAACTATGGCGCGGTGCACTCTAAATAGTCGTCCGCCACAATTGATGGTGAGGTCTGTGAATTTCTTGCTTTCGAAAAGACTAACACATGTCAGCAGCTTTTCGAGGATAGTGCGAGTTGGCTTGCCTTCTTGAAGCTTCCAGGAGGCTCGTGCACGAATTTGCTGAGTCCATCGTGTACGTTTTTTGCACGCAGGACTTCTGGGAGAATATGTGAATGTCAGAGGAATGCGTGAGTACGTGATGCTGGATAAGTATCGTATTATAGCATGCCAAGACAACAAGAGCGCTTTGTGAAAGAGTGATCAAAAAGTGAAGGCGCGTGTTGATTCCTTCCCCTCCGTACTTCTCTTTCACTTCTGAAGCCGTCTACTTGTCGTAGTGACTTCAAGACCCGTAGCTCTTCAATTCATCAATCCAGCGAGATCGTCCAGTCCTCCCAATGCCACAAGATACCTTTGAGCGCAACTGCTCCATCCCCGAAAAGCACAATCGCGACTTTATACCAGCTTGCCGCAATGGACTCAGTCCTTCTCTACTTTGCTTGATCATCCTCTACCTCTACCTCTGGGTTTGGCTGAGCCATGACGTCCGGGAACTGTCGGCTGTACTGGTTATGTCTGGTGTGTCTCAATCCACCCATCGCCTCGCAGCGCATTCCGCATAAAGAGGATACCAAACGGCTTGTGCTCCCACATGAAATCCTGGAACTGCTTATCCACCATTGTTACAGATGCAGAAGTTATGAATCCTCTCAAAATAGCTTCATGGAACTTCACCGTATCCGAGAACTTCCAAGACCAGATCTGCCCGACTATCGAGAGCAGTTCTGCCTTGTCGTCGCTAGCCATCGAGTGGAAATTGTGGCAGTCCTGATCAACTTTTGCGCACATGACTTCGCAGCTGGCGTCCTTGAGGGCTTGTAGACCGTACTTGTCCGCGATGATATATGCCGATTGGGCTTGTGAGACGCGAGCCAGGTGAGGGACTTGGAGTGTGTAGAGGTACTCGAGCATTTGTTCGACCCTCTGAGGGTTATCGTCGTGGAGATGGATCACTTGTGACTTGGCTTCCTAAAGGCTGTAAGCACTGATATGAGGATACTGGCGGTCGAACATGCCTGAAAGCCGTCCTTGCATGCTGCTTTGAAGAATCTGCATCTCGAACAAAGGATAGACCGATGGACCTTCCAGGTTCTGAACCCAGCTCTGGTCGTTAGGTCTGCATATTCATCATCGTGCATCAAGCTGTCGTGGGTCAGTGTGCTCTTCACGCGTATAGAACCGTCCCTACTCTCTCGAGGCCTCTACGAGAGTCCCCACATTGTAGATTGACCCCATCACTGCAACAACGTTGCTCGTATCAGTGATTGTCCGTCGTAGAACGATACAACGGAATGTAGTGATGATCAAGGTGTATATTCAGAAGTATTTGATCTGCAGGTGCGTACAGTGTTCTGACGTAGCTGCTGCGCAGTGAGCCCTTCGTAGTGAAGGCTGAGTAAGTCCCCACCAAGGCATGCGAGTGAAATAATCACACATGCCTGTCACTGACCGCCACGAGCGATGGCTCCAGCATTAGATGTTGGGAATATCGGTTATGGTATTAGTTCAAGACATCTCCAAGTGCTTCGCCCAACGTCTTGCCCTCCCTCCATGGCACCCTCTCATTCCACCTCGGTAGGCCAACATGATTGTGCCAAGCCACTCTCATGCCAACATCAGACGCACCAGGAACATCCATCGAGCTGCCCGCTACAAAAAGCGCCTCCTCCGCAGCAACATCCAGCTTCTGCAGTGTATCACGATATGGCTTCGGATTGGGCTTGTAGTAGCCACTTTCTTCAGCGGTGACCGTCTGATCAAATTCGAAACCTTTCATGTCTGTCATTTCCCTGACAGCCTTCTCACAATTGCTAATCGCTCGATGGCCGAGCTCATTTGAACAATTCGTGACCACGGCGAGCTTGTACCCTAGCCCCTTTAGCTGTGCGAGAACCTCAGGGACTTCAGGCCAGGGCACGATTTCATCGATTCTTTCCAGCAGCGTCTTCGGAGCGGAAGGGGATAGGCCAACGTCCTTTGCTGATTGACGCACTAGGTCCTCGTACGGCTTGTAGGCGTCACATCCATACGTGATTTCGAGGTAGTGCTTTCGCCAGGCCTGGCCGGTCGTGATGCTGTTTTCGTTCTCGGGAATGGCTGCATCCCAGATGGCCCAGCTGTCGAGAAGGGCGGTAAGGAGGTCGAAGATGATTGCTTTAGGCTTGAAGTCTGCCATGATCTATTGTTATGCTTCTGCAAGTAGTTTTACTACAGTCTCTCGTCTGTGTAGTCAAGCTTCAGAGCTTTGTTCGGGCGAAGATTACTTGGAGAAGACAGTGATCATTCGAGTGGCTGTCATCCATATAAACCTCTATTCCGCTACCTATGATTCAGAGCTCATTTACCCGAGCGGCCTAACCTTAGCATGCCGGTTCTGCCTGTACTTTTGCTCTGTCATCTCTAGTCTGACTAATACGTTACACTGTTGAACCGTCAGTCGTCCAGCTGGGACTATAATAGACGCATAGAAATGTCAAGCTCTGATGGAGAGAGGTACCGAAGTTCGGGATGATCTTGAGTTTGCCGGAAGGGAAGGGAACTACCGCCTGTTGCATAAGTACTTGTGGTGTAGAAAGTTTGCCGAAACGCGTCCTCTTGTGAATACATTGAATTCAGACTGTGCGCGCACCATTAATATCCGTAATTAGGCCTATCTACCTATAGTTGTAGACTGTCTTTGCATCTCTACTTCTACGCGAGAGCGAAGATCAGTAAGAACATACCGTGGTAGTGGGCGCACGATCTGAATTCCGTGCATTCACAAGAGGATGCGTCTCGGCAAACTTTCTGCACCGCAAGTACTTATGCAAAAAGGGATACGGTGGACTAGAAGCCACACGGTGCTGTGCTGCGATCGGCTACGGTTGGTCATGTCGTCTGACTACGCGGTCCCCATCGACCTCGCCGGGCTCGCCATCAGCTGTAGCAACGTACTCCGGTCGTAGCTCACACTTCTGGTCGTCAGTAGCATGCTTCTGCCGTCGCAAAGTCCTACTGAACACCCTCTCCTCACAGAATGGCCACCATAAGCACCCCCAGACCACAATCGCCTGCTCCAGGCACGCCTCGAATCAAGTCTCCTTCGATAGCAGAGACACCCACATCCTCAACGAGAGGGAGCGTCGACCTGAATGTCCGCCCACAACTCGGTCAACCGCGTCGCACGAACAGAGCAGCACTACGCGATTACTACAACCTTAAATCTAAGCCTGGCGCAGTGTCCGGAGGCCTAAGCAGAACAGACAGCATAACATCCATAACCTCCGACACCTCGACTGCACCCTCGGTTGCTACGGGAACAGATCACACGAGCACGACGTCCTCTATAACAGCACCGCTGGACACCCCAACTTTCAATGCCGAAGACTACATCTCACATCTCCTCGCAACGAACACTCTAAGAGACATACTGAAGGTAGAGGCAACACTTGTCTCAGAGATCAGAAACCTGGATGGAGAGCGGAAGGCGCTCGTATACGACAATTACAGTAAGCTTATCAAGGCTGTGGGTACCATTGGCGAGATGCAGAGGGGGATGAACGATAAGAGTGCAGGGGGGTTGAGGGAGGTTGGAGAGCTTGAGGGCCGGGTTGGAGCTCTCAGGGAAGGGGTCAAAGACCTGGTGGGTGGAGAGCGGGATGAGGGTGCTAAGGAAGCGAGGAAGAGGCGAAAAGAGGCTAGAGGCGCCGTCAGGAGGAGAGAGGTTGTCAAGTGGGTGCTCGATGCGCCGAATAGGCTCGAGATGATGGCAGAGGAGGGCAGGAGGGAGCAGGCCGAGAAAGAGTGGAAGACTGTGCAGGGCTATCTTGAGAAGTGGCAGGGAGTGGTAGGCGTCGAGGAGGTAAAGAAGAGATGTGAACAGGTCATGGTGAGCTCGGACGAACAGAATGGACAACACGAGGGCTAGTATCAAGTCCTGATGGCTTGTTACGGCAAGTGATATTATATCATCATTCAAGGCCCCTAAGCAGTCACGGATGAGACAAACAGAAGCATTGGGAAGCGGACCATCGCAATGACACCAAGCCTACGAGAGGCGTCGGAAAACAAGGACTGCCACAATCTGTGTCCAGCATCCGATCACGCATTATCAAGTTTCTAGCCGGCTCGATAGGCTCTGGATCGAGAGGGAGCCTGGCGGACTCAATTCCCAGTCTACCGATGTGCTATCACCCGTTAGCACAGGGTGAAATTGAACTTTGCGAAGGATCGGGTGGCCTACCTCAGCTCATCGTGTGGTGGCAGCCCCATGAATGGATTGAACATGCCAAAGAAGTCGTCCAGCGACGCGTGAGCCAGGTTCTGCTCTGCGGCGAAGAGATCTGGTCCTGTATGCTCGCTTGAGAGCGTGGTGTCATCCCCATCTGCTCTTTCGTTTGCAGGTGTAGCAGCATCCTTCCCCTGTTGGGGAGACGACTCGCCATGGAGCACTTTCATTACCTCGACGAAGAGGTTATGCTGCAGATCGGCCGTCCAGTACGTCTTTCGCAGGTGCGAGACGACAAGCATATGCAAGTCCAGCTGATGCGTTGCATAGCTTTTCCCCAGCCCGGTGGAGTTGCGTATGTCGAAGACAAGCACTTGCATCGCGGCCATCATCGCCGACACGAAACTGCTTGGCGATTTACTGATCGCGTTCAAGGACATAAGCTTGTTCAGAACGTGGGTGGTGTCTGATGCCGCTGCTTTCGCCTTGCGAATGCATTCGTCGCGGCATGCGGCAGAGTCTTGATCGGTCAATTTGTGTGGCGAGCAAGCAAGATAGGGTCGGTAGAGCGTGATCAGGACAGCATTGAAGTACATCTCGAGGTGGCAGATGTGGACGAGGACGATCGCTGGTGTTGCAAACGACGTGGTTGGTATTTTGTTCCTAAGATTGACGATATCAGAGTCCTGCTGGCGGAGTATGCCAGTAGTGGGTAAACGGCTGCGTGGTCGGTAATGCATCGTCAAGATGTCCTCCAAGCAAATGCTGAGGTGCAACAGGACGATCCAAGCCTCAGTCAGAGCCAGAATTTCTGGTGGCAGATATTTCTCATGCAGTTCCGCAGGTATGTTACGCCATTCCTCAAATATCTCCTCTGGGTGCGGCATGGCTTCGTCGCAGTCGTCAATGTGGATCCTCATCGGTCTGCCAAAGCCGGAGGCCAGCCATGCATCTCGCTGATAACAACACCACCAAAGCCGTCGCCAAAGCTGGCGCGATCTGGCTGGGAACGGGCAGGACGGCAATGAGGCATAATTCGATGCTCGGTGAAGGCCTATTGTATGGCACAGGCTAGTCGCAGTTCCAATCCAATACCAGGAGCCGTCACGGTCTTCAAGGTCGACATACCACATCGCAAGGCAAAGCGCCGCACCGATCATAACGATCTTGTCGTCCTCGTCTTGGTTGTCCCATACGTCTTTGGCGTGTTGATAGTACTGCTCCTTCAATATCTTGCGTGGGGGCAACCGATTCATTCGAAGATAGTCCTTATCGACGAAGTTCGCGGCCGCAAAGAACATGCTCCATAGCAGCAAAGGACTCACACTATTGGGGTTGCGTCCATATGCTTCGAGGAAGTCCTTGGCATCGACAATTGGCATGACTGGGAACACATAGTGGAAAAAGCATCTGATCAATTCCTGCTGGACTTGCAAAGGAGGAAGAGGATTCTCGAGCCTGCGGACCTTGCTGGCTGACCTTTTGTGGCGGTAAGTCTTCCTTGGTGTCACATAGTGTACACCTTTTACGGGCCGGTCAGCTGAGCATTGATCGAAGAGCCACTCAAGACCCTCAGATTCACCTGCGAAGTAAGGAAGTAAGTCCTTCGCCGAGCGCTCGTTTGCAACGACAACCACGGGTCGCCCTTGCTGCAGTTGCTGATTGTGTTGTTGAGGCTGGCTTGTGTCCGAGGAAGTTGCAAAGGTAGGTGTCGAGGTTTGAGCAATCGCATGATCGATGACACCGCCTTCATTAATGAACGATGTGCTCCTGTCCCTCACCGAGGTTGGTGATGGTGTCAGTGGGTACGAGTGTTCTTGACTAGGTGGCGACTGTCGCTGCCGGATGGGGCGCTGTTCTGGTCTTTATCCATAAGCTTGTACCTCGGTCCCATGTGGAGAGTTTCCTTACATGCCTATCTTTCGCCTATATATCTCACACCTTGAATCATCTTGAACACAATTGCTGCACGGCACACCTTGCAAGGCAACGTTGCAACGAACCTTCCTGTCGTGGCAGGATCCGCAGGCGATGACGGACCGCTTCCTCTTCGTTCCTGCCGAGCTTCTTTGAACTCTGTCTTGATCGCTCATCTTCGGCATGGAGGAAAGTTAGAAAGTCTCCCCTACTACCAATCTACGATTTCGGCAACTCGATCTGAGCTGATCCTAAGGCAAAACGTTACAAGTGGTTGAAGCTTCCATACACCAGAAAGCCCGGCAATCGTGGATATGCACAATTTCCTTCTTCTGGGAGAGAGGGGACAGTGCCCCAAGTCTCGACTGTCGCAAACCCCACCCGACAATGCGCTATGCCTACGTTGGCAACGTTCAAAGCATTAGCTTTCCCCAACCTGGGGCACCCCGGGCCGAATTCGTGGAGAAGCTTTGGAGCTACACTAGCCGCAAAGTGATTTCTCCTCCAGCTGAGCGTTTCTACCTATCACAGTCCACTCGCTGCTTGACTGACCTTCACTCTTCGAGTCAAGATTGACGAGCGTTACCGATGCAAAGATTAGATTGGCTCCGCTGCCGAGGTAGCGTCTCGGAATCGAGCTCGTAGCACGATCTAGCTTGACACTTTTGACAATCTTGTCCCCATATGCACGACGTTGGCCACCGTCTCCTCCACCATGCAGTCTCGAACGTGGTCTTCCCCGGATTTATCCCAGCGAAAGGGACTCGAGATGCGCTCGAGGCTTGACACCCGCCAATCAAACGGTTGGTATGGCCTATCAATTGCTTATGGGTCTCGGCTGGCCTTCATGGTTATGCTTTCCACCATGCACACCATCTAGGTCAAGGGTAATAGTCACCGAGGCCTAGTACCGAAGAGCGTTCATCGTCCTCTTTATCGCCATCGAAGATATAGGCCCTGAGTTCCGCCCTGTTGTCCGAACATTTGCTTTTCTGCCAATGATCCTTGCGTTTTACCAAGATCATCCATAATCATGGCTTCTATCACTATGGATAACTTGAAGTCAGACACGGCCGTCGAGCATGTCGACAGAGTCAGCAGTCAGGAAAGCGATGAAGATATTCACCGAGTCGCCACTGAGGCCAAAGCCATTCGAGTTGATGGCGATGGCGAGGACCATATGCATGAACCGCCTGTGAGTGGCCTGCCCACGTCTTGAGCACGAACACAAGCTGACTATTTGCAATAGATGACGGTCAGCAGAGCTATGGCCTTGATTGGTATGGGTTTCTTGTGGACAGGCTCACAAATTCCACTGTACCTCTGGGGCGCCATCCCGCCATACATCTACCGAGAACTTGGCGGTCTCGACCGCTGGGTCTGGTTCGTCCTTGGTGGCTTGCTATCTTTGGGTGCCGTCTGCCCTTTCGTTGGCAGTATGTCGGATTTGATGGGTCGTCGATACGTTGCGCTCCTTGGCTCTGGCCTGTTGGTTCTTTCGACTGTCCTCGCAGCATGCGCACAGTCCATGGGAATGTTCATCGCCGCCATGACAATCGTGGGTGCGGGTGCAGGTATCGCTGAGCTCACTGCTCTGGCTGTCACATCTGAGCTCGCCCCAACCGCAAAGCGTGGGAAATACGTCGCCATCTTGATCTTCACGATCATCCCATTCGTACCATCTGGAATCTATGCTCAACTGATTGCCCGTGAGTATTTCTCTGCTTGGACTTGTGACACAGGCTTGACTGACTCTTTCACAGACTACTCCAGCTGGAGATATATTGGTGCCATTGTCTGCACATGGAACGGCATTGGTTTTCTGCTCGTCTTCATCTTTTACCACCCACCTGCCCGAGTCAACACCCTTGGCAAGACGAAAAAGCAAGTCCTATCGGAAATGGATTTCATCGGTGGCTTCCTCAGCATTGCCGGCATGATTCTATTTCTCGCAGGACTTCAATGGGGAGGCTACCAGTACCCATGGACCTCTGCTCACGTCCTGGCGCCGATGCTTCTCGGTCTGGCATTGATGGCCGGCTTCTGCGTCTGGGAGTCCAAGTTCGCCAAGCACCCCATGTTCCCGGGAAGAATAAAACAAAATCCACGAATCCTGCTACTGACCCTGCTCATCACATTCATCTCGGGCATGAACTTCTTTGCCTACCTCATGTTCTGGCCAACGCAGTCTTTCAACGTTTACGGTCACGACCCCATCGCCGTTGGCGTCAAGCTTCTGCCAGGAGGTATGGCGATTCTGGCTGGAGCTTGCGTTACGCTCTGGCTTCTCTCTGTCTTCCGAGGACGCAACAAGGAGTTGATGATCATGAGCAGTATCCTTATGACTGCAGGCACTGGCGCCATGGCATGCCTAACCCGCGAGAACCTCTATGTTGCTTGGCCTCTTCTCATCATCGGTGGGTTCGGCATCGGCGGAATTGTCGTCCCAGCCTCCATCATCACTACCATCATCTGCCCCGACGATCTCATTGCCACTGTGTCAGCGTTGACCCTCTCCATTCGGGTCATCGGAGGTGCTATCGGCTACACCATCTACTTCAATATCTTCGTTGCAAAATTCACCCAAAACGCTATTCACTACATTGGTGGAGTCATGGCAACTCAGCTAGGCATCACGAATGAAACCTATATCATTAGTGCCATTGAAATCACTGGTGTCTCTCTGCTTGAGGAGCTGAAACACATTCCGGGCATTGCTGGAAACGAGACTGCCTACCAAATGGTTGTCTATGCTGGTCAGGTTGCATATGCTGAGAGCTACAAGTGGGTCTACATTGCCAGTGTTGCTGCTGGTGTTATTAGCATCATCGCTGCTTGCTTCTTGGGTGATATCAGCCAGTACATGGATGACCATGTTGCTGTGATCATTCATTAAGCATGTCAAAATGCACTCTTGGAAATAGATCCTTCAATAGTGAGAGCATTACTGTCGCCAATAGCAAACTTTTGGGACACTACAGACTGTTGCTTCTTTTTCTCTTCACTGTGGGCTCTTTCCCTTCACTGTGGCCTTACTTATCATTCGAGCTTCCACTACTGAAACAGTTGTTCTCCTTGGCACTCTACCCTAACATTTCGCAGACCTTGGTCAACACAGAGACCGCAGACATCATATCGTCTACTAGATACAAACCGACCAACCATGGCGTCAAGTGCTGTCAATCAAAGCCTGGCGGCAGTGTCAAAAGAGTAAGCAACCATGGACGTGCAGGTAGGGGCACGGTTGTTAACCAGTCATAGCATGTTTCGCAATGGAGAGTTCGCAGATATGACCATCAGTTGCAAAGGGCGAACGTGGAAAGGTCATCGGAATGTGCTCTGTGCTCGATGCCCGTTCTTCAAAGCTGCGTGCACCAGCGGATTCAAGGTAAGCTGGCGTCAGCACTTTCGTGCTAAGGGGTGCCAGCTAGATGACTTACTTTGCTTAGGAGTCAGAGACTCTGGTCATAAAGCTAGACGACGACGATCAAGACGCTGTGGACATGATGCTCGAACATTTGTACACTCTCGACAGGCCGACAATTCTCACAGGCCCCCTCGCAGCCTCGTTCACAAATCGAAATATCGCGGAGCAGGCCTATTTGATTGGCGACAAGTACGACTTGCCGGATCTTCGATCAGCAGGATATAGCTCTTTGGAGAACATGGTTCGTAACGTCTTTCAGTCTTGGGATGTTAAGAACGAGACGACCAGGAAACGGACGATTGCATGGATACAAACAGTATGGTCGTGGAAGCACACCGAACTGAAGAAGATGAGAGAGCTTTGTGCAGACCGACTAGCCGGCATGTCAGAGTCAATCCTGGACTTCGAGCCGTTCCAGAAATTGATGTGGGAGAACAAAGAGTTTGGCATGGAATTCATCAAGGCTATGAGGAAGCGAGTCTTGAGGAACCACCGGTTCTGAAAACCATAGCGGTCAGAACCCGACAACATGCTTATGCGCTGTCACAACTTCCAAACATCCGTCAAAGTTTTAGAACACAAGCCATCCATGGCAAACCTAGGTTGAAAGAAAGTGTGGTACCTAGCCGATGGCTGTTGCCCGTTTTTTCTACCATACAATATTAGAAATGCACAGTTGGCTTACGGTGACCTTCACTTTCACTACTGCGTCATGTTTTTTTTTTCACACGCACAATAGAAATACTGCATATACCATTAATTTCATAAAATGATGTACAAACAACTCCTTTGGAGTTGACAACCACTTTCGACCTCCTACCATTTCTTGAGCCAAATCCAAGCTTCCAAGAAAAACACCAGCTAACCATGGCGACGTTAACTCCTTTGATCGGCAACCTCGTTGAAGCGCAAAGAACCCTCCTACAACATGGAACGTTTTCCGACACCACGGTTAGCTGCCGGGGCCGGACCTGGAAATGTCATCGCAGCATCCTGTGCCTACGGTGTCCCTTCTTTCAAGCAGCGCTTGGTGGAAATTTTAAGGTAACTAGGTTGGGAACATCGTGAGTAGAGTGTTGATTTCCTACTCTTTGGAGCATGCAAAGTCCTTAGACACAACCTTTAGCCTTAGGCTTGACGTTAAGATAAGTGGTACACTTCAGAATACTACTTTATTTAGCCGTTGGGATTACAGTACGTACACGGGTGATTTACCTTAAAACTTCGCATATATAGGCTTCCGACCAGCTGCTATCGCTATACTAAATTTAAGGCAGTATCGTCTCCTCGAATTTTATACTCGACGACTATGAAGTTGAATAGTATTCTGAAGTGTACCAATTATCATGACGCTAAGCCTAAGCCCCCCTACTATGGCGGTTCTTGTGCCTATGAATACTAACATCTACAGGAGTCTAAAACAAGTACTATTACCCTGGACGACGATGATCCCGAGGGAGTCTAACTGCTGCTCGAGTATCTGTATACCTTGGACCCTACCTGTTGAGGCGTAAAGCACGGAGAGAGAGCAAAGCGCGGAGAGATCGCATATTTGCTCGGTGATAAGTACGGGCTTTTACCACTTCGCACCGCTGGCAAGGATCGCCTAATCAGGGTGTTCGGGGCGGGCGCAAGGGTTCTTGACTGTCTTACGGATGAGAAAAAGGCAGCATACCTCTATAGTCTGGGGCGGCTGTGGTCTTGGGAGGTGGAAGACGTTACAGAGATTAAGGATGCGGTACTCGCGGGTCTATGCACATCAGTCAGGTCGAGTCCGCTCCTACAGCACCAAGGCTTCCAAAAGTTTCTTGGTCAGAACAAAGATCTCAGTCTCGAGCTGATGATGGCCCTGGCTGAGAGTCAGTGAGTCTAAAATATGTCAGAAGGGTTAAACAGAGGATAACATGACACCCAAAGAAAATGATCGTATTCATTGCTCGGGAAGCACCCCTGGGGCATGGGAAGTGCCTGCATGCTACGCGTACTGTACAGATACGCGTGACGTCAGATGTTGTTCTTTTGAGCGTAGGGCAGTCGCGACCTGTGCACCTGCCATGAGTACAGCGTTCTAACTTGAACACGACATCACAGACATCCTCTTTCTTCCCAGATGATTTCTCGTTCAGTAACGTCGCAAAGTCCCCTGCATCAACCCGAGTCTCGCTCTACAGCGCCAGCTGGCTAACGCTTGATCCTAAATCAATCTATATCACGAAAATGGCCAAGCGCAAGTCACACTCAGCCAACGACGACTTCGTAGTCTCCGACGACACCTCTCGCAATGGCTCAGCGGCTCCTCCCTCAAAGCGGTCAAAGAAGTCTGCAGGCGAAATGACATCCTCGCACTTCTCAACACCATCTGCGACAACACCAGCCAAACGCGACGCCGAGGATAACCTGTACTGGGAGATTTCTAAGGCACGCAGAGTGGTGCTCAATGACTTCAAGGGCAAGAAGATGATCAGTATACGCGAGTACTACGAGAAAGACGGGAATTGGCTGCCAGGGAAGAAGGGTATCAGCATGACGCTCGAGCAGTATGGTGCATTGATGGGCGTGTTGCCTGCTGTGGACAGGGAGCTGAGGAGGGGAGGGGTTGAGGATTTGCCCAGGCCCGATTATAGTACTAGTGAAGATGGCGGTGCTGTGAAGGATGAACAAGAGGATGAAACTGAAGCGAGTGAAGAAGAAGAGGCTGCGGGAGGTGGGAGGGCTAACCATGAAGCTACGAGTGATGAGGAGGAGTGAGCAGGAGCAAGTGCTCTGCTGTCATACGGAGGCACCACAAACAACAGACGGATTGCAGAATTTCAACCTAAGACATGGAACAGACGATTGCTTAGGACTCCGGCCACAGGTCGAATGATGAATGACCAGAATTTGAGGTGAGCTTCTCCGCCGTCTACCCTAGCATCCGAGCTGACGCTCCGCCAGCGATTATATTTTACAACAAGATACCCAACCTTATGGCTGCAAGGCTTTTGCTTGCGGTTATTACCTGACTGATGAAGGAGTTATGAGGGATCGTACGGAAGCCGAAGAAAGGACGTAGCAGCTGCTAAGGTTGAAATTCGATCTTACCAAGATAATATGACCACGCGTATGCCATCTAAGAGCTACTCTCCCACTCAGCCAACCTATTTGCCAAACTACCCTTCTTCCAATTCTGCTCATAGTTCTTCTTCAAGTCAACCTGGCTCTCCTTACCAGGCTTGCCGTACCCTCCACCACCAGGCGTCATGACGATAATTCTCTCGCCAGGCTGCATGTTAGCGGTGTTCTTTGCACCCATGCTGATCCATCTCTCCTCCATTTCATCCTCTTTCTTCCCATATTTGCCCTCCCTTCTCTGGCCTTCATGCTCACCGCCAGCACCCTGGCTCTGCACCTTCTTCACTTTCCTGACCCAGATATTTTTGCCACACTGAGCGTCTTCACCTCCATGCAGACCATATGGCCTATACACTCGCCGCTCAGACAATATACTGACCTGCACCGGTATCCTGAACTCAATGTCCCGAATCACACCATCGCCACCACGATGCTGTCCATTCCCGCCACTGCCCGGCCTCAACCCAAATTCGCGCAGAATAACAGGATACCGCCTCTCGAACACCTCCGCATCCGTGATCCTCGTATTCGTCATGTGGGTATGCACACCACTCGTGCCCTCCCAGTCATGCCCCGCCCCACTCCCCCCAGCAATAGTCTCATAGTACCCAAACCCCTTAACCTGCTCCTTCTTCTTCCCATTCTCATCCTGCCCCGCCACATTCCCACCAAACCCGAACGTCAAATTATTGCAGTCCCCCTGACTGGCCGCACAAGCTTCAAAGCACCGAAACACGACGTCCGTGACCCGCTGGCTCGTAAGCACGTTTCCGCCCACCACGGCCGCCTTCTCGCTCGGCGACAAGAAACTCCCCTTCGGAATCTTCACCTTGACGGGCTTCAGACACCCCTGGTTCAGCGGGATGTCCTGATCGATCAGACACCGCAAACAGTAGATGATCGCGCTATACGTCACGGCCTCGGGCGCGTTCACATTCCCGTAGACCTCAGGCCCCGTGCCGTCGAAATCGAACACCGCCTCGCCCTTGTCCCCGTCAATCGTGATCTTCAGCTCGATCGGGCTGCCGTCGTCCATGAAATCGACCGCGTGCAGGTCCTGGCCCTCGAACCGCTTATGCACGTCCTTCAGCAGCTCGCGCACCGAGTGCTCCGCGTTATCCTGGATCTGATGCATGTAGAACGTGACCACTTCGCGCCCGTAGTCCTCGATTAGTGCCGAGATCAGATTGATGCCTTTCTTGTTCGCGGCGATCTGCGCCTTCAGGTCGTTGAGGTTGTCGGCTAGACAGCGCGTGCCGCTGCACTCGGGGTACTGCGCTGGCTCGTCGTAGAGGATCTCCGTGATGCGCTTCTCGTTGAATGTGCCTTGGGACACCAGGAGCTCGGATTTTATGGCGGCGCCTTCTTGGTAGAGTTCGCGGGAGTGTGGGGGCATGCTGCCGGGGAGGATGCCGCCGATGTCGGCGTGGTGGGCGCGGGAGGCGACATAGAACAAAATCTCGGATTGCGGGTCGTCGGGGTTGGCGAAGGCGGGGGTTATTACTGTTATGTCGGGGAGGTGGGTGCCGCCGTATTCGGGATGGTTGGAGACAATGACGTCGCCGGGCTTGAGTTTGGATTTCCAGATCTGGGCTTGCGTGCGGACGCAGGTCGACATGCTGCCGAGGTGGACGGGGAGGTGGGGCGCGTTGGCGACGAGGCCGCCGGTGGCGTCGAAGAGGGCGCAGGAGTAGTCGAGGCGTTCTTTGACGTTGGTGGAGACGGAGGTCTTTTGGAGGGCGCGGCCCATTTGTTCGGCGATGGCCATGAAGCGGTGGGCGAAGATGGAGAGGAGGATGGGGTCGACTTTTGTGGTGGAGATTTGGTTGTTGCTTGAGGATTGCTCTTCCCCGATGTTGATCACGACGTGTGTCTCGATTATGATTGCGGTACAGCCTGGGGGGACAACGATTGTTTGCGTGCCGTCTGCTACGATTGCTGGTCCTGGGATGCGGTTTCCGACGTCGACGTCCTCCAGCTTGTAGATGTGTGTCTTTTGGCGACCACCTTCGAAGTAGACGTCTGCTGTGGAATAGGCTTTTGAAGTGTCGATGTCTTTGAGCTGGGACTTGAGCTCTTCCAGTTGTTTGTCTGCTGTTTTCGACATGCCGCGGAAGGACTTGCCTATGCCTCGCACGCGGACGTCATCAATGATTATGTCCCGGTCGGGAAGGGTGAAGCCGAATTCTTGCTCATGTTGTTTGATGAAGGCTTTGCCGAATGCGAAGTCGTCGCCTTCGAAGTCCTGCATGGATTCGTCCTGGCTGGGCTTGACGATCATGAGGGCTGATTCTGTGCCACGGTAGCGCATGTTTAGGTACTCCTCGAACTCTAGCGAGTCGCCTGAGAAGCCTTGGTCTGCAAGGCGCTTGGTTGAGCGTTCTTTGAGTTCGTCAACTTTACCTTTCAGGGCTTTCTGAACGCTGGAGTCGCCTTGATTCCAGACCTGTGATTCTGGAACTTGTGACTCGTCTACCACATCTGCGAGTGCCATGCCGTAGGCTGAAAGGACCGAAGAGTATCTATGGACAAGGACTTGCCGGATGCCGAGCGACTCAGCAATAGCCACAGCATGCTGACCTCCTGCGCCTCCAAACGTGGCCAGTTTGTGCTTTGACGTGTCGAACCCTTTGGCTTCAGTGAGAGATCTAATGGGTCGAGTCATGGTCTCGTTAGCGATCTTGATGAAGCCAAACGCCACCTCATCAGCCGACATACTTTTGCCGGTCTTACCATTAATGTCCTTGGTAAGTTCTTCGAACAACTTTTTGCTTGCTTCGGGATCCAGACCTTCATCTTCATTCTTCCCGAAGATCTTAGGGAAGAAGTCCGGCAATAGCCGTCCAAGGAACAGATTGGCGTCGGTGATGGCTAATGGGCCGCCCTTTCGGTAACACGCCGGACCCGGATGAGCGCCGGCTGACTCTGGTCCTACTACAAACAGGCCATTCCGGAAGAACAACCTTGAGCCACCGCCAGCAGCCACTGTGTTGATATCGAGCTGAGGTGACTGTATCGTGACACCAGCGGTCGTGGTCTCAAACACGTGCTCGTATCTGCCAGCGCCATATCTACTGACGTCTGTACTTGTTCCACCCATGTCAAATCCGATAATAGGTGTTTTCGTTTCTGCATCGTAGGATGTCAGAGCGTACCCAACAACACCTCCAGCTGGACCGGACAGAATCGCCTTGAGACCAGAAAATTTATCGACGTCAACAAGACCGCCATCGGACTGCATGAACTCGCACCTCGCTGCCTTCGCCCCACTGGCCTGCTTTGTGGCTTCTGTGCCAAGTCCGCCTTCGAAGCCAGCTTCGAAACCAGATATGTACTTCTTGATCGCGGGCGTTAGATATGCATCAGCACAAGCTGACGTTGCCCTAGGTATCAGCTTGATCATTGGCATGAGTTCATGGCTCAGACTGACGTGATCGAAGCCGATGTCCTTGGCGACTTTGCCCACAAGCGCTTCGTGTGCTGGGAAAGTATAGCCGTGCATTAGACAGACGGATATACTCCTGATGCCTTCGTCGTAGAGCTTCTGCAAATCCTCTTTGATCTTCGATTCGTCTGGTCTCTGTAATATACGAACAGCCTCACCAGAGAGACCTTGAACAAGCTCGTTTTTGTCGGACTCTTCGTGCTTAGCGTCAGTCTTAGTCTGATTCCGGTACGGGTCCTCAGCGTAGTCCTCCAATGTCACCCGCTCGTCAACCTCAACAACTTTCTGATAGAGAACATCCGGCCGTCGAATCGCCAGGTCAAAGATCTTCGGCCGTGACTGGTTACCAATTTCTAAGCAGTCCTTGAAACCTTTCGTAACCACCATCGCCATCTTCTCACCTTTCCTCTCAAGGAGTGCGTTGGTGGCCACAGTCGTACCCATACGTATACTTTCAATCTTCGATGTGTCAAGCGCTTGGCCTCGTTTTATCTCCGTGCCGGTGAACTTCTCCATAAGCCGCCTGATGCCCTCGAGCGGGGCATCTTCGTAGTTCTGTGGATCCTCCGACAACAGCTTGATGACAACGTCGTCTTCCATCTTGCCTGTACCTGGGTTGCCGACACAGTCTGTGAAGGTTCCGCCTCGCTTTGGATATTAGCTCCAGCTTCATGGAGGTGGGAGGACTTACATCAATGGCAATTCTGATGCCCTTCGCAGGGCCACCTGCGTCGCCCATCTTCGGGAATTGCTCTGGCTTGGTTTTGAGTTCAGTATGTATTGCTATCACTGGACTCGTTTTATCTGCTCATCAATCGCTTCGACAAGGGTGTGCTATGGATGTCCGGAGAATTTCCGGCTTGGATACAGTGGACTAAGTTGTTCCACGATTCGAGTGCAAATTTGACAAGGATGTTTGCGAATGTCAGTCGATATGTGAGGTCGATGATCAGCGCGTTAAGATTTTTATTCCAGTATCTGCCAGCACAAGTCGCACTATGTAGTAGATGCTGTTAGAAAGCTGTCTCACCATACTTGCGTCATTGGCCGAGGATCGAAAGTGTCTTGGCATAAAGGTCGAGGAGATCGGCGAGGAATTCCGAACAATAATAAAACGCAAAGTTAAAAGTCGTACGTATTGATCAGCAACACGCCGGAACACAGCATGGGGTGAACAGCATTCGGACATAATGTCTTTGAATTTGCTGTAGGCATTTCTATTGCCATTGCTGATGTAAGAGTGCATCTTGTTGTCGTTCAACTTGTGCACATGCCAGAAGCGAATAACGCTGATAAAACAATGTTTCGAGGCCAGCGTTGCATCAAAATGTCCTCGCGGAAAAGAAAGAAAATCGTTCATTCATCACTTCTCAACCATGCTAATCGCCGTGTCATGACCTTCTCTCTGTTCCACGCTCACCAGCTTTGGCCAGGCAATGTTTCAAGATCCACGGGTGTTGTTCAACGTCCTTGAGGGGAAGGCGTTTCGAGGGGTCAAGCATGAGAAGCTGAAGCTATTAGCTGCGGAACATCTCTGAAGCTGTGATTTTGCTTACCTTCTTGATTAAATCCCTTGCCTCGGGGCTCACGAAGCTGGGAATAGTCATCTCCCCCCTCGCTATCCTCCGCTGGGTCATAACGGGTGTATCTTCGAATGGAGCCTCGCCGACCAAGAATTCGTACATCAGCACTCCCAAACTCCATAGGTCAATCTTTTCGTCGTAAAAGTTGTCCTTCCCGCCAGGCTTGATCATCTCGGGTGGCAGGTAATCCAGAGTGCCGCACATGGTCTGTCGCCTGTTATTTGGGGCATGCACACTCCAGCCGAAATCACTGATCTTGATCTCTCCATGTATTCCTACCAGAATGTTCTCAGGCTTGATGTCTCGGTGCATGATGTGCTTCTTGTGCAGGTATTTCAGGGCGGCAGCCATCTGAGCGACGTACTGAGCTGCCCTCCATTCGGGGAACTTCCCAGCTTTTCTGAGGTGTTTGTAAAGTTCGCCGTGACCGGCATATTCAAGGACGAGGAAGATGCGCTTCTTGTCGTGAAAACAGCCGAAGAGTCGTAGCACGTTGGGATGTCGCAAATTTGACTGAATCTCGACCTCCCTTCGGACTTGTTTCTCGACTTTGCCCTGCACCAGCTCTGACTTGTGAAGGCACTTCAGTGCGCAGATGAAGCCTGTCGACTTTTCCCGAGCCAGGTAGACGCGACCAAACTTGCCCTTTCCCAGAGGCTTTCCTATCTCGAAGTCTTTCAAACTGAGCTCTCTCTCTGGCCTTGCAGGATGGGGTGGCATGTCGGAGAGGGAGGAGTTGGTGCTGGCTTGAGATTGAGATGCTGAGGTTCGCTCTGAGATGACATTACTCTCGTCAGATGGTTCAGACTTTTGCCGATGTACGGGAGAGGGAGGGAGTGTGGGGATCTGTGTTGTTTTGGTCACGGTTGCGACTCGGTTGCCTTCATTCTGTCTCGATTCCGAGCTTGCTTGCAAGGCATACTTCACAAGGTTCGACCGACTGACGCTGTGTGCGACGACTTGCTATGGATATGTCAGCTTCGGCCAGTAGTGCTGCAAGATAATCGCAATACCTTTGACTTCAAGCCTGTCGGTTGTGGTGCCTCGTTCTCATCATTGACATTGAGCTGCTTGAGGCCAGACTCCAGCTGCCGGATCGACATGGTAGTGGGTGTGGTGGTATAACGATGTTGTCGCGCAATCGTGAACTTGGGTATTGGTGAGCAGTACGATATGGGTACTATGAGTGGTTGTACATAGATGCTTCCGAGCAGTTTGAGTGGTCGATGATGCACGCTGACAACACTCTCCGTTGCCTCTAGCAACCAGATCACGCTAGTCCTCTCTTGGTACCCCTCCATTCCAGCCTCACTCTCCGTCATGATACTAAGTACCAACACATCTCAGCCTCTGACATCGCGAACGCAATTTACTGAACAACGTCGCCTTAGAGCCATCTTCAGCACATGCCCAAGCCACCTCCTTGGTACGTGACAGGTTAGTCTTCGTCATCTTCATGCCTCAGGCAGATATATCTGGCACATCGCATTTGAACCACAAAGATACAGTGTAAGTTCTTGACATAATCGTTGTCGAAGGAGGCTTGAGTGATCAACAGCTGGCTACCTACTGGCTTGTCACTGTCCTTCTGAGAGATAGGTGATTCGCTTTACTGAGTACTTCTGTTCCCGATGGCCATTTACATACATATGTGAGTTCGGCGCGTAACTCTTACCTCCTACGGCAACTCGCAGCACGAATTATGCAAGCACACCAATAGCATCATATCGGGAAAAGAACATGTGCACGAGTCGTGTATTTTCCGTGTTCCAAACGAAGCGAGGTGTGCGTTGTAAGCTTAGCAGGGGTTCCGCAGGGGTAGCTTCGCACGAATCCAAATTGGCCGAGTGCCAGTGTCCGAAGCGGCACAGGCAGAACAAGGAATCCGCAAACACACATATGCACCATTAGCAAAGATGCTGTGATAGCAGACGCAACACAAGGTGGCGTACTGGGGGCTAGAGTGTTGAGCATTCTGCTCTTACCACATCCGTCAACTAGGACCTCGCCTGATATATCCGTAGTTTGAATTTGAAGACGTTGTTTGTGGCCTTAGATCGGTAGACATCGATCCTGATGGACACGTGGAGCTGTTCAAGTATGACTACCATTCTACTGCAAGCAGGCCAGCAGCTCGATTTGGATCAAGCTCTTTGTCCGTAGTGCTACCGTGAAAGGTATTGGCTCAGCCCGTGAGGTGACCACGGTGAGCAGACATACAACGACAACTACGGGCGAAACTGTCTCCCAAATATAGCTACGCTGCTGGGAACAGCCACAATCTTAGCCTTCGTGCCAAGGTTGATCATAAGATGCCCTCCATGAAGATCGGGTGGGAAAGCGTTACGCGCAGACGTCTAAGACTAGGTCTCGTCGAAGAACCTGCCAGGATTGGGCCAAGCTACCCGTTCAGCTTCGGCTCAATGATCTCTGAAAGAGTCCACCAAGCCTAAGGCGGACTGCTACGTTGGCTTTGGGATGGTACTCTGCTCATGTATCGTTCATTATGTTATATCTATCTACTGGTAGACGAGCTTGTACATTAATTATGCCTGGTGTAGAGACTTTTCGTTGCAGCGGCTTGACGTCGACATTCCCACGCTGGCAACAAGTTGGCGTCCATATATCCGTGGGACTCGCGCCTATGACCACAGATAGACCGTCCCTACAAATTATTGCAATAACTCCTTGCTGCGTCGAGCTTTGACGCGACTCTTTGAGCACCGTCAGCACCGGCGTCTTGCTCATCGTTGTTGCATGCTGTAGCCGAGTTGTAAGCAGCTATCCAGTCACCAGCAGGATCGCAGAGGCTGGGGTCCTTGCCTATGCTTTGCCAGACATATGCAGCATAATCACATTGTGGATAGCAAGCCTCGTAAGCAATGAGAGGCGCGGCTTGTCTTTTCATGAATTTCTTTCCCACGAGCTCAGCACGTTTTGTGACTTGTGGCGGTGCCACACTGCTGTGTCCTGTAGCTGAGGTGGGTGCAGGTCCCGACCAGGCCCCCCAATTGTTTGTACCCTGCACCGTCACAGTGCTTGGCGCGGCACAAGTAGATGTGCATGTAGCTTGACCATAAATGTCGAAGATGTCATAGTCTAGTCCAAAGTCCACTGGATTGAGATTGAAGTAATCGTCAACTGGTGTCAGCCATGCACAAGAGTCGTTAGAATACTGGTTGGCAGCGAGGAAATCATCGAGCGATGGCAGCTCCGCAACAGGTAAACACTCTTCTGGCGCACAAACATATGTGTCTGCTGGTAAATCTCGTTCGAAGTTGCAACCTTCTCTCTTAGGTTGACACAAAGTTCCTGGTCGGCAACCCCAAAGATAGTTGGATGGTAGCGGTGTAGGTGGGGTATAAGTTGGATTGATGGTTCTTGTTGGACACAACACTAGTCCGGAAGGACTCGCAGATGAACAAGATCCTGACACTGTAACGAAATCAGTCACCCTACTGATGCTAGTCGTGGTACTTGTCGTGGTGGTTGTGATGTTCTGTGTGACAACGTGGACTTTTGTAACAGTTGTGGCAGGTCCGGGCACCGAGATAAGGCTGGTCTCTGTGGATGTTTGGAAATTTATCTCAGTACTCAGGCTGGTCGGACCTGCTACCGTGACATAACTGGTGATGATATCTTGGATTGTGGAGAGGAAAGTCGTTGTTGGCCCAGGCACCGATATAAGGCTGGTCTCTGTCGTTGTCTGGAAGTCGGTCTCAGTAGTGGTTGGACCGGTTACTGTGACATAACTGGTGGTAACATCGTGGATTGTGGAAAAGATAGTCGTTGTTGACCAGTCCACCCACCCAGTTCCAGCAGGTGTCGAGGTAGGAGCAACACCTGCTGCAGCGCTATCTAGCACAGCAGCAAGCAACAACAGACAAGACCGCCTCATGTCGTCACGTTGTGTGATACACTTGGGAAACAGCGAGAGTAAAGACTAATAGAGCTCAGGATCATTTGAGAGAAGCGAGGAGGGCTGTATAAATAGGTGTAGAAAGGCCTTTGTACTGTTGAGTAGCTTAGGCTGACCATTTTGAAGCTCTCCCTACGTTCCGCCGCAGGTTCGACAACTAAGTGCAAGAATGGACGACTCGAGCGAGCAAGTAAGCCATCTCGTCACTCATTCGCTCCATTTATTGCCCTGATGAAGAATGAAGGCTCCAAGCGAGGCTGTTCATAGTAGTGCTCGGGGAGCGGCTATGGTGGATTCTGTTGTTTGCGATGCTGATTGCTCATAGGGCGTGAGCAGATCCGAAGTGCAGTCAGAGCTGCACACACTAGCAGGGATCAAATGCAAGGCAGTCGTTCATATGTCCGAGATTGTCTCACAGGTAAAGCTGCAGCCGTGAGTTGTAAGGCTGAGGGTTGAGCTTGTCCACACTCGTCTTATCGGAAGGTATGCTTGTGCAGAAGTGAGGTATTACTCACTAGATGTTCATCGTTGTGCATACCTATGATCATGGAAACCGATTTGTCAGTGTCTAGCTGTCGAAAGAGAAAATACAGACTTAGTGAAATGAATGACCGGATGGTATGTGCTTCTACTAGAATAACAGCAGATTTGCAGGGAGCTCTAGCCTCGACACCGGTTGTCATAACCGAAAAGTTAGTTGCCGGAGTCTACGAGGAAGGGTCGCATGGCCGATGTTGGGCAGTCGCGACCCACTTGGCATTTCAAGACCTCGTGCATTGCATTATCACTTAGCTACCTTAGTACTGCTACCAATAATACCTACTATCCGTTGCCCTCCTACCCTGTCAGTGCCCTACACCGAAGAGAAGCTTTCTGCTCCATGTGTGCGATATGTGACATACTACTAGCTCTATTTGAGCTTCTATTCCGCCGTGGCCCCACAGTGGATCTTTCTGTCCAAGCTGAGTATTTCACAGTCTCAATAACTTCTTCTCAGCCTTGTTTTTGCATGCAATCAAGTGCTATCGCCATTGACCGTATTTCTCGCAAGACTTCCGCGAAGTCTGCACTATCATTAGACGGACCAAAGTAAGGCGAACAATCGAAGGGATACGAGAATTGTACCATCCTGGGGTGGTGTAACTTCACTCGTCTCGCCGTGCCCAAAGATACGCTCAATCAACGATAGATGCTATTACATGCACCTCGCATGGGGCCAAGATATGTGTCCAGTCGTATCCTCTACCTTTTCTCCGACTAGCGTCTGGACTCCGTCTACCATGCACATGGTCACTCGTCCCTCAGGTATGCCTGAGCCATGCTCGTATACATCTCGCTGATCTTGTCTTGTTGCGTCAGGTCGAGAGCGAGCATCAGGCTGGACCCGCCTGGGCACGATGGGCGGCTCAAGATCCCTTGTCTCGCCGCATTGCTGCTTAGCTCAACACGGAATCAACGTGGTATACGATTGCTACCGACGCTTCTATAGGCTGTGCCCTTGTAGTGACCGGGGTTCAAGTGGTCTGCCTCAGTATCTGGGCGATGATGGCGGAGAAGAAGCACTATCGATGGCAAAGACTTTCCGACGTTGATCTAGACCCAGCATGATCTCGAGCCATGGCAGAACGAAAAATTGGGATTATTTTCACTTAAGTCAAAGGCACAACACTCCAGGCTCTAACTTCTTGATTTTCTGGTATCATTGATTCCAATCTCTTCCAACAAGAGATCAAGTAACGCCGTCGCAGCTTATCTCTCTGATGTCGAGACTCCAGGTCTTTTCTGCAATCATGGTCAGATCGCATGCGTCCGTGCAGCTAGCATCAGCCTTGCTGGTGTTCTTCACTTTGTTTCCATGCGTTCCTGCGAGCTACGCAAGCTGGTTTGGCATGAGAGGCGTTCAAGTTCGAAGCAAGATTGCATTGGAAGGTGGTCTCCTGAGCAATGGTACTTTCCAGGATGGAACATGGCCAAACGCTGAGCTGCTTCTTCATCCGAAGGGCCTCTACTTTACGATAGACCTCACAAAGTCATTAAATATCTCGGTTGAACGTGCCGAACAGATATTGGTTCAAGAAGAAGAAAACATAAACCCCAAAGCTCCAAACTATATCAACGGTGGCATGTTCCACAATGACTATCAATGGTACACTTTCGGGTATGTACTTTGGCCTCTAAGAATTGCAAATCACTGACACAGGTAGCGGCCAATCAGATCAACTTCTGAAGGACGAGATGAACTCCGTGAATCAAGGTAATCTCTTCGCAAACAATCCCTCCCAAGCCCCCGGGGCTAACGAAGGCGTTGTCCCGTACAACAATGGCGAATCCATGGAGTCCGTGGCCCCGGGAGTGTCCGAAAACATTACCGCTGGAGCAAGTGCCAGTTCAGCAGATCCAGAACAGCGGTATGGATGGTACTTTGGTGGCATGGCGTACGGCGACTACGCTGGCCTTAGATATCCACTCCGTGATGATAGTATCGTGGCATCAAGCACCTTCTACAGGATCGATATGAGCCAATCGCAACATGCCTCGTTCACATCTTTGAGATGGCCAGAGAATCAGTTGGCTCGTGCTGAGGGCGGGTTGGTTTGGTTACCGTTTGGCAAGGCCGGAGTACTCGTTGCTCTCGGTGGTGTCATAACGCCTGCTGACCTTTTCAACATCAAAACAAAGGCCCTGCCAAACAATAACACGTTTATGACTGATCTGGCAATCTATGATATTGATGGAGACAAATGGTATTCTCAGTCAACTTCCGAGAGCGGTCTCAAGCCTCCTCAGATGGCAAAATTCTGCACCACAGTTGTCCCTACAAAGGATGGCCGATCTCAAGAAGTCTTCATCTATGGCGGCTACGACGGTACGGGTTCGAGCAGTCCGCCCGAGAAAGATGATGTCTGGGTCCTATCCGTGCCAGCTTTTCAATGGACACTTATCAAGCCGGCTGAAAAGGACAGCACACACGGCCGTTCTGGCAATGTGTGTTTCGCACCAAACCCCACGACAATAATCACCGTCGGTGGCTCGCTTTTTGGAGGAGGCTCGCTTAGATCAGACACTATTGTTGATGTCTTCAATCTCAACACCCTCGAATGGGGTAGCTATTACAACGCTCGTCGAATGAACAATTTACAGCACCCCCGATGATTGTCGACCAACTCAAGTGGCCAGGTCCAGATGGTCCCGGTGAGGTCACGGTAAGCAACTTGGATATATCAGATCTGAACGACTTATTCAACACCCCGTACCCTACTCAAATCAAGCCAAATTACCCTTACGCTACCCCGCCGCCTGAGGACGGTGGCGAGGTCGACCACGAACCGAAGAAGTGGAGAAAGCCCGTCATCGCAACTCTATGCTCCGTGGTTCCAGCCCTCATTCTCGCAATCCTCATTTTATGCTGCGTCCGCAAACATCGCAAGAACAAGCAGGGCGATGAACGAACACAGCGGAGCCGTCGAAATGTGTTCTCGTGGCTCAGCAAGCCTGCTCATGACCCTGAGCCAGAGAAGTCGAATACCTCGGAGAACACTGCCGTCGAGAGTAATCCAGACTATTTCAATCAGCCAGGGTACAAGTCTGCAAAGGAAGTAGTCTACGAAGCACCAAGCAATGTCACGTCACCCGGATGGAGTCAGTACGGACATGGTTCTCCCGGCCTGACTGGGATCACTGCAACTTCGCCGCATGAGCGACATGAGATTATGGACCAGCCTCAGAGAGAATCAATGTCAATTCGGAATCATCCGTACTACCCGAGGAGCCTTTCTGGCAACCACATCAGGTCTGTGCGCAGCGAGAGCCTTTCGCATCCTTCAGAATTGGTATCCTCACCTAGAACGACTGCGCTGCAGACCTCACCCTCCGAACTGCCGCACGATAAGAGCAATGAGAATCTGCCTCAAGCGCCAAACGACATGAATCTCAACCAGCATGAACACGGGGAAGCCTTCACCTCTACAGGTATGGCAGCAATTCCTCGAAAGCCCATTGGTGAGAGGAGGGTCTCATCACCTGAGCCATCGCCTGTAGGTGCGAGACCTGGCCATCGGCGAAATCAATCGAGCATTAGCAGTGATATGCCGATCTTGCCTTCCCCTGAATCAAGAGAGGACTGGCGACGGTCAAAGCAGCTTGAGGCTCTGCCTGACGATCCGACATCTGCGCATCGGCAAGTTACCCTGGAAGGAAACGGCCGCATCAGCGCTTATCGGGAGACTTTCGACGAGGCAAAGGGCAGGCAGTGAAGAGGCGGGGTTCAAGTTGGTTCGCTTCCATTTTACGATTCATGAATTTGTGGTTATGTAAAGACGAGGACGACCTTTGCTCAAATGTTATGCAGACATTTATTACTTTAATGTCAATGTTCGATTGCAATGACGCTAGCCCGAGACTCGATCTTATCATGTCTCGACCACATTGCATTTCCACTTGCGATGCTCGTCTTGCTTGATAGCGGCGAGTCACTGGTGTTTCTCAGCCTCAACCCAATCCTGGCGATAAGCACATCAGCGGCTTCCTCGACAAGGCTTCTTCATATCTCCTTTTCTCGGTGAACGCTGCAATCGTTTTTATGCGACTGCTTCTACCACTGCCTCGTTCCGGTTTCCGCGTTTATCACCACCTTCAACTGAATGCAAGCTTCTCGGCCACTGGGAAGAGCGCAATCCGAGGAACAATCTGCCCCAACACGTGAGCTGTAGACTCAAGACAAGCTAAGATCCAGTCCAGTGCGCCATTGGCACGCTCGGCTTGATCAGCCTGATGGTTTTCACTCGCGTACATGGCGGAGGCTAGATCGTGGCCAAAAGATAAATACGCGCTAGCCCTGTGATCCATATTTTTCAAATACGAGCTCGGCTTGCTTAAGCTTCATTTTGTGGAGCTAAGTTCAACCTCAGTCGCATTCCTTCCAAAGCCACGACTTCGACCTCCACCTTCTACCACCGTTTGCGTCTCTTAAACGTTTTCTTGTCGAGCGGTAATGAGTCAAGGAGTCTGTCATCGTTCTGATCTATATGACTGAGAAGTTTTGCACGTTTCACGCACAAAACTTTGGCAAGGCTGAAGCCAAAGTCACCCACACGGTATGAACCTTCCGAACTTCAACTAGGGCTAAGAAGCCGCGATGCATGCGGCGCCTTAGAAATCTCCACAGTATTCTGTCTGAGATCATTGGACAGCATCCCTACCATCATTGACAGCGGTTATGCGGAGACTGTGTATGGCAGTCCTCGCTTGATGGCGCCGAAATTGATATCTGCGCTATACCACTTCAGAAGTTTCTTGCATTGGCATCACGAATCAAACATCCCGTCCGCCATAACGGCTACTCTTTGACTGACGGGAGTTATAGAAAGTGCCAGAGATCCACACGCAGGTCAGCAGTATCATGGCTTTGAGCTACCTGTACTAAAATGAGCTTGATCTGCACGTTCACCCATGTTCGAGAACGGATGGAACGGGATACAACCGAACGAAGCTGCTGCCTTGCGTCTGTGGATGCAAGAGAATATGGTCACCATGCCGACACAGAATGGCTGCATACTGTTCGCCAGCGATGCACGAGCGTGGTGGCAAATATCGAACACAATCAGGTGAGTCCAGCGTACATCACAGCATGAAGGAAGGCTGGTCCTGGCTACTGCAGCCTACATGGCCCGGCAGCCAAATCTCATCCCCATGTAGGCAGTCAATTACGTCGCAGTAGCATTGCCGACCGTTATTGATAGATTCTCGCTGCCACGATGCCATGTGAACACGTGGTGCCAGGATCAAGCCAGCACCGCTCTCACATCCTGGTGCGCCTTCCTTATTGGAGCTTGGGTACTACGCGTTCGCGGCGTCTTCCTTGGTGGTTTTACTGTCTCCGGTTAGAGGCCTCCGTTGCACAATGATACCTGGTCAAGGCACAATGCCACAAATCTGCCAAGTACGATCTTCAACGCCACGTTCAGCAATTGTCAGGCTGCAGACGCACAGAACCGTGTCATGAAATACACTGCAATCACGTAGGTGAGTAGTGAAGTTTGGACTGAATTCACCGTGTCCTAGTTAGGGGGTCAATCCGTCTAGACAATTGTGCTTATGTCTGGAGAGCAACCTTGAACGTTCGACCTCGATTGATCATTGAGCATGAATGGCAAGTACCCTCAGGATTTGGACGGCAAGGGACCAGCAACGTACCTTAGGACGAAGCAGGTGGTGGGTACGCCGAAATCATAGCCTATAGTACCTAGTTCGCATGTGCACTTGTGTGCGATGGGCGCTTCCAGGTCGGCGTTTACCATGCTAGCGCTAGCAGCTCCTTTGCAGGGCATTCTGGCCCTCCAATGCTGCGGCACGTTGGTATGATATGACAACAGCTCGAGTGTCGGCTCAGACGCACCCCAAACACATCGCGAACGGACCAACATTGGCTTGCAGGGTTAGCCTCAGCTCACCGCGAAGACTTTTACTTGCGAATGCACGAAATTCTTCGGGTCCTGCAATCGTTTCCGCGCCTTGCAGACCGCTGATGCACACTGCATTGCCACGGCGTTGCTTCGCTTTGGTGTACTGACACGAAAAGCAAGAGTACTCCGAATGTGCTTGGGGGTGGAGCTAACGCATCAAGTATGGTTAACTACGTACCGATATCGACTGGGTAATCACGGTATAACAAGGAAATGGCTCCTAGTCTGCTGTACCGCAAAGCTCGAATCTCGGTTAATGCACTAACGGCGGACACCGGCTCCTGATCACTTTATGTTCAGAGACGCTACATGCCACGAAGATTGAGAGAGGCATTATCATAGCCGAGAGCCTTACGACAGAGAAGAGCAGGATAAAGGCTGACAATATGATTATGAAGTTGACTACGCCATGTCCTAGGCAAGGCACTCAACAACATACGGCAGCCTTTGCGATGATGAATCTGATACCATCAGCTCGTTCGAGGGGAACAACGACTGTGCTTACCTTAGCTACGGCTATACACCCGAACTCTCATTCAGCGACCTTGAAAAAGAGATCGGCAGCACATCAGCGTCGGAGGCCATGACATACACGTGCGACTGTCTACCCTTGCCAAAGAAATGAGACCAGGTTATGCCACAGCATTCCCAAGTGAGTAGTGCACGGAAGATGCGCACGAGATGCCCACTGGATATATGTAGCCACACGCACAAGGAACATCACGGATTTGCAATCAATGGGCCGAACTCTCAAGGTAAATTTCGTGTTACGGTATAGCCGGGAAAATATGTAACGAACGACGTCAAGGCTGTTGATGTGAGGGATCGTAGTTCTGGTCAACCGAGGAGTACCTGCAGGAGGAAGATATGATTCCGACTTCGAATAGGAAAACAATCAAAACTTTTGAGACTTACTGGCAATCTGGCATCGGAGGCAATTCTTGGCTTGACCCTCTCATTGCAGACCTGGTTGCTGCCGAGCCATTACAGTATAACATACAAACATGTCTTCCAAACAAGAGTGTGCGATACCTGACCATAGCACAGGCTACATTAAGACCTCTGCGACGAGTACGACCCAACGACCACACGCCGCTCGGCTGATGGCTCACATGGAATCAGATGGCGAACCGAAACTGCGTCAAGGTAACAGTCTCGTTTGCAAGGTCGACGGGGTATAGTACGTTTGCTCAAGCAGACCATTGACGATGCTTTGATTTCGTATTGTTTTACTATAACTAGAGCATACATCACAGCATGACTCCGATATCACCGGCGTTGCAAATAGAAGGCGCAGTATGCACGATACTCCCGTCGGTGCCACGACATTCTGAAGAAGGTCAACCTCAATTGACTCAAGTACGGTAAAGGGCACGCTAGAGTAGCGCTTTGCTCTGGGGTCTACCGTAGTTAATGGACCTCGGTCCGAACGTTCGGGAGACTCGGAAGACATCAGGTTTAGCAATGAACGGATATCCCACCAGGACTTGCCCACGAATTACGACCTCTACGAATTGTACATACTCACCTTAGGCCAAGATGTTCGACTGTCGCCGTTGATGCGTGCTCTTAATTATATCTCACCTCGTCTCCTCAAGCTCCATTTACCAGGCGATCGGTAGTTGTCAAGCTAGTGCGCTGGGGGCGCAACTCTCCTGCCGACATGGAAGTACACCCGGACTTCGACATCCCCTGGTGCAAAGACCTCCTAAATCCCAACATCGAAATCGTAGAGGTTCGCGAAAGTGAAAACAACGGCGGGCTCGCCCGGACCGGCAAGCTCGACGGGCGTATCTTCAACAGCATGTTCGCCCAAACCCTCTACACCCCGACCGCAATCCGCGCACAGCTGGACTTCAAACGGCCAGCGACCGAGCACGACGCAATCACATCCCAGGAATACTGCTACCTCCTGTCCGTGGGGACCGGCGTCGACGGGCTGAAGGGCCGCGCGCACGGCGGGTTCAACGCGCTGATTCTAGATCAGCTGACGGGATGGGTGGCCAGCCAGGTGAGTGGGACCTTTGCGCCGGCGACGGCGACGATGACAGTGGATTACAAGGCGCCCATCGATACGCCTGGGGTGGTTTTGTGTCGCGGGTGGCCCGTGGAGAGTAGCGGGAGGAAGACTTGGGTTAAGGCCAGACTTGAGGATGGGACGGGGCGGGTGCTTGCGGAAGGCAAAGCTTTGTTCATTAGCCCGAGGCAGGGCGGCAAGCTTTGAGCTTTTCATGGCCTGCCTCAGAGACTCGCCTCTCGACAAACTTGGCTCGCAAGAGTGAGTGCGATCATAGTCAGGCCACAAGACTCTCGGCGTCTGATCCGTGACAGCTCAAGTACTACACACTGTTGTTGCTAGTAGCAAATACTGCTTAAACCCTCGCAATCATGTGCTACTTACGGGGGAAAGGAACATTGTGTAACCGAAATTTCGGAGCCCCGGGTCGTTCCGCACCAGACTTCCAGCCAAGATACAATACTGTCACCCATACAAAACTCAGCTGATCTGACTTTGTCAAAGCGGCCCTCTAGACTTCCACCACCAGCTTCGTCGCACTGACCCCGGCCTCGCATCTCTTCAGCGCCTCTTGAATGTGCTCTAAGCCCTTTCCAACGATGGTCGGGGGCGGAAGGCACTTGAGCTTCCCTGCCTGCAGTGCAGGAGTTACATAATCCCTCCAAACAGGTGTGGCGACATCGTCCACCGCAAAGATCATGCCCGCCTTTACGTTCTCCGGCACATTATCTGGCGGAGGATGTACGCACGCCAGATGGCCACCGCCTAATTTGGCGAGGATAGCGAGACTGTTCGCGTACGTCTCGGGTGTGGAGACGGCGTCGAAGATGCCTACGAACTCTTCTCCGGTTTCGGTCACCGCTTCGGCGACTTTCTCGACGAACGAAGGGTTGTGGTAGTCGAAGACCTGGACCGCCCCGCAGTTCCTGCTGAGCTCGAAGTTGCGCGCGCTGGCGATGGAGATGACCTTGATGCCCGCCGCCGTCGCCAGTTGGGTTGTCATCGAGCCGACCGAAGATGATCCGCCGTGTACGACAAGCGTTTTGCTTGACGGTGCGGGCTCCAGTGAGGGATATGGCAAGCCCAGAGCAGGTGTAGTAACGCCGGGCATTGCGGTACCGGGCTGCTTGAGCGAGAGTGTGCATACCGCCGCTTCCAGAGCAAAAGGTACCACGACCCCCTCTGTGAACGGGATGGCGTCAGGGAGGATAGCAGCTTTGTCCACCGGCACGACTGTGTACAGAGCATATGCCCCGTCCTGGGGTCGGCCACTGACCAGATTAATTGCGTGCCTATGTACGATGTCAGCATCAGTCCTCGTACGCCAACGTGCGCATTAGGCTTGGGCCAATTTACCCAACTACTCGATCTCCCTTCTTGAAGCGCCCATGCACCTCCGACCCAACCTCATAGACTTGGCCCGCCACGTCGCAACCGAAAATGGCAGGCCACTGCTGGACGAAGACTCCAGATTGTTGCATGTGACAATCCAGCGGGTTGATGGCGACGGCAACGTTCCGAATAACGAGTTCGTTGGGACCGGCGATCGGCAAAGGTGCTTCGCCTACCTCCAGGGGACTGTTGGCTTTGTGGAGCCACGCAGCTCTATTCAACTGCACATTCTGGTTTCGTTCAATCATACTTGATCCGACAAGGGCGCGCAAATGGTTGGGAGATCTCTTTTGGAGACTGAAGTGGGAAGTGGATGGGAAGGAAGTGGAAGAGGAAGGTAGCAAGGCAGCCGGAGTATCCTGTCCTCATATATAGTTGCACCTTGACAAGAAGTCAACTTCGCTATGTGCAGTATCATTGCGGCAGCACGAAATTTCAAAGCCGAAAAGGAAATGGCTAAGCCCATACGCAAGACCATTCAAAGCAAAGGGCATCGCTTATTGATCTCATTTGTACTCGACATGATTGAGGCAACAGCATGTAAGGTGCTTCCAACCGCCAGGGACGGAATATGCGCCTTGCTGCAGAACATTATATGATGTTCCCAGAACTCACGTGCGGTTCCAGAACGCCTTATGCCGTTCCAAAACCTTACCCCACCGATTAACGCGCGTGGAGGGCTTACTAAGTAGTGATTGACCAATCAGAATCAGCGTCGCACTCAGGGACGGTCTAGACTGAAGACCCATGCGCCAGCCTACTAACTGTGGAGAGCGTTTAGAAGCTGAGGTTCTGACCTCAGCGCAGCACCCGCAACATGTCCACTACGTTGGTCTCGCACGATCTGCTCTTGTATAATGCGAAGCACAAGGTGTTGATCTGTCGAGAGTGCAAGTACGCTATCCAGAAAAGCGCTCTGGGAAGCCATTTGCTCCGGCACAAGATTTACCGTGGAGAAAGACAACGTCTGCTGTCCTCTATTGCTCGACTCGAACTTCTAGAGCCGGACGACGTGCAACTTCCACCTGCAGGCTCTCCGTCGGTGCACGGACTACCCATTATCTCCGGTTACCGGTGTACAGCCACCGGCTGTGATAGTCGCTATGCGAGCTCCAAGCGGGTGAGACGCCATTGCAGCGAGAGTCATGGCGTGAGCGACCCTCCCGAATCCTTTGCTCGTTCGGTAAATCTTCAGACATTCTTCCGGGGCACCAAGCTCAGGTATTTTGAGGTCGACTCACCCAAAGCGACGCCCGGAAGGCCACCAATCACTAGAGAAGGGGGACTTGTGCACCAGCATAGTCTCAGTACTGCGGCTACATCTGCGGCTCGCACACAATTGCCCGAATTTACTTCAGGCCCTCCATATGACTTCAACATGGAAACGTTGAGATATTTTCACCACTTTATGACCACGACGAGTCTCACGCTTCCTGGCGAAAAGCGCTGGCAGAACGACGTTGTTGCACAAGCCTTGCGGCTACATTGGCTGATGTGCGGTTTGCTGGCTATCTCCGCAAGTCACTTGGCCGCGCTTGCGGAGGACGAGACGACCAAGCAACGGCACCAGAAGCGATCAACGCGTTTCCTTCAAGATTTTTCCACCGGATGGGAAGAGGCCAAGTATGATTCCGGTGAGGCGGAAGTCGAAGAAGCGAAGACAGGCGCGCAAATGCTTTGCATCCAACGTTGTTGCCACTGGATATCTGGCTCACCAGCGCTCGATCAAGAACTGATTTCGGGACTCGTACCTTTCCGGTTGCAGTCATTCACGATGACACTTCAAGGCTGTATCGACGCGGACTCTGCCCTCCAGACTGCAGCCAACACCGATGACCCGCTCGGGGAAACATTTCTTCGGGCCAGAAAAGATTCAGTACTAGACAGCTCAAATGCAAGCGTCTCCATTAACGCGCCCCCTGCGCTACTGGAACGCTTCCGTAATCTCCCTTACCGCATGGCGGACGCGTTAGAGAAACCAGACAGCGCCGCGGACTTCTTCGCCACGCTGTCCGCCATCGATTCACTGGTCGAGTGCTGTTCCTTGAGCTACGCGTCCGATGATGTGGGAGCGGTATGGGACGGCATGGAGTCGTGGCTAAGGAGGTTATCAGGTCACTTCAACCTGATGGTCCGGCGCCGGAGTCCCGCCGCGCTCATCGTGCTCGCTCATTGGTCGTTGTTGGTGGAGCGAGCCGAGCGTTACTGCTGGTTCCTGAGAGGCTCGGCGACGAAGGTACGGCGCCAGATCATCGGAGAACTTCCCGAAGACAGTACTGTCCAGAGCCTAGTCGAGAATCTGATGGGTTGAAGATCATGCTTTATTGTACATCTCTAGAGACCGACAACAATCTTGATTAAGCTCTGTAGCCTTAAAACCCCTCTCGTCCTCCTATTGCCGACACACTAGCTGCAGGCACGTTAGAGCGTCGGCTATCTCTGAGGAGAGTACAGCTTGTGGTTCCAGTCGTCCTACTCGTTTACCGGTGCGTATCCTTCTTCGGTCGTGTCCTTCTCTTGCAACCTCAGAGTATTAGAGAAAAACCATCGCTAGCTAATCGAGCAGATCCCACGTCGATATATACCCCCAGCACCTTGAGGGACCAAGCAGAGACGCCGCACCTGGCCCGACCGGGCACAGGATCATATCCATTGGATGACCGTCGGCGGTGCCTACCGCCAGCTTCGGCCAGCTGTACTGCAGCGCTAGACCTTATCGTCGGTAGCCTCGCTGTTACGGTCGCCGTCTTCCAACTCCTCCGGCGTACGGTCTTCTTTCCTCTACGATATCACGTCACCTTCCTACTACTTAGTGCTTAGTACGCAGCAATTCGTACTTCTTAAGCGAATGGGTAGCAGTAAGTGTATCCTGTTCAACTGTAACCCGCTTCCTAGTAGGGGCCGAAGGAAAGTACTCGACGCGCGTGACCTCAGCTATATTTTTATTTTCTACCTATGTACTTATAGTGGAGCGCCAGCCACTTCGCTTCGCAGCATCACTGCAGCGCCGAAGGTCTACATGCTATGACCGACCAACCATATTTCACCCCTCTCATTTCTCAACCTCATCAATCTCCATCCCATCACTCTTTGCCTTTCCCAGCTCCTCCTCAAACGCCATTTGAATCTCCACAACCCGAAGCAAAGCCTCAACATCCAACTTCCCACCCCGATACCCCGCAAGACTCTTCGCAGTCCTCACGACATTCTTGATCTGCCGTCCATTCAACGGACTCTCCGCCAATTTCTGGTATCCATTCTCATCAACATCGACCTCGATGCCACCCTCAGCTGCCGGATCTGTTCGCCGCACTCTATCCAGGAAGTTCCTCCAGATCGTGACTCTGCTTGATTGTGGCAATTCATCGTATTTCAGCGGGACGTGGATCCGTGATTTAAATGCATCGTCGAATGTTCGGACCCGGTTGGTCGTCATGAAGAGGATGCCACTGTAGTACTCTAGGGTCCGGAGGAAAATAGAGACCAGGCTGTTCCGCTCCATGTCGTTGAGGCTGCGGCGCTCGAGGAATACGTCTGCCTCATCGATGAGCAGGACGGCTTTCCAGGTGCTCGCAAGATCGAGGATGCGGCTGAGTTTGTTGTCAAGGGCTGAGGCGGTGGTACCGAGGTCGCCGCTGCTAACGATGTACAGGGGTCGCTTGGAGAACTCGGCGACGCATTCTGCGGTGAGAGTTTTGCCGACACCGGGTGGGCCGTGCAGGACGAGGATGAGGCCGAGGCCTTTGTTCTTGACGATGTCGTCGAAGCCTTTGCCGCCTTGGTGGGACTGACGCTGGGTGTGTTCTGCTACCAAAGCTTGAACGAGTTCCTTTTGGGATGTTGGGAGAACGAGCTGCTCGAAGCAGGATGTATTCCATTCGATCGGAGTGAGTGCGTCGACGAAGAATTCGAGGAACAGCTTTTCGGTGAAACTGAAGCCGAGCATCATCGGTGTTGCCATAAGACGTTGTTCGTCGGTAAGCGGCTCGCGGTCCACGAACAACAGATCCTTGTTACCGTTCGTCATGGAGATGACTAGCGGGTCATTCTGGAGGAGTGTTGCTTTTGCCTTTTGTGCTTCGGTAAGTGGCAGTGGATTAACACTGAATGCGTCGTCGGCCTCGATGCGGTGGTAAGTATCCGCATCAATCATCACCCTGCAATCAATGTTGTGCTTGCCCGGTGGACAGGTGGATTTGACAGCAATGCCCTTGTAATCCATGAAAGATTGCCCAGCGGAGTTGATTTCCTCCCACTTCTTGCCTCGCGCTATGAGCCGCTTGCTGATATCAAGCGCATTGGGGTGGCGAGCTAGTGGAAACGCGTTGAGCCCTGTAACTGGAGCCGCACCAGAGAACTTTGGTACGCGCAGAGTGGTTTGCCGAGTGCCGAAATCATCGCCGTCGTAATCGATGAAGTCAACGTTCAACGCAAGGTACTCGCCGCAACGGTCCGATGCGTACTGATAGCTGTTGAGCTTAAAGGCACGATTCTGACCACCGAGGCGGGAGAAGATTTTGATGCCTGGCCTGAACAAAGTCCACATTGTGTCGTAAGAACATAGGCCCTGTGGGTTCAGGTTGTTTGTTTCGGTAAGGGTGTCGACGAACTCTTCCTCGAGGAACTTGAGCAGAATAGGGAGGTGTCGACCGAGCTCAGAATCAGGTGACGTCTTCTCGAGCTTGTCGAGAAATTCGACGCGATAATGGTAGAGACAATGGTACGGTGAGTTGATGCTGATATTTGTGGTCTGAAAAGACATGCCTGGATATGTCTCAATTACATCCTTAAGGAGTCCCTTGAGCGAGGATGAGTTGATTTGAAGACTGGTCTGGCAGACGTATTTGTTCTGCGTATCGTATTGGCGGGTGATGCAGAGAGCGAATTGTTCGTACCAGTTAACGGCGTCCTCTGGGACATCATCGTCGTCTTTGGGCTCGGTGATGTACCCTCTGCCTTTCTTGGTCCAGCGCTTCTCCAGGTTCTTGAGCTCGGCTTGCATTGGCATCTTTTCGAGTTCTGCCCGGCGTTGTTTCTCTTCTTCGGTCAGGTGCCCATTGATCTCCTGGAGGTCCTCCTCGTCGTGAGCAGCGTTGGCGTCATCCCCGCTACGGCGAGCTGTTTGTTTTGTTCGCGCCATGAGGATCCGTTTGGCGGCTTAGGCGCTGTTAGTGGTACTGGCACACACCTCAAATGTCTCGACAGAATGTGTTCGAGTTGGTGTCCCGGACACAGTAGAGATCGGTTCCTTGCACGGTGAGGACAGTGATCTTTGGGCAGAGTGAAGGTTTAGATCGTTGAGGATTTGAACACGAAGTGGTCGACATATTTAACGAATCACCAGCACAAGGCAACAGCCTGAGTTGGTCTTTATAAAGCTTGGCAGGCATACTACCTTGATAAGGTGGAGACAAAGATGATTCAGGGAGCAATGAGGCATGAGAGATGAGCAGCTAATGCTTGAAAGGGCATGCATTGAGGGCTGAGTTGAGCACCGTCGGAGTCATACCTAAGGCCGACCACGCGTGTCTGCCTGGAGGTTATGGAGATAGAGCAGCGCGGAAGTGCTTGTGTGCACGCAGAACGTGTGTATTTCTGCGACCGGCCCGTTCGACGATGATGGGCTCAATTTTCAGTGTTGCTGATAGGCAATGGCAGGCAGGACTTTTTGTGAAGCAATATTTCCTAATCAAGGAAAATGAGTTTTGTCGAGCAGGCGCTAGTGCGGCTGCCTGCCGACAAGCCAAGACATGGGGCCAGCGAATCTGGTTCAGTGAAACAAGACCCTGGTCCAGACCTAACGCGAGGCACATGTGCATCTTTTGACACGTGCTGCGCTGTGGTCGCACATAGAAATGGCTTCGTCTGCTCGATAGCACATCAGTGTTATCGTCCAACCATTACTTGGCAAGGAATGCTTGAAAAGCACTATGATCGATCACAACGTTCCCAACCGCCTTCAACTTCTTCCGGCCCTCTTTCTGCTTCTCGAGCAGTTTCCGTCGCCGACTGATATCACTAGCATGTAACTTTGCAAGCACGTCTTTCCTAAACGGCTTGATACTCTCGCGGGCGATAACCTGGCGGCCCACCGCAGCTTGTATCACAACCTCGAACATTTGACGATCGACGTGTTCCTTGAATTTCTCGACCCACTGTTTGCCGACGTGCCGAACCTGACTCTGGTGCAGCACGCGCGACACTGCGTCAACAGGCTCTTTGTTGACTAGCAGCTGTAGCTTGACGATGCTGCTTTCCCGCCATTCGGCCTCCTCGTAGTCGAGGGTGGCGTAACCTTTGGTCGAGCTCTTGAGCTTCCCAAAGAAGTCATCGACCAACTGGGCCAGCGGCATCTCATACTTCAAAATAACTTGGGTTGCCGTGAAGTATTCGAGTGACTTCTGCTCACCACGATTGGCTTCGCAGATCTCGATGACGCGGCCGAGGTATTCCTCAGGGAAAGTGAGAGTGGCCATAACATAGGGCTCGCGTAACTCAGCAATATCTCGTTTGGTGTGGTCGCCTTCTGGGAATTCGGCAGGATTGGTGATGGTGACTTCTCTGCCGTCTCTGTACTTGATCTGGAAGGGGACAGTTGGAGGGGTGATAATAATGCTTGCGCCATGTTCCCCCCTGAGGCGGTCCTCGAAGACAGAGCAATGCAATGTACCGAGGAAACCCAGACGGAAGCCTGCACCTAGCGCGTGGGATGCTTCTTTCTGAATGGTGACACTCCGATCGTTAAGTAAGAGCTGGTTGATACTGTCCTCAAGATGCTCGAAATCGTCCTGGTCAACAGGAAAGGCTGCAACAAAAACCATAGGCTTTGGCTCTTCGAAGCCGGGTAGTGGTTGCACCTGGCGTTCGAAACCAACTTTGGTGTACGTGTCACCCAGCTTGGCCTCCTGCGTCTTCCTCATGCTCGGATTGAAGTAGACATATCCGACCTGACCTGCTCGTAGCACAGATTGGGGAACCTGATCCGGGTACTGGATGCCCACCTCCCCAACGGTATATTTCCTCCCTGTGCCGAATGATACTACCTGATCCCCCGCCTTGATTTGACCTTCGAAAACACGGATTAGGAGCACGACTCCCTTGAATGAGGAGTACCACGAATCGATCAAGAACAACTTCAAAGGCTTTGAGGGATCCCCTGTGGGTGCTGGAATGTTCTCAATGACTCGGGGAAGGATAGCCTCGACGTTCAGGCCAGTTTTGGCAGAGACCAAGATAGCATTTTCTGGCTCGAGCTCGAAATTGTCCTTCATCTGTTCCAGGGATCGTGCCGTGTCTGCGTGCGGCAGGTCAACCTTGTTCAATACTGGAATCAATTCCAGTCCTTGTGAGAAGGCGAGGTAGAAGTTGGCAACAGTCTGTGCCTGCACGCCTTGGCTGGCATCGACCAGAAGCAAAGCGCCACCCGAGCTGACATAACTTCTTGAGACTTCAGCTCGAAAGTCGACATGGCCGGGGGTGTCGACAAGATGCAGGAGATAGTCGTCGCCTTTGTGGTTATAGATCATAGAGCAGGTCTGGGCCTTGACGGTAATGCCTCTTTCTCTTTCGACATCCAGCTTGTCAAGCACTTGCTTGTTCCCACCTGGCTGGATAGTGCCAGTCAGCTCAAGGAGACGATCTGAGAGGGTACTTTTGCCATGATCGACGTGTGCAACTATGCAGAAGTTGCGATACCTCTCGATAGGGATCTGAGCGATTCGTTTTTCGATGTCCGAAGGAGAATGGTGAGAATGAGAATGAGCCTGTGCCCGGGAGTGGTTCGATGTGCGAAAGGCGCGTGTGATAGAAGGTCGTTCAGCCAGTCGAGGCGCAACGGCGAGAGCTTGCTGGACAGCTCTTCGCCGTGAGAAGAGCTGTAGCCATTGTCGCATTAGGCAGACGCGTCAGTCGATGCGGCAAGAATCATTGACGCATTTGCTTAGGAGAGCGATATCCAGAAGAAAATGAGTTGGAGAACGAAGATCGCAAGGCACCAAGGCATCAAGCCATTGTCATGTTTGCCAGCTTGGTCATGTTTGCCGATTTTGCATGCTGTTGCTAGGGTCGCCGACGGGCAGCCACGTTCGGCGTAAACAAACCGATGCCGCCTTCCTGGAGCTGCGTTAACAAGGACATTGCCATTCACTCTGAAAGCATCTAAGAGCCCACTATTGAAACGAAATGGCAGTCGCTGACAAGACCAAGACTGATACGCACAAGATCGCCCTGAAAGGTAAGCCAAACATATGCAGAATTGGCTAGGTCATCAACTTATTGTTCCGCAGGCTCAGCAAAGACAGTCGCCGAGTTCTTTGAGTACTCAGTCAATACAATCTTGTTCCAGCGAGGAGTCTATCCGGCAGAAGACTTCACGCCAGTGAAGAAATATGGCCTCAACATGCTTGTCTCCTCAGACGACCAGGTCAAATCGTACATCAAAAAAATCATATCGCAACTGAACAAATGGATGCTCAAGAGCAAGATCTCCAAGTTCGTGGTCGTTGTCACCAGCAAAGAAACTGGCGAGCATGTAGAGAGATGGCAATTTGACGTGCAAGTCTTTGGGAAAGGCGCAAGCAAGAAATCTTCAAGTCGAACTGCAGACAAGGAGAACGCAGATCCCAAGTAAGTCCTCTGCGTTGAAGATATCGAGCTTAGCTGACGAAACGTAGCCCCTCTGTCGCTGACTCAGAGCCTGAAAAGACGGAAAATCAGGTACAAGAGGAGATCCAAGCCATATTCAGACAGATTACTGCTTCGGTAACATTCTTGCCAATGCTGGATGGGAATTGCAGCTTCAACGTTCTGGTGTATGCAGATGCAGATTCCGAGGTACCGCTTGAATGGGGCGATAGCGATGCGAAGGAGATTAAAAATGGTGAGAAGGTCCAGCTGAGAAGTTTCAGTACGACGAACCACAAAGTAGATACGCTGGTGAGCTATCGGCTGTTGGATTGAGGCGTGCTGATCAGAAGGTGACTGTTACACACCGCAAGGCGTTCTGGCTGGCGTTTATTGGGACGAGTGCAGTGATAGATTCAATTACGTGTAGTGTGTGACCCAGACAGCTGCATACCTCCTGCATAGAAACTGCGAAATGGTCTTTAGATTCTCTGATGATCGTTACATATCATGTGTTTGCGAATGGTATCGCTGAGCAGCGATTCTGAGATATTCTTTGCCGATCGATACATTATATTGCGGCTACCCCAAGATACGAACCACACCAGCATAGCTAGGACCTTGAGGTCAACAATTACAGTAGGGTCGCATCAACGTCCGCAGCAGTGCTGCATGCGAGGCTACCGGTCATAGTGTCGGTCACAGGCTCCACCCTCTTATACCAATCGTTATTCTTTCCCAGGTTCACCAGCAGTATCGCCTTATAGCTGGAGTGCGGTGGCGCATCAACGGTTGGTGAAATAGACCACGCAATTACCTTCGTCTCGCTGTTCGTCCTGGTTTCGCTAGGCCTATAGACCATGGAAAAAGGGATTGCTGAAAGAATGTCCTGCTAGGTACATACAAGTATCTACTTCAGCAATCTCCTTTGTCAACAGTCTTCTTGATACGCCGCATCATGAAACAACGATTGCGCGTGGAAACGACTTCACCGCCTCTCACACTCTCCCTCAGTACTTGAGCGAAAAGCTCGGATTCAAAGTCGTCCCATGCACCTGATACAGATGATTGCTCCCATCCATGGTGAAATTGTCGCCACTCTCATGATTGGTCGAGTCGCCGGCGACGTCAACTGATGCCCAGCAGGATCACGATCTTTAAATCCATAGTTGTGAAGCTCCTGGTATGGCCACGAGGCAGAGGCTCCGACATCTTTCGTGCTGCTAAGCTCCGTCTCAGCGCTGGGACCTCGGAGACGAAATCGACAGCTGAAGCCTCCCCAGTTCTCAACCTGCACGAAAGTATGGTTAGGATCGAAGTCCATGGCGCTGGCAGGAAGTTGTCGCAGGCCTTACGGCCAACCCTCGGGCTCCCTCTGCCTTCAAGTCCTGGGCAAAAGAGGCCGGTCTACCAATGTTCGCCCTGAACATCGTAGCATAATCCATCTTTGACCGAGGCTGCACAATTACCGCAACCCAAGTCATCCTCGCCTGTTCCCGGGACGGCGCCATCCTGGGGATCCCGTTACTAGAGTCGAGTCAGTTCGCTAACCCACACCCCTCTCTAGGCCGCCTAGGGCGGCCTAACCATCTATGCCACCCTCGGCCCGCTCATTCTTGCCGTTTTCGTCGCCATCGGTGGCATCTTCTCCATCGGTGCAATCCGTCTGTACACGGCGTTCACATTCCCAGTTAGCCTGAAGCTCTTCTTCAATGGGATTTTCGGGGAAGCAAATCGATTCTGCCCTGGCCCTTGGCACCTCGGCCGCTTCAGCAAGCCGCTTAGCACGAACGCTGTGGCATGGTGGTGCATCATGAAGTCTGCGCTATGCTTTCCTGCTGCGAAGAAGAGAGGGGGAATAATGCCGTTAACTATGACCTTGACCTGGTTGATTTATGGCGATGCGATTTTGTTGGCTGTGACTTATTATGCTGTTCCGCCGAGGGAGTGGTTTGTTGGACCGAGGATTAATGTTGAGCATACGAACATTGTTGACGTCTTGAGGATAGGGGAGTGATGAGAAGGTGGTGGTTACAGGCGGTCTTTGTGGTAAGAAGATAGGATGAGCTGCTGGCAACGTGGGAAAGGCGTCCTCTGTAGACTTTCGAAGCGCAGAGCATGCGTCTACCGCTCATTCATCGTCTTTCGCCAGCTTGATAGCTTCTCTGCCCACAGGCGCAACGCGTTGCCCTTTCCTCTCTGGACTTTGTGAATCTGTCAACTTTGGACCAAGAATATGTAGCCAGCGCCGGCCACGAGCATCTCCGTATCTGGAATAGAGCATTTAGCTCGGTTGAAATTCACTGTAGTGAAGCTGATGACCGTTGTTGAGACTGTGGTGTTAGCCCGATATTCATGCTATGAAATCCGCCTCTGGGCTGACAGCTCGGCGCTCTCGTCCATGACCTTACACGAAAAGGAATCAGATGTCTCCTGACTGACCCATGTGCTCCGGTGCGTACTCGTTCGGTTGTGCCAAGTCCAGTCGCCAGAGGCATGAGCGCGCCCTCACCGATGTGGCGATGGCTTCTTCGTGGAAATCCCATCACCAAGGGTCTCCGGTCTCGAAGGCAGTGCAACGGTCCCATCGATCAGCTTTCTCAGCCGAGGTTTCTGTACCGGCGCATGGTAGAAGTACCTATTTTGTATCTGCTCTAGGCGCGCGAGAATATCGTCTTGATCGTCCCAGTCACCATCCCAGCTGGGATTTCTTCGTATGCCACAATCATCCATCAGTCCGCGGCATCTTCCTGCGAACCAGTCTTCATTCTCAGTTCCGACTTGTGCGCAGGAGTATCCGACTACAACCAACCAGAGGAGGAGTTCTTTTTCCTCAACCATGCTATCTGATCCGGCAAGTAGAAGAGGTTCGAGGACCCTTTGGAGCTGGCGTGACATGACCTTGACCGTTTTGATTCGGCCGGTAATATTCATGCTTAGAAGCGTGAATTGAACGAGAACTATCCTGAGGGCCTTTTCGAGCCATTCGTCCGCCGACACTATATCGGCCTCTGTTTCGGGATACGAAAACACAGACAATAGTCGATTTCTGATTGCCATACTCCGTTTCGTGATCCAGTGTGTGGTCTGTATTGCTCGTGCGGACGTCATTGTTGTTGTATTCAAGCTGCGTCTTGTGCTATAGGTTTCCCAAATTTGTGAGACCAAAGAGCGGACTTCAAAAGAGATAGTAAAATTGTGGAACAAGGACGTCGCCATCATTATCAGCTCATATGGCAGTGGATCAAGCTCGCATGGCTGAAGATCGATCGCCTCAACAGATCCGGGGTCGTAGTCGTCTGCACGAAATAGACATGCCTCGACATTCACGCAGCTGATGAAGAGGTCAGACATCAGGAGTTGTCCTTGAAGGTTCGGGTCAGTGACGTCCATGACGGTCATGTTATGGTATTCTAGCAAGCTCACACAAGCTTGAAGATGGGTTTTGGAGGCCCCTGTATCGTCTCTGTATGCCTCTGCTGACGAGAGGAATACCATCGGGGTAAGGAGATACAGCAGGTCCATGCCCGGGTGTTCTGCTGCCTGGTTGATGCGTTCTTGCATAAGATGTAGTGCTTGATTCATATATTGGCTTTCTCGGCTACTGGTCGCCTCTGGAAGTGGTAGGTGGTCAACGTGCCGCATGCGAGATACAGATGCGGCCAAGAGACAGTACATGGCCAGACTGTCCTGAAGACTGGCTTGGACAACATGGTTAACTGCATTCTCGAAGATATACCCGCCTCTCCTAAGCGCCAGAGTCTCATTCGGCCACGATGTGGGATGGTAGACTGTCGTGTAATAATTGATTAGGCTTCGCATGCTGGTGTCAATCGTGGTAGCTGTCACTTGAAATGGATCTGCGGCGCTAAAGATATTGCGACATAGTGGAGGTAGGGAGAGTCGGGCCATTCTTAGAAATGCTGCGCTACCACGCCGGACTGCTTGCGGTGAGCGGCTGGATGCAGTCTGAGTACTAGACTGACACTTTTGTACAGTCTCGAGATCTTTTTTGCCCTCGTTGGTCGACGGCGGCTCATTGGCGGCTTTCACCGGCAGCGGATCTGCTTTGAAGGCCGAGACCAACCTGCCTTTCCGCGCACGCTTCCTTCCCTTCTGCACAAAATGTTGAATTGCTGACGCTTCGGATGCCTTACCGCCAGTCAGATGAGCCGATGTTTGGTTTCTGTTCACGAAGAGAAAGTTGGGCATGATCTGCTATGAGTGGGTGTAATTGCATGATCAGACTCAGAAAGACCGAGAACCTAAGCCGAAGTGAGCTTCGATTTGAAGTTATGCAAATTCGCCTCAGCAAGAGTGAAGGGTAGACGGGCTTGGCATTTATGCAGCATTTGGTAAGCATCCTGCAGGTGCAACTTCTTGGTCACTCACTGAACAAATAAAGTCCTCCACTTTCGAGGCCAGGACTTTCGTCAGACTGTATCTAGCTGTTCTCACTTCGGATTTGCAGAACGACCTTGCCAACAGCCCTACCGCTCGAAAGACGCTCGAATGCCTTTTTATAATCATCCAGCTTGTAAATGCTGTCTACGACTGAGCGTAGCTTCCCATCTTCGATCAATCTGGTGATCTGCTGGAGTCGTCTGCCGTTCGTATCCATCAAGAAGAACTTCCCGGTAACTGTTGAGCTAATTCCTGCTGGTCGATCAAGATCAAATTTCCATTGCATGTCCGCAGGCGGAACAAGGGTCACCACTAAACCATGCTCAGCAGCGGCGTGCCAAGCTTCTGCTAAGCTGGCACGGCCGACAAGGTCGACGACAAGGTCAAATCTGCTGTCCTTGTGAGAGTTGAGCCATTTGGTGATGGTAGTCTCCTTGTAATTAATCACCTCATCAGCGCCCATATCTCGGACGAGCTTCTCGTTTGTGGAGGTGCCGACCACTTCGCACCCGGCAAGACGAGCGAGCTGGGTGAGACATAAGCCTACACCACCAGAAGCACCGTTGATAAACACTCGAAGCTTGTGGTCTGGCTGATGTCCGTTCTGGGTTGCCAAAAAAGCGTTGAGATTGACTCTGGTGAGCAATGCTTGCCACGCTGTCAAAGCAGAGACAGGGACTGCGGCAGCTTCCTCGGGGCTGATATTGCTGGGTCTGATAGCCATTTCGTTTTCGAGGCCGATAGAATATTGCCGGGCCGAGCCAGCTCTTGGGTATTGGGTGCGGAAATACACTTTGTCGCCTGGCTTGAACCTCGAGGTTGAGGGTGCCTTGATGACAACACCTGCCGTTTCGACAGCTGGAATGGACTTAGTGAGGTCTGCTGACCGTGGCCAAAGCAGCTCGCCGGTCGTGATAGCTGCTGCCTCAACCCTGATGAGGTGCTCGTCATCCTTTGGAATAGGCAATGGAGCTGAGTTGTCCAATGTCAGAGTGCCGGTGGTCTGATTGTGGATCAACGCCTTCATGGTTCGTGGTAGGTTATTGCTCGCCATTCTTTTACTGGTGGTTTCTTCACTTGGTGGTGTTGTAGTTGATCGAGACTGGTCTTTCTGCATATATCAGAAATTCTTTCCTGGCGTTCACTCCACTTTGTTTCTGCTTGCTGTTTGGCAGGTGACATTGGGGCTGGGAGCTACGTCCTATGCTTTATACATATCGCCCACTCTTCAACGAATCCTCATCCTGCGCACTGCTTAATCAACGCGACGAGGAGTGCAATGAATGTGTAAGCGGATCAGGGGGTTTGGGCTTGACGCCACAAAGTTCTGTCCTTTCAAAAGTAACTCCTCTTTTGGTAGCAGACTCGCATCCAGGAGTCTGGCGAGCTGCCAGGAGCCCCACCCAGAGTAGTAGGAGATACACGAACCTAGCGTGACGAGCGGATACCCTTTCACACATTAAGGCATAGCTAGCAGGGCCGCGTCTTTCCGTGCACCTGTTATGCACGGAAATAATATCTGGGTATGATGCTAATCTGCTTTGGCCGACGTAATAGTAGAGCAATATCTGTTTACAGTGCCGTGCCTAACTGGCTGCATAAGAGTTCGGGTAAAAAAGAGGGAGCTGATGGGACTCGACAAGGCGCCGACAGTGCAAAGGTACAAGGTTGGTGTAGTTGTAGCGTAGAACACAATTGCGATACTGCAGGCTTACTTAACGATTCAGGGACCCTATGCTGTAAGCAGGGATAGGGTTCAGCTGCAAGTGCTGAGAGCTTCTTCAATCTAATACTCCTTTGAGCCCAGAGCTGCCGTCTGACGTCAATGTTTAGGCCAGCTTTTGGACTCGCATAACATTTGGAAGGTATTCCTGAGCTAATTGTAGGAATCACAGCTGCCACCCGCTCAGTGCAGGCACGACGGGAGCGTCAGCATGTTAGCTAATCGAACGTGTTCGCATCTAGCGAGATCAGAGCCTCTACTATCCTACGCATGTATTCTACGTGTCAAATGTTATTCACAAAATCCGACTGCGGCCTTTACGACACCGCGAAGCGCAATTAGCGTAGGTATAGAAGAGGCGCACTATATCTCACAACAATATTAATATTATACAGAAAGAAGACCAAAGATAGGTCGATAGATACGCTTTTTATGTGCCGGTTTTGCACGTCAGTAGAGTAATGCATACCTTTGCTAAGCTAGATACAGTGTAGAGAGGAAGCATATACATCGGTTCTCAGCAAAAGACGTCGAGTCTCTAATCGACAAAGCTAAGCAGCACGCCAAGTATAGTGTTGACGCCAGGCACCGAACTCTAATAGGATGTGGGCTGCAAGTTTAGTGCAGATCCTTTCGCGGCGCGTGGGGCTGGCCGTCACAAAAATTAAGTAGAGCACGACTTGGATTTGAGGAAGGCGCATCAAGACTTCTGACCTCCACCACGATGCCGTGACGACTAATGATCACATGAAGGCGCAAATGTGCACCTATCGACCTTGCGACTGAGACTCGACGCACCCTGTCTACCTCTGACTCTGACTCATGCGCAAACTTTGGTCACTCACCACCCTACTTCGATCACTTCGGTAGCGAGGCCGAATGCGGTAGCATAACAGGGCTGCCGCTGTACCTTTATTGTTGCAGATTCGACATTCAACCCGTTTCTATTGGAGATTCAGGCTAAGATGGCGACGAACGGTACTGAGCTGAAGCTCATCGCGAAAGAGCAGGTCATCGATGACACCCCCAAAGTCATCAAGGGCCTGCAGTTCGGTGTTCTGTTAGTCACCTGAGAGTCAAAAAGACACGGAATAGAAGAGTGTCTGACAACTGGACAGGTCGAATCAGGATATCGTCAACCAATCGCAAGTCGAGCTCGCCGACCGCCGTATGTACAACTTGGACGAAGGTCGAAACGTCGCCGTCTACGGTCCTCTTGATCCGCGCATGGGCATATCCGACAAGCGCGGCAAATGTGAAAGCTGTGGTCAACAGCTAGCCAACTGTAATGGCCACTTTGGACATCTCAAGCTAGTACTACCCTGCTTCCACGTAGGCTACTTTAAGAAAACCATCTCAATCCTCCAGAGCATATGCAAGGCATGCCAGACCACAACAAAGACTAATTGAGCAGACACTGACTGCTTGCAGACCTGCTCTTGCATCCTGCTGACCGAGCAAGACCGAAGAAAATTCATCGCTTCCTTAAAACGAGCCGGCAACGACACCCTACGCGTAGCCTCCATCGTCCGAAAAGCCACCGATCAAGCGAAAAAAACCAAGGAATGTCCAAGATGTGCTGCAGTCAATGGCTTGGTCAAGAAGGCCGGCGCCTCGTCCCTCAAGATCCTCCACGACAAATTCAAGTCCTTCAACAGTTCTACCTCTGCCAAGAGAGTCGCTCCTCCAGAGAAGGTAGCCTTCGATGCATCGCTCGACTCGGCTCGAAAAGCCAATGGCGAGGTCACAAGAAACATGAACAAGGCCATGGACGATCTCACCCCACTACGCGCCTTCAAGCTGTTCAGAAAAGTGCCTGATGCTGATTGTGTCCTGCTAGGCCTCGGTACCGGGAGGCCCGAGTCTTTCCTATGGCGTTACATACCCGCTCCACCCGTCGCCATTAGGCCTTCTGTCGGCCAGGAAGGTGCCACCACCGAAGACGACATCACCGCGAAACTGGGAGATATCGTCTTTGCAAACCAGCAGCTGAAGGAGGCTTTGAAGAAGGGTGCCCCGGTGCAATCTGTCATCGAACACTGGGATTACCTCTCATTGCAGCTTGCCATGTATATTAACAGCGATGCTTCAGGTCTGAATAAGAACGATCTTGCAAAGTCCATAAGAGGCTTCGTCCAGAGGCTGAAAGGCAAACAAGGTCGATTTAGAGGCAATCTGTCCGGCAAGCGTGTTGATTTCTCCGGTCGAACAGTCATTTCGCCCGATCCCAATTTGAGCATTGATGAGGTCGCAGTTCCAATTCTGGTGGCGAGAAATATGACCTATCCCGAAGTCGTCAACAGGCACAACAGAGAGAAGCTGCAACGGCGTGTGCGGAATGGTGTCAAAAAATGGCCAGGTGCAAACTATGTCAAGAAGAAGAAAGATGATATCACCATGTACTTGAAGTTTGGCAACCGCGATCACATAGCCAAAAACTTGCAGGAGGGCGACATCGTCGAAAGACACCTCGAAGACGGAGATATCGTCCTCTTCAATCGGCAGCCTTCCCTACACAAACTCTCCATCCTCTGTCATCATGTCAAGGTCCGGCCGCATAGGACTTTCCGCCTCAATGAATGTGTCTGCAATCCTTACAATGCCGACTTTGATGGTGATGAGATGAATTTGCACGTCCCACAGACCGAAGAAGCTAGAACAGAAGCATTACATCTGATGGGTGTCAAGCATAATCTCGTCACGCCGAAAAATGGTGAACCCATCATTTCCGCCATTCAAGATTTCATCACAGCCGCATACCTGTTGAGTAGCCTGGACGTTTTCTACGATCGAAAGACTTTCACAACGATATGCATGGGCATGCTGGATGAAGGTACCAGATTCGAGCTTCCCCCACCATCTGTCATCAAACCACAAGCACTATGGACTGGCAAGCAAGTCTTCAGTGTTCTTATTCGACCAAACAGGAAGACCAGCGTCCTCCTCAACCTCGATGCCACATGTCGAGACCATAAACAATACCACAAAGACCTACATCGTGATCTACAAGACGACAGCTTCTTGTGCATACGAAATTCCGAAGTCATGTGCGGAAGGATGGACAAGTCGACAGTTGGATCAGGCAAGAAAAGTTCCGTCTTCTACATCTTGGTGCGTGACTTCGGTGTTGAAGCGGCCACCAATGCCATGAACCGACTCTCAAAGCTTTGTGCAAGATGGTTGGGCAACCAAGGATTCTCGGTCGGCATAAGCGATGTGACACCGCCTGGTATGCTGCAGAAGGTCAAAGATGACACCATCACCAAGATCTTTGGGCAGTGCGTAGATTTCGAAGAACAATCGAAAGGTGGCCGACTGAAGCGAAAACCAGGGCTGGATAACGCACAGACGCTCGAAGCAGAGCAAGTTCGAGCTCTCAGTACCGTACGTACCGATATTGCTTCAGTCCTAACATCGAAGCTAAGCAAGCGTAATTCTCCTATGGTCATGGCTATCTCGGGTTCCAAAGGCTCGAATGTCAACGTCGCACAGATGGCAGCTCTGCTTGGTCAGCAGGATATCGAAGGCAAGCGTGTCCAGAACGGCTTCCAAGACAGGACATTACCTCACTTCCCCAAGCACGAATCATCTCCACCAGCAAAAGGCTTCGTTGAGAACTCCTTCTTTAGCGGTTTGACACCGTACGAGTTCATCTTCCACGGTATGGGTGGTCGTGTAGGTCTGGTCGATACTGCTGTCAAGACCGCTGAGACTGGTTATATGTCTCGACGTTTGATGAAGTCGCTCGAAGATCTATCTACGCAGTACGATCGGACAGTCAGAAACTCGGCCTCGAACGTTGTGCAGTTCAGATTCGGTGACGATGAGCTGGACCCGGTCGATATGGAGGCCAGTGCCAAGCCCGTAGACTTCGAGCGGACTTATGTACACGTCGAAGCGACGACTTTCAGCACTGCCGACAAAGGACTGAGCGATGTAGACATATTCTCAAACACAGAAAAGCTGCTTGAAGCTCAACGCAAAGGACTCAACAGGGTTGACTTTCATGGTAACCCGCTGCCGTACGAGACAGAGAATGACGCATTGACTGACCAGTTCGAGTCTGCGCGGGCGTTCGTCAAATCAATCCAGGACTTCGTCATGGGCAAATCCGAGAAGTTCAACGAGGCTCGAGCCAACAAAAAGACTTGGGCAACTGCCAGCGGAGATAAAGCGGACGTCGCCACGGGCAACAAGCGCACGAGACGCAGCTCAGGTGTTGCACCTGCTAGCAAAAAGCAGAAGACACGAGGCGGTGTGAAAGCGAGCAATCAAGTTGTCAAAGCCAGCCCATCCACAATAGATCGGTTCGAGCTCACGTCGAAGCTATCAGCCAAGACGTTGGATAGCTTCGTCAAGATCTGTCTTGAGAAGTACGAGCGATCAAAAGTCGAACCTGGACATGCGGTCGGTGCTGTAGGTGCACAATCTATCGGTGAGCCAGGTACCCAGATGACCCTGAAGACTTTTCATTTTGCTGGTGTTGCTGGTATGAGTTTGACAGCAGGTGTGCCTCGTATCAAAGAGATCATCAATGCCTCGAAGAGCATCTCGACCCCTGTCATTACCTGTCGTCTAGAGCGCCGGTCTGATGGCTCAATCCCGGAAGAACTAGCACGGATTGTCAAGGGCCGGATCGAATGCCTTTACCTCGAGGACGTTACGAACTACATCCAGATCAGCCACCCTACAGGTCGATCCAGTTGCATCTACTTGAAGCTCAACATGGACACCATCGTCGACTTTGGTCTCGATATCACCGCACGCGACATCATGACAGCAATACAGAAACACCGTCGGTTCGCCAAGGCAGACCTGCACTGTGTCCTGGTTCGGAATGACGAAATTAAGATTACCTCCGAAGGAGCAATTAAATCTGGCAAGCGCGGTGCAGCGGCCAAAGCAGAAGAAGGTGCGCCCAATGACCGACTCCTGCGCTTGCAAGCCGTCAGGCGGATCCTGCCGTCAGTGCATATTCTCGGTCACCCACAAGCGCAGCGTGCAGTCGTAATGGCCGAAGATGACCCCATGTCAGACGAGATACTTGCTCGACGAAAGGCACTCCAAGACGCTAATCCGGATACAACGACACTCCCTCCCACGCGCGCCGCATCACCAGACCGTATGGACACAGATCCACCCATCAAACAAGAAGGCGGCGTCCAGCCCCAACTGGGAGAGCCACCGGTGAAACACGAAGTCACAGCGCCGACTAACATCCCCCAAGCTGCCGCACCACCCAAACCACTACAAATGCACAAACTCATGATATCAGGCTACGGTCTACGAAAATGCCTCAGCACCCCAGGCATCGACCCCTCCAAGACCCAAACGAACAGCATCATGGAAACCAAAGAAGTGCTAGGCATCGAAGCCGCCCGAAGCAAAATCATCACCGAAATCGCCGAGGTCATGAAAGAACTCAACATCGATCCGCGCCACATGGCGCTGCTGGCCGACGTGATGACATATAAGGGCGAAGTGCTGGGCATCACGAGGTTCGGTCTCGCGAAGATGAGGGATAGCGTGTTGCAGCTAGCCTCGTTCGAGAAGACGGCGGATCACGTATTCGATGCAGGAGTTATTGGGAAGAGGGATGACATCGAGGGGGTGAGTGAGTGTGTGATTGTCGGGAAGACCATGGGTGTTGGCACGGGGTCTGTGGAGGTGATTCGGGATCTGGGGGTTAGTGAAAGTGATATGGAGGTTAGACGGTGTGCCTTCGAGGACGCTTGGGCTAAATCGTAGATGCAGATGTACATGGACGCCAGACAGTATGGGCTGTAGATCTGCTGGAAGTGCCCCATCTTGATCAAGTGGGTTATTCTCCGCAACCAATTGAAAATATAAACGCCTGCCATCCGAAGACGCATGCGTTGCACCCTCCGAACATCAATGTGGCCAAAGATCATGTACTCGTGAAGTCACTGGGGTGTCCCCGAAGGACGAAACAAGACACCTGAACACCCATCATGCTTTACGAACAGATGCTTAATTTCGATACGATGTGCGTCTACTATCGCTTTTCAAAGCACTGTTTTCAAAGTGCTACTAGTAGGGCGCTCCCGACACCCCAGCTTAGTATCCCACCCGGTGCCTTACTGCCAGTGCGTCTCGTCTGTGGTGGCAGTGTTGCTGTTAGGAAAAGTTTCCGGGGCTTGTTCGCGAATACAGTCTTGAATACGTATGTCCTAGCCGCTGATCTCGATTTCAATTTTGTCGATTAGCACCCTTGTATCGCACATCCTGTATCGGTCGATGGGCCCGAGTGTACTCGTACTCGTTCGTGGACGCTCGACGAACCATGCATGGCTGACCTCGGTTCTGCCGCTGAGCCTCGATTGCCTGGTTCAAGAATGTTGCTCTGGCGGGGAGACCGTTCCTCATCTATTCAGGTATTCCCTTAAGAATATCAGTCTCGAGCTTGCGCCGCCGAATGGGCCTTCCACCTGCCAGAATGGCCACATTGTATTGAAACGTTGTATTGTTGGAATCATAGGCAAGGTGTACTGCTGCTGACAATCTCGCACAAGGGTCGTGAGAGTCGAAGACCGTCTAACACGAGCTGGCATCAAGGCAAGATCATGGGGCTTGTCACGACGATGGAGTGATATGAAGTGGATGTCGTCTAATGTGTCATTGAGTTGATGGTTCTCGGCCAGCCCAGGCCCGCGATAAGGGGACGCGTCCGCTTCCCGTTGTTTGGATCAAAGAGTCGGGGCACTTTCGATTGAGAAGAGGTACTTGTCGTGTCGGACGCGCATCGGATAGGCTATCGAAACGTCTCACCATAGGTTTTCCTAACTCACTAAAAGCACCTCTCAGTCCTGTGGAAATCCACAGGTACACAAACGCCGTAGTACCTTAGCCTGTCGCCAAGTTAGCTTGGGAATCACCACCGTCATTTCAGTTTTCATTTAGGACTCCTTGCAGCGATTCGTAGGCCGAAAACAGGTTTGAGCATTTCATAGCTCCGAGCTCGCCTTGCTATTTTATCACCGCGGCAGAGAGACGGCTTGCTCCGAAATGAAGGGGACGGATCGAAGAAACAGTTTTTTTCCTCGGCCACGCTCCGCAAAAGCATCGCCGAGGCTGTCTAGTCTCGCCCTGGCAACTGCCGTTACGTGATGCTCAAGTTGCGGTCCTTGAGCTGCAACGATATCGACTTTCTGTTTCTCGATGGGTTCGAAACCATCAAGTACGAGTTGGAACTATCTGCGTCCCCAGACATCGTGAATTCAAGCCGGGGTTTGGAATAAGATCGTGCCTGCGAAGGTAGCCAGCTTCGAATGGAAGATCGCCAACTTTGAGAATTGTTGAGATTGTGTTGAATCAAAACACAAATAAGGCAGGCTCGATGGCACCTTCTTATAGACGACCTGCATCTCTTCAAGGAAGACGCATGCGAGCTAAAGATGTTTCCACGTCTTCCCGTAAACCCTCTTCCGGCTGCCGATATTCGTAGGCCGCAACTCTGAGAGGCAAAATCCCGATAATGATTAAGTAGGACGTCACGGGGGTGCCTTGGCGAGAAGGTTTGGAGCTGCTAACGATAGCGACTAGCTATTCACCAGTCAATCTTGATCCTCGTTTCTCCGACATGCGGTGTATACATACAGTAGATTTAGCAAATTGGTCTATGTCTTCACAGTGTGTTGTGCGAAGCTTTGTGGCCGCTTGCGATAACCAGGACGATGTGGCTGGCCATGCTGGTTGGAAAGCCTCAAAACAAGTAGATACCAAGTAAGTCGTCAAGTTGCCACCGTCTCGATGTCCCAGCCGAAGAGGGCTAGATTGGACCATGTACACTGTTTGTGACCCAGTAACATTGTGGAAAGCTCCCAATCGATTGCAAGTCGCCGAACAGTGCTAGGGTGTGCAAATATTCGCAGAGGGACGAGGCCGGGTGGTTCGCCTGATGGACCAGGATTCGCTGGTAGGGATCCTGGCATATGTGACCTCGATAAGTCGATGAGGAATTGAGCAGAGACTGGGCTTTGGAAGTACTCCCAGTAAAGTCGGCTCCAGGGGGTTTGTCCGGCGTAGAATTCAGCATCAAATCGGTCCGGGTTTTCGCAGGCGTTACGGAGGAATGCCATGTAAAGCTTGAGAGCACGTCGTACGTCGTTCAACTTGCACTTCGTCCATTGTCGGGCTTCGATCCACAATCGAGTGCTATGGTAGGGGTGTGCCACGCCACGGACTTGACCATAGTCGCTGAGGCTCCATTGCGTAATGTTGTCGTGCAACAGAAAATTTGAGGGCTTAACATCGTCGTGGCACAGACCCCTCGCGTGGAGGCGAGCCAGCATGGCCAACAGGCCTTCGAAGGCGGGGCGGAATCGCATGTCCAAGTCGTGCACATTAGACGCGCGCTCTGAGCGTAAGTCGTCTGCGAGCTTGCCAACAGATCCTCCAGACATCATGGGCATAACGAGGTGCCAAGCAGGCGATCTGTGCGGGTCGAGGGTGCCGAAGAAGAATGCACGCAAAGGCACGAAGCTATCACGAATGTCCTCCAGATTGCATATCGCTTCGATTGCCAATGCTGAGGAGATCTCAGATGGCCAGTGTTGAGGTATGGAGTCGATAGATTGGTTGAAGACTGGTGGGACCCGAGTCCATGAAATCTCTGGACCATGTCGATAGCGCTTGACGACGACATTCTCGCCCGAATCTCGATGGGTGTAGAGGTCAACAGACCCCTCCTTCCCTGCTCCGAGACCACGCTCATATTGGTAAGGACCGTTCCGAAACTCGTCAGTATTCACGAGGGGTATGGGTCGTCGGATATGTTCTTGGACGAAACCGGCGGATAGACCCAGTGCATCGAAGTCGTTTGGTATGACTTTGATGGCTTTATCACTTCTCTTTCTCAGATTATTCAACAGTCCATGCCCGAACAGCAAGGCAAGCAGTAGGAGGAAGAGAGATCGGATATGCCATTGTTTTCGAGTGACCCGTAAGTGGCTACCGTGTGTTTGTCGAGAGTTTTTGATAGAGCGAAGCATAGTGTTGCATTGCGCGTCGGTACCGTAAAGTCGGAGTTGAATATATCTGGGACCACACGTCAGTGGGCCGAAGACGTCGATATGATAAAGCCATTGTGAGTAGTGCGTTCCTGTCTACGTGACAGCAATTTCTACATTGACCTGATCGCCCTTGCGGATAACACGGGTCCTCGTAGGGTCGAGTCTTGGTAAAGCAAGAAATTAAAATCTTCGCCAAGCTCTACTGAAACCTGCTACAGGCACCGGAATGCAGGTTCTCGGCTGGAGCCGCCTAAACGCTAAAGTTTATTTCCATCCACTAGCCATAAGAGGTTTAAGCTTGCAGGTGTTTTACCAAAGGTCAGGCACGACCAGTCTGGACACTGCCCACTGGCGATCAGTATCGAAACCCAATGGCAGAAAAGACTTCCAGGACCTTCAATCCCAAGGCGAGCCAGTTTATGCCCTATGAGGTCCTCCGCGGAGTGATTCGGAAATGAGGTCACAAACTGCCACGTTTGTATCACTGTGACACCTATTCGCTTTGAAGCTTGTTTCAACTTGCTGCGAAGTACGACGGTCGCCGCTCGAAGCAACACGCCTGGTAACTGACGTGATGGAAATCCATAACTGTTAGACGGCGCCGTCATCGTTGCCGGATTTCTGATTAATCGGTCGCTGGCGTATCCGCACGAGGGAGATTTTGAATTGCACTTTTGACGCCTCATGTGTCATTGGTCGCGTAGCTGTCTGGTCGACGCGCCGGTGCAATATGGAGTTCTGTTTCCAGTTTCGTCATTCGTACGGTACGAGTGCACACAACAAGGGCCACGAAGTGCCACCTGCTATAGGATAGTAAATGTCCGACGGAGAAGTTCGATAACATTCGAAGATACTAAGTAGCGAAACTGGTGAATCCTCAGGCGGAGCATAGCATAACTCATCGGTAATCATGGCATATGCTGATCAATGTACGTGTAGAAAAAAGGTGCGCAGACCTTACTTATTTGACGGACAGGACCCGCGAGTAAATTGCCGACCATCGCTATTATATACGAATCAACCAACGGCCCAGAACTATCTCTACCAATCTACAACACGCTGAAAGCTGCATTTGTCAGGCATAATAGCGTTTCCAAACCTTCTCTTCCTCGATGGTCTGCATCTTCTCATAAGCTTCTTGGTCCTGTTGCGCCCGCTGCGCTGGCGTCAACGCCGCCTCAACTTTACTATCAGCGATGCCCAAGCGGTGTTCAAATTCCCAACTCAAATGGCTGTCGAGAAACATCCGGCCTGAGCTTTTAGTCAAGAAGCTGCGTAAAGATGGAGTTGATCCGAGCTTCAGGTGAAGAGCTAATCCTTGAAACCGGCGAAAGCTGCTAGACGAAGAAGCACTTCTTATGGACATGCCGTCGTCCTTGACAAGGTCGGCAGCTTGTGGCCAGGTGTTGCCTCCAAAAAACAGTTGCCGTTGAATCCACGTCCTTTCCTCATCGAAATCGTGAATGTTTCGCTCGATGAGCGCCCACTCGTGTAGGTACTGGCATTGCCCAAAGTGCAAAGGTTTTCCGCTCCCACCAATATTGCCTGCTCCTGTCAGCCAGACGCATTTGCGAAACTTGATATTAACAAGGGGTTCGTTGTACAGCGCTGAAGCAATCCTAGCTCGTGCGAGATCTGGATCACCGTATGGACTTCCGACGTCTCGTTCGGAGGCTGTGGAGACACGACACTTCTCATGCACCGTGCCTAATTGGAAAAGCATGAACGCGTCATGTCCGCCAAACAGCTCGATATCTTCGAGTGGTTGGTGACCCGTGCAAGAGAGTTCCATAGCAATGAGAGCTCCCATACTGCTGCAAAAACGTGTCAGTGTGGTGTTGGCCGCCTGTTGCCAAGGCCGAAGGTCCTGCAACCTGGACTCAAGGGCTAAAGATGTCCGCGTTATGACCGCTGCGAAGTCGGAATCGCCCAATATCTGACCCCTAGAGTGGGCGAATTTCCATGGCGTGTCATGCACAGATTTTGAGTGACTGCTTGAACCCGACACCCTTGGAAATAGGAGTTCAAAAAAGGACAAGGCGGCCTGAGCTTCTTCAAGGGTCTCATGTCCTCTCTGCCAATAGGCGCTAACCAGTCTTGGAGGCGGTTTGGAGTTGAATATTTTGTTAGTCAGGTGCGCCATCCGTTCAGCACTCTGCACAGTGTTCGTACGCTGGTCCGTTGTAAGCCCAAACCAACGCGTGTCTCCAACCTCGTTCGAGACCTCAAGCAGAGCGTGAAGAATGGCATTTGCCGTGGTGTTCTTAGTGTTGACCTGGGTGCAAAGTCGCAGATAGTACTCGATCGCTTCTCGCAAAGCTTTCTTCAGCTCAAACCTCCAAGCCCCGTGGGGCCCCATTTGAGCGTACAGGATCAAGGCAAGAGCATATTTGAGGGTGGATCTGTTGCTCGATTGCTCAAGGAAAAGGCGATATAGCTCTCGACGGTTCTCGAACTCGTCTCTGCACTGAAAGAAGAGGTTGCAGCAACACTGAGACAAGAACGGATCGGACCACGGTTCAAGCATCAAAGCTCTTTCACGCAAGATCTGTGACGGGCACGCAGTCGTCGAACGCCGGGATCCCTCGGCTTCGTCTTGAGTATCAGCGGGGCTACTGAGCTCCTCATCTTGCAGGTTGTCTAGCAGAGCTTGACGAAAGGGGACTGGTGATTGCAGGTTGTGCTGTTCTCCAGCTACTGGGATGTTATGAGCATCCGAAGGCAGGGAAACATCGGTCCGAGCGATTTCGCTATCTGTATCGGTGACAGGGTGATCGGCTATAGTAGATTCCTCCTCGATAGGAACGGGAGACGGTGTCTTCCTCGACTCTGGCGGTACTTGGCGATCCGCAGATACCATTAAGTCCCACTCCTTCATTTTGCGTGTGAGCTGTCCAGACGATACGGCGAAGCCTCTCACTTGTAACGTTTGCAGCATCTCGTGCCGTGGGCGGCCTTGTTCGTGCATGTGCAGTAAGACTTCATAATGTTGCTCCCACTCATTCTCCGCACGTCGCGGAGCATACGACTTCACACCTGGCTGATACTGGATGAACTTGCTGTCTGACATGGTGTTGTGCACAAGCTGGACGGCCAACATCAAGTGCCTCGCTGAACGCAGGTGAACGGATAGACAATGGAGTTCGAGCAGACAGTGACAAGCCGATTGATGGACACATAAGGATGACTGTCTGCCATCCTCATCACCAATATCGAAGACGCAGAACAAGGCTAAGGCTCGTCGATTTCCTTATGTGGAATAGCTCGCGTTAGGCAGCAATAGCGGCAAGACGCGATTTCCTGGGCAATAGGTTTGTCGACCAGTGCATCGGAGCAAGATTGTCTGCTCGTCATGGCTTACCTCTTTATCATTTTCATGTCCCAGAGGTTTTGTTGTTTTAAGAATACACCGTCCTCACTTAGTTTCGCCGTTCGCCGCCATTGGTTGACATACAAGAAACGACCATTGCGTTCATTTTGGTAAAAGTCCAGCAGGCAGGATGATTGCTGGAGCCATCGAGGATATAGCTCTGCCTCGTTCAATATCAATGGCCAGGGTACTGCTCTTCAAGGAGCTGAAGGGATGTTAAAGAGTGGAAAATTGAGTTGAGCCTGGGATTGAAGAGGAATGCATCGCCCCCAGACGCGACCGGTGTCGGCGGGACATAACTCCGAAACGCGCTACCCAGCCTTAGGAACACGCTAGGATCTGGCAGGTAAAGTTCCGATCGCTGATCTCGATAGACGAGCAGCGAGCCTCCAACATTACTGAAGTCAACCGTTACTTATCTGGCGTGTTGACTACATGAAATGCCAAGCACAGTACGCCCTATGCCCCGTAAAGGAGACGTTATATTTCAAGCTATGGCATCGTCAAAAGGGTGCAGTTACGAGCCCAAGCTCCGCGATCGTAACGATCGTTCCTTGCATGGTGATGACGTCTAACAAAACAGTCTCGTCATGAAACCTGAGCGCATCTGCTGGTTATGTGCACAATGTCCCTCAGAATGTTCTCTCTTTGTCCGTGAGCTTTCGAGCTTCCTGGTTGCCCACAGCCTGAGAACTCTATGGACAGCTCTAGATTCGAGGACGACATCGAGCAGAACAGCGCGAGAATGGCTTCAGATCAGAAGTCCAAGGATGGGAGGAAGAGAATTTTGGTAGTGGGCGCAGGAGCTGCCGGGTAAGTACGTCTCGACGGCTCTCGGCAGCGTGTTCACTTACAAGCGCAGAATGTCTACAGCAGAGCACCTTGCGAACCATCCTGATCTGTTCGACGTGACTCTTATCGATGCGGTCGATTACTGCGGAGGACAAGCGTTCGCCATATCTCTCGACAAGGACAGGCATGGCGCAAGCTGGTTTAACCAGGGTGTACAGGGAGGCAGTTTCATTTTCCACCATACCGTGACTATGTTCGCGAGACAGGGTTACCATGCAGACCCTGTCAAGCTTCAAGTCTCATTCGGCAAAGATGGTACCTTCTGGACAAACGTCTTCCCTACCCAGGTCTTGGAGAAGCATCAGAAAGAGATCAGGAGGATGGTCTTCATGTTCAAATTCATGCGCTGGTTCGAGGTCTTCTTCGCTTTGATACCGCTGAAACTTCTCTTCAAGCTCTTCTTATTCTCAGAGGACTTCATCAACATCATTGCTCTTCCCATGACAGCGCTGTTCCTTGGCACGGGCAATGCGACACCAGTAACGCCAGCCATGATGCTAGAACGGCTAACCACATCTCCTACATACGGCATGTGGTACCCGCCCGACAAACGCAGCGTTGCTTCTAACCTGCCACCAATGATCGTCTTCCCTAACTTCAGCGACTTCTACGAAACCTGGCGCAAAGATCTTGTGGCTCGCCGTGTCAAGGTGCGACTATCGACAGAAATGACTGAGGTCATATCACGCAGCAACAAAGGTGTAGTCGTTAGGATGAAGCCGCGAACGCCAGTCGAAGACGGCCACAACCCCACGGGAGGAGATCCAGATGCACCTCAAGGCGAAGAGACTTACGATGAGCTGGTCATGTGTACCCTCGCAGACACAGCCAAGAACACGCTCGGCAAGGCTGCAACATGGCGTGAGCGCAAAGTCCTCGGTGGCGCCAAGTTTTCCGACGACATCACCATCACCCACACCGACAGCGACTACATGAAGAAGCACTACGAGAACTTCTACCGCGAAGATCTGGCCGTAAAGAATCTCTCCGGCGAAGACCAGACGCAGCGTTGTGACTTTGGCAAGGAAAAGTTCAGGCCAATGTACTACATCAAGATGTACGAGAAGAACAAGGAAAGGCTCGAAATGTGCTTCGACACCACAAACTACCAGTCACAATTTCCCGAGAAGCTACCCTTCGAAGACCACGTCTTCCAGACCATCTTCCTCAACAAAGACCGCGACGGCCACCTCTGGACTGACCACGAAATCGACGAATCCAAGATCATCCGCAAGGATTGGTGGCATCAGCTCTGCCACAGCTTCACCCACTACCTCAAGGTTGTACCTTGGATCATGTTCCTCCAGGCCAAGAACCACACACGCTTCGCCGCAGCTTGGACCCTTGTCAACGCGCACGAGATCGCTATCATGTCAGGTATTGCCGCAGCCGTCGACCTGGGAGCTGAGTATCCCGAGGACCTCGAGCATGACAAGTTCGCCCTGTTGTGCTTCAGATTGTACTATCTGCTTACCTATGGGAAGTGGTATCGACGCAAGTACAAAGGCAGCACGAGTGACAAGGCGAAAGCCGGGCAGAGCTGGGCAAACGGGACGTATGGCGAAGACTACAAGGGTCCTGGCGTGATGCAAGAGGAGAAGGTGACGTGGAGAGAAGACATGAAGCTGGGAAAGAGCCTGCCTAATATGGCTGAGGGTAATGCGCCTGGGAGAAGCCAGCCCTAGATCTGTTATCGACCCCAAAGATCACGTTGTTGGCCGTAGGCAACAATTGCTACATAGACGCGTGCCTGTTGCACAAAGTCCTTGGGGAGAATCTATCCAATATAGAACTTTATACGACACAGGCACCTCATTGCCTCGCAGGCGTTCACAACATCAGCTCTCGTCATACTGTAGTCGTAGTCCAATGTTCAATTACTACGCCGCCGATCCTGCCCACCAGGCTCGAGCTGTTCAAGACTACCCGATGGCCTCAAAAATCCTTGAAAACTCCCTCCCTCGAATTGTGAAGGATGAGGTTCGATCTTTTCCTTGCACAGCCGGACCTCTACGCCAACTTGCCACCTTCCCACAAATCAATACTCCTGCGCCGTGCCGGAGTGGTACCGAACCAGGCCTTCCCCAAGATGGTTCACGCCAGTGCCATCGTGGCGATCACCCCGGTTGTAGCCGTAGCTGTGTGAAGACATTATGGAGCAGAGCCTTAGTTGCGCGGTATGCACCGCCTCTTGATGAGAGTACAATGGCGCCGAGAGCTGCGGTCTCGTTGGTGCCGATGCAGCTGATGGCGGCGGCAACGGGGGTCCTTAGCTTATGCGTTGACGGCATCTACACAACGTCCGCCCCTATCATCGTATACGTGGTCTGCTCCGTCGTTGACCATGTCGGAAATAGCTAGTGATGCAGTTGCTGTTCATGCAAATTGATGATTTACCAGGCAGTAGCGGACTAAGCAGTCTGTAGAGCGGTCCATGTGCGTTGAATTGAATGACGTCTAGCAAGCCGGAGCCGACGTGACGAGAGAGCAGTTTGTGCGATAGCGCGTATTAACATGGGTCTCCTCGAGATCGAGCACGACAGTTCGTAAAGATGCACCGTAGCATTTTCTTTCTTTGTATGGGAGGGCAACCAGATAGCATACCACAAACTTGACTGCCACCTGCGGTATCCAAGCGGTGTGCTGAGCCGGGTGCTTCGTAGCTTTGTTCGTGTTCTTGTGGTCCATGGCTCGAGGCTACTGGTTGCACCGCCCAAAGCGTCTGCTTCACATCCCGCTTATTACTTCTCAAAGCATATTTTCACCTGACCTTCGCCAGTGCCCTGTTCACTAGATGAGGTACAAGTACTGCCCCACGCGGATCAAACAGAATGATCTCTTGAAGTACGCTTTGATCTGTGCGATCTTGGGGGTTGTCTTAGGCATGGCAGAAACACACCTCAGGCACCGAGGTACTATGCAACGTCTTAAGAGCTTCTGCCTGACACCGAAGCGTACTGGACCAGGCTAGTGGATCTCGGTGTGACTGCTTCGCGATATGCCGAACCCTGATTGGTCAGTCGGATTTCGTGCCGGCAAGCTTGACCGAGGTGCCATTTCACGGACTTGTGCGAAGATTACCGCTGTTGGGAACGAGTACGTACTCTGTTTTGTTCCTATCATTGCATTTGCTTCATTGTCTTTTAGCGGTGGTTTTGAGCGCAGTAAAGTTCCTCATCAATCCAGATAGTGCGTGCAAGATGAGCTGCGGGATTGACAAACTGACTTCATGGCACCACATCAGACGCTCGCAAAACTTGAGAACGATGGCTCTACGACTGTGAAAGAGAAGTCCAGCTGGCTCCGTCAAAGCAAGGACTTTCCAGACCCTGGACCACCGCCCGATGGAGGATGGGAAGCATGGAGATCCGTCCTCGGTGGCTTTATCGTCGTGTTTTTGTGCTGGGGCTTTATCAACAGTTTCGGACTCTTCCAGACGTACTACACTTCGCAACCTCACATCAATGCCTCGCCCTCGGCCATCTCTTGGATCGGCTCGATCCAGATCTTCGGGCTGATGGGTATTGGCGCCTTTTCTGGCTCCGCCTCTGATACTGGGTACTTCCGCCTGACGTCAGTCGCAGGAATATTCTTCTTCATCCTTGGAGTATTTACGACGAGCATAAGTCGCAGCTACTGGCAGCTGGTGCTCTCGCATGGAGTCTGTACTGCCTTGGGCAATGGGTTGATCTTCATCCCTACTATGTCTGTGGTGTCGACGTATTGGTCACCAAACCGCAAAAGTCTTGCGATCGGCTGTATGCTTTGTGGTGCATCCGTGGGAGGCGTGATCCTTCCAATTTTATTCAATAGTCTTTTACCACGGGTCGGATTTGGATGGACGTTACGCGTGTTCGGCTTCATCGCAATCGCCCTCTTCGGTTGCTCTCAGGCTCTGCTCAAGAAGCGTCTGCCACCGAGAGAGGGGGTGAGGGTCCTAGAATTCGAAGCATTGAAAGACGGGGTCTTCGATCTGTTCGTCCTGGGCTCATTCGTCAACTTCCTCGGGCTATACGTTGCGTTTTTCTTCATCGTCTCATACGCCCGGAACGTCCTCGGCATGAGCTTTTCGGACTCCAATAATCTGCTTCTGGTCATCAATGGCACAGGTATTCCTGGTCGGCTGTTGCCAATGTGGCTGGCAGACCAGAGACAGTGGAAAGGCATACGGCCAGTGACGGTGCAGGTCCCCGTCACCCTCGTCACGAGCATCCTACTCTTCTCATGGATCGCTGTCCGCGATGAGCACTCACTTTACGTTTTTGCCGCCTTATACGGTTTCTTTGCTAATGGGGTCCAATCACTGTTCCCTGCTACGCTCGCAGACATGACTTTGGATCCTCGGAAGACTGGAGCGCAGCTTGGCTGGGGCTTCACGATCGGTAGCTTTTCGTGTTTGACGGGCAATCCGATCGGAGGCTTGCTCGTGCAGACTGGAGGTGGGAATTACACCTATGCTCAGATATATGCAGGCTCTTGTGCAATGTGTGGGTGTGCTATTTATGCTGTTGTCGCTGGCTTGCGCATCCGTCAGCAGCAGAAGATTGACAACGGACGCTGAGGGAGCAGACCCACATGAGCTGTCGATCGTCTGAAAGCCGGTGCACGCCGCGCTTGGAGCAAGCAGAGATCTTAGCTCATCTCGGCAAGCAGGCTAGAGGTACTGTGCTTAGCAACTCTTCGCTTGCTCGAGATTGTGTCCTGAGGTGGCTTCACGTGAGCAGCGCTTGATCTGCTCGGGTCCCTCTTGGCGTCAATCATATCGCTCAAGGAACGTTTGCTAGCATTCTGTTCAACTCTGCCTGTCGGTAGCTTCTGGAAGAAGACGGTTCGTGTCCCGGGAAATTCGTCAATCACATGTCTCCATGGCTTGGGTGTCCCAAGCCAGCATTCGAGTAGGGGACGGTCAGATATACTCTCAACATGTTTCTCAGCAACTCCTGCAGCCATGCGCATATGCTCATAGTGCAGGTTTGAGACACTAGCCAAGTAGAACGACTTGTCATCCAGCAAAGACCGTAAGTGCTTCGCACCCCTCTTTGAAGGCATGAAACTCCAGCCATGCTTCCAAGCATCCTCCTGCCATTCTTTGTGATTCTTGTGATGAATCCAATGACAATCTGTCATGACAACAATGTCGAGTCGTGGAAAGCTGTCGAGCAAGCTGAAGATCCAGGCGTCCACCTTCTCCTGCCACCCAAGCATGAGCACCTCCAGCGATCGGAAGGCACGACCAGTACGGGCCAGCTCAGACCACGATCGCATGATCCGTATATCGAAGGTCGATTCTCGATTCTCAATGTACAGCTGGCCATCCGAGAGGTCAAGGACCGAGAGATTAGTTATGGCAGAGAGCGACACAAGGTCAGGCACAGTAACCTGCTTTGGCGATATGCGGAGGCATGTGAGCCACTCGCGCTTCCTTGAATTGAGGCCCTTATAGTACTCGGGCAGTGGCAGTGATGGGGCCTTGACATCCAACATGTAGCGGTTAGAAACATCCGCAAAGTCGGCGCCAAAGGCGATGGCGAACGTGCGCCAGATGTAGAAGCTCTCTGCGTGACTGAACAAGAATGTCAGCGCGTGAATATTCCTTTGGTCAACACCAAAACGTACTTCTGTGTTATTTGGTGCCATATGCGTTCTCCGATAGGCCACGGTACCATCTGCAATGCATCGACTGTAAGGTTTCGAGATTCGAGACCGAGTTTGATCAAGGCCATATGAGCAAGCGTCCTGGCCCCAGTCTCTTCGTTTGGCCGTGGCCTGACCCTGACTAGCCTAGGTGTTCTGTAATCGTAGATCCAATTGCTGTGTGAGCCGCTACCAGACACTTCGACTTCATTGTATACTAGACCAGATTCGTGGTCATACGAAGTATTTCTGTGTGGCTCGTGATGTATAGCGGCCAGCGATCGATATGCAGCATTGTCTTGGGATCTACGCGCGCGGTCCATGATCCCGCGCCTTCGTTCCGATGAGGTGGTTCGGACCTATTACAAAGGCCCTGTCGCAGGATAGCACGGTTCACCTCAAGAGCTTAGTCATCGCGATGAGGTCTCCTTTCTCCATTGCCGTTTTTGTTCCTGATGTTTGAATGTGTAAGGTCAACACAGTGCCGTACTGCTTTACTGCAAATTACGCGCAACTTCGCTGATGAATATGCGAAAGCAAGCAGCCATCAATTGTACAAGCATCGGCGCTTCGGAGGAAGATCTTTGTTGTCGATGATGAATGTGCTGACCTTTGGGATGCACCTGAACCCAAGAGTCGACGCCGCGCGATGACAGTCTCGGTGGTATCGATGACTTTCGGATGATCTCTGTCACACGAGATAACGGTGATTAAATGTGGACGAATCCAAAAAACGGAAATGTTGCACGTTACACATTTCTCAGCCACTCACCGTGCCGTATGTGGAGAGGAAAAGGTTCTCATGCATCGTGACATCCACTGTTCAGCCTTACTACAGAACCGTAAATCCACCACCTGGGCCTAATGACTACGAGTCCATTACAAAGACTTTCCCTCTTATGTCGCTTCACTTCGCTGGACTTGGCTCAAGTCATAGATTCACAGCAATTTTCCAGCGATCCTCCAACGTAGACGCAAGCGACCTGAGACCACTATACCTAATAGATCCAAACGAGACAACCTTCAGACACGAAAAGTAGATTATAGACAATGTCCTCCGCCCGATGTCTGAGGCACGTTTGCTATCATGAGCACTGGTAACAGCGCTTTGAATCCTTGACAATCTGCGCAATCCTACAGCCGTCGATGGAACGCACATGCCAGCCTTGAAACGGAAGGGTCAATCGCTCTAACCTCCCAAGCTTACATGTCGTTAACCCAACGGGCGACAGAAGTAACTCATGATAGTAACCACACGGCACGCAGAGATTGATACTGCCGGGTTGCCAGGCGCTCAGCTTTGGTGCCTTCGGTCGCGTCGATTCCAGGATATAAGTCGTTGGCGGCCAGCGGCACTGCTCTCACGATATCCTCCTTGACTGACGAAGTAGCCAATACCGTTCGGACGCAGTCAAGGCATCTCGGAGCTCGTTCGGCGAGCGGAGTGCTCGCTGAGATGAGAAAGTGTTCAACGATCGCACAGGAGAACTAAGAAGGTCCAACGTGATGTAGAAATCTGCGAGGAAGTGGTAATGTTTCTTGCTCGACATGCTCGACATGCTCGAAGGGCTCACGGCCTGCGTTGGAGCCCATCGCTCCCCCTTCAGCAGTCGTTACTTTCCCAAGTTGTGCTGTCGTGAATCTGCGACCACCCGGAGCTGGCGTGCAAAGTTCGACCTGCAAGCGCGGATCGGGGCAGAATACGAGCTCAGTGCAACCAGACTAGTTGTTCCTTGCGCGCAGGACTTACCTCGGTCCAGTAGCTCGCATTGGTCACCGCGATGAGTTAGTAGTAGCTCTTCTGTGATCACAATACGCATCGATCAGCTGGATCAGCGGCCAAGGTGGCGGGACATCGAGCTTTCCAGATTCGAAACACATGTGTGCTGGACATCGTTGCTGTTAGAGCGCGGTAGCCGAGGTACTCATACTGCTGCGTTGGTGTATACGGCCGCTGACGAATGTCGCTATGTTTGCCTGCTCAAGCAAGGAATCTTCCGACTCGTTGTGCTACGGAAAAGGTGACCGTGACTAGTTCCAAGTTTGTGCGGAGGAGGCTCTCAATGATAGCGCCGGAAAGCTGGACGGCTGTCGACGTAGCGGATGGATCAACTACGCGATTTGGGCACGGTTGTCTCAGGCTTTGCCCTGGAAGAAGTTCATCCTTTGCGGAACTGTACACAAGACAACAATCTGATGGCGGCATGCGAGACTCAAAAGCAGTCTCCAGAATTCGATGGATCATGATGTGCTTTATCCCTGCCTCCCGCCAGCAGCATGGGTTTTGGTTGGCTGTAGAACGGCCGATGGAAGCTAAGTTTAGTGCTAGTGGTAGCGGAGAATTTGGGTCTGTGGCTTCGGGATGACGCTCTGACCTGTTCTCCCCGACCACCGACATCAGGAACGCTATCGCTGAATTCGTAGCTGCTGCCAACCATTGAGCGGGGGTGACAGCGATACTGGGCTGACATGAACTGACTGTCGTATCTCGCATCCTGCACGTTGGCCAGAATTCGTACATAGAGCATGTGCAGTGGTTTAGTAGGCATTCTAGCGACGGCCCGAAGGGTGTACAAGCATCAGTGACAGGTACACGCACAGCAGCGGGCACAAAGTCGCCATGTGCTCCAATGCTGTGTGACATACCGTTGGAAACCCTCCTGCATGGCTTGCAAAGGCTCTGGAGTGTCTGAGTTGGAGAGGCTAGTGCTGGACTGTACCTACTACAAAGGCATGGACGAAGAATATGCGAACTCAGCGGTTCAGATCAACGAGGCTACGGTCACACCCCTCTGAACCATGAGTGCAGATCAATACTTTGTCAAGGTCAATACCCGGCTCAGGAGTGCGGACGGTTCATGCAGCCGCTCTGATCAACGAGGGCCACGAGCTTAGCTGAAACTCAACCAACCGCACAAGCAGGTATACACGTCCTTTGGGAATGGGATTGTTGGCGCATATGGCGATCGAGTCTGGCTACCTAGGTGGCCAAAAATCCTTGAATCTTGTAAGACAAAGAAACGTGAGGTTGTGCTACGGTAGGGGGATTCTCCTGCTCCTTGTGTGACCTCGGTCGTACGGTAGGGTGTGAGTGCTCGTGAGATTAGATGTTTAAAGCATAGATTGAGACATGCAGACTTGGGCAGCACATACATGCTCTCGGTCAGAAGACACTTCTCGACAAACTCTACGACCCTCACGTAGCCGAGGCGCATCTACATTATAGCACATGCTTGTCTAGGTAGGTACCGTTAACCTAATGCTTCCCCTAGCAAACAGCTCATGGTTAGCATAGGGCTGTTCTTGCTGACGAGACAACTCAAGTAACCACAGCGAGATCGACTCAATACTCTTGAAGCTCTGTAAGAACCGTCAAGAGGCGCAATGGCCGCATCATTAGTTGTAGGGATGTGATGATGAAACAAGCGCGTAGTTACGGTGCTGCATGTTCCACGTCGAGTAGTGCGTTTGTCTCCTTACATATTGGTCCAGAGCAAAACTCATAGTCAGCAGGTGTAAGTCAAGCAGGAGCAGAACTTCCGGAATGTGGATCTTTGTTTACTAGTCATGTGGCTGTCGTTGTTTCCCAGTCATCCTCTTTCTTCACAACGCCAGCAAGTTCAATTTGCTAATTCCTTGTTTGAAAAAGTTGAAGGGCCTACCCCAGATTTCATCTTGTTGCCAACGGCAGGCACGGAGGTCGGGATGCCGACGCCGACTAGCGTCGTTGATACTTTGCCTCCCTCCACCTGTTCACCCCAATTCTTGATATCAAGAAACAATGGCTCGCCAAGAACTCTTGGTCGTCACGATTGCGCAAGCTCGAGCCGTATCGAAGTCCTGCTGCTCACTCTGGTTCGCAGCCAGTTGAGCAGTATAAAATGACGAAAGGCAGATTGGGAAGCAACTTACAGCTCACAACGAGACCGTTAAAGGTGATGGCGTTACAACGGTAGGATGCAAGTCACTGTCATTAGCCAAGGACAGCGCGACGATAGACAAATACAAGCGAAAGCAAGCAACCGTCATCGTTTCTGGGTCTGCTTTTCCAAGAGCTTGTACCAAGTAATGGGAGTCTCTGCTTGCTGGATCGAACCTCAAACAAGCCTTCCCACGATACGTAGCGCGTGGCATCGGTATCTCGGCGGTTATGGCCACCGACATCTGGCATCACATCTTAGCACATGATCTGCAGCAGCCAATCGTGCTCCGTGCTTGACTACCTGGCCGAAACCAGAAGCGTGGCCGTCTGTTCTCGGAAGCTGTCGAGGCTGTTTGGCCTCGCTGTGGCCAAGCAGTCACTCTGTCGATTATTTCGAGATGACTTCATTCGCACCTGCTACGTACGGTTCCGGCATGCGTCAGTGCCTGGGTAACTTCTTGCGGCAGCCGAATGGCTCGCCAGGTCGTAGAGCAGCGCGCACACACCACTCGTGGCTCATATGTGGACCTGCAGTTAGGATACTTCCATTGTAGCTGGCTAGGCACCTGACTTGTCAGGCGTCACATGGGTAGCGATGTAGCTGTTGAAGACATGTCGTAGATTGTAAGCGTTCTCAGATGGTGAACCATGGTTTCTCCTATGGTACCCTAAAGTAAGACAACCTGATAATCATTACTGCTCGTATTGAAACCAAGAGCAGATCGTGAACGTCGCCTGCACAAAGCAAGACCCTTTGAAGATGAGATCGGTGGTACAAGCCCGTTGCATGCTGGAACCACGAGGTCGAACAAAGGGCAGAGTTGTCGTTTCGGCTGAGGACTCGTAACACTCACGAAAGGATGATAGAATCGAACCACTTCCTGGTCGGATGAGGAAGCGGCAAATGACGCAGACAGCCACAGAGCCAGTCAGATTTTGAAGCCCCAGCTCGTTATGCTCGCAGGGCTCGTTAGAACATGCCGTGTCCCAGGTGCACGGGATCCCTGCCGGCCTCCAGATCGACTAGCTGTATCCGCTACTGCCAATCGCCTGGACCCGCCTGGCTTTCGGTGTGTTCTGACCAGGAAGGTTTCCTACCATCCCATGAGCAAGGATACTGCAGGGCGCTTGCAAATCAACGTCTGCATGGCTCTCAAACCTCGGTGGAGCACGGCGCTACAGAATTGCTTGCGCCGTGGAACTTACACATCGCGTACTACGAAAAGCCACCCCAGCTGCCATTGCCATCCTTCGGCGTTGTGTCTAGGCGTGTTCCCCGTCAGCTGGACTGATCCAGCAAAAAGGATTCGACATCAGATTCATTATTCTTATAGACTCTTTCTTGCCACAAAGTACTTTCTATCCACGCAATTACGTTGCCTTGCTTACTCGTCATACCATTATTCCTCCCGTTGTTCGTACGACAACCTGACACGTACCTTCTGGGGCAGTCCACTTAGCGTTCGTTCGGTGCCGATCTATTCCCCCATTTAAGCCGCCCGGCAACACCACTACTAAACTGCTCGGTATTCCACGTTCACGTCTACCCATTCTCCTTGAGCAGCCACCGAACAAACAAAGAAAGCAATCCAAATCGAACAAAGAAGCAAGAAGGCGTCGATCATTCTGCGAACAACAACGAGACCAGACCAGCTGACTAGATCGAATTCCGCTTGCAGTCGCTGGCAGTAACAATGTCACGCTCGAACAATGGCCTACCAAGGCCCGCGGGCCACTCAATGCACGATGCTTTGCAATTGAAACTCAGTCTGCTATCGCCTCTAGACCTCAACAGCTTACAACGCCATCATAGAAGAGAGCCATCCGATCCGAGCCCATTGACCGCAGGTACAGACTACTCAGACGCCTCGAGAGGCTCCAGAACATCTATGGACTCATATAGAACAGATGAGACGGCCATGACACCTACACCCTTCCGCTCGAGAGCCAACACAACCACAGATCTATGGCAGCCTGAGCAGCAGATAATAGCGCCCAATTATGTGCCCTGCAAGCCGCCCATCCGAGTTATCCTGGGAACGGCCTCGGTTGGATCAAAGAAGTCTCCCTTGGCCAAGATCACCACGGTAGACTCAATCTCTAACTTCACCTCGAGGTTTCGAGCCCGAGGCTACAACGATATCGACACCGCCAGAGCCTATCCTGTCGGACGAGGAGGCACATGCGAGGAGTTGTTGGGCGAGAAGGAGCTAAAGCTACAGACGTGGGCGAACGTCTCCACCAAAGTCTCAAGTTTCATGCCTGGCAGTCATCGAACGACAAATATCAACAAAAGTATTGACAAGTCCCTGGCGGCACTGGGCGCCGAGGATGGTGTGGACATCATGTACTTGCACGCCCCAGACAGGGCTACTCCTTTCTCAGAAACATGCGAGGCTATGCATGAAGCATGGTTGGAAGGCAAATTCCAGAGATTCGGCCTGTCAAACTATACAGTCGAGCAAGTTGAGGAAATCGTCAAGATATGCGAAGAGTGCGGCTTCAACCCACCCACAGTCTACCAGGGCCAGTACAACCCCATCTGCCGAGGAGCTGAAGAACGACTCTTCGCCGTCCTTCGAGAACACAACATTGCCTTTTACGCCTATAGTCCGTCAGCATGTGGCTTCTTCTCCGACAAGGTCACTCGAGCCTCTGCCAAGGACCAAGACAGCAGATGGAATATTGCATCGCCGCTCGGCGCAAAATATGCAGGAGATTATTTCCACGACCCTCTCTTCAACGCAGCAGAGACGGTCCGTACGCAAGCACGAAGATACGGCATCTCTGGTCATGCCGCTGCTCTGCGATGGACAACGTGGCACTCTAATCTCGATGCGGCATGCGGAGACGCTGTCATCATTGGTGCTTCTAGGATTGAGCAGCTGGAGGAGAACCTTGACATCCTTGAGCAAGGTCCTCTCCCCGAAGCTCTTGTTCAGGTCATGGACAGTGTATGGGATGATGTCAAACAGATGGAGAAAGGGCCTCGTTTCTCTTTCGTGTAAAGCTTGTGTCATGGCTGCCTCGACTTCGCAAATTCGAAGACACGCACACATCAACATGGAATACATCGGTTTCTTTTGTTGGACATTTCTGCTTTACGAAGCACGTTGGTCATGCATTATGTATAGCAAAGACCAGGAAAGGTACGATGCATTTGGGAGTCGCATCTGGAAATGCCTGATGGACAGGTGTTGCATACTTTTTACTTCACACAGAATCCCTCAAGCGCTGAGAGGATATTTTGGAACACCATTTTTGTTGATGGATTAGGCGGCATGGTTTGTATATGATACCCATTCATGCATATGGTTCGATAGCTACAGGTCACCCTCACCGACCGACTTCTTAAGAAGTACGAATAATGGATCATTGATCACGCACTGTTCTTCTTGGATAAGTCCTATCATACCAGGGTTCCCGACTTACCGATCTTGGTCGCACCTTCAACCACTCGAGAAGTTCCATCATTTCGGACAGTAGCGCCTGACCACTTCTGACTGTAAAACTGTGATGCTGTGAATGGGGGCCAATCGATTCCAACCAACCTACATAAATGGTTTGTGACACTCAACCCTTACGGCGTTACGCTATCCTGCTTGTTGAGTAAAAACGTTGCTGATGGCCTGCGAAGACCGCGTTAACCGCTCAGTGTTGCATGCACACCTGGGCAGCTTGTCAGACCATTGATCTTCTAACGCTTACATATCTTGACGTTTGAGATAACCACCAATCGTAACGCAAGACCGATTGACACCAAACGAGGATTCAGGCTTAACACAGCAGCAACCGCGATCGAGCGGCCTGCCGATGCGTCGCCTCGGAATTGAGAGATCCTAACCAAACATCGACTAAATACACAAAAAGACCAAAGTGTAGTGGTGTGCTGCAGGAATACGCGGAGCCATGCATTTCATCTGCATCTGCATGAAGCGGGACATCAGGCGATGACCAGACTAGTGCCTCAAGCAGGTCTAGTCGAATACCAAATACGAGCAAAGTGTGCTGCACGCTCCCCATAGAACACATCTAGCTCGAATCTCGGCTCGCAAAGTCGCTTTGCTGAGCGTTCCTGCTATACTATCCATCTGGCGGGGATGAAACAGAAGCACAGGAGTAAGGCCTCCATCCTGAGCATTGTTCTACGAGGAAGCAGAATTCTACGGAAACCCTCCTGTAACCTGCAGGGTTGCCCCTCAATCCTTCCTCTGGTTATCCTTATCGATAGGCTGACATCTGATAACCTCACAGACCCGAGGTCACATCTTCAGAACGTAATGCACAGATGATGCAAGTCAGAAAGAAGCAGTTTTTCGATTGCATCCTTTGACACTTCATACACGTGCAATCACACAGGAGCACAAAGCCGTTGGACCTGATTCTGCTCGATTTCCTGGCCTGTGTCGAGCGATCGAGATCAAGACAGATGCCAAGATGAAGAGCTGACGACTTCGAAAGCAGCCACATCAGTTGGAACCCACACCTTATATACTATGTCACATGCATCTGGGGATGTATGTGCATACATCTTTTGGTTTCATCTACATCGGCCACACAATCTATGGCCAGACCGCTCATCTTTTACTTGTAGCGGTATGGCAACCGCATTGATAGCCGCGGCTCTTCCGCAACGCCTCCTCCAGTGGCACAATCTTAGCTCCTGTTCATGAGGCTGGCTGAATTATGAACCTTTGGCTCCGGGCAGTCGCGCGGCTGGCATGCAATTTACACACTTCCGAAGGCAGACTTGGCAACGGTACAACTTGATAGTGTCACTACTAGCTCCCACGATCCGAACGTGCCACCTCAGCAAGCCATCAAAACGAGACGTGCGAGTACGAAAGGACAACACTCTTAGCGGTTGCGCAGCGCCTCGGGAAGCTACGACTCAACGCAATCGACGCCGTCTCTCTAAGTGCAATCTCAATGCTGCTCGCCAAGCTGAACAGCTGGCGACGTCCAGAGCGATCTTAAAGCCACGAGAAGGCGAGCCTGACTTATTGAGGTATGCACAGACGACGCGGTGCACAGACACGGCTGCTGTTGCAAAAGCGACCGCACGCTCTTCCGGAATTCGCGCGCGCATCGCTTAGTATCTCTCGGTGTGTTGTGGCATTCATGTTTGCGGAAATTGGTTTTTCGAAAGCTCGACGTCTACAGAACCCAGCAAATACTGGCAGAAAAAAAAGTTCAATAGCGTCTGTACAGGCTTTTCGACCTGTGAATCACAACAATCATCAACAGAAAGTGAAGATTTGGCCCCATTGCGGGAGGTCAGCCGGAAACCCCTTGCCGAAAATCGCGAACAGGCCACACCCTGGTAGATAGCACTTTCAGTTCGCTTAACCTGCCCAAATAAACGCAGCACTCGAATTGATTGCCTGGGGTGTGCGGGCCAAACACCACAGACGCCATCTTGCAGGCCCACATGGATTACTTATCACCTATCGATAGGCGTGTCAGTATTATCGATACTGGATCCGATGCCCCTCACTCCTGCGTTTCAGAAACTTTTGGGCAATCCTTCAGGATGAGTCTTGAAGTTTGTGCTGCAGCTATGATTCCGCTGTTTTGCTTCAAGTGCTTACTGACGGGCCTGGGCACGTTTTGCCGGACAGCACACGAGCCTCATGTTTCTAGGAAGTCAAGAACTGGACTGTCCCTGCATCGAGGATTGGGTGCCAGCAGCCTGCGATAGGCCCAATATACGGCGTTCTGCCGGCTGATACCCTCCGCACCTGCCAGCAGGTCCAGCTGTCTCGTTCTCAAACCCACTGGAAGCTCAACACGTCGACAGGTGCAGGCTGATCCTGTTCTGTCTTGATAATGTCTTCAAGGAGATCCATTCAAGATTACCACATTTGTACGATCACAAACTCTGATTGGTCATGCCTTCCGCGCGTCGTCTCTGCGCTCTCTGAAGATCACCACGTTTCATCTATCTCGAAACGGACCTGATCGTCAGGACCCTGAATACCGGGTACTTGATGATCCGCTTTGTTGGCACTCCAGCGATGAGACGTGATGTGAGACCATGACGACAAGTACGCATGGCATGGCATGGGTACATGCCCGTCTCTGTTCCTTCGTTGGCTCACTCTGCCTCCGACTTGCCAAGAACAAGCTGGCGCGGCGGGATATACGTTTGTCGATGTGAGCCTGGTGGACAAGGCCGTATTGTGAGGCCTATGGCGGAAATGCAGGGTAATCCGACCCGAGTGTTCTAGACGCTACTCTCCGAGACACCGATTGCGATCGACATTGCAATGGCCCTACATGTCTCACCACTGCGCTCACAGTGGACAGTAACGTACCGTACAGCAATAAACACACATAGCCCCGAGGCGATGCTAGACCCTGCTTCCACTCGCGCATGCGTCCGCATTGGAGCATATCCGCGCAAAACCATGCACTGACGCCCAATACCAGACCATTGTGTCGTTCGCTCGTTGACCACCTTCCGCAAACGTTTACCGTAGGCGAAACTGATGGGTAAGCGATATGTCAACCGTCCAACTGCCGATGTCTTGTACATTACCTACGACCGCCGGTACGATTCAATGTCGCGGGAACTGATGATTTCTACTATAGCCCTAATGAAATTTATGCTGTACGTGAAGCTGACATCAATCGCCTCATATCTGAACCCAGAATAGCAAGTCAGGAACTACTGCATTTGGAGAAACCTCAGATATCGTCGACTTGCATCTGCTCGATCGAGCGACAAGCTGTATGAGGGAAGAGCTCCATACGATGTCGTTCCAGCTGATATCCCTTCGCATAGGAGCGATAGTGCCACCAAGGTTAGCTGAAGAACTAACTAACTTGGATACACTCCTCTGAGCGAGGCTGAGCCTGCCTGACTATCGACTCGCCGCAGCGGCCAATCTGAGGTCTACATTTGACACTACTTCACTTCCACTCGAGCCTGTCCTGCATTATCCTCGTGCGCCGGTCGTGTCCGACGATCTCAGTGTCCAACCAGCGTTGCCGGCCGGCGGAACGGAGCGAACGAGAGTCAATGTTTCAACAATCGAACGAACGGAGGGAGTAGGGCGCTCGCACGTGGCCTGCAGGAGCAAAGCTGAAAACGAAATGGTTGTCGTTTTGACAGTCGATGGTATAGACCTTCGCGCGACTTGCTATGGCATCAATGTTATGTCGCCCTTATGCACGCGGGACTCGGGGTATGAGATGAGATGAATACTCCGAAGATGTCCTGAATTCCGTAGATGAATGTCGCGAGGCAGAAGTCTAGACCTCTGTGCGACTCTACCATCTCTTACTAGAATTTTAACCTAGCTAAAGTTTATTCAACCAATGGAAAAGCGTATATTCTGTGATTTAGAGCTGAATGGATACGGGTAGGTAGGGTATAAAGAGCAATCTCATTGGTAGGACAGGGGACTTCTTTAAGCCGTCTGAAAACTTTTGTATAGAAGCCTCGTTATATCTATAAGGCCACGGCGCTTATACACGCCAGGTTATAATTCTAGCAACAGATGGTATGCGCTCAGTCAGCCGGTCAGCATCCAGATCGACGGGGTGCTGGGGCGCAGGGCTGCGCCGGACCGGACCGTGGCAGGCCTTCTGGAGGCGGAAGACCGTGGCATGGCCGTACTGGTTTCGTTTGGGTGCCTGCACTCTGCTCACGCACGTCCACGTTCGCAGAGGGTAGTGACGGGGCTTGGTTCTTGAACCAATGGCTGCGACAGAACATCCAAGACTTAGGTGAGACGCCTATCGTCGTATACACGACCGAGAGGGCCGTGGGTCTTCCGCATATAATGTCCTGCAACACTAGCGCGCTGAGCAGCTTAGAGCTGACTGTTGTCTTACGAATTCTGATCACGGTCTGGGAGCGAAGCTGCTGCTCGTTTCCAGCATTGGAGATTGCCCCGCCATCCACGACTGAATTCGGTATGTGGCCTGACGTACACAGAAGACTTGAGGGGAGATACTTCGGAAGACATGGGGTAAGCTTCTCTTGTAGCCGGCAGCGGAATGCGTGCATATATAGGGGATTTCGTGCAATTCAGACTTACTGTAGTCATGTCGGGTACGCGCCGACATAGGCATGAAGGCTTGTGCCACCTATAACGTCGACGCAAAACGAATGCCTCAATTCAGAATACATGGGTGTATTCCGATAGACACGGCATACGTATCAGCTCAGCCTTGTCTTCCCTGTAGCAGTACACCCTGCAGAAATGGTACTGGCCCAGTGGTTCGGCTGGTCGCTAGCTTTTTCCCGACGAGTTTCTGCTCTGGGGATTAAAGCTATCACACGGGCCAAGGCATGCATGCGCACTACTCAACCTCACCATTAGATAAGGCTTCTTGGGTTGCTTCTGTCATCTCGCCCAGGCTTTGCCTACGGAAGGTACCGAGGCGTATCCTGTTTCAAGGCAAGATTGAGGCGCAAGTGGCATAGATCATGGTCATGAAGTGGCTTGCTTGGCCGTGGGTGATAAGGTTGAGGTTGCGCCAAGAGATGTTCTTCAGCTGAAGAGTGTGCTTCAACCCGCGGTTTTCTAGGCTGCATGTCAATAGTGCGCTTGTGAGACATGCATGGAGCTCGGGACTTGGCATGAGGACTGTCCTTGCCAACGGCTCGCCTTCGGTACTGTACTTGTCTGAGCTGCTTGAGTTCGATAAGTCTGTTGCCGTTGCCATGGAGGCAGCTCATATCTGTCAGTCCAGGAAGATGTTGGTACTGTCACCTATGACAGCATACAAACAAACATATCCTCGAGCCGAGGCTTGTACCTGACCATCCTAGGATTATCCCACGTTTGACCAAGTTTATGCTTCCAAAAGCTAGCAGGCATAGCGGAAATTATGAGTTCCGGAACGGAGCGCGTGTTTGCAGCGCATTCCGGCAGTGCCTACTGCTGCTGGTACCACGTGTATCTGTGAGACATGGACGATCTTCCCCAGAGATCCGGGTTAGACCGAACAAGCATCTAGATCCGCCAAAAACTCAACAAACCCCCCGAATTTGATGTGCTGTGCCTCCCTAGAATTTTAGTGCGTTCAATTCTTTGGCAAATTGTGCCCTGAAGGCGTTTCGACCATAAGTCTAGACAAAAGCTGTCAGACCACGCGGGACTCTAGGCTACTTGATGCAGCGCAGCTCGAATTAGCATATGCAGGCTGTTGGTTGAGCTGGTGCCTCGACTTTTACATTCGCCGAATAGGAAGAAGTCTAGTCGCAAATGGCTGATCTATAGCCTCATTCGAGACAAACCCGTAGCCAGCGGACATGCCAAGAACCAATAAACACGCTTGGTCCTGCCGCATTCGTGCATTGTCTTGCAGGCTGTCTGAGACTCGTACACACTCGTGCACACCATGGGCCCACCTGGACTGATTCAGCTCTGCTGCTTCAGCCAGCCATCAGCCTCCCGATGTGCTGGTCGTCTCCTTGTCACGGCCTAGACCGCTCGGGGATAGGTCTCCCAAGGCTCACGCAATTCACAAATGACCATCTTTCCACGTGTCCGAGGTGCATGTATGGAGACAACTCTGTTGGCGCTAAGTTCGCGAGAAGTTGTCGATGTTGATGTTGCGTGGCGAGTGCTTTCTTATCGCGCTATCTTCACACGTGGATGATGCTCTTGAGAGACAAGTACTGATGCCAATGTTGTGAGACCGAGATAGGCAACGCAGCCGCTCGATGGGTATTTCAGCCTGGCATCATTTATTTCAGAGGTTAAGCCTTGCCTTAGTGGTATGGTTTTGTCCACGTCCGGCTGTCGTTAGTATCAGGTCCGCTAACAAAGGACTTGGGGAAAGAATGGCGCAAAACGCAGCAGTACCTACCAGAGCTCGTTCGTTTGGGACGACATAATTGAGGCCATCATTGTTTCAGCTGTGGGACTACGAAAGGACTATTCCGAATCGTCGTCGCTTGAAGTTCGCGGGTGAACGAAGGAACGCAAGGTAGACAAATGCTGCTCAAAATAAAGCCCGTTGTTGTTGGTGTACTTATCGCCTGACCCAGGCACCATTCCTGTGAGGTCAAGAAGTGGGTGCGACTCGTGGGTTCAGAGACACTTGGAAGGGTATGAAATGCAGTTCATCAAATTAGATACTGCTTAGCTGTTGAACTTGTTGCGCTCAGAGGGCGGCGGATCGATGCTGTTACTCGGATGCCGGGCAATACTGTTCGTACCACAAGCTCCTTCCGCATGTGGCTAGCAGTTGTGGGATGTTGATAATGGTGACATGAATGCTGCTCAGAGTGAGAAATGGGACACAACGCCACAAGATCATGTTCAGCGATGCGCGAGAAGAGTGATAGTCTCATCACCAAAGAAGGTGAAGACTTCACGATGCAGGTAGCCTCAAGCCTTGAGAGTTAGGGCCAGCAAGGCGAACGGAGAGACAAGCCCCGACCACCGATTGACCTCACCGCTGCAAAAACGCGCCCCGTATCGTCATTTTGGACACGCGTTTAGTGCGCACACTTTCGCGTACTTTTAGTAGAACCTTCGAGACTACCTTGTGCCTGGCAAACAACTGCGATCAAGCTTTGTGCGACGGTGGCCTGTTCGGACTGTGTATCTTTGACGGCGATCGTAGAAAACACATTAAGTTCCTGTCCTTTCTCAACGATTCAGAATTGAGTGTTGATTCAAACTGACCTGATCTTCGGCAACATGGCTGGTGCGGATATTGAATATGCGGTCCATGGACACGAGCTGACTCAGATAGGTCGACCAAGAGTATATTTCGACATCAAGATTGGCGACACGGACAAGGGCAGGGTAGTCTTCGAATTGGTCAGTGCAGCTACTCTACCTATCTAACAAACAGGCTGACACTCAGCTAGTACAACGATGTTGTTCCCAAGACCGCTGAAAACTTTCGAGCCCTGTGTACCGGCGAGAAGGGCATGGGGAAGTCGGGCAAGCCGCTGAGCTACAAAAATTCCATCTTCCATCGAGTGATCAAGTCTTTCATGATCCAGGGAGGTGACTTTACAGCCTTTAACGGAACAGGAGGAGAATCAATATACGGAGAGAAATTCGACGATGAGAATTTTGAAACGAAGCATGAGAAGCCCTTCTTGCTCTCCATGGCCAATTCTGGTCCAGGCACAAATGGCTCGCAATTCTTCGTGACCACTGTCCCAACACCTCATTTGGATGGCAAGCATGTGGTGTTCGGTCAAGTCCTCAATGGAAAGAACATCGTTCGAGAAATCGAGAACATGAAGACTCAGTCAGACAAGCCAGCGGAGGACGTGGTGGTGGTCGATTGTGGTCAACTCGAAGGTAGTGATTTCGATAATGCCACCCAGAAGGCCCCGGACTCGACCGGCGACCCCTACGAGGACTTTCCAGACGATCAAGGGCCGGATTTGAAGGGCGAAGACTACTTCAAGATCGCCTCTGAAATCAAGGACTTTGGCAATAAGGCTTTCAAGGCAGGCGATGTTGAAACTGGCATCGAGAAATATCAGAAGGGCCTACGATACCTCAACGAATATTCCACCTCCACCAACAGCTCCGACAACCTGAAAGACCAAGTCGATGCTCTACGCTTCACCTTAAATAACAACTCTGCTATGCTTGCCAACAAGGCCAAGAGATACCAAGAAGCTCAGAAATGGGCAACTTCAGCTATCGAGTCATCGAATAAGAATGCCAAAGACACCGACATGGCGAAGGCGTACTTCCGAAGAGCACAAGCCCGGGTTGGCTTGAAGGATTTAGAGGACGCTGTCAAAGATTTTGAAGAAGCTTCCAAGCTTGCCCCACAAGACTCCGCCATCAAGACCGAGCTCACAAAGACCAAGAACGCTGTCAAGGAGAGCGAGAAGAAGGAGAGGGCAGCCTTCAAAAAGGCCTTCAGCAGCTAGATTCGTTTGGTGTTACGCACTTACAACTGTGGCCGCATCTAACGCCCTTCTTACGGCAACACCCCGTGCCCAGGTATGAATTTTGATGAGACATGACAACCCAAAAGCAGATAGATCTGAGCGGAATGCTACATAGCAGCACAATGCAAGCGAAGCAATATAACTGAGGAACGAGTCCTTCCACATCCTCATGTCCTCCATTCACATTTTCCGACCTGGAAAGTCAGGCCGCCACCCAATGCGACTGGACAGCAGCTGCTTTGCCGACAACGCTATGAGATACGGTCCGGCCAGTATTCACAGCAAGACGTAGATCTTACAGTACGACCACATGCACAGCTGGGTATTAATTCCCGTCAACACTGCGTACTCCCCGGACTCCTGCGATCCCCTTCCCTTCACGAGGCCTATATGTGCCAACTTCGACATCTGCAACTACAGTACGTCACGCTCCAGAAAGTCCTGTCTCTTATTTGCACGAGCGAACGGTGCTATGGCTTCGCCGCACCGTTCCGACCCGACTCGGGACGAGTATCATCACTTCCTGAGATCAGCAAACAAACGAATTCCGATGTATCGTCTTCTTTCTCTTTCTCTTCCTCTTCTTATCAGTAAGCTTCGGAACTCTGAAAAAAAGTCATCGAACGGCCCTGTCGTGTGTGTGTTCCGACTCCTACCCCGTGTGTCGGTGCCGGCAAATGTTATAAGTTGACTCAGTATTGCGATGCGGATTCAAGTTGAGCTTGACTGAATGAATGTATCAATCGTTTGACGATAGAATATGGCGGTGGCATCAGCGCCCTTACATCTCCTCTGAACATTCGTGGCAGCCCGTCGATTCGATTCGATTCGATTCCTGCGCGCGGTCTGCCCGTCGATGACCAGCGAAGAAAGAACATGAAGTGAGTGAGTGAGTGTCATGGCCTGTTTTTCCTGATGAATGATCGTTATCAATCGCTCCTCGCGCTCTGCTGTTCTGCCTTGTCAGATAGCCAGGCTTATGCTGCGCACTGTTTGCTATCGCAGTGAAGACGCGCCAGCCCCTCGTCTCGTGCTTCAAACACGATCGTGGACTACGAGACTGATCCAGTCCAGTTCAAAATGTGTGTCGCTCGCCCAGTACTCTCATGACTGCTTACAACTGATACAGATAAAGGGTCTCGGTTAACGACAGGAATGGGAGCGCTCGACCCAGCGAAGACAATATACAAGTGAAGCTCGTTTCGGGTGTTGAAACCTCCTTCTGAGCCTGAACTCTGGAACGGATGCTCATGTTCGATTTTGTCAAAGACGCGTGAGTGTCGTTGTCTCATGGCATGCGTCCCAGCAGTGTGGTATATACACCCAGTCAGCCAGGCTCGACCGATAATGTTGTCTCCCTTCATCTCCAATAAACCACGAAACCAAAACACCAAGCGCAAACATGCCTAACAATTCAAGGAGACAAAACTCACGGAGACAAAACAACAGCGAGAGCAGACGAGCTCGCTCACCTCAGGGACGACAGCCCCAGCTTGCCTATAGTTTTGGGAAAGCCAGAGGCAACAAGCAGAGAGCATACCAAGCTTTGCAAACTCTTGCAACTGCTCCAGAATCAGTCATCCAACTAGTTGATAAACTGTACAAGGCGTACTCAGCTACCATCAAACCGGTGATCAAACCGGTGATCAAACAGGTCAAACACCGTGAACAGCAAGAGACAGCCATTGTCAGAGAGTACCTCCAAGACGGTCTTGGGAACAACCTCGATGCTATGCTCCAAGTCACTATTATCACCACGAAGGCCAAGGAAGATGCGATGGTAAAACGAGCACTCCGGTACGTCCCGCATGAATTCGTCGATGAGAAATTGTTGCGTGATGCTCTGAACGCCGGCGAGTGCAAGACACACCGGCGCCTAGCAAGAATTGGAGACCTTGTCCAAAACCTGCTGCTCTCCGAGCTGATCTATGAAGGAACAGATCTATCATCAGGTATGTAATCGCACACACGGTCGAACGCGTGCTCTAGCTGACCATCTATAGGCTTCGCCGAACGACAACTGAAGCAGGTTATCGGACGAAACGACTATCAGGCCAAGCAGATGCTCAAGAATAACCTTTGGGGATGTGTCTTCCAGCGACGGACCATCACCCGGAAGGCCGACGAGGAGATGAAGCTCCCAGCCGACATCCTCGAAGCTGTTCTCGGTGCCGTTTATCTTGACACTCGCACCGGGCCGTACTGGAGAACAGAGTGCTTGAAAGTGATGGCTGAGTTCAAGCTCGACACTGCGGCTGCTGTGCATGCTTGGAGAGAGCTTCAAGACGCTCGTCTCCTACGTCATCCCAGCTTGGCGCAGGCGGGGGGCAAGAAGAAATGGTTGCAGGAATATGAGGCAATGAACGACCAGCTCGAGGATGCACAAGAACACCTCCGGCACATGGGTTTGGTTAGTTGACTAAGGCGACAATGGTGAAGGTCCCATTGCGGGCAACGATGTGTTTGGGAGGAAAATGTTTAGGAGTTTGCATGGAGTGGCTAGTTGTGCTTACGATAGACCTGGTAACAGGAGCGTCCTTCGGCTGGTCCGAGGTCCAGTAGCTGCCCAATATTCAGCAATTCGAAATCAATCAAGCTTGTTGCCCTGACCAGCTTCCTGTGTTTGCTGGATACAACCAAAGCTGCACTTGACGTCGACTCAGACATCCCTCGAATATTCTTGCTTCCATTTTTCTATTCGACTTCTGCTCTAGATTAGCCACATGCTCAATACGCCATTTGCCGTCCAGCAAAGGTCGCCTTAACTGTCCGCCTTCCGTTTTGGAGGCCGATCGGGGCGAACTCGTGGACCGTCGCACTCTGCAACCAGATCGTGGTTGTGCAGACTGCATCTCGGCTTTGTCCTGGGGTCTGCATAACCACAAATCCGGAACAGATGGATCAAATGGAAGCATGCTGCAACGATCGACGGCTGTGCGATCATCGCGTTGGTGCAGATTATCGATGGACTCCATCTCCCTGGATGCGTACAGTAGGCCCATACAAACAATTCCATATAGAAATGTCCGAGCCGTGTATCGCCCATAGGCGCTGATGTGAAGACCGCCAGAACGTCATCTGGTATTGCAACCATCTTCCTCTGTTTGGCAATGCCCTGTATTTCATCCATGATGTCGTCCTTCAACCTTGGCATAATGAGCTTGTCTGCCAGACACCAGATTGGAATGATGGCGGTGAATGGGTTGGTGCTCTTTCGGAGGGAGTCGAAGGTTTCCGAATATCTGTACAGCCATGCGAGGACGGTCTCGAACGCAGTTGGGTCTTCGTGCAACAGGTCGACTCGGTTCTGGTTCGACCCTTTCCAACCTGATATGAGGCAAGAAGTGAAAAATGCAGACTGCGAAGTGACCAAGTTTTTGTGCAGATAAAACCTTCTGGATGCAGCACCAGATCCGACTACGACAGTTACGCTTTCTGATCTCTCAATGCTAACAATGTCAGCAACGGCTTTAGCTCACTGATCAGTGGTGACGGTACTTACTCGGCAAGGACCGGCTGTTTGAACCATCCCTCATAGGCGTTTTGTGCTCTGCGTTGAAGTTCCGCCATACGCCTGTAGACTTGCAAAAGCAAGCAAGATTGGGGCCTAAAAAGGTGGTGCGAGTGCAGAAGAGGTAGAGGAAAAAGTCAAGGACTATGCTGCGCTGTTCGACGATCGTGGAGAACACTCGGGAGCGAAGGCGTGTCACGAAGTTGCACCTTCCTAACCCCCAGGAACAATCGACTTGATATATTCCGCTGACCTCATCCTCACTACTTGTTCAATGCTTTGCAGGCAAGAGCGTCCAAACTCATATTATGCCTTGACTAAACAAGTCGTCGTTATCCTCGCGACCGTGGAGGTAGCGTGGATCATCCTGTGCACTTGGCGGTAGATCACCATAGCCGTAGGGGTCATAAAAGTCATCTAGTGGGATGGAAGCAACGCCAGGCTTCAGGTACAAGAGCAGACGATAGGCACTACTGCCGTTCAGGTAGTATCTGTGCAGCTTTTTGCTCCTTAGGAAACCCAGACTCTCGTATAGCTTCATAGCAGCCAGGTTCGTCTCTTCTGTCTCCAAAGCAATCTCATCGGCGTCTTTCAAGATCATCAGATCAATGGCTTTACTGACCAAGGTCTTGGCCAGCCCCTGCCCTCTGTATGCATCCTTCGTTGCAAGCATAGCTATGTAGCCACGCATAGGCCCGCCCCGGTGTCTTTCAAGCTTGCAGATGACAACGGCTACCAGAGCATGGTCGTCAGTGCTCGTGTCAATGGCGAAGAAGCAGAGCTCTGGCCACTGATAGAGGAAGTATCTGTAGACATAGATACTGTACGGCTCGGACAGGTCTTTGGCGATCAGAGCGCGCATCTGCGGCAGGTACTTGGGCTCTAGTGAGATATCATACTGGACATATGAAATGTTCGGCGGATGGGTTTGGATCAGCTGTCCAACGCCAGAAGGAGGATGAGGGTAGAACGCTGACACGGGCGGCAGTGACTTTGCCTCATCATTGCTCATGTCGGGCTTGGTAGGTCGAGCATACAACCAAGCCAGATGAACATGTTGGTAGTGAACATCAGCCCTTACCAAGAGAGCACGTGTGGACAAGTTCGAGGTTACCAGCACATGATAGCCACGTTCTTGTGCCTGAAAATCCCGGTCCGGCGGTCACACCAAATTATCCCGGCGGCTTTCAGGCATGACGCCATCTAACTAACTTCACGTGTGCCCCCTCTGCACGTTGATGCACGAAGAAATATCCTGGTCATCATGTTCTCCGTGTGGGAGCTCGTCCTGCCCACGAAAGCTCAGCACTGCGATGTCTGAGCTCAGACGGCGCATCGGGCGCATCATCAGCGACAGCCCTTCGACGAGTCGCGAAAGCACACCCGATCCTGATAGAGGGGAAGAGGTCAAGTTGATCACAAAGAAGAAACTAGAGAAGCTGGTCAATAGGAAGTCGAGCAAGAAGAGGTCGACGCTATGGTTTCTTCTGGGTGGACTGCTAGGCCTGGCAGCAGCACTTTATTTTGCCCAAGCCCAAGATGTGATCAAACTGGAAGGCTTGCTGGATGTCAACTTGGATAGTCTTCTCGATGTTATACCCGCCGCAGTGGTGAGGGATGTCAAAGACCTCAACAAAGCCGAAAGAGATGCCGTCAACTACGACTCCTTTTCTGTTGGCCTAGCCCTGCAATCCCAAGGTATCACTGCACATCATCCCGTCATCATAATCCCAGGTGTCATCTCCACCGGTCTCGAGTCGTGGTCTACAACAGCAGATGCGCGGGCTTACTTCAGAAAAAGGCTGTGGGGGTCGTGGACAATGATGAGGGCGCTGGTGCTCGACCAGGCAAAATGGAAAAGGCACGTCATGCTCGACAAGGACACAGGTCTCGACCCTCCCGGTGTTAAGCTACGTGCCGCCCAAGGCTTCGATGCCGCCGACTTCTTTATTACCGGATACTGGATCTGGAGCAAGGTTCTCGAGAACCTAGCCACCATCGGCTACGACCCCACAAATGCATTCACCGCAGCTTTCGACTGGCGCTTGACATACATGAACCTCGAAATAAGGGACCAGTACTTCACGAGATTGAAGAGCTACCTCGAGGTCGCCAAGAAAACAAGCGGCCACAAGGCTGTCCTCGTATCACATTCCATGGGTGGTCAAGTGGTCTTGTACTTCATGAAGTGGGTAGAGCACAAGGACCATGGTGGAGGTGGCCCAAATTGGGTCGAAGATTACATCGATTCCTGGATTAATGTTTCTGGCTCTATGCTCGGTGCTGCAAAAGATGTAGCTGCTGTCTTATCAGGCGAGATGAAGGATACCGCTCAGCTGAATGCCTTTGCTGTCTATGGTCTCGAGAAGTTTTTGTCGAAAGAGGACAGGGCAGAGATCTTCCGAGCAATGCCAGGACTTTCTTCCATGTTGCCAAAAGGAGGTGATGCCGTCTGGGGAAATATGACTTGGGCGCCCGACGACATCGCGGCTAACAACTTTAGCTATGGACCTTTTATCTCCTTCAAGCCACCACAGAACACCACCATGACTCCTAGCACTAATTTGACTGTCGTCCAAAGCATAGACTATCTGCTTGAGCACGCCGGCGACTGGTACAGCAAAATGATTCGAAATTCCTTCTCGCACGGCGTTGCACACACTAAAGCTGAAGTTGAAGCCAACGAGGACAGACCAACAACCTGGCTTAACCCCCTTGAAGCTCGCTTACCTCTGGCGCCAAGTCTAAAAATCTATTGCTTCTATGGTATTGGCAAGCCAACTGAGCGAGGCTACTTCTATAAGGAAATGCACCACGCGAGCCATCCACTCGAAGACGCGGTGACCAACATCACCATTGACACATCTTTCACGACAGGTCCACCTCCCTACGGCACTCCACAGGTCGATCATGGTGTTATCTTCGGTGAAGGAGACGGCACTGTCAATCTGCTATCAACAGGCTACATTTGCTCAAAGGGTTGGCGAAACATCACTCGCTACAACCCAGCAGGTGTCAAGATCACCACGTACGAAATGCCTCACGAGCCAGATAGATTCAGCCCTCGGGGCGGCCCAAACACCGGAGACCACGTCGACATCTTGGGCCGAAGCAGTCTCAATGATCTTATCCTTCGAGTCGCAGGCGGCAGAGGACATGAGATTCAAGACAATTACACAAGCAGAATCTGGGAGATCGCTGAACGCGTCCAGATCTTCAACGAAGAGCCACAAGTTTAGAAGACTTCTCCGGGTGATGAGCCTCCAACGATGTTTCCTAACGAGTGGCATCACAGGTGGCAGTATGATATTGATTCCAGTATGGCATGGCGCAGAATTGCAGAGTTCTTTTGGACCGAGATTGCACGATACCCCGTTAGACCATGGGAGAGGTTGTGGATAGTGTATCATCATAGAGACCCAATAATAGCCATTCGCATGTTGGCAGATAGCACGGAGCAGATATTGGTAGTGGCATGGGTAAGGTTTCAGTGGTCATGGCAGACGTGGCTAGGCGTTATTATCCCTTTGAGGGTTGCATACTTGGTGTTCGATGCATTTGTTAGGGTTGCATAACGATTCATGACAGATGGGGAGATGAAGTATATGTACGATAGATGAACGGATGAAGCATGTGTAGGATAGATTTACTCGCATAACTTTTTTCTCAATTTATACTACGGAGTGAGGCTGCTAGGCATCAAGGCAGGCATCTAGACATCAAGACAGGCTGGTGGATACGGGCATTCCAAACTTGGGGTTTAACTCCAAGCCAGATTCCAAAAAGAACCGACCGCGGAAAACTTAGGTACGATTCACCCCCTAGACACAGCCCCTAGGGTAGAAGAAGTGCCCCTACTTATAGGGACCATTCGCCAAAATCGAGCCCTAACTTCTTAAATAATAATTATCTT
>Ga0210040_10000223_pt1 | contig 99530 bp, 96 predicted proteins | sample CryGeyCG12114_NA_FD_185462 | JGI IMG/M metagenome (GOLD analysis project Ga0210040, IMG submission 185462) | Groundwater microbial communities from aquifer - Crystal Geyser CG19_WC_8/21/14_NA (SPAdes) (version 2) | ecosystem: Environmental > Aquatic > Deep subsurface > Groundwater | place: USA... | reverse complement strand
GAACGGCATCATCGAGCTCCACCGCCGCCTCGCGAGAGGGTTCCGCAACCGCAGCAACTACCGGCTCCGCATGCTCCTCGCCGCCGGCGGCCTCACACCCTGACCCCCACCAAATGTCCGAAGAGCCGGCATACTCGGCGGCTCGATGTGCATAGGAGGCTCCGACGTCTGCTTTCCGGACCGCCGCTTCCGAGCGCTCACCATCGGTCACAGCCCGAACCCGCCGTCGGATGTCAGGACCTGCCCCACCACCCAGCTTCCCGCGGACGTGGCAAGCCACCCGATGAGCTCCGCCGGATCCTGTGGTGTTCCGACCCGGCCGAACGGCGTCGTCGAGATGTACTGTTCCAGGTCCTCGAGCGATCGGTCCGTGGTCTCGGGGTCCATGTACCCGGTGTTCACCGGGCCGGGATTGATCGTGTTGAGGACGATCCCAAGCTCCAGGAGCTCGGCAGCCACGGTGGCGGTGACACCTGCGAGCGCCGCCTTGCTCGCTGCATAGGCGACCTCCCCACGCATCGCACCGTGGATCTGACCGGATGTCATCCAGAACACGTGGCCCTGCGCCTCCGAATACGGCCCCTTTCCGGCAATCCGGTCCCCGGGCCGGAGCGGCCCGTCATGCCGGGGAGCGCGGAGCCGCGCGAATTCCGCCGTCAGCAGCAGGGTGGAGCGGGTGTTGACCTCCCAGAACGCGGTCAGCCGCTCGGATGTCATGTCAAGGATGCTGCCGTCGTCACCGCTCTTGGCGTGGTTGCACACGAGGATGTCCAGCTCGCCGGTCAGCCGGGTTGCGGTGGCGATGGTCTCGGAGACGGCGGTGGGGTCGGAGAGGTCGGCTGCGACGTCCGCGAAGCGCGCGCCGTCCGTCAGATGCGCACGAACTCCAGCACGGACGGCTTCGAGATCGTCCCCTCCCCACGGGTGCGCGAGGTCGTGCGGACGGTGGTGATGGATGACGACGTCTGCGCCGAGTGCGGCGAGCTTCGTGGCGACGGCGAATCCAATGCCTCGCCGCCGGGAGACACCGGTGACCAGGGCAGTCTTGCCATGCAGGGGTAGGGAAGCGGACATGATGAACCTCTCGATCGCGCCAAAGGGAGGCGCACGGATGGGAGTCGAAGGCGGTTCAGCAGCACTGCATGCGCGACACCTTACAGAAGACGAGCCACTGTCTGAACGGTCGGCGGGAAACGGTGGACCGACCGGAACCCCGTCCCTCGCGCCGTTCGCGTCCAGTCGCCGATCCCCTCACGAGCCGCGCTGCATCCCTTGCGTTGCCGCCTACGCTGTCCGAATGGACGGACTTCTCCCCGGCGGAAATATGAACGCCGTCGAACGCAGCGGCGACACCATCCTCCGGAATGCCGGTCCCTGGACGCCTACCGTGCACCGGTACCTCGACTACCTGGCAGTGGCCGGAATCGACTGGGCGCCGCGAGCCATCGGTATCGAAGACCAGCGAGAGCGGCTCTCCTTTGTCGAGGGCGACGTGCCGCTGTATCCACTTCCAATCTGGGTCTGGGACGACTCGGTCCTCGAAGAAGGTGCGCGACGGCTCCGCGAACTTCACGACGCCAGCATCGGCTTCGCTCTCGACGGTGCCATCTGGCAAGCGCCCGCCAAGGTGCCAGCCGAGGTGATCTGTCACAACGACTTCGCCCCCCACAACCTCGCGTTCACTGACGGAGCAATCGTCGGCGCCATTGACTTCGATATGTGCTCTCCGGGCCCACGACTCTGGGACATCGCGTACTTCGCGACCCGCGTCGTGCCGCTGACCGAGGCGACCCCCGAGGATGCTCCAGGCATGGACGACGCCCGGCGCCGAGTCGAACTCATCCTGCGCGCCTACGGTTCGGACGAGACCTGGCGCGACGTCCTCCGCGTCGCCATCATCCGGCTCCACGATCTCGCTCAGATGTCCATCGAGAAGGCTGCCGAACTCCGCAAACCGCACCTCCTTGACGAGGCCGAAGAGTACGAGCGAGACGCTCGCTTCCTCCGCGTAGTGCGGGAGCGCGAGCAGACGGACCGCTCAGCCACCGTCGTACAGACGTAGCCCGCCGAGGTGGGCGGACCACCTGTTGGAGTACGCCGACGCGAACGCGCCGGGCTCCGCCTCCAGGACTCGAACCTAGACCTAACAGCTCCAAAGGCTGTCGTGCTGCCATTACACCAAGGCGGACCGCGCCAGGCGGCGCCGAACCATTGTTCCATGCCGGACTGCTCGCGCGCGTCGGCCGGCGTGTGTCCGCAGCGGGACTGGAGGTGCGTCCGCAGCGGGACTGGAGGTGCGTCCGCAGCGGGACTGGAGGGACGACCCGGCCCTCCACCCCGCACCCGGGTCCTGCCGACCCCGCCCTCCACCCAGGTCCTGCCATGATGGACGGATGCCGCAAGAGGACGAGGTCGACCGCATCGTCGCAGCATGGAGCCGTGAGCAGCCCGAGCTGGACTTCGGGCCCTTGCACGTGCTGTCCCGGGTCGGCCGGCTCGCGCGGCACCTGGATCGGGTCCGGCGGGACGCGTTCCACACCGGGAGCATGGAGTCGTGGGAGTTCGACGTCCTCTCCGCGCTCCGCCGAGCGGGCGAGCCGTACGAGCTCAGCCCGAAGGCGCTCCTGCAGCAGACCCTGGTGTCGAGCGGCACGATGACGAACCGGGTGGACCGCCTTGTCGGGCGGGGCTTCGTCTCGCGGCGGACGGACCCGCACGACGGCCGGGGCGTCCTCGTCGCGCTCACCGCCGAGGGCCGCAGCGCCGTGGACCTGGCCATCGCGGGGCTCGTGCGGGCGGAAGCGAGCATCCTCGCGGATCTGTCCCCCGCTGAACGGGTCCAGCTCGCGGACCTCCTCCGCACCCTGAGCATCAGCCTCGGCGACTGAGCGCGGCGGCGCTCCCTCCCCGAGGCCGCCCGCCCCCCGAGGAGTCAGACGTCGTCGGGTGCGCGCTGGGCGCGCGACGATTTCCGACATCTCGGGGCCCCACGCACGGGCGCGGGGCCCCACGCACGGGCGCGGGGGCGGCCCCGGGCCTACGCCAGGAGGTCGGCCACCTCGAGCCACCGGGTCTCGAGGGTCTCGAGCTCCTCGTCGAGGGCAGCGAGCTTCGCCTGCAGCGCGCCGAGCCCGGCGTAGTCGGCCTGGTCGTGCGCGGCGAACCCGTCGAGGACCTTCTGCCGGTCCTCGCCGACCCGGGCGATCCTCCGGTCGAGCGCGGACAGCTCCTTCTCGGCGGTGCGACGGTCCGCCCCCGACAGCGTCGGAGCGGCTGCAGGAGGCGACCCGGTGGCGGAGGCACCCGGCCCGCCTGCGGCCGTGCCCCTCCCGGCAGCACCGGCAGCACCGCCAGCACCCGCAGCGCCCCCCGACCCGGCCCCGTACGAGCCAACGGCCGCCGCCGCCACACGCGCGGTCGCGGCCGCAGCGTTCCGCGACCCCGCGGACCCCACCGCCCCCACCGACCGGAGGCGCATGTACTCCTCCACACCCCCGGGCAGATGCCGCAACCGTCCACCGAGGATCGCGTACTGCTGGTCCGTCACCCGCTCGAGCAGGTAGCGGTCGTGGGAGACGACGATCAGACAGCCGGGCCAGGAGTCGAGGAGGTCCTCCATCGCGGCGAGCATGTCCGTGTCGAGGTCGTTCGTCGGCTCGTCGAGGATCAGGACGTTCGGCTCGTCGAGCAGGATGAGCATGAGCTGGAGGCGCCGCTTCTGCCCGCCACTGAGGTCCCGCACGGGCGTCGACAGCTGCGCCGAGCTGAACCCGAGGCGTTCGAGGAGCTGCGACGGCGTCATCTCCTTGCCGTCGGCGATGTAGGTCGTCTTCTTGCGCGCCACGACCTCGCGCACGCGGTCGTCGGCGAACTGCTGCAGGTCGGCGAGCTGCTGGTCGAGCATCGCGATCTGCACGGTCTTGCCGGTCTTGACCTTGCCCGAGGTCGGCTGCAGCGTGCCGGACACCAGCCCGAGCAGCGTCGACTTGCCGGCGCCGTTCGGGCCGAGGATCCCGGTCCGCTCCCCCGGCGCGATCCGCCACTCGATGTGCTCGAGCACGGTCTGCGCATCGGGGCCGTCTCCGAACCGGACCCCGGCGTCGAGCACGTCGACGACGTCCTTGCCGAGCCGGGCCGTCGCCATCTGCGACAGCGCGACCGCGTCGCGCACCGGCGGCTCGTTCTCGATGAGCTCGTTCGCGGCGTCGATGCGGAACTTCGGCTTCGACGTGCGGGCCGGCGCGCCGCGGCGGAGCCACGCGAGCTCCTTGCGCATCAGGTTCTGGCGGCGGCTCTCGCTCGCGGCGGCCATCCGGTCCCGCTCGACGCGCTGCAGCACGTACGCGGCGTACCCGCCCTCGAACGGGTCGACGACGCCGTCGTGGACCTCCCACGTGGTCGTCGACACCTCATCCAGGAACCACCGGTCGTGCGTCACGACGACGAGGCCGCCCGCGTTCGATGACCAGCGCCGCTTGCAGTGCTCGGCGAGCCAGGCGATGCCCTCCACGTCCAGGTGGTTCGTCGGCTCGTCCAGGAACAGCACGTCCCAGTCCCCGACCAGCAGGCGCGCCAGGGCGACCCGACGCCGCTGCCCGCCCGACAGGTCGTCGACCAGGCCGTTCCAGTCGATGTCGGCGACGAGCCCGGAGATGACGTCGCGGATTCGGGCGTCGCCGGCCCACTCGTGCTCCTCGCGGCCGCCGACGACGACGCTGCCGACCGTGTGACCGGCGGGCAGGTCGTCGCGCTGGTCGAGGAACCCGACGGTGATCCCCCGGCGCTGCGTCACCCGGCCGCCGTCCGGTTCGATGCGCTGCGCCAGGAGGCTCATGAGCGTCGACTTGCCGTCGCCGTTCCGCCCGACGACGCCGATCCGGTCTCCCTCGTCGATCCCGATGGAGACGCTGGCGAAGATCACCCGCGTCGGGTACTCGAGATGGAGGTTTTCAGCGCCGAGGAGGTGTGCCACGCGTCAAGGGTAGGCGGTCCCGTCCGCACGCCCGCCCCGCCCGACGACGGAAGGCCCCGCGCCGCTGGCCGCGCGCGTCCCGCCCTGCGGGACGGAACCCCCCGTCACGCGCCGGCGCCCACCCACTCGTCAGAGCCGTCGGCGAAACGCTGGTGCTTCCAAATGGGCACCTCCTCCTTCACGCGGTCCACAAGCGCCGCGCATGCCACAAACGCCTGCCCGCGGTGCGGCGCAGCGACGACGCATGCGAGAGCGACGTCGCCGATCACGAGGTCCCCGATCCGATGCAGCACCGCGACACGCACGTCCGGGTGCTCGGCGGCGATGTCCTGCGCCACGCGAGCGATCTCCGCGGCCGCACTGGGGTGCCCCTCGTAGCCGAGCTCGCTGACGCCCCTGCCGCCGTCGTGGTCTCGGACGACCCCGGCGAACGTGACGACCGCACCGTCGGCGCTCGTGGCGACCAGCGCCTCCAGTTCGGCCACCGTGATCGTGCGATCGACGACATCGGCCAGGAGGACCGGTGCCGGTCCGTGCGCCGCCTCGGTCATGCGGGCACCTCCGTCGCGCGGTGCTGGTCGTCGTCGTGAGCCGCGCCGGGACCGGGGCTGCGGTCGGGGTGGGGGCCCGGGCCGGAACCGGGGCTGCGGTCGGGGCCCGGGCCGGAGCCGGAATCAGAACCGGAGCCGGAGCCGGGGCGCCGCCGCGCATGCCCCGCGCCGTGGACCTGCGCGAGGACGTGGTCGAGCACCCCGTCGAGGATGTCGAGTCCGTCGGCGACCCCGCCCCGCGATCCGGGCAGCGTCACCACGAACGCGCCGCCGGCGGCGATGCCGGCCACGCCCCGAGTCAGCAGGGACCGCGCGCCCACGTCGGCTCCGCGGCGCCGCAGCTCCTCGATGATCCCGGGGATCTCGAGGTCGAGCAGGGGCCGGACGGCTTCCGGGGTGCGGTCCGTGGGCGTGATGCCGGTGCCCCCGGTGGTGATCACGACATGCGCGCCGGCGACGAGCTCAGCCGCGACGACGTCCGCGATCGGACCGCCGTCCGGGACGATGACGGCGCTGTCGAGCTGGAAACCGCGCTCGCGGAGCCAGGCGGTGATGACGGGCCCTGTGGTGTCGAGCGCGATGTCGGCGGCAGCCTGCGTGGAGACGACGATCACGGCGCCGCGCCCGCGCCCGGGCAGGCCCCCGCTCACGACGCGCTCCAGTCGCCGGACCGGCCGCCGTGCTTCTCGAGCACCCGGATGTCGGTGATGACAGCCGCCCGGTCGACGGCCTTGACCATGTCGTAGACGGTGAGCGCGCCGACGCTCGCCCCGGTCAGGGCCTCCATCTCGACGCCGGTGCGCGAGGTGGTGCGCACCGACACGACCACGGTCACCCGATCGTCCGCGCCGGCGATGTCGACCTCCACCCCGGCGATGGGCAGCGGATGGCAGAGCGGGATGAGATCGGAGGTCCGTTTCACCGCCATGATCGCTGCGATTCGCGCAGTGCCGATCACCTCGCCTTTCGGCAGCGATCCGTCGAGGATCCGCGCGACGACGTCGGGTCGGGTGACCAGGGTGGCGGTGGCCGTCGCGGAGCGCGCTGTGACGGCCTTCTCGGACACATCGACCATGTGCGCGGTGCCGTCCGCACGGACGTGGGACAGCGGTGCGGGTTCGTCGGTCATCGGATCCTCCAGACGGTGAGCATGTCGCCGGGTGCGACCACGTCGACCCCGACGGGCACGTGGACCAGGTGCGTGGCCGCGGCGTGGTGCGCGAGGAGGTGTGAGCTCGGACCGCCGACGAAGTGCACGTGGCCGTCCTCTACCCTGCCGCGTCGAACCTGGTGTTTCCCGGGCGGCGACGTCGCGGCCTCCGCCGCGGGGAGCTCGTCCGCCTCTCGGTCGGCGGGCATCCGCGCGGCGGCGGCGAAGAGCGGCCGGAGGAACATCTCGAAGGACACGAGCGCGGACACCGGATTGCCGGGGAACGCGACCACCGGCACGTCGCGCTCGCCGAACCGCACGACGCCGCTCGCCTGCGGCCCGCCCGGCTGCATCGCGACACCGGTCACCGCGAGCCCGCGCGGCACGAGCGCCTCCCGCACCACCTCGAACGCCCCCATGCTGATCCCGCCCGTCGTGACGACGAGGTCCGCCCACTCCCCGACCGCCGTGGCGATCTCTGCGAGGAACCGGTCGACGTCGTCGGGGATCCGGATCGCCCTGGCCTCCGCCCCGACCTCGGCGAGCGCGGCTCGGAGCGACGCACCGTTCGCGTCCCCGATGCCGGCCCGTCCGCCGCTGCCGACCTCTGTGCCGGTGGACACCACGAGCACCCGGGGCCGACGGACGAGGGCGACGACGTCGACGCCCGCCGCAGCGAGCACACCGAGCACGGCCGGGGTGAGCGGATCGCCCGCGCTGACGAGGACCCCGCCAGCCGGGAGGTCCGACCCACGCCGGCGGATGAAGGTGCCGGCCTTCGGCGGCTCGGCGAGGGAGATCGACGGCAGGTGCAGCGCGTCCGGGAACGACCCCGGGGGTATTTCTTCGACGGGGACCACGACGTCCGCCCCCGGCGGAACGGGCGCGCCGGTCATGATCGGCACCGCGGTCCCGGGTGGCAACGGTGGCGGAACGGTGCCCGCGGCGATCGGCGCGCCGACCGCCAGCGGTGCTCGCGCGTCCGCCGCGCGTAGCGCGAAGCCGTCCATCTGCGCGTTGTCGAACGGCGGCAGGTCGACGGCGGTGGACACGGCACGACCGACCACGCGGTACCCGTGCCCGGCGCCGGTGTCCGCCACGAGATCGTCGAGTTGGCGTTCCTCCAGCCCGCCGGCGTCGGCGGCGATCGCCGCGAACACCGGGGTGACGAGCGCGGCGACCGTCGCACGATGTTGGCGGATCGTCGGCATGGTGCTCCTCGAACTGGGGGACGACAGCTGTGGACATTCCGAACACACCCGGAACGTTGGCCGATAGCGTATCGAGAACGACGCCCGCTCTTGGAAGGACGCCAACCTCCTGTGGAGAACACGCACCGCGAATCAGACGAGACGATCGCCGCCATCGGTGTGATCGGCGGCTCCGGCCTGTACTCCCTCTTCGATGAGGGATCGGCGACGGAGATCGACATCGCCACGCCATACGGTGCGACGTCGTCGCCGATCAGCGTCGGCACGATGAGCGGCCGCCGCGTGGCGTTCCTCACCCGTCACGGGCGTGCGCACTCCGTCGCCCCACACCGGATCAACTTCCGGGCGAACGTCTGGGCGCTGCGCTCGATCGGCGTCCGCGCGATCGTGTCGTCGAGCGCGGTCGGCGGCCTGCACCCGGACTACGGACCCGGCACGTTCGTCGTCACCGATCAGATCATCGACCGGACCTGGGGCCGGCCGGACACCTTCTTCGACGCCGGCAGCGTGCAGCACCTGTCCTTCGCCGACCCGTTCGACCCGGTGCTCCGACGCACCGCCCGGCGGGCGCTCGCCGATCTGGGGGTGGACGTCCGGCACACGGGCACGTGCGTCGTCATCCAGGGGCCGCGGTTCTCCACCCGCGCCGAGTCCGTGTGGCTTCGCGAGGCGGGTGGCCACACGGTCAACATGACCATGTCGCCCGAGGTCCAGCTCGCCGCTGAGCTCGGCATCGGCACCGTCAACCTCTCGTACGTCACGGACGCCGACGCCGGCCTCGCCCCCGCCGCGGATGAGGACGCCGGCCTCGCCCCCGCCGCGGACGAGGCCGCCGTCGCAGACGAGGACGCCGCCGCCGACACCGGCGCGGTCACGCACCAGCTCGTCATGGAGCGGCTCGCCGCGGCGAACGCGGTCATCGTGCAGGCCATCGAGGCGATCGTCGGCGCGATCCCCGCGGACTACGCCCCCCGTGAGCTCGTCCCCGCGGACGCCTCCGCCGAGGTGCTCGCCCGGACGGCCGTCGTATGAGGATCTCCACAGGCATCAGCGTCCCCACAGCGTCGACGCGTCTCCTCATCACCGGCGGCGCCGGCTTCATCGGGTCGGAGATCGTGCGACGCGCGGTCGCGGCCGGACACACCGTCCGTGTGCTCGACTCGTTCCGACCCGACGTGCACGGCGATCCGACGGCGCTCGTCGAGGCGTTCGACGCGCTCGGCGTGGAGACCGTGCACGGCGACGTCCGCGACCGGGACGCCGTCGACCGCGCCCTCGAGGGCATCGAGGTCGTGTGTCACCAGGCGGCGAAGGTCGGGCTCGGCGTCGACTTCCAGGACGCCCCGGACTACGTGTCGAGCAACGACGTCGGCACCGCCTCCGTGCTCGCCGCGCTCGATCGGGCCGGCATCGACCGGTTCGTCGTCGCCAGCTCGATGGTCGTCTACGGCGAGGGCGCGTACCGGACGGCGTCCGGCGAGCCGGCACGTCCTCCGGCCCGACGCCGCGAGGACCTCGACGCCGGCCGCTTCGATCCGATCGGACCCGACGGTGAGCCGCTCGTCCCCGAGCTCATCGACGAGGCCGCGCCGCTCGACCCCCGCAACGTCTACGCACAGACGAAGACGGCGCAGGAGCACCTGGCGTCATCGTGGGCTCGGTCGACCGGCGGTCGAGCCGTCGCCCTGCGCTACCACAATGTGTACGGTCCGGGGATGCCCGCGAACACCCCGTACGCCGGCGTCGCCTCGCTCTTCCGGTCCGCCATCGCTCGCGGTGAGGCGCCCCGGGTGTACGAGGACGGCGCCCAACGCCGGGACTTCGTGCACGTGTCGGACGTCGCAGACGCCAACCTCGCCGCGATCGCCGCCACAGCCACCGCGCCGGCGGATTCCTTCCGCGCATACAACGTCGGGTCGGGTCGCGTGCACACGATCGGCGAGATGGCCGCCGCGATCGCCGGCCCCGACGGCCCGCAGCCCGTGGTCACCGGCGAGTACCGGTTGGGTGACGTCCGGCATGTCACCGCGTCATCCGCACGCATCGCCGCCGAGCTCGGGTGGGAGGCGCGGATCGGGTTCGAGGACGGCATGCGCGAGTTCGCGACCGCCCCCCTCCGCGCCCCGGTCACGGCGACCGACGCGGCCACCGGAGCCACGCCTCCCGGCGGCACGCCCGTCGATTCGTCCGAGCGCACCGAATGACCAGCATGAGCGTCGACGTCGTCCTCCCCTGCCTCGATGAGGCGGACGCGCTGCCGAGCGTGCTCACGCGCCTCCCGGACGGGTATCGGGCGATCGTCGTGGACAACGGTTCGACGGACGGGTCTGCCGACGTCGCGCGCGCGCACGGCGCTCTCGTGGTGTCCGAGTCCCGGAAGGGCTTCGGCTCCGCATGCGCGGCCGGGGTCGCCGCCGCCACCGCCGACATCGTCACGTTCTGCGACGCCGACGCGTCGATGGACCCGATGGAGCTGCAGGGTCTCGTCGCCCGCGTCGTGTCCGGAACGGCCGACCTCGCCCTCGGACGGCGGCGCCCGACCACACGGGGCGCCTGGGCGCCGCACGCACGCTTCGCGAACCTCGTGCTGGCGTTCCTCATGCGCCGTGCGACCGGCTACCGCCTCCACGACCTCGGTCCGATGCGCGCGATGCGACGCGCTGACCTCGTCGCCCTCGACCTGCAGGACCGCCGCAGCGGCTACCCGCTCGAGATGGTGCTCGCCGCGCACCGCGCGGGCTGGCGCGTCGACGAGTCCGACATCGGCTACGCGCAACGGGTCGGCGACAGCAAAGTGACGGGGACGCTCCGCGGCACCGCCACCGCGATCGGCGACATGTCACGGCTCCTCCGCCGCTACCGCCGGGAGGCCCGCACCACCCTCCGAGCGCCCGGCGGCACGTCCGGTGACGCGCTTTCCGCCGCTTCCGACGAGGCGTCCGGTGTCGCGCCCGGCGATGCCTCCGGCGGCGCACTCCCCGCATCGGACGTGCGCTCATGACGACCGTCGTGCTCATCGCCAAGGAGTGCCTGCCCGGCCGGGTGAAGACCAGGCTGACCCCGCCGCTCACCCCGGAGGAGGCGGCCGACGTCGCCGCCGCGAGTCTCGACGACTCCATCGAGGCGGCCCTCGCGATGCCGGCGACTCGGCGCGTGCTGCTGTTCGACGGCACCCGTCCCCCGGCCGCGGCCGCCGGGTTCGACGTGATGCCCCAGGTGGGCGGCGGTCTCGACGAGCGGCTCGCCGCGATGTTCGACGCGCTCGACGGGCCGACGCTCCTGGTCGGCATGGACACCCCGCAGCTCACCGACGCGCACGTCGCCGAGGTCTTCGCGCACGGTACGGACGGACACGAGGGCTCTGACATGGACGCCTGGTTCGGACCGGCGACGGACGGCGGGTTCTGGGCGCTGTGGCTCCGCGACCCACGAGGCGACCTGGTCCGCGGCGTGCCGATGTCCCAGGACCACACAGGCGCCGTGCAGCTGGCACGCCTGAACGCCGCGGGCCTCCGAGTCGGACTGCTCGACCCGTTGCTCGACGTGGACACCGTTGCGGACGCCGCAGAGGTCGCCGCCCTGGCACCCGAGACGCGCTTCGCACGGGCGTTCCACGCGGTCCACGCGTCCGGGTCGTCCGGGTCGGCCCGTCAGGAGGAGATCCGATGAGCGACCTCGAGGTACGCCCGATGTCACGACAGGGCGCGTTCGGCGCAGGCGGGGACGAACCGTACGCCCAGGCGCTCCGCAGCGACGGCCAGCTCCGACTCACCGACCCCGCGCACCCCGACGCCGTGATCACGTATGACGTCGGCCGCTGGAACGCCGCGGCCGACGCGGTCGACCGCTCGCTGATCGAGACCGCCGGCGGACCGGTCATCGACATCGGCTGCGGTCCCGGCCGCATGCTCGTCGCCGCCGCCGAGCTCGGCGTCCCCGCGCTCGGCGTCGACGTCTCCCCCGTCGCCGTCTCCATCGCCCGGAGCGCCGGCTGTCGCGCCGTCCGCGGGTCCGTGTTCGATCCGGTGCCCGACGAAGGCCGGTGGCACACGGCGCTCGTCATCGATGGGAACATCGGCATCGGCGGCGACCCCGCGGCGCTGCTGGACCGGTGCCGCGCGATCGTCCGGCCCGGCGGTCGGATCGTCGTGGAGGCACACCGCACCCCCGATGCGGACCGCACCTACCGTGCGCGCATCGTCGACGAGCGCGGGAACACGAGCGAGGAGTTCCCCTGGGCTGAGGTCGGGCATGAGGCCGTCGTCCGGCACGCCGAGGTGGCCGGCCTGACGCATGGCGGGACGTGGACCGACGAGGGCCGGACGTTCTGCGAGCTCGTCGCCGACTGAGCGCCGCGCCCCCGGGCGGGGCGGCCGGGGCACGGGCGGACGCACGGCCCCTCCGGCGCGTGCGAACGACATCTGCGCACGCGCCCGCATGCACATTCGTCGCCCGCGCCCCACCACAGACCCCTACGTGGACCCCGAGCGCACCCCGAAACCCTCACCCTGCGGCGAGCGCGGCGGCGGCCGGGTTCAGCCTCGGCGCAGACGCCGCCGGCGACCGAGGAACAGCGCCACGACGACGACCACGGCGAGCGCCGCCTCCACCAGGACCAGCCGCAGCGTGTAGTCGAACGGCACGACCGTGGGGTTCTTGGCGTGGTGCGCAGCGCCGATCTCGGGCAGCACCGTGGCGACGAGCACAGCGCCGACCACGACGGCCGACTGCAGGACGACGAGCACCCACGGGCGGAGCACGCGGCCGGCCCTCCGGAGTCCGAGACCGACGAGCACCACGAACGGCGACAGGATCGCGTCGTGGAGGACCACCGCGCCGACCAGCCACCGCAGCAGTCCGAGGATGTTCTCCGTCTTCGCGGTCTGCATCAGGGTGGAGGCGCCGAACGCCAGCACGAGGACGCCGACGACGACCAGCACCCTGCGCACGACCCGAACGGCACCGTCGGCCCGCGACACCGCGCTACCGCGCGCACCGTCATGCGCACCGCCGCCCCGGCCGCCCGGCCCCGGCACACCACCCTGCGCACTGCCGCCCCGGCCGCCGCCCGGATCGCTCACGACAGCACCTCGATGCTCGCGAGCCACTTGGTCTGCAGCACGCCCGGTCGGCCGGGTGCGATGATCCGCGCCGGGTACCCGTGGTCGATATCGAGGTCCTCACCGTTGAGCTCCAGGGCGACGAGGGTCGTCGGGTCCTGCGTGTACTCGGGGCCCATCTCCATCACCCGGTAGCCGCCGTGCTGCTCGAGACTCGTGACGCGGAGGCGGGAGGCCGCGGGCGCCCCGACGGCGGCGATCAGGTCGCGGATTCGCACACCGCGCCACGACGCCATCTGGCTCCACCCCTCCACGCAGGCGATCGGCAGATCCGCGGCGACGAGCTCCATGCTCCGCAGGTCGGCGCGCGAGAACCGCTTCCGGACGCCGTTCGCGGCGACGGTGAGCCCCCAGTCCGCGGTGCTGGCGGTCTCGGTCACGCCGGCCGCCTTCGCGGTGCGGTTCACCGGGAGGCTGTTCGGACCCCGGCCGCGCTGCCGCGGCGCGAACACGTTGAACGGCTGCCCCAGCACCGAGGACTGCCCGACAGTGAGCACGACGACGGCCCCGACGGACGCCCCGACAGCGACGAAGAACCCGCGGCGCGCCACTGCCTCCCTGCCCCGACCGGGCGTCCGTTCACCGGAGTGCTGCGCGCTCCCGGCAGCCTCCTCGACCGCACCGGACTGCTGCACACGCTCGGCCGCGCCATCGACCGCACCGGACTGCTGCACACGCTCGGCCGCGCCATCGACCGCACCCGCGTGCTGCGCACGCTCGCCGGAGCCGTCGATCCACCGCATGACCCGACCCGTGACTCCCCGACCGGTCGCGGCGGACCCGTGCTGTCCCTCCCGGTCGTCGGGCGGCAGCAACACGCTGCCCGCCGCCGCGTCGACGACGAACCGACCCTCCGCGTCGTACGAGTCCCGAGCCCGCCAGTATCGGACGATCAGGCGGAGCTTCGCCCCGATATGGATCGCGAGCGACCCGATGAGGATGTAGGACATCGCGTAGTGGGTCTGCCGGAACGAGAACGGCCACGGGTACCACTGGTAGGTGTTGACGAGCCCGGTGAACACCTGCACCAGAGCCGCCGAGACGAACACCGCGATCGACACGCGCTCGAGGAGGTGCAGCACGCCACGCACGGGCGGATCCTGGACGAGCGCGGGCATCACCGTGTTGAGCTTGGCGAACAGCAGCGGGATGATCGCGATGCCGGCCGTGATGTGCAGGCCCTGCGTGAACTGGTAGAGCCGGGTCGGCCTGGTCGTGAAGTGCATCCACGGCAGCGGATCCTGCAGGAAGTGGCTGTACAGACCCGTGCCGAAGCAGACCAGGAACGCCACCCCGAGCAGCCGCCCGAGCACCACCGCGGATCTGGCGTTCCGGTTCGGCGACGACAGGCCGCGGCGGAGATCGTTGAGGAAGCCGCGCACGAGGTTCATCGAAGCATTCTCGTGCGCCTCATGGAACGCTTGCGGGGACATCCGCCCCGGACTGGGGCGGTCTCGGACGCACCACGCGCGGGCGCTCGACGAACGGACGCACCGCGGCCACCGCCTCCAACTCGACGCACGGGGTGCACCGGTAGCGTGGAGAGGCTATGGCCACGCGAGCGACCGTCGGAGCGACGAGCACCCCGAGCCCACGGGGCCGGGGCCGGGTGTCCCGCCGCAGCCCGGTCGGGTGGGCCGTCGTCACGGGCACGCTGGTGCTCGCCTTGGCGGCGGTCATCGCCGTCGGCGTCACGCAGCTGGGGTATCTGCACACCGGTCATCGCACTCCATTCGTCGCATGGGCCCTGATCGGTTGGTCCGTGTTCGTCCTCGCCGTCCTCGCGCTGCGGTTCGTGCCGACGCGGTGGGTGACCGCACTGGTACTCGGAGGCGCGGTCGCGGTCGGCGTCGCGGCGATCGCCGGACCGCCGAACACGTCGTCCGACTCCGCTCGGTACGCGTGGGACGGCATCGTGCAGCTGCATGCCATCTCCCCGTACGCGCACACGCCGGAGTCGCACGCACTCGCCGGGATCCGCCCCGACTGGCTGTTCGGGCACCCGCTGCCGCACGTGGTCGCCACCGACTCGGGCCCGACCTACTGTCCCGGCGACCGCATCCAGACCGCGCACGACACCGCCACCGACGCCCGCCTGTGCACGCCGATCAACCGCCCGGACGTGCCGACGATCTACCCGCCGATGGCCGAGCTGTGGTTCGCGCTCGTCCGCAGCCTCGTCCCCGTGACGGCGACGTACTGGCCGATGCAGGTCGCCGGACTGTTCGTGTCGCTCGGCGTCACCGTCGGCCTCCTGCTCGTGCTCCGACGCACCGGGCAGGACCCGCGGTGGGCGGCGCTCTGGGCGTGGTGCCCGCTCGTCGCGTCCGAGGCGGTCACGAACTCGCACGTCGATGTCCTCGGCGCGGCGCTCGCCACCGCCGGGGCCGCGCTCGTCGCGTTCCGGCGGCCCGTCCTCGGGGGCATCGCCCTCGGCGCCGCGACGAGCACCAAGCTCATCCCGGCGATCGTGTTCCCGCCGCTGCTCGGACGGATCCGCTCGTGGTGGTCGGTCGCCGTCGGCGTCGTCGTCTTCGCGGTGCTGTACGTGCCGTACATCATCAGCACGGGGGTGCAGGTGCTCGGGTACCTGCCCGGGTATCTGACCGAGGAGGGGTACGACGACGGCTCGCGCTTCGCCCTTGTGTCGCTCGTCGCCACCGGCAAGGCCGGCATCGCCCTCGTGGGGCTCGTGGTCGTCGCCGCCGCCGTGGTCGCATGGCGCCTCGCGGACCCGGCGCGGCCGTGGAGCGCGGAGGTCCTCATGATCGGCGCCACCCTGCTCGCCGTGACGCCCCGGTACCCCTGGTACGTGCTCCTGCTCATCCCGTTCGTGGTGTTGTCGCAGCGGTGGGAGTGGCTGTCGCTCGCACTCGCGATCACGCTCCGGCAGCTGTGGCCGTCCGTGCACACGTTCCGCTGGTCGCTCCTCGCCGCGATCGCGATCATCCTCGTCGTCACCCTCATCCGGACGCCGCGCGCAGAGTGGGCCCGCTGGGGCGGCCGCCTGACCGGGCGACGTCCCCTCGATGAGTGAGCGGCGGGCCGGGGGCCGCGCGAGGTGTCGGAAATCGTCGGGTCGCCGTTCCGGTCCCGACGATTTCCGACACCTCGCGGAAGCGCGTCGCGGGCACGGGCGCGGGGCACGGGCACGGGGCACGAGCACGGGGTCAGGGGGCGGGGAACACGACGACCTCTGAGGCGGGGAGGTCCACGGTCACCGTGGCACCGGGTGTCACCGCCGCCGCGGTGAGCGTCGCGATGGTCGCGTCCAGGATGACGTCCTCCGCCACGACGCGGACGAGTCCGTCGCGGGGCTCGAGTCGGTCCACGCGCCGGACGAGCATCCCGGCGCCGGGCGCGGCATCGGCACTCCCGCGCGCGTCCGCTCCCGGGACGAGTCGCGCCACGGTCGGGTGGTACGCGGCGATCGCCGGAGCACCCGGGGCGGCGTCGACCACGCTCGCGTGGACCTCCGCTCCGTCGGCGAGCCGGAGCCCTGTCGGCGTGGCGACACCGTGGAGCAGGGCGAGCCCGGAGAACGCTGCGCCGAACCGGCTCGTCGGCCGACGGAGGACCTGCGCCACCGGACCGATCTCGACGACACGCCCGCCCTCGAGCACGGCGACCCGGTCGGCGAGCGTCATCACCTCGAGCGGGTCGTGGGTGACCAGGAGCGCGGCCCGCCCGGTGACGGCGTCGGCGAGGACCCTCCGGACCTCGGCTTGCGCGGTGACGTCGAGCGCGGATGTGGGTTCGTCGAGGAGGAGCAGCTGCGGTTCCGTCGCGAGGGCGCGGGCGACCGCGATGCGCTGCGCCTGCCCGCCGGACAGCGATGCCGGTGATCGGTCGGCGAGCTCCCCGGCCCCCACCGTCGCGAGGGCCTCGGTCGCTCGTGTCCGGGCCGCGTGCCGGGAGGCGCCGGTGGCGCGGGGCCCGTAAGCGACATTGTCCTGCACACTGCGGTGCGGGAACAGGGCGGGGTCCTGCCCCACCATGCCGATGCGGCGCCGGTGCACCGGCACGAGGACGGCGCCGTCCCGGACGACGTGCCGCCCGCCGAGGATGATGTCGCCCCGGTCCGGTCGGAGCAGGCCCGCGACGAGCTCGACGACGGTGGACTTGCCCGCGCCGTTCGGGCCGATGAGGGCGAGCGTCTCCCCCGCCGCGATCGTCAGCTCGACCTCGACCCGGCGCGCATCGAGTGCGACCCGCAGCACGACAGCCGCACCCGCACCGCCCGCACCCGCACCCGCACCCGCCGCACCCGCGCTCACACGAGCTCCGCCCGCTGCCCCCGCACCGACGCCAGGCCGAGCACGACGACCGCGACGACGACGAGCACGAGCGCCAGCGCGATGGCTGTGTCCGGGTCGATCTCGCGCTGCAGGTAGATCTCGAGCGGCAGGGTGCGCGTCACGCCCTGGAGGCTCCCCGCGAAGGTCAGCGTCGCACCGAACTCGCCGAGCGCCCGCGCGAAGCAGAGCACCAGCCCGGAGACGATCCCGGGCAGCACCCGTGGCACGGTCACGGTGAGGAAGGCCCGGCTCGGCCCGGCGCCGAGCGTCGCGGCGACGCGTTCGTACCGGCCTCCGGACACGCGCAGCGCACCCTCGATGCTCGTCACGAGGAACGGCATCGCGACGAAGGTCTGGGCGATGACGACGGCGGCGGTCGTGAACGCGATGCTGATCCCGTGCGCGTCGAGGAACGCCCCGATCGCGCCGGTCCGACCGAACGCGGCGAGGAGCGCGAGTCCGCCGACGACGGGCGGGAGCACGAGCGGGAGCAGGACGATCGCCCGGGCTGTCCCGACCCATCTGGAGGTCGACCGGGCGAACACGACGGCGAGGGGGAATCCGAGGACGAACGACACCCCGGTCGCGGCGAGCGCGGTGCCGACGCTCAGTCCGAGCGCGGTGAGCGACGCGGTGGAGGTGACGAGACGGACGAACGACGACCAGTCGACCTTGCCGACCATCGCGAAGACGGGCACGACGATGAACAGCCCACCGAGGGCTGCGGGGACCGGCAGCCACCACGGGGCTGGCGCGCGGGCGACCCTGGGCCTCCCACCCGCCGTGTCCCGGGGTCGTGTCCCGGCGTCCGCGCGGTCCAGCCGCCCGGCGGCGGTCACGGCGTCCGGAACCCCGCGGCGTCAAGCACCTTCTGCCCGGCAGCCGACCGGACGGACTGCATGAACGCGGTCGCGAGCGCGGGGTTCTTGCTCTCGGCGAGCACCCCGATCGGGTACGTGTTGACCGCCTTCGCGCTCGCGGCGAAGGGCACCCCATCCACCGCGTCCCCGGCGCCGAGGACGTCGGTCCGGTAGACGAGCCCGGCGTCGGCCTGCCCGGACTCCACCTTGCCGAGGACATCGGTGACCGACTGCTCCTCGCTCACGGGCTGCAGCGTGGTGCCGGTCGCGGTCTCGACCTTCTGCGTCGCCGCGCCGCATGGCACGGGCGCCGCGCAGACGACGACCTGGAGGTCCGGGTCGGCGAGGTCGGCGAACGTCGCGACATGCTTCGGGTTGCCGGGCGCGACGGCGATCTCGAGGACGTTCTCAGCGAAGACCCGCGGGGATCCTGACCGCAGGTCGGCGTCGCTGAGCTTGTCCATGTTCGCCTCGTCCGCGGACGCGAAGACGTCGGCAGGTGCGCCGTTCTCGATCTGGCTGACCAGGTCGCTCGATCCGGCGAAGGAGAACGCGATGGTCGTGCCGGGGTGGTTCCGCTCGTACCGTGCGCCGAGTCGGGTGAAGGTCTGCTGCAGCGATGCCGCGGCGAAGACGGTGATCGTACCCGTCGGGCCGGTCGTGGCGGACGCGGAGGCGGCGGAGGCGCCATCGGAGGCGGCGGAAGCGCTCGAGCACCCGGCGAGCACGAGCACGGCGGCGGCGGAGGCGGCAAACGCCCCCACGGCTCGGGTGGCTCTGCGGCGCACAGGCCGGGCCCGGTCGACCGGACGAGCCGCGTTCCGCTCGCACACATGGACAGTGGTGGCCCCCTGCCGGGCCCGCGATTGCCTCATGATGCTCGATCATATCGGCCGCTGTGGTGACGGTCCGTCCACCCGTCGGCGCGGGGCCGTGAGCGCAGGAGGCGAGCGCCGCCGACGCGATCCGGCTGATCCACGCGCGCACCATGAGCGCCTGCTTCGAGCGACGGCCTGCAGATTCTCAGTCGGGACCCTGCCCAGGACAAGGGGTTCCACAGCGCCCGCCCGTACCGTCGAGCGGGTGAGTGCACCGCAGAGCGGACGGATGACCGTCCCCCGACCCGCATTCGTACCGACGATGCGCGGCCTTCGCGAGCTCGCCGGAGCACTCGGCATCGCCGCGGCCCGGGCTCCCGAACTCACGGTTGGCGCTCTCGGTGTGCTCGTCAGCGCCGCCTTCGCCTGGGTTCCCTCACTCTGGTACGACGAGGGCGCCACGGTGACGAGCGCGACGCGCTCCTGGGCCGCGCTCTGGGCCGAGGTCCACAACGTCGACGCGGTACACGGTCTCTACTACGCCTGCATGCACGCCTGGTTCTGGCTGGTCGGGTACTCGCCGTTCACCCTCCGGTTCCCCAGTGCGCTCGCCGTGGGGGTCGCGGCTGCGCTCGTCGTGGCGCTCGGCCGGAGGATCGGGGGGCTCCGGCTCGGGATCGTCAGCGGCGTCCTCTTCGTCGTGCTGCCGCGGGTGGTGTGGGCCGGGGGCGAGGGGCGGCCGTACGCGACGGTCACCGCACTGTCCGCCGCGCTCACCCTCGTCGGTCTGGCCGCGGTGCGGAGCGCACGTCCGCCGGCGGCGGGAGCGAGCGCAGTGCCGCGATCCCGTTGGCGTGGGGTCGCGTGGTGGGGCGGCTACGGCGTGCTCGCAGCGGTCGCCGTGACGTTCAACGTGTACCTCGCGCTCGTCGTCGTCGCCCACGGTGCCGCAATCGTCTGGACCGCCCTCGATCATCGCGCCGAGCTGCGCCGCAACGCCGGCCGCCTCCGGGATGCCGCCCCGCCGCGCCCGCTCGTCTCAGCCGCCGCGGCCGGTCGGTGGGCGACGGCCGCGGCACTCGCAGCCGTCGTCGTGGTCCCGGTCGTGCTCGAGGTCATCAGTCAATCGGGGCAGGTCGGGTGGATCGACGGTGTCCGGTGGGCGACCGTCCACCAGGTGTTCGCCACCGCATGGTTCGGAGGGTCCCGGTCGTTCGCGACGGTCGCGTGGGCCCTTATGGTGCTTGGCGTCGTGCTCGCGCTCCGAGCGGCACGGAGATCCGACCGCACCGTCCGAGACCGGGCGCGGGCCCAGACGGTCCGGGTCGCCCTCCCGCTCGTCGTCCTCCCCACGGGGATCCTCGTCACCGTCACCGCGTTCGGGGAGCATCTCTACTCGCCGAAGTACGCCAGTCTCAGCCTGCCGTTCGTCGCGCTCCTGATGGGACTCGCCCTCACCGCGATCCGGCCCCGGGTCACGCTCGCGGTCGCTGTCGTCACCGTCCTCGCCCTGACGATCCCGACCACGGTCGGCGTCAAGACCCCGCAGGCCAAGCAGGACTCCACCTGGGTGGAGGCGGCCGCGATCCTCGAACAGCAGCGCACCCTCCGCCCCAGCGCGAACGAGGGCGTGATCTACGGGAGCGTCTACCGGCACCCGACGACGACCGCGCAGATCATCCGGGACGCCTACCCGAGTGCGTTCCAAGGCCTCACCGATCTCGCCGCGGTGACGACGGGCGCGGACACCGGCCAGCTCTGGGACACGAACGGTCCGGTCGCGACGACGGTGCCGTCTCGGCTGGGCGACATCGACACGGTCTGGTTCGTGGGCGGCCCGACCCGGAACATCCAGCCCGAGGTGACCGAGACGCTGGATGCGGAGGGCTTCACGGTGGCGGGCTACTGGCGGACGGGCGAGGTCATCCTCACCGAGTACACCCGCGCGCCGCGCTGACCGGTCAGCTCGGGACGACGCGGGCGCCGTGCACGGGCCCGCTCGCGCGGACCGCGGTCAGCCCGCCCGCGCTCAGGGCGACCTGGACGTCGAGCGCCGCGTCGCCGTCGGCCGCGAGGAACGCCACGGTCGGACCGCTGCCGGAGACGATCCCGGCGAGCGCGCCAGCACCCTCACCGAGCTCGAGCGTCGACGCGAGGTCCGGCTGCAGACGCATCGCGGGCGCCTGCAGGTCGTTGTGCAGGCACTCGGCGAGGAGTTCCGGGTCGCCGGCCCGGATCGCCTGCAGCACGTTCGACTCGACGAACGGCTGATCGCGCACCGGTGCGATGTCCGTGCGGTAGCGGTCCCGGTGCTCGTCGAGCGCGCGGTACACGGCCGGGGTGGACAGGCCGTAGTCGGAGAGCACGAGGACCCACTCGAACTGGCCCTTGGCGAGCGCCGGGCTGAGCTCGTCACCGCGTCCCGTCCCGATGGCGGTGCCCCCGGTGAGGGCGAACGGCACGTCGGCGCCGAGGTCGGCGGCCAGGCGCAGGAGCTCGTCCCGGCCGAGGTTCGTGCCCCACAGGGTGTCCACGGCGAGCAGGGTCGCGGCGGCGTCGGCCGATCCCCCGCCCATCCCACCGGCCACGGGGACCTGCTTCTCGATGGTGAGGCGCACTCCGCCGCGGTGTCCTCCGGCGTCGGCGACCATGCGCGCAGCGCGGAGGGCAAGGTTCGTCTCGTCGACGGGCAGCCCGCTCGTGTCGATCGGCCCGGTGAACCGCACCGAGAAGTCGTCGGCCGTCTCGGCGAGGACATCCTCGTAGAGCGACACCGCCTGGTACGCGGTGGCGACGTCGTGGTACCCGTCCGGCAGCAGCCTCCCGACGGACAGGAAGACGTTGATCTTGCCCGGCGCACGGGTCCGTACTCGGGTCTGCGCCTCGGGCAACGTCATGGTCCCAACCTAACCCCGCGCGCTCGCCGCTCCGAACCCCTGCGCGAGGTCGGCGATGATGTCGTCGACGTGTTCCAGACCGATCGACAGCCGGACGAGTCCCGGTCCGATGCCTGCGGCGGTCTGCTGCTCGGGCGTCAACTGCACGTGCGTGGTGGACGCGGGGTGCACGACGAGCGACCGGACGTCGCCGATGTTCGACACGTGGTCGAACAGCTCGAGCGCGGCGACGAAGCGGCGGCCCGCGTCGACGCCGCCGGCGATGTCGAACGCCATGACGCTCGATGCACCCTTCGGCAGGTACCGCTGCGCGCGCTCGTACCAGGGGCTGGAGGGCAGGCCGGCGTAGTGCACGGCCTCCACGTCGTCGTGGGATTCGAGGAACACCGCGACCCGCTGGGCGTTCTGCGCGTGCCGCTCCATGCGGAGGGACAGGGTCTGGATGCCCTGGAGCACGAGGAACGCGGTGAACGGTGCGACGGCGGGCCCGAGGTCCGCGGCGAGCTTGGTGCGGGTGCGCATGATGAACGCCCGGTTCCCGAAGCGCTCGGCGAAGTTCACGCCGGAGAAGCCCGACGCGAGGGTCGTCAGCTGCGGGTACTGGTCGGCGTGCGCCGCCCAGTCGAACGTCCCGCCGTCGACGAGCAGCCCTGCGACGCTCGAACCGTGCCCGGACAGGTACTTGGTGGCCGAGTGCACGATGATGTCCGCACCGTGCTCGAACGGACGCACGAGGTACGGCGTCGCGATGGTGTTGTCGACGATGAGCGGCACCCCGGCGGCGTGTGCGACGTCGGCAACGCCGCGGAAGTCGAGGACGTCGCCGCGGGGGTTCGGGATCGACTCCCCGAAGTACGCCCTGGTGTCCGGGCGTGCGGCCGCCGCCCACTCGTCGAGGTCGTCCGGGTCCTGCACGAACGTGAACGCGATGCCGAGGTCGGTGAGCGTCGACGCGAACAGCGTGTAGGTCGCGCCGTACAGCGAGGCGGAGGCGACGATGTGGTCGCCCGCCCTGGCGACGCCGAGGATCGCGAGCGTCGTCGCCGCCTGTCCCGACGCGGTCGCGAGTGCGCCGACCCCGCCCTCGAGGTCGGCGATCCGCCGTTCCAGCGCCGCCGCCGTGGGGTTGTTCACGCGCGAGTAGGTGTGCCCGGGCGTCTCGAGCAGGAACCGTGACGCGGCCTCCTCGCTCGACGGGTAGACGAACGCCGCCGATTGCGCGATCGGCGGGACGTTCGCGCCGAATCCGGGATCGGCCGTGAACCCGGCCCGGATCTGTCGTGTTTCGAACCGCCAGGCATCTGATGCCGCGGACGTCTCCCCTGCGTCGTCGGGCGGCACCGCGACCTCGTCTCCGAGCCCGCTCATGCCACGCCGCGGCCGCGCTGGACGAGGGGGATGACCTGCTCGCCGAAGCGCTCCATCTCCTCCAGCTGCGGGGAGAACTGCAGCAGCAGCGTATCGACGCCGGCGTCCTCGAACTCGAGGATGCGCGCGGCGACCTGCTCGGGCGTGCCGACGAACCCGGGGCGGAGGCCGCGGTTCGACACCGAGTAGTCCTCGAGGCTCGGGACGCGCTCCAGCTGCGACTTCGAGATGAAGTCCTGGTAGGACTCGTACGCGGCCCCGTGCTGCACGTCGGTGATGCGCGCGAGCTCGGCCTGCGCCTCCGCCTCGGTGTCGCGGACGATCGCGTAGGCGGCCATGCCGAACGCCTCGAAGGGCACCGCGCCGGCGTCGACGCGCCGCTGACGCATCTCGGCGATCTTCGTGCGGAGCTCCTCGACCGTGCCGCCATGGGTCACGTAGGCGTCGGCGTACTGCGTGATGCTTGCCTTGCCGGCCTCGCTCTCGCCGCCGGCGTAGATGCGGGGCTGCACGCGCGGCTTGGGCTCCAGGTGCGCGTTCTCGATCTCGTAGTACTCGCCGGAGAACGAGTACGGGGTCTCGGCCCAGAGACCCTTCATGATCGCGACGAACTCGGCCGTGCGCCGGTACCGGTCGTCGTGCTCGGAGAAGATCCCGCCGTACTGCCGGGCCTCCTCCGCCCACCAGGCGGACACCACGTTGAACGTGAACCGGCCGCCGGAGATGTCGTCGATCGTCGCCGCCTGCTTCGCCGTCACCGCGGGCAGGTGGTAGCCGGGGCGCATCGCGGCCATGATCTCGAGCCGTTCGGTGGTGGCCGCGATCGCTGCGGCCAGCGCCCACGCCTCCAGGCTCGGCGCGGCCGTCCCCTTGATGTCGTTGAGGTTGAGCTCGGGGACGAGGGTCAGGTCGAAGCCGATCTGCTCCGCCCGCTGCGCGAGCCGCTTGACGTAGTCGAACGTGACGGGCATCTGCTCGTCGTCGACGTTGCGCAGCCATCCGCCGAAGAGCGGGGTCCAGTATCCGAATCGCACGTGCTTCTCCCAGGTGAGGTGGGACGGACAGGAGGCGGATGGCGCTGCTGCGCCGTCCCTCCCGTCCGTCGGGTCGTCGGTTCCGCCGTCGGGCGGGACCGGATCAGGCCGTGACGAGCGCCTGCTCGGCGGCGAGGAGGCCGCCGAGGTACTGCGCTGTCGTCCGGGGGCCCGAGACGGGGCTCGTCGCCTCGACCGCGGGGTTGTAGTTCGTGTTCGTGTTGATGTCGTAGACGACGGTCCGGCCGTCGACGGTCTCCATGAACTCGACGCCGGCGACGCCGATGCGCTGGTCGGCGAGGAACGCCTCGAGCCGCTGGACGATCTCGGAGCGCGCGGTGATCTCCGGACGGATCGCGAACGCGCTCGGCTCGCCCGCACCCGGCACGTCACACGCCGCACCGGCGATGCCCTGCGCCGCACCGGGCGTCGGGACCTCGCACGCGTCCGCGGGGCAGAGCTCGAAACTGCCGGCACTCGTGTCGACGCGGACGGCGTAGACGAACCGTCCGCCGACGAACTCGACGCGGGTGACGAACGGCTCACGCGCGACGAGGTACTCCTGCAGCAGCGTGATGCCGTCGATCGGCTCCTCGAACTCCGGGCTCGCGACGTACGCGTCGAACTCGGGCAGCGAGTCGAAGCGGCGGACACCGAGCCCCTTGCCGCCCTGGTTGTGCTTCGTGATGAACGGGGCCCCGGGCTGCTCGGCGGTGAACGCGCGCGCCGCCTCCACAAGGTCACCGCGGCCGAACACCGCGGTGGTCCGCGGCACATCGAAGCCGGCGTTCCGCAGGAGCCCGTGCTGCGCGACCTTCGACACCTCGAGCTCGAGCACATGGCTGCCGTTCACGACGGTGCGGCCGGCCCGCTCCAGCCAGCCGAGCACGGCCCGGGTGTACTCCTTGCTGTGCTCGTGACCGCGGGTGTGCGCGCTCGCCGACATGCGCGACCAGTAGACGCCCGGCGCGGGGTCGGCCGCCAGGTCGATCGAGCCGTCGGTCAGCAGGAGCTCCTCGACGGGCACCCCCTCGGCCTCGAAGGCGGCGGCGAGCGGCGGGAACCACTCGGGGTTCTCGTGGATGACGTAGACGCGCGGAGTGCTCACCCCGCAAGCCTAGGCACGCGCCGCCCCGCGTCGCCAGCGACGTGGTCACACAGGGCAACGTCGGCCGGGGCGGGCGCTCGCGGCGCGGCGGTTCAGCTGCGCTCGAGCACCGTCCGGCCGAGGCGCACGAAGTCCCCGACGGCGAGCTGCTCGCCGCGCTCCGTGGGGTCGATGCCGGCGGCGAGGAGCACCTCCACCGCTGTGCCGCTGCCGCCCAGCACCCCCGAGAGCGCCTGCCGGAGCATCTTCCGGCGCTGCTGGAACGCCGCGTCGACGAGCGCGAACACCTGCGCCCGCAGCGCCTCGTCGCCCGGCTGCCCGTGGCGCACGAAGCCGACGAGCACGCTGTCGACGTTCGGGACCGGCCAGAACACCTGCCGGCTGACCTGCCCGGCGATACGCCACTCGCCGTACCAGGCGGCCTTCACGCTCGGCGAGCCGTACACCTTCGAGCCCGGGTCGGCGGCGAGCCGGTACCCGACCTCCGCCTGCACCATGACGAGGGCCCGCTCGAGCGACGGGAAGGTCGCGAGCAGGTGCAGGAGCACCGGCACGGAGATGTTGTACGGCAGGTTCGCGACGACGTGGGTCGGCTCGGCGCCGTCCCCGAGGTCGGCGGGCGCGACCGTCATGGCGTCCTGGTGCACGACGCGGAGCCGGGCGTGGGGCTGCAGCAGTCCGACGGTGTGCGGCAGCTGGTCGGCGAGGCGGCGGTCGATCTCCACGGCGGTGACGTCGGCGCCGGTCTCGGTGAGACCGAGGGTCAGCGAGCCGAGGCCGGGCCCGACCTCGAGCACGTGGGCGCCGCTCGTCACGCCGCCCGCGGCGACGATCCGCCGCACCGTGTTGGCGTCGTGGACGAAGTTCTGCCCGAGCTTTTTCGTCGGGGTGACATCCAGACGGTGGGCGAGGTCCCGGATCTCGGCGGGCCCGAGCAGCTTCGCCGGAGGCGTCACTCGGCCACCGTCACGGGTTCACGATCCCACGCGCCGTACACGGTCTCCGTGTTCGAGGTGATCTGCGCCGCGAGCATCGAGGGATCGGTGCCGATCGTGTCCGCCATCGACCGGAGTGTGAGCGGAACGAGGTACGGCGCGTTCGGTCGGCCGCGGAACGGCGTCGGCGTCAGGAACGGCGCGTCCGTCTCCACCATGATCAGGTGCCGCGGGGCGACCACGAGTGCCTCGCGCAGGAGCGCGGCGTTCTTGAACGTGACGGTTCCGGAGAACGACATGTACCAGCCGTGCTCCGCGCACACCCGAGCGAGCTCGGGGCCGCCGGAGAAGCAGTGGAACACGGTCCGCTCCGGCGCGCCGAGCCGTTCGAGCGTCGCGACGACGTCGTCGTGGGCGTCGCGGTCGTGGATCTGCAGCGCGAGATCGTGCCGCTTCGCGATCCGGATGTGCTCCTCGAAGGAGCGGATCTGCGCGGCACGCCCCTCCGGCCCGGTGCGGAAGAAGTCCAGGCCGGTCTCCCCCACCGCACGCACGCGCGGACGCCCGGCGAGCTCGTCGATCCCGGCGAGGTGCTCGTCGAGCAGCCCCTGCTCCTCGAGCTCGGGGGCCTCGTTCGGGTGGAGGGCCACGGCGGCGAGCACACGGGGCTCGCGCGCGGCGATCTCCGCGGACCAGCGCGACGTCTCCAGGTCCGTGCCGACCTGCACGACCCCGCGCACGCCGACGCTCGACGCCCGGTCGAGGTGCTCGCGGTAGTCGAGCGGGCCGTCGCCACCGTCCCCGACGCCGTCGGCGATCTCCATATGCGTGTGGTTGTCGTACACCTGCACCCGGAGGGCCTCGGGCAGCGGCGGGTAGGTCAGGTCACGGCGGCTCTCGCCGTCGCCGCGGGACCGGACGTGCGTGTCGGTCATGCCCGGGCCTGCCCAGCGGTCGTCGCCGTGGCGGCGGGCTGCTCGATGCGGGGGAACAGGCCGCTCTCGAGCGGGACGATGTGATCCGCGCCGGCCCACTCCGTCGCCCGGTCGATGCGCTGCTCGGCGATGCTGCCGTCCGCTCCGATCGACGCCCACAGCTTCTCCGTGGCCTTCGGCATCACGGGCGCGATCAACACCGCGATCGTGCCGAGGCCGCGGAGCGCGGTGGTGAGCACGGTGCCGAGGCGGTCGCGCTGGTCCTCCTGCTTGGCGAGGGCCCACGGCTCCTGCTCGGTGATGTACCCGTTCAGCGCGTCGACGAGCTCCCACACCGTGGTGATCGCGTCATGCGGCGCGAACGCGGTGATGGCGGCATCCGCACGCTCGGTGACCGATCGCGCGAGATCGTCGATGGCGCGGTCCGCGTCGGTCAGCGCAGCGCGTTCCGGGACGGCGCCATCGAAGTACCGGCCCAGCATGGCCACGATGCGCGATGCGAGGTTCCCGAACCCGTTGGCGAGCTCGGCCTGGTACCGCGCCGAGATGTCCTCCCAGCTGAAGTTGCCGTCCTGGCCGAACGTGATCGCGCGCAGGAAGTAGTAGCGGAACGCGTCGGACCCGAACGTGTCGGTGATCTCCGAGGGCGCGATCCCGGTGAGCTTGCTCTTCGACATCTTCTCGCCGCCGACGAGCAGCCAGCCGTGGCCGAACACCCGATTCGGCACCTCGAGCCCGGCGGCCATGAGCATGGCGGGCCAGATGACGGCGTGGAACCGGGCGATGTCCTTGCCGACGATGTGCACGCTCGGCCAGCGACGGTTGAACTGCTCGTCATCGACGCCGTACCCCACGGCGGTGATGTAGTTCAGGAGCGCGTCGAACCAGACGTAGAGGACGTGGTCGGAGTCCCACGGGATCTGCACGCCCCAGTCGAAGCTCGACCGGGAGATCGACAGGTCACGCAGGCCCTGCCGCACGAACTGCACGATCTCGTTGCGGACCCCCTCGGGCTGGATGAACTCCGGGTTCGACTCGTACAGGTCGAGCAGGCGCTGCTCGAAGTCCGACATCCGGAAGAAGTAGTTGCGCTCGGACAGGACCTCCACCGGGATCGAGTGGATCGCGCACACCTGCTGCCCCTCGTACGCACCCGTGCCTGGCACCAGATCGCTCGGCTGCTTGTACTCCTCGCACCCCACGCAGTAGGAGCCCTCGAACTCACCGGCGTAGATGTAGCCGTCGTCGTAGAGCTTCTGGAGGAAGCGGGTCACGCCGCGCTCGTGCCGCTCGTCCGTCGTGCGGATGAAGTCGTCGTTGCGGATGTCCACGGTGTCCAGCAGCGGCTTCCAGGCATCCGCGACGAGCCGGTCGGCCCACTCCTGCGGCGAGACGTCGTTCGCGGACGCGGTGCGGAGGATCTTCTGCCCGTGCTCGTCGGTGCCGGTGAGCAGCCAGGTGTCGTCGCCGCGCTGCCGGTGCCACCGCGCGAGCACGTCCGCCGCCACCTCCGTGTACGCGTGGCCGATGTGCGGCACGTCGTTGACATAGAAGATGGGCGTCGTGATCGAGAACGAGGAGCCGTCGGCCATGCCGACCATCCTACGGTGGCGTTCCACGGCATGACGCGGGGTCGGCTGGCGGCGACGACGCCGGTCCGGCAGCACGTCGGCGCGATCGGCGCCGCAGCTCAGCGCGCCGCCAGCGCCCCCTCGTACAGGTCGCGGCGGGACAGGCCGGTGGCGTCCGCGACCGCGGTGGAGGCCTCCTTCATGCGCGCTCCTGCGGCGACCCGCTCGAGCACGAGCCGCACGCCCGAGGACAGGTCCACCGCCAGGGACGCGTCCGACGCCCCACCGACGACCACGCAGATCTCTCCGCGAGCCCCCTCTGCCGCCCATGCGGCGAGCTCGGCGAGCGATCCGCGGCGGACCTCCTCGTGCAGCTTCGTGAGCTCACGGCACACCGCTGCGGGCCGGTCGTCCCCGAACGCCCCGGCCATGTCCGCCAGGGTGTCGCCGAGCCGGTGCGGCGACTCGAAGAACACGAGGGTGCGCTGCTCCCCGGCGAGGGCCTGGAAGGCTCGGCGGCGCTCGGCGCCCCGACGGGACGGGAACCCCTCGAACGCGAACCGGTCGGTGGGGAGGCCCGACACGGCGAGCGCGGTGAGCACGGCGCTCGGCCCCGGGATCACCGTGACGGTGACGCCCGCGGCCGCTGCGGCGGCGACGAGCGGGAAGCCGGGGTCGCTGATCGCGGGCATGCCGGCGTCGGTGAGGACGACGAGGTCCTCCTCCCGCGCGGCCTCGACGAGATCGGCGGCGCGGGCCCGCTCGTTGTGCTCGTGCAGCGCGATGAGCTTGGGCCGGTTCTCGATCCCGAGCGCGCGGAGCAGGTGCACGGCGGTGCGCGTGTCCTCCGCCGCGACGACGGAGGCGTTCGAGAGCGTCTCGATCAGTCGGCGCGACGCGTCGCCGAGGTTGCCGATGGGGGTCGCTGCGAGGACGATCACGGACCCATTGTCCCGCCTCCATGGCGACCGTTCGTAGGATGCACTCGTGACGACGGACGCGACCGAGCGGGACGGGATCGCGCGGGACGTCGACGACGGCCCCCGCGGGACGCGTCTCGACGCCTGGTGGGGCCGTGTCCTGTCCGTCGGCTGGCGCCTCGCGCTCTGGCGGTGGACGGGTCCCCTCGCGGTCACGGTGCTCGCCGCAGTGCTGCGCCTGTGGGACCTCGGTCGTCCCGACGCCCTGGTGTTCGACGAGACCTACTACGTCAAGGACGCCTGGTCGATCGTGCACCTCGGGTACGAGGGGACATGGCCGGCGAACTCGGACGATGACGGCGCGCTGACGACCGATCAGCAGTTCGCGGCCGGTCAGACAGACCTCTTCACGTCCGCGGCGGAGTTCATCGCCCACCCGCCGCTCGGAAAGTACATCATCGGGCTCGGGATGCTCCTGTTCGGGCCGAACGACCCCGCCGGGTGGCGGTTCTCGGTCGCGGTCGTCGGCATCGCGTCGGTGTTCCTCGTCGCGGTCATCACCCGTTCGCTGTTCCGGTCGACGCTCGTCGGCACGATCGCCGGGTTCCTCCTGGCCATCGACGGGCAGGCCATTGTGATGTCCCGCGTGTCGCTCCTCGACGGCATCGTCGGGTTCTTCGCCCTGCTCGCGTTCGGGGCGCTGCTGTTGGATCGCCGCTGGACCGAGCGACGGCTGGACCGGTGGGTCGCCCGGCGCACGGCGCAGGAGCGGGACACGCTGTGGGGGCCGGCGCTGTGGTTCCGGCCGTGGCTGGTCGCGGTGGGGGTGGCGTGCGGACTCGCCGCGGGCACCAAGTGGACCGGCGTGTACTTCCTGGCGTGCTTCGCCGTCGCCAGCGTGCTCACCGACATGATGATGCGGCGTCGAGCGGGCGTCGAGTTCTTCGGCAGCAGCGCCTGGCTGCGGCAGGCCCCGGTGAGCTTCCTGCTCACCGTGCCGATCGCGGCGGTCGTCTACGTGGCGACGTGGACCGGCTGGTTCCGCACGAGCGGCGGCTACGACCGCATGTGGATCCAGGAGGGCGGGCAGCGCTGGACGGGGATCCTGGCGTGGGTCCCGACGAGCCTCCAGAACTGGTGGCACTACCAGACCGAGATCTACGGCTTCAACATCGGGCTGCACTCGCCGCACTCGTACGCGGCGAACCCGTTCACGTGGCTGCTCATGGTGCGTCCGACGTCGATGTACTACGTCGGCACGGACCGCGGCGTGGACGGGTGCACGGCGGAGCGGTGCGGCGCGGCGATCACCGGCATCGCGAATCCGCTCATCTGGTACGCGTCGGTCGTCGCGGCGGTGCTGCTGCTCGTGCTGTTCGTGGTGCGTCGGGAGTGGCGGTACGGGTTCATCCTCGTCGGCGTCGCCGCCGGGTACCTGCCGTGGCTGCTGTACGCAGGCCGCACGGTGTTCCAGTTCTACACGGTGGCGTTCGAGCCGTACCTGGTCATGGGCCTCGCCGCGGCGCTCGCACTCGCGCTCGGGCGGCGGGACGACCCGACGCCCCGACGACGGCGCGGGATCGTCGCGGTGACGGCGTTCCTGACGGCCGCCGTCGTCGTGAGCGCGTACTGGTACCCGATGTGGACCGCGATGCAGGAGCCGTGGGATTTCATCCGCTCCCACTACTGGTTCCCCAGCTGGCTCTGACAGCCGGCTCATGAGCTGGCTCGCGAGCTGGCGCTGACGAAGCACCGTGTCTTGGGAATAACCGGAGGCCGGTTGATCGTTTGCTCGAAGACTGAGTGAGGTGTTCGACGGTGCGCGCCTTCCCACATTCCACTTTCCAGTGACGGAGGACGCCGTAATGACGTCAGAACGAACGGCTGCCAAGCCGACCGGCTCGATGCCCGCGCATCGCGCCGGCCCGAGCCCGAGCGCGGGCAACCTCTCCCCCATCGACAAGCGCGACCACCGCTGGGTGGTGCTCGCCGTCATCGGCATCGCGCAGATCATGGTCGTGCTCGACGCGACGATCGTGAACATCGCGCTGCCATCGGCGCAGCAGGACCTCGGGTTCGGTGACGACCAGCGCCAATGGGTCGTCACCGCGTACTCGCTCGCGTTCGGGTCGCTCCTCCTGCTCGGCGGTCGGCTCGCGGACCTCTTCGGGCGGAAGAACACGCTCATCATCGGGCTCGTCGGCTTCGCCGTCGCCTCGATGCTCGGCGGTCTCGCCGGCACCTTCGGCCTCCTGGTCGCCGCCCGCGCCCTCCAGGGCGTGTTCGGCGCGCTGCTCGCCCCGGCCGCGCTGTCGCTGCTCACCACGACCTTCACCGACATGAAGGAGCGGGCCCGCGCCTTCGGGATCTTCGGCGCGATCGCCGGTTCCGGCGCGGCCATCGGCCTCCTCCTGGGCGGCGTGCTCACGGAGTACGCGACGTGGCGCTGGTGCCTCTACGTGAACCTCGTCATCGCCGCGATCGCGCTCGTCGGTGCCCTCCTGTTCGTCCCGCGCCCGGCGAAGGCGCCCCGACCGCGCATCGACTACCTCGGGGTGGCCCTGATCACGGTCGGCCTCGTCGGCATCGTCTACGGGTTCTCGAACGCCGAGACGAACGGGTGGGACGACCCGCTCACCGCGGTGTTCCTGGCCGCCGGCGTGGTGTTCGTCGCCGCGTTCGTGTTCGCCGAGACCCGGGTCGCGCACCCGCTCATGCCGCTCCGCGTCGTGCTCGACCGCGACCGCGGCGGCTCGCTCTTGGCGATGGGCCTCGTGGCCATCGGCATGTTCGGCATCTTCCTGTTCCTGACCTACTACCTCGAGCAGACGCTCGGATACTCGTCGCTCAAGACCGGTCTGGCGTTCCTGCCGATGCCGCTGTCGATCATGTTCAGCTCGACGATCCTGGGCACCCGACTCCTCCCGCGCGTCGGACCCAAGGTGCTCATCTTCATCGGTGGCCTCACGGCGGCCGTCGGTCTCGCCCTGCTCACGCGCACGCAGCTGGACAGCAGCTACGCGGGGGTCGTGCTCCCCGGCCTCATCGTCATCGGGCTCGGCATGGGCCTGGTGTTCTCGTCCGCCTTCTCGACGGCGACGTCAGGGGTCGCCCGGCATGACGCCGGGGTCGCGTCCGCCATGGTGAACACGATGCAGCAGATCGGCGGGTCGATCGGCACCGCGCTGCTGTCGACGATCTTCGCAGACGTCGTCACGAGCGCGCTCGTCGGCACCGACCACGGCCAGGTCGCCCAGGCGAACGCCGCGCTCGACGGGTATCACGCCGCGTTCTGGATCTCGAGCGGGATCCTCGTGCTCGTCGCCCTCGCCGGCGGTCTCGTCATCAACCGCCAGCGCGTCCGCCTCGCGAAGCTCGAGGGCGCGTCGTCGGACACCACGGGATCGATCCCGGTCGCCGCGCACTGATCCCTCCCGGTGGCGGCGGTGCCGCTGCCGTTGCGGGGCGGTGCGAGCTGGGCCCGGCACGACTTCGGTCGGTGCCGGGCCCAGCTGCCGTCTGACGACTTCCGTCTGCCGTCTGCCTTCGTCGGGCGGAGGCTCGCAGGTCAGTGCCCGGCGTCGAGCTTTCCGGCGAGGCGTCCGTGGAACGCCAGGCTGGCCTCGTTGAGGCCCTGGATGTCCACCCGCTTGCCGTGTGCGTGGTACTTCGTCTCGATGGCGTCGAGCGCCGCGACGGTCGAGGCGTCCCACACGTGCGAGTTCGACAGGTCGATGATCACCTGCTCGGGGTCGTCGACGTAGTCGAACTGGGTGGTGAGGTCGTTGCTGGAGGCGAAGAACAGCTCCCCCTGGACCGTGTAGAGCGCCTGCTGCTCGCCGGTGCTGGTGGTCTGGATGCTGCGGGTGACGTTCGCGAAGTGGGCGACACGGCGGGCGAAGACGACCATCGCGGCGATGACGCCGACGATCACGCCGATGGCGAGGTTGTCTGTGGCGACGACGATGACGACGGTGAGGACCATGACCGCCGTCTCGCCGACCGGCATGCGCCGGAGGGTCGAGGGCTTGACACTGTGCCAGTTGAACGTGCCGACGGAGACCATGATCATGACGGCGGCGAGCGCGGCCATTGGGATGATCGCGACGACGTGGCCGAGGGCGACGACGAGGATCAGCAGGAACACCCCGGCCATGAAGGTCGAGATGCGGGTCCGGGCGCCGGAGGCGCGGACGTTGATCATCGTCTGCCCGATCATCGCGCAGCCGCCCATGCCGCCGGTGAAGCCGGAGATGATGTTCGCGGCGCCCTGGGCGAGGGACTCGCGGGTCTTCCGGGAACCGGTGTCGGTGATCTCATCGACGAGCTTCGCGGTCATCAGCGACTCGAGGAGCCCCACGACGGCCATCGCCGCCGCGTACGGAGCGATCGCCGTCAGCGTGTCGAGCGTGAGCGGCACGTTGGGGAGGAAGAACGTGGGGAGGGTGTTCGGGAGGCTGCCCTGGTCGCCGACCGTCGGGATGTTGATCGCGGCGATGACGGTGACGAGGGTGATCACGATGATCGCGATGAGCGGCGCCGGGATCGCCGTCGTCAGGCGTGGGAACAGGACGATGATCGCGATGCCCGCGACGACGAGCGGCCACACGAGCCACGGCACGCCGATCAGGTTCGGGATCTGCGCGACGAACAGCAGGATGCCGAGCGCGTTGACGAACCCGGTCATCACCGACCGCGGCACGAACCGCATCAGCTTCGCCGCACCGATGGCTCCGAGGATGAGCTGGAACACGCCGCCGAGGATCACGGTGGCGATCAGGTAGTCGAGGCCGTGCGCCGCCATCACCGGGGCGATGACGAGCGCGACGGCGCCGGTGGCGCCGGAGATCATCGCGGGCCGGCCGCCGAGGACGGCCGTGGTGACCGCCATGACGAACGCCGCGAAGAGGCCGACCTTCGGGTCGACGCCCGCGATGATCGAGAACGAGATGGCTTCCGGGATCAGGGCAAGACCGACGACGAGGCCGGCGAGGACCTCCCGGGTGAGGATCTTCGGGCTCTTCAGCGCGGACAGGACGGAGGGGCTGGTGTGCACCGGTGCCGGTGCGGGCGTGACGGCCGTCACGGTTCTCCTTCGGTGAGAGGTGCGGGCGCAGCGCCCGCGGAAGCTGTCGTGGGGCGCGTCATCGCGCACGCTGGTCGCAGAGGAACCAGCAACGAACACGATCCTCCCGGTACGGGAGGATCGGTATCGTTCGACTCTACCGTGACGGAAGGGTTGACGTGCAGTGACGCCGGCCGGCGGTCGACGGTCCCGCGGATCGGCCCTCGCGGTTTCTCACGCAGAGAGGGGCAGCGTCCTCACGCAGGGAGGCGCGGTGCGCGGGCGAAGATCGACACCACCGCGACGGCGGCGGGCATCACCGCCAGGATCAGCACCGGTGTGGTGTAGTTCCCGGCGACATCGTGTCCGAGCGCGAGCAGCAGCGGCCCGAAGGCCGTGGAGTGCGACCCTACCGTTGCGGGAGGGTTCGGCCGCTCAGGTGCCAGGCCATTCCTCAGGGGCACCGTTACGATCGGGGCTGGCCGTGGAGGCATGGTGGCGGAAGGAGCGGCGGTGACAGACGCAGCAGTGGCGACGACGATGCACATCGGCGAGCTCGCGGAACGCACCGGCCTGTCCCACCGAACGATCCGCCACTATGACGAGGTCGGCCTCCTGCACCCTTCAGGGCGCACCGAGGGCGGATTCCGGTTGTACACCGACGCCGACCTGACTCGGCTGCTCATCATCCGGCGGATGAAGCCCCTCGGCTTCAGCCTGGAGCAGATGGCGGAGCTCCTCGGCGTCGTCGACGCGCTCGATGCCACGAGCGCGGGCGAGGAACGGGCCGCGTTGACGCGTCAGCTCGACGTGTACATCCGCGACACCGAGGAGCGACGCGCGAAGCTGGTCGAGCATCTCGCGATGGCGGACGAGTTCCTCGGGATCCTTCGGCAGCAGTGAACCGCGGTCAGAGGCGGACGACGCGGTACGTCTCGTTGACAGCGAAACCGGCGCGGTTGTAGAGGGACACTGCGCGGGGGCTGGAATGGACGCGGACGTACTGGCAGCCCCGATCGCGGGCGTCGGCCAGAAGCGTCCGGAGCAGGTTGGCTCCCGTCCCGCCGCCCCTGGCCTCCGGCAGGACATAGACCGACTGAACGTCCGCGGCGACGCGCGACAGATCGTTCGGCGTCGGGGGCCGCTCCGTGTACGCGATCCACGCCATGCCGACAATCTCACCTCCACGCTCGGCCACGAAGCACCGGTGGGTGTCGCTGTGGCCCGCGGCGAACATTTCGACGGCGTCCGCATACCCGTCGTGATCGGTGACCGGGTGCACGCCGCCCTCGGCCACGCTCCACCGCCATCGCAGATCAGCGATGCTGCGGAGGTCCTCCTGGCTGGCTGGACGAATGCTCACGTCGGTCATTCCTGTAGCTTCTCAGCACATTGCGCGACTGACGCACCAGGAGGCACGGCTTAGCGCACCCGGAGCTCCACGTCACCGATCACGCATGGGGGCGCATGTCGTAGGTGACCCAGGGAGTCGCGGTGGCGGCTCTGTCGTAGACCCGTCGGGCGTCGTCGTTGTCGGCGGCCGTGATCCAGCGGACGATGTTCGCACCCCGCTCCTCCGCGAATGCTGCTGCGCGGGCCAGCAGCGCGGAGGCTGCACCGCGTCCCCTGACCGTGGGCGCGGTGAACAGGTCGTCGAGGTACACACCGAAGGATGCCGTCGACGGCCGCGCAAACAATCGGAGGTTCGCCAATGCGACGACCGTGTTGCTGTCGTCGACGGCGACGAACCCGGTGATTCCATGGTGGCCACCGAAGACCCATTCCCATGATGTCTCCACGGCCGCGGGGTCTGTCGGCACGCGGTAGAAGGCTCGGTAGCCCGCGTAGAGCTCTGTCCAGGCCTGCTTGTCGTGCGCCTGCACGGTTCGAATCGTGAATGTCACTCACTCACCCTATGAGAAGAGCACGGCGTCTGCCGCTAAATGCACAACAATCCTTGCGCAACACTCCTTGTGTGACTACTGTCAGGACATGGCTGAAGGACGGATCGACGACCCAGCGCACATGCGCGCCCTCGCGCACCCCACCCGACTCCGCATCCTCGGACTGCTGCGAGCGAACGGCCCGCAGACCGCGGCGATGCTCGGAGACGTCATCGATGAGGCTCCCGGCACCATCAGCTACCACTGCGCCCGGCTCGCCGGCGTCGGGCTCGTCGAACCGGCGGTCGGCCAGGGAAACGACCGGCGCGAGCGCTGGTGGCAGGCCGCGCACGACTCCTCGTTCTGGGATCTCGCCCAGTCGCTCGACGACCCGGAGCAAGCCCTGGCCGCGAACGCACTGGACCACGCGGTCGCCCGCGTCTACGCCGCGAACTACGAGGCATTCGTGGACCGGGCTGCCACGTTCGGCCGGGAGTGGGTGGCTGCGTCGACGAGCTCCGACCGGGTCCTGCGGCTCTCCGTCGAGGAGCTGCGGGCGATGGGTGACGAGTTCCAGGCGGTCGTCGAGCGCTGGGCGGCCGTCAGCGCCGAACACGCTGCCGACGACGGCTCCGAGCAGGTCTTCGTGCTCCACCAGGCCTATCGATGGCCGCGCGGCTGACTCCGCGGGGGCAGCTTCGGGCACTGCTCGCAGTCCAGGTCGTCTCGCGCGTCGGGAACGTCGTCACGACCGTCACCGTCCCGTTTGCCGTGCTCGCGCGAGGAGGTTCCGCGACCGATGTCGGCATCGCAGCGTTCATGGCGACAGTGCCGATCGTGCTCGGTGGCCCGTTCGGCGGCGCGCTCGTGGAGCGAGTCGGATTCATCCGATCGAGCATCGGATCCGATGTCATCAGCGCGCTCACCCTCCTCGCGATGCCGATCCTCGCGTGGACCGTGGGACTGCCGTTCTCGGCACTGCTCGCGCTGGTGTTCATCAGCGGCGTGTTCGACATGCCGGGCGAGTCCGCACGTCGGGTGCTCCTGCCCGGGCTCGCGACGGAGGCGGGCGTACCGCTCGAGCGAGCGGTCGGTCATTTCGAGGCCTCGGCGCGATTGTCCGTGCTCGTGGGGGCACCAGTGGGCGGTGTCCTCGTCGCAGTGCTCGGGCCGATGGCAGCGCTCGCGTGCACGGCTGCCGCGTTCGGAACGGCGGCGCTGCTCACAGCGGTGCTCATCGGCGGCGTCCAACCGGGAGGCGCGCACAGCGCGGTATCCGGGTCGTCGCAGGGGTACTGGCGGGACATCGTGGAGGGCTTCCGCTTCTGCGTCAGCGATCCGCTCTTCCGGCTCATCGTGACACTCGTGCTCATCACGAACCTGCTCGACGCGGCTCGGTCCGCCACCCTGCTCCCGCTCTACGCAGACGAACGGCTTGGCGGGGCGCAGGCACTCGGGATCGTCACCGGGACGTTCGGCGGAGCAGCGTTCCTCGGTTCGATGGTGTTCGGATACGTGGCACACCGCGCGCCTCGGCGGTTGACGTTCACGCTGTGCTTCGTCCTCGCGGGTGGTCCGTCGCTGCTGGTCCCGGCTCTTGGACTCGGACTGCCATGGATGCTCGGCGCCTCCGCCCTGTCCGGCCTGGCCGCCGGGGCGATCAACCCGATTCTCGGTGCCGTCGAGCTGGAGCGGATCCCGGAGCACATGCGAGCGCGAGTGTTCGGGCTGCTCGGCGCCGGCAGCTGGGCGGGCATACCGGTGGGCGGATTGCTGGCTGGGGTGGCAGCCGACCAGGTCGGGGTGTCGACGGCGTTCGGCGCGGTCGCCGCGCTCTACACGGTCGTGACGATGGCGCCGCTGCTCGGCGGCTCGTGGCGCCTGATGGAGCGAGCACGGGCAGCACGGCTCGACGATCGCCTACGCGACACCCAATGCTGAGACCACGACGGTCGCGATCTCGTCCGGGCGCTGACCCGGCTCGGCGACCATTGCAGCAACGTCGTCGACGTCAGCGATGACGACGGTGCGGTCCTTCGACCTGAGCGCCTGCGCCACAGAGTTCGCCGCCGTGTTCTTCCCGGCCGCGAGAGGGCCTGTGATGATCACGAGCTGGGGCATGCGCTCACGCTACGGGCCGGAGACCTATCGGAAGCGACGTGACGGCCTATTCCTCCGAACGCTGCACCATTTCCTTCCGGCCAAGCGATTCGTAGCTCTGCCCGTGTGGCCCGACGAATGCGACGGGACGCTCATCCACGGCAAGCACCGTCCGACCGTCGGAGGGACGTGGCAGGCGTTCCGCAACCCGGTGCAGCACGCCTTCCCCCTCGTTGCTAATCCACGTCACGCGATCCATCGCCCGCATCAGCCGCGCGAACCGCTCTCGATGCTCCTCGTCGAGGTAGACGAGCACGGCGCTGTGAAACACCACGACATGAGCTCCCGGCGGAGCAGCAGCAACCAGATCGGTGATCGACGCAACGAGGTCGCCCGCGACCAGGTGCGCGGGGTCCGCCGCTGCGATCGTGAGTGCCGCGTCGAGCCGCCGGCGTCGCTCCTCCTGTTCGGGCCAGACCAAGGTCCGCAACCAGGCCCGACTGTCGGGGTCGTCAGGTGCGATCGGGTTGAGGTCGATGCCCGCACGCCATGCCACGTCGGGCAATCTCGACGGCACGCTTGCTGCGTCGATACGGCACGGGATGGTCACCGTGCTGGAGCCATCTCCGGGCTCGAGTTCGACACTCCCCCCGTCGACCTCGTAGCGATAGCCGTACCGATCCGGGTACAGACAGAGGCCGGCGGACGCGCCCACCTCGATGAGCGCCAACGGACCGTCGAGTCGGCTGAGAACTGGCAGGAGGACCGCACACCGCGCGGCCTCGTTCGTCTGTGTCGCTCGGGTCAGGATCACGGGCCGGATACGGTCCCAATGCTCGATCAGCCACTGCCGGAACTCGTCGTACGGCCCTTCCGATACGCCCAGGAATCGGGCCGCTGCGAACACAAGGTTCGGCTGCTTCTTCATCCCGGGGAGCGCACCGATGAGCGCCAGAACCTCACGGTCGTCGGCGACGCCCAGTGCCCATTCTTCATAGATCCGCGACTGTCCACGAGCCTCGCACTCCGCGAACCGACGATAGAAGTCCGCCACGAGGCTGTCCGTCATGGGCGTCACGCTAGCGGCAGTCGGTCCTCCACGCTCATCACCGAGACGCGGCCAGTGCCTCCTGTGCGACCGTGAGCGGCCATAGGGTGGCCCTCGTGGGGAACGACGTCGAGGGCTGCGGAGGAGCATGACGGAGGCGACGCTCCGCCCGTGGCGGCCATCGGACGCTTTCGCGCTCGTACAGGCGCGGAACGCCAGTGAGGACCTCGACGCGCAGTTCGGCGGGACGGTGTTCACGGACGTCGGTGCGGCGGAGCGGTTCATCGCCGACTCCCTCGTGTTCGAAGGCCATGCCCGGAACTGGGCGGTCGATGTCGACGGTGAGGCAGTCGGCAATATCGGCCTCTCGGCCATCGAGTATCGGAATGACACAGCGTGGACGTACTACTGGCTGGCAGCGCCGGTCCGAGGATGCGGGATCGCGGGAGCAGGCCTCCGTGCAGTCGCCGGCTGGGCTTTCACTGCCGGGCTGCACCGCCTCGAACTGGGACATCGGACGAACAACCCGGCATCCTGTCGTGTCGCGACCGCGGCCGGGTTCGTCCCCGAAGGCGTCGAACGGGACAAGCTGCGCTACGGCGATGAACGCTTCGACGTCGAATTGCATGCTCGGTTGAGAACCGACCCGTCACCGGCCGGAAAGCGGCTGCCACTGAAGTCCCGGTAGCGGAACGGTCCCCGGCCTGCGCGATACCCGCCGGCAACGACTGGACGAGAGCGGTCGGGCAGCTCACGTCAGGCGCAAGGACCGAGTGAACGTGCGCAGCGGGCGCTTCAGCAACGGATGCTCGTACTCCGCTCCGAGCGCCTCCCAGCCCTCACTCTCGTACAGCCGGACTGCCGGAGCGTTGTCGATGAGTGCGTGCAGCACAGCCTGCACATAGCCGAGATGGGACAGGCGATCCGTTGCTGCGCGAAGGAGAGCACGGCCCAAGCCGTGCGTCTGCCGCTCCGGAGCAACGGCGAGCAGCCCCACGACTGCCGCGCCCTCCGGATCAGTCGGCATCCCGCTTCCGGGAGCTGTCGCGAGCACGAAACCCCTGATCTCCTCGACGTCACTCGCGATGAGCCAGGCAGTGCTCGTGTCGAACTTCGACCGAGCCCGATCGGCAACGCCATCAACGGCTTGGCCGTCGCGAGCAGCACACGCCGCAACCCAGATCGCGACACACGTCTCGACATCGGCAGCGACGCCGGCGTGGATCACCGGCTGCGGAGCCGAATGCTCATCCATCACCCCAGTATCGCGCCGTGGCCGTCGGTTCGACCGGCGTGTGGCCGCTGCGGGAGCGATGAACGCTGGCTGCTGACGGGAGGTGGCTCGAGTGACCGCAGCAGCCGGTCCGGCGGTTACCGGACGGCGTGCTCGAGCGTGACCCATTCCTCGTCGCGGACGTAGCCGAGTGCTCACGGATGGAGCCGGCGGCAGCAACGCTGCTGACCAGCCTGCTCAGGCGCTGCTGATCGAGACGGTTCGCATCGAGTTGAGCACCGAATGAACGAGCGACGACAGCCCAGCCTTGTCGTTCGAGTTCCGCCCGCTCCGGCGCGTCCGCCGGCACCACCATCGTTTCCCCCATGGCCCGATCCTCGCACGGGGCTCGCGGTCGTGGCGGTGCTGGCCCGTTACGGTGGGCGCATGTTCACAGGGCTCAGCGCATTCCCGATCACTCCGCTCGCCGGCGACGCCGGCGACGCCGTCGATGTCGGCGCGTTCGCTCGCATCGTGGAGCGGCTCGCCGCGGCCGGGGTCGACTCGGTCGGTGCGTTGGGGTCGACGGGTTCCTACCCGTACCTGTCCGCGCATCAGCGAGCCGGTGCCGCGCGCGTCGCCGTTGACGCCGCGGGTGGGGTCCCCGTCATCATCGGGGTCGGGGCGCTGACGCTGACCGACGTGCTCCGCAACGTGGAGGCCGCGCAGCAGGCCGGTGCGGCGGGTCTGCTGCTGTCGGTGATGACCTACCAGCCCCTCACCGACCAGGAGGTGCTCGGCTTCATCGACGATGTCGCCGCGGAATCGTCGATCCCAGTCTGCGTCTACGACAACCCCGGCACCACGCACGTGACGTTCACCGACGCGATGCACGAGCACGTCGCGGCACTGCCCGCCGTGCGTTCGATCAAGCTGCCGGGGGCGCCGGCGCCCGTCTTCGGCGAACGGCTGCAGCGGTTGCGGCATGTGATCCCTGAGCGGGTGACGCTCGGCGTGAGCGGAGACGTGTTCGCCGCGGACGCGATCCTCGGCGGCGCCGACGTGTGGTATTCAGTCGTCGGCGGCACCCTCCCCGTGCCGGCGCTCGCCCTGACCCGCGCCGCCCAGAACGGTGATCGCAACACCGTGAACGCGATCACCACGCAGCTCGCACCGCTGTGGTCGCTGTTCGCCCGCCACGGCAGCTACCGGGTCATGGCGCACCTCGCCGCGCTCCTCGGCCTCACCGACACCGTGTCCCTCCCCCGACCCGTACGGCCACTGCCCAGCACCGCCGCCGCCGAGCTCGAGGCGGCCCTGCCACAGCTCACGGCCCTGGAATGATCGGCCGCACGCAGACGTCAGCGGTCGGGGTTACTGTGGCGCCATGTCCCCCGTCCTGACGTCGCCGCTCGTGTCCACGCAGTGGCTCGCCGACCACCTCGGCTCGGACGCCCTCGTGGTGCTGGACGCATCCGTGCACACGTCCGGGGCTGGGGCCGCCACCACGTGGCGGTCGGCGGACGACGACTACGCGGGCGTCGGGCACGTCCCAGGGGCCGTGTTCGCCGACCTGGTGGACGCGCTGAGCGCCGCGGACGAGCCCCTCCCCTTCACCCGACCCGACGTCGGCCGGTTCGAGCAGGCGGTCGGGGCGCTCGGCGTCTCGAACTCCTCCACGGTGGTGGTCTACGACGCCGCTTTCGGTCAGTGGGCGGCTCGGCTTTGGTGGCTCTTCCGATCCTTCGGCTTCGACGATGTCGCGGTGCTCGACGGCGGCTTCCGCAAGTGGCAGGCAGAGGAACGCCCGATGCGGGGCGGCCGCCTGCGGCCCCGGCCGGCGACGTTCCTGGCAGCGGAGGAACGCCCGCTCTGGGCGGACCGCGCGCGGGTCCTCCGCGCGGTGGACGGCGCCGAGCCCGCCGTCCTGGTGCGGGCCCTCGCCGACGTCGACCTCGGCCCCGAGCACCCGGACGACATCCCCGGCAGCGTCGTCATTCCCGTGCAGGAGCTCCTGGACGCCGCGACGAACGCGCTGCTCCGGCCGCCCAACCTCAGGTCGGTGTTCGGCCGTGTCCTCGCCGCTGACGAGATCGTCACCTACTGCGGCGTCGGCAATGCCGCATGCTTGGACGCCCTCGCCCTGACGATGCTCGGACACGAGCGTGTTCGCGTGTACGACGGCTCGTTGTCCGAGTGGTGGGGCGCAGCGGTGCGGCGATGAGCGGCCGCCGCGCGGTCGTCCTCGGCGGCACCGGGGGCATCGGGTCCGCTGTCGTCTGCGAGCTGCTCGACGGCCCCGACGACTGGCAGGTCGATGTCGTGGCCCGGAGCGGCGGTCCGGCCGCCGATGCGCTCGTCGCCCGTGGGGCCACCGTCGTGCCGGGCGACCGTCGTGACGCAACGCTCCTCCGAGAGCTGCTCCGGAACGGCGCGGACCTGCTCGTCGACGGGGTCTGCGCGACCGCGCGCGATGCCGCGCAGCTCGCCCCGTTCCTCCCGGACGTCGCGTCGACCGTGATGCTGTCATCGAAAGCGGTGTACGTCGACGAGCAGGGGCGGCACACGAACTCCCTCGAGAAGCCGATGTTCCCCGTGCCGATCTCAGAGCGGCAGCCGACCGTCCCGCCGGGCGAGGGCGATCCGACCTCGCGCGACGGCTACGCCGCGAACAAGGTGGCGGCGGAGCATCTGCTCCTCGACCACGGCGCGCCCGTGACCGTCCTCCGGCCGTCGAAGGTGTACGGCGTCGGGATCAGCCGTCCCCGGGAGTGGTTCGTGGTGCGCCGGGCCCTGGACGACCGCGAGCGCATCGTCCTCGCGGACGGCGGCAGGAGCGTCGACCACACGACGGCCGCGTCGGGCATCGCGTCGCTCGTCGCCCTTGCGGCGGACCAGCCCGGCCGGCGCATCCTCAACGTGGCGGACGACACCGCCCCGGATGTCCTGACGATCGTGCGGACGATCGCCGCGCGGCTCGAGCACCCGTTCCAGGAGGTCCTGCTCGACGCGGACGCCCCGTCGTTCCTCGGTCTCAGCCCGTGGTCGACGCCGACCCCGGTCGTGCTCGACACGACTGCCGCGCGCGCACTCGGGTGGACGCCGCCGCGGTTCCAGGACGCGGTGCTGCCCGAGGTCGACTGGCTCGTCGAGACCGCCCGAGCGACGCCGGCGGGCGGCGACGTGCCGTGGGCGGCGGACCCGTTCTTCGAGCGATTGTTCGATTACGGGCCGGAGGACGCCGCACTCGCGCTCCTCATGCTCCAGGGCAGTTGACCCGCCACGGCCGCGCGGACGATCCCGCCTGAGGGTCCGGATCGCCGCCGGTGCCACGCTGGAGGCATGAGCGACAATCGTCTCGGCGCCGCCGTCAGCCCGTACCTCCGCATGCATGCCGACAACCCGGTCGACTGGCGGGAGTGGGGTGCCGACGCATTCGCCGAGGCGGCCGCGCGGGATGTCCCCGTGCTGGTGTCGATCGGCTACGCCACCTGCCACTGGTGCCATGTGATGGCGCGGGAGTCGTTCGCCGACCCCGACGTGGCCGAGGTCCTGCGGCAGGGGTTCGTGTCCGTCAAGGTGGACCGGGAGGAACGGCCCGACGTGGACGCCAGCGCGATGGTCGGGGCGAGCGCGTTCACGCAGAACCTCGGCTGGCCGCTGACGGTCTTCATGACGCCGACCGGCCGCGTCTTCTACGCGGGGACGTACTACCCGCCGACCCCGGTGGGCGACCACCCGTCGTTCCGGCAGGTCCTCACCGCGGTCGAGGAGGCATGGACCGCCCGCCGCGCCGAGGTCGAGCAGAACGCCGACGGCATCGCGGCCGCGATCGCAGCCCAGGCGGCGCCGGAGTCGGCTGGTGCTGCGGCCCTCCCGGCACCGGACGCCGTCCGGGAGCTCGTCGCCGGTCTCGCCCGCGCCGAGGATCCGGAGTACGGCGGGTTCGGCACCGCACCGAAGTTCCCGAACGCGCCGCTGCTCGAGTTCCTCGTCGACGTGGGTGCCGACGCCGTTGCCGCGCTCGCGCTCGACCTCGCCGAGCGCACCCTCGCCGCGATCGCTGGCTCGGAGCTCACCGACCCGGTCGACGGCGGCGTGTTCCGCTACGCGACCCGCCGTGACTGGAGCGTGCCGCACTACGAGCGCATGCTCTACGACAACGCCGGACTCCTGGCCGCCGCGGGCCGGCTCGCGCTTCGACGGCCCGGATCCGGGGCCGCCGAGCTCGCCCGCGGGATCGCCGGGTTCCTCCGCGACACCCTCCGCACCAGCGAGGGCGTCTTCGTCGCGGCGCAAGACAGCGAGAGCACGATCAACGGTGAGCGCGTCGAGGGCGCCTGGTACCGGCTCGACCGGGAGGGCCGGGCGCAGCTCGATCCGCCACCGCTCGACGACCAGGTGCTCACCGGCTGGAACGGGCTCGCGATCCGTGGGCTCGCGATCGCCGGGGCCGCGCTCCACGACACCGCGATGCTCGACGACGCCCGCGCCGCCGCCGATCATCTCCTCGCGACGCACGTCCGGGACGGCGCGATCGTCGTCCGGTCGAGCACGCCGCGTGGGGCGTCGACGGCGGCCCCCACGATCGAGGACGTCGGCCTGTTCGCCGAGGGGCTCCTCGAGCTCGCGCTCGCCTCCGGTGAGGTCCGGTACGCCACGGCGGCGAGGGCGATCGTCGATGGCGTCCTCGATGCCGACGGCATGGTCGTGCTCGTCGGATCCGCCGATCCGGTGCTCGCCGCCGCGGGCACGGATCCTGGTGAGCAGCCGCAGACCGCGCTTCGGAGCGGCACCGTGGGCCTCGCTGCCGCAGCGGCACTCCTCGCCGAGCTCACCGGGGAGGCCCGGTACCGGTCCGCCGCGGAACGGCTCGTCGGGCAGCGGGCCGCGGATGGCCTCCGGCAGCCCCTCGGTCACGCGGACGCGCTCGGACTGGCGCTCGCGCTGGGCCGTCCGGCGCGCGAGATCGTCCTGGTGAGCGAGTCGACTGACGCAGCGGCAGCCGACGCGGCGCGCATGCGGGATCTCGTGATCGCTGCCGCGGCCCCGGGCACCGTCGTCGCCGTCGTCACGCAGGAGCAGTGCCGCGCCTTCGCAGAGGCGGGGTTCGAGCTCTTCGCCGACCGGGACAGCGCGGTGCCCGCCGCATACGTCTGCCACGACCGGGTGTGCGACCTCCCGGCGCGCACGGCCACGGCGCTCGAGGCGACGTTGTCCCGCTGACCCGGCCCGCCCCTCCCACCCGCCGCGCCGTCTCGGTCAGTCTCGTCGGACGATGCGTCGGATGACGAGGACGAGCGCGGTGACGATGACCACGAGGACCGCTGCTGTGACACCGAATGCTGCGATGTCGTACCCGCTCGGTATCAACGGGTTATGGACGTGTTCGGCAAGTACCGTCATGGTGTTGTCCTCAGTTGTTGGCTGACCAGGTGGAGGATCCGCGAACGTCGATTTCGAGCCAAAAGTCCTTCGAGCCGGCACCGTTGATCCCGGTCCACTTCCACCGACCCGTGGAGTAGGCGGGGGAGCTTCCGATCTGGGTCTTCCTGTTGACGGTGACGCTCTTGGACCCGCAGGTACCGCCGTAGCAGGAGGCAGTGATCGGTGTGACCGAGTTGATCCTCGAGTTGCCGCCCTGGACCTGGTGGTAGGTGACGGCATATCCGGCAGTCGACACCACCACGTTCGTAGAGACGGTGCACTGAATGGTGGCGTCGTAGTGGCTGCTGGAGAGCGTCTTGCAGCTTCCGATCGAGGCACGTGTCGGGCCGTGGGCCGGCACCTGGAGCGTGTCCACGCGGATGGAACCGTCGGCGAACGTGTCAACTGTGACGGTACTGCCGGCATTCGAGCCGGTCGTCGTCGTGACGGGGGTGGCCCCATCGAGGGAGTCCCAGCTCCGGCCCGCTTCGAGAGCTTCGAGGAGACGGTCCTGCGTTGCCCTGGAGACACCGTAGGCGTTCCAGGTGTCTCGCATCGCGGACTCGTCTGCCGACGAGAGCGCCGAGGTGGCGGCGGTGGCCGGCGCGGCGCTGAGAGCCCCGACGAGGATGATGGCGGACGCCGCGCAGGTGGCGGTGAGGCGGCGGAACGGGGAGCGCTTCATGGTGTTGTTCCTCTTCTCCGGCGGCGTTGCCGGGAGTGATCTGTCAGCGTCGTTGCTGAGTGGTGGAGAGTCTGCACCTCATATCTCATACACACAACGCCACATGCGAGCCGGGCGTGTCCGCCGTCAGGGCCCCCACCCGCCTCCATCCACTGTAAGCATCATGACGAGACCCCAGGTGGTCCTGGGTCGGGCCGGCAAAGGGTCCCTGATCAGCTGGACAGCCCGCCGCGTAGACTGGGGGGCTCATGTCGCAGACCCCGCCCACCATCTCGTTCCCGCCGGAGCTGCCGGTCTCGCAGCGGCGCGACGACATCGCCGCTGCCATCCGCGACAACCAGGTCGTCATCGTGGCCGGCGCGACCGGCTCGGGCAAGACCACGCAGCTGCCGAAGATCTGTCTCGAGCTGGGGCGGACGAGCATCGGGCACACGCAGCCCCGCCGGATCGCGGCGCGCACGATCGCGGAGCGGGTGGCGGAGGAGCTCGGCGGCGAGGTCGGGGAGCTCGTCGGCTATCAGGTCCGGTTCACCGACCGGGTGTCGAGCGACACCCGGATCAAGCTCATGACCGACGGGATCCTCCTCAACGAGATCCACCACGACCGCGACCTGCGCAAGTACGACACGATCATCATCGACGAGGCGCACGAGCGCTCCCTGACGATCGATTTCCTGCTCGGGTACCTGAAGCGGCTGCTCCCCCGCCGGCCGGACCTCAAGGTCATCATCACGAGCGCGACGATCGACCCGGAGTCGTTCTCGCAGCACTTCGACGGCGCTCCGATCATCGAGGTGTCCGGCCGGACCTACCCGGTCGAGATCCGGTATCGGCCGCTGGTGGCGGAGAACCCCGGCGGCGACGAGGACGTCGACGACCTCGACGCCCCGGAGCGCGGACCGGCGGGCGCCCCGGACGACCGCGACTACCTGCAGGGCATCACGGACGCGCTCCAGGAGCTCGCCCGCGAGGAACCCGGCGACGTGCTCGTGTTCCTCTCCGGCGAGAACGAGATCCGCGACGCGGAAGACGCGATCCGCGGTCGAGGCTTCTCCGGCACCGAGGTCCTGCCCCTGTACGGCCGGCTCTCGGCAGCGGACCAGCACCGCGTGTTCCAGCGGTCGACCACGCCGGGCGTGCGCCGACGCGTGGTCCTCGCCACCAACGTCGCCGAGACGAGCCTGACGGTCCCGGGCATCCGGTACGTCATCGACACCGGCACCGCCCGCATCTCCCGGTACTCCCCCCGGGCCAAGGTGCAGCGCCTCCCGATCGAGGCGATCTCGCAGGCGAGCGCGAACCAGCGCTCCGGACGGTCCGGGCGGACGAGCCCCGGGATCGCGATCCGGCTGTACTCCGAGCAGGACTTCGACAAGCGCCCCGAGTTCACCGATCCAGAGATCCTCCGCACGAACCTCGCCGCCGTGATCCTGCAGATGATCTCCCTCGGATTCGGCGACATCGCCTCCTTCCCGTTCCTGCAGCCGCCCGACTCCCGGGGCATCAAGGACGGCCTCGACCTGCTCCGCGAGCTGAACGCCGTGGACCGCTCCGGGGCGATCACTCGGACCGGGCAGCAGCTCACGCGCCTGCCGATCGACCCGCGTCTCGGCCGCATGGTGATCGAGGCCGGCAGGCAGGGCGTCGGGCGTGAGGTCCTGGCGATCGTGGCGGCGCTGAGCATCCAAGACCCACGGGAGCGTCCGCTGGAGAAACGCGCGCACGCCGACCAGCTGCATGCCCGGTTCACCGATCCGACGAGCGATTTCCTGACCCTCCTGACGCTCTGGAACCACCTGGAGGACCGCCAGGCCGACCTGAGCTCCGGCGCGTTCCGGCGTGAGGTCAAGGCGGAGTTCCTCAACTACCTCCGGATCCGGGAGTGGCAGGACCTGTTCCGTCAGCTGTCCCGCGCCGCCAAGCAGATCGGAGTGCATGTCGGCCAGGAGCGCACGGACGCCCCCGACGCGGTGCACCGTGCCCTGCTCGCCGGGCTGCTCAGCCAGATCGGGCTCCGCGACCGCGAGAAGCGGAACTACCTGGGTTCCCGGAACACCCGGTTCGTGATCTTCCCCGGCAGCGTCCTGGCGAAGAAACAGCCTGACGCGGTGATGGCCGCGGAGCTCGTCGAGACCAGTCGCCTGTTCGCCAGGACCGCGGGGAGGATCGACCCGGCCTGGGCGGAACCGCTCGCCGGCGATCTGCTGAAGCGCACGTACGGGGAACCGCACTGGGAGAAGAAGCAGGGCGCCGTCGTCGCGTACGAGCGGGTGACGCTGTACGGCGTCCCGATCGTCGGCCGCCGTCGTGTGCAGTATGCCCGCATCGACCCGGTGCACTCCCGCGAGCTGTTCATCCGGCACGCGCTCGTCGAGGGTGAGTGGGAGTCCCCGCAGGCGTTCGATCGTGCGAACCGACGTCTGCGGAGGGAGCTGGAGCAGCTCGAGGAGCGCACCCGGCGCCGCGACATCCTGCAGGGCGACGAGGCCGTGTACGCCTTCTACGACGCCCGGATCCCGGCGGACGTCGCGACGACCCGCAGCTTCGAGGGGTGGTGGCGGACCGCTCGCAAGGAGCAGCCGGAGCTCCTGACCATGCGCCGCGAGGACCTCCTGGACGCCGAGAACGCCGAGGCCGCGCAGGACGAGGCCGAGTACCCGACCGAGTGGCGGCAGGGCGACCAGCGGCTGTCGCTCCGCTACCGGTTCGAACCGGGCGCCGAGGACGACGGCGTGTCCGTCCAGGTCCCGCTCCCGCTCCTGGCTCGGATGCGTGAGGACGGCTTCGACTGGCAGGTCCCGGGCCTCCGCAAGGAGCTCGTCACGGCGCTCATCCGCGCGCTGCCCAAGCACATCCGGAAGAACGTCGTGCCAGCGGCGGACTGGGCCGAGAAGATCGTGGCCGCGTTGCCCGCCGACGCGCCCGCGGAGCCGACCGAGTCGTTCCGCGCGACGCTCGCCGCCACGATCCAGAGGCTCGCGTTCGTCCCCGTGTCCGAGGCGGACTTCGACATGTCCCGGGTGCCGCAGCATCTGCTCCCGACCTACACGGTCGTGGACGAGCGCGGGCGGCGGGTGGGTGGGGGCAAAGCGCTGCCGACGCTGCAGGAGTCCCTCCGCGACGCGACGCAGGCGAGCGTGGCCCGGGCGGTCACCGGCGGCGACGGCGGGCGACGGGGCCGGGGGCGGCCGGGAGGCGCGTCCGACGTCGCCGGGGCCGGTGCTGCCGCCGAGCGCTCCGGGCTCACCGGCTGGCCGGACGAGGACCTGCCCCGCACGGTGGACACGCGGCAGGCGGGCGGCGTCATCCGCGCGTACCCGTCGCTCGTGGACGAGGGCCGCACGGTCGTCCCGACCGGGTCGGTGGGGGTCCGGCTCCTCGCGACGGAGCGGGACCGTGCGCTGCAGATGCCCGCCGGCGTCCGCCGCCTCACCGCCCTCGCGGTGCCGAGCCCGGTGAGCTACGTGCAGTCGCACCTGACCGCGCAGGAGAAACTCGCCCTCGCGACGAGCCCGTACCCCTCCACGAACGCGCTGTTCGACGACGTCCTCGCGGCGGTCGTCGAGTCCGTCCTGCGACAGCGACACCCCGACGGGCTCCTGTTCACCAAGGCGGAGTTCGAGGCCGCACGCGACGCCGTCTCCGCGACCGTCGTCGACACGATGTTCGCCGCCGTCTCCGAGGTGGCGGCGGTGCTCACCGCGTGGCGGGGTGCCGAGCGTGCTCTCAAGCAGGCGACGAGCATGTCGCTCCTGCCGGCGTTGACGGATATGCGGCAGCAGATGGAGCGGCTCGTGTTCGCGGGATTCGTGTCGGCGACGGGCATCGAGCGGCTCCGTCGGGTCCGGGTGTACCTGCAGGGCGTCGAGGCGCGGGTGGCGAAGCTGGTGCAGAACCCGGGGCGGGACCGCTCCTGGATGAACGAGGTCGAGACCGCCACCACGCGGTACGTCGAGGCGGGCGGGTCGTTCCCGCCGTCGCCGTGCTCGCATCCGGAGCTCGTGCATGCCCGCTGGATGCTCGAGGAGTTCCGCATCTCGCTGTTCGCGCAGGAGCTCCGGCCCGCCGAGACGGTGAGCCTGCAACGGATCACGAAGGCCCTGACGGCAGCACGCGCCTGAGTACCCCCCGTTTCCGCGGGCGGCTGTCCCTCGTTCTTTCCGGCGTGTTTCGGTCCGCCGAACGGTGCCCGAGTGTTGCGCTGGCCGGGGCGCGTGGGGCGCGTTCCGGTCGTAGCGTCGGCAGCACGCCGGATCTCCGGTGGCACCCGGACGGCCCGGGTGCGAGCACCACCGACTGGACTGGGGAGCCGTTCATGGCCTTCGCACTGCACAACTGGACCCGGGAGACCCTCCTCGCCCGCCTCGCCGCGAACGATGCGATCGACGCCGCCGCGAGCGTCGACGCGACGGCGGCTGCGCGGGACCGGCTGCGCCTGCTCGGTGTGAGCGACCGGCTGGAGGCCGCGGTCCTCCCCGACGACGAGGCGATCACCGCGTTCGCCACGATCCGGGACGACGCGTGGCGGACCGCCGGCGAGCGCGTCGGGGCCGTCGCGGAGACCTTCGCGGACTGACGCCGCGCGTGCGCGCAGCGGTCGGCCGCACTGCCGGGCGTCAGCGCCCGCGTCGGTGTGGCCCGCCCGGTGCACGGACGCCCGGTCCGTCCACGGCGACGACGACGGCGCTCCGTGTCGCCCGGTCGCCGAGGATCCGGAAGTGCCCGCCGACCGGCAGCTGCACGTTCGTCGCGCCGACCAGCTCCGAGCCGTTCGGGATCAGCGTGTCGACGACGCCGTAGATCGACGTGATCCGGCTGTTCGCCGCCACTTCGCGGATCAGGCCCGCGAGCGTCGGGTCGGTTGCCCGGAACGCGCGGAGGCTCGGCAGCAGCCCGAAGCGTGCGAGCACGGATCCGCCGAACGGTGACGAGATCGCGATCATCCGGTCGAGCCGCCCGTCGGCGTCGAGGTGGGTCATGGCGTATTTGCCGATGAGTCCGCCCTTGCTGTGCGCGAGGACGACGACGTCGCGCAGATCCTCGGACTCGACGATCTCCATGACGGTGCGCGCGCCGTCGACGACGGGGCGTTGGTTGTGGCGGAGCGCCGTGACGACGTACACCGGGTGGCCGCGGTCGTGGAGGGCCTCCATGAGCGGTCGGAGGAAATGCCACGTCTCGTAGATGCCCGGCACCACGACGACCGGCTCGCGATCCCCGCTCCGGTAGTCGTCGGCGGTGGTGGGGCCCAGGCTGCGCACCTGCCAGACCGTGGCGTACCACCAGTCCGCGAGCCACCAGGTGACGGCGCGGACACGGCCGGGGGTCGGCGCCGTCATCGGAGGCCGGCGAGGTCCTGGACGCGGACGAACTCGTCGATGATCGCCGCCGCTGCGCCGGATTGTCGCTGCTGGACGTGGTGTCCGCCGGGCAGCTCGATGAGGGCGCCCTCGGTGGCGGCGCCCGCGAGGCGCCGCACCCACGCCTGCGGCGCGATGGGGTCAGCGGTGCCGCGGAGCACCAGGACGGGCACGCGGAGCGTGGCCACCGCCCCGAGCATCGGATACCGCATCATCACCGGCAGTGCGTGCATGTACTGGCGGATGCTGCGGCAATAGTCGGCGAAGAGCACGACGTTCATCCAGGGCGTCTCATGTCGGTTGTTCAGGGCGAGGGACCAGGCCTGCTGCAGCAGGGTCCGGCGTCGGTCGTCGACCACGGGGCTGACGAGCACGACCGACGTGGTGAACTCGGGGAACCGCTGCGCCATCTCGGTGACGACCTGCGCGCCCATGGACTGTCCGATGCCGATGCACTCCTGCACCCCGGCCTCCCGCACGGCACGGACCACCAGCGACGCCAGCTCCGACATCTCGATCACCCGACCCGGTGCGGGCGTGCCTCCGAACCCGGGGAGGTCGACGGCGATCGTCCGGTATGTGTGTGAGAGCGCACGCTGCAGCCGGGTGAAGGACCGGTGCGACATCCCGATGCCGTGCACGAGGACCGCGGTCGGCGCGAGGTTGTCGCGTGACCGTCCCGCTGGCGCGAGGGTCCGCAGTCGGAGGACGTGTCCGTCCACCTGAACCGTTTCGACGAGCACGCGCATGCGCATGCCCTGAGCGTACGCGGAACCGGTTCGAACCGGCGCCGACGTGCGTGTGACAAGGTTGACGAGCGCCGCACTGAGCCCGAGGGCGTGCTCGGTGGCATCGCGCCATCCCTCCGCCCAACCCCGTCAGGCCACCCGCCGAAATCGCAGGAGACCCCCATGTCCGAACGCCTTCCCCACATCGTGATCGTTGGAGGTGGATTCGCCGGCATCGCCGCGATGAAGGCCCTCAAGGACGCGCCCGTCCAGATCACCCTCATCGACCGGCATGTCTACAACATGTTCCAGCCCCTCATGTACCAGGTGGCGACCGGCGGCCTGAACGCCGGGGACGTCACGTACTTCCTCCGCAGCCTGCGCTCGAAGCAGAAGAACGCGGACTTCCGGCACGGCCTCCTGACGAACATCCGGCCGGACGAGCAGGTGGTCGAGCTCAGTGACGGCGAGGAGCTCCGGTACGACGCGCTCGTGCTGGCGAACGGCGTCAACACGAGCTACTTCGGCACGGTCGGCGCGTACGAGTACGCGTACTCCATGTACTCCCGCTCGCAGGCGCTCCGCATCCGGGACGAGCTCTTCACCCAGCTCGAGCGCGCCGCCGCCGCCGAGGGCACCACCGAGGTCCGCGTCGTCATCGTCGGTGGCGGGGCCACGGGTGTCGAGATGGCGGGCGCGCTCGCAGAGCTCCGCGACCAGGCCCTCAAGGATGCGTACCCCGAGATCGACCAGGCGAGCATCACGATCACACTCGTGCATCGCGGCGGCGAGCTCCTCAAGCCGTTCGCACCGCGCCTCCGCCGGTATGCCGCGAAGGTGCTCCGCAAGCGCGGCGTCGACCTGCGCCTGGACACCGGGGTCGAGGAGGTCACGCCCGACGGCGTGCGCACCGCGGGCGGCGGGTTCATCCCCGCGGAACTCGTGGTGTGGGCGACCGGTGTCGCAGCGCACAAGGAGGTCGGGAACTGGGGCATGCCACAGACCCACGGCGGCCGCATCGAGGTGACCGAGGAGCTCACCGTGCGGGGCCACGACCGCATCTTCGCCGCCGGCGACATCGCGGCGCAGCACGATCCGCTCGCGCAGCTCGCCCAGCCGGCGATCCAGGGAGGCACGCACATCGGTGAGCAGATCGAGCGCATGCTCGCGGGCGAGCCGCTCCGGCCGTTCCGATACCACGACAAGGGCACGATGGCGACGATCGGCACCAACGCCGCCGTCGTCCAGCTGCACAACGGCGTGACCATGATCGGCCCGGCCGCCTGGGCGATCTGGGTGATCATCCACATCACGGGCCTGCTCGGCAACGGCAACCGCCTGTCCACGCTGACGCATTTCTTCGTCCGGTACCTCTGGTCCCTGCGCAAGCGGTCCATCCCGATTGTGGGCGACGTCCGTCCGGTCCGCCCGAACGGCGACCGCGAGCCGGAGACCTGGCAGGTCGCGAAGCCGGAGTAGCCGGCGCGGACCGGCGCGCCTCCTGGGAGGATCGTGGCATGACCAGTGCAGTGCAGCTCGTCCGGTCCCCGTCCCTGTCCCCCACCGCGGAGTACGCGTACGCGGCCATCGCGCCCAGCGACGCGCGGCTGGTGTTCCTCGCTGGCGCCTGTCCGATCGACGCCGAGGGGCGCACGGTCGCCGTCGGAGACCACGCGGGACAGGCCGCGCAGTGCATCGCGAACCTCCGGGTGGCGCTCGCCGACGCCGGTGCCACGATGGAGGATGTCGTCTCGACGCGCGTGCTCGTGGCGTCCTCGAGTCAGGCGGATCTCGTCAGTGCATGGGAGGTCGTGCGGGAGGCGTTCGGTGCCCACGATGTGCCGAGCACGCTCCTCGGGGTGACCGTCCTGGGGTACGACGACCAGCTCGTCGAGATCGAAGCCGTCGCTGCGGTCACCGACTGAGCGAGCGCACTGCGTGCAGCGCTCCGGCCATCAAGAAGCCTGGTCACCTGTCTGCACGACCGCCGATCCGGCTGTCCGCGACCGGCCGACGACCAGGGCCAAGAACACGGCCCGCGTCCCGCAGGTGGGCATCGACGCGGCTGGCGAAGCGCGGGCAGCCAGCCGCGACGAGCGCCTCGGCGAGCCCCTTTCGTGACGGACGTGTCGACCAGTAGCGGTGCTGCTGACGTACGACCGCTCGGACGCCCCCTGGCTCGGCGTCATCCACCAGGACGAAGAAGTCGTCGCAGTCATGGACCTCGTACGGGGAGCCCTCCGCCTCGATGAAGCCGCTGTCGTGCGTCAGGAGTACATCTGCCCGGCATGCAACGGCGGCAGCGTGGACATGGCGGTCCTTCGGATCCGCCCCCGCCCAGGCGATGGAACCGTCGAAATCCGGCACGATCTCGTCCACCACCCCACGGATGCCGGCAAGCAGCTGGGTCGTCGCTCCGCCGTCGCGGCCCGGATACCGCTCGCGGAGCGTCGCGACCGTCTCGGCGAGCACGTCCTCGGTGGTGTGCAGCTGAAACAGCATCGGGATCTCGGCTCGGAGCAGACACAACCAGTCGCGGAGGGTCCTGCTGAAGAAGACGTTCGCGTCCACGAAGACCCGCTGCACCACTGTCCGATCCCGCTGTTCGTGACGCCGACGATCAGTCGAACGCCTCGCCGGCCCGGAGCACGGCCTGCGCGGCCGCGCGCCGCTCGTCCTGTCGTCGAGCGCGGAGCGCCGACACGTCGTCGCGGCGGAGGCGGGTGTGCGACCCAACCTTCGTGAACGGCAGATCACCGGCAGCGATCATCTTCATCAGCGTCGGACGCGACACCCCGAGCTCCTGGGCGGCCGTCGTCGTGGTGAGCACCGGCGGCAGGGACACCGTCGAGATGGTCGCTCCCGCTGCCACAGAGTGGAGCAGGTTGGCGAGGAACCGAGTGAGGCGCGCTGGCAGCTGCAGGGTCGAGCCATCGTCCAACTCGACGGACATGGACCGGATGGTGCGATCAAGTGCCCGGTCGACCAGCGCGCCCGCTTCTCCTCGCACGGCGGACTCGCGCACGACGTCCTCCGTGATCATCGTCCTGACCGGCGTCATGAGCACCCTCCCTCGTTCAACTACCATCCCGAGACTACGCGTCCTGCAGTTACAAGTGCAACTCACTCGCGCTCGCCACTCGGATCCGCCTCGGTGCCGCGTGGGCAATGGGTGCCGCCCGAGGTGTGGTCGACGGGGCAGTCAGGGCGTGGACGCTGTGCCGGGCGGAGAACCGAGAACACTCACCACCCTTTGGCTGAGACCCACGAGCTGGTGGCGACTACCCGGGCAGGAGATGACGATTGCGTGACTTTCCGCAACACGCGAGAGCGTCACACTCGCTTGCATCGATGGCGAAAGCGGCGCATGCTGGGAAGACGTTCCCGTCGCGCGTCGTCGTGGAGAGTCTGCTCGACGACGAGCGGGCGTCAGCATTGCTGACGCCCGCTCGGTACTTCCGGTATATTCTGACGCTGCTCTAACAGCGTTGTTTGCCTACGCTGCGATCGTGCCGATCAAGCGTCGGTAGGCGCATTCGCCCTTGCGGTCGATGCACGGCGGGAACGTATGCCCGGCGTTGAAGCGAGTGATGTCGCCGTACTGGTCGGCCCAGTCCCCTCCTGTCGGTACGCGCTGTCCCGTCTTCCAAGACTGATCGGGCCCGAGTGGGTAGTGCTTGTCCATATTCACCTCCTACGCACCGATCCGGTGTTTCGTGAACTCCAGCGACTGATGTGCCGGAGAGCTGAAGCAGAGCGGCACCTATGCACGCTTAGGTGCCGCTCCTGAACGGGCAAGAGGGCCGTTCGATCAGAAGTCCCAGTCCTCGTCCTCCGTGCTCACGGCCTTGCCGATCACGTACGACGAGCCGGACCCGGAGAAGAAGTCGTGGTTCTCGTCGGCGTTCGGGGAGAGGGCCGAGAGGATCGCCGGGTTGACGTCGGTGGTCTCCTTCGGGAACATCGGCTCGTATCCCAGGTTCATGAGCGCCTTGTTGGCGTTGTAGTGCAGGAACTTCTTGACGTCCTCGGTCAGGCCGACGCCGTCGTAGAGGTCCTGCGTGTACTGGACCTCGTTCTCGTAGAGCTCGAACAGCAGGTTGAACGTGTAGTCCTTGATCTCCTGCTTGCGCTCCGCCGAGGCCGCTTCGAGCCCCTTCTGGAACTTGTAGCCGATGTAGTAGCCATGGACGGCCTCGTCGCGGATGATCAGGCGGATCAGGTCGGCCGTGTTCGTGAGCTTGGCCCGCGAGGACCAGTACATCGGCAGGTAGAAGCCCGAGTAGAACAGGAACGACTCCAGCAGCGTCGAGGCGACCTTGCGCTTGAGCGGGTCGTCGCCGGTGTAATAGCTGAGGACGATCTGCGCCTTCTTCTGCAGGTTCGGGTTCTCGACCGACCAGCGGAACGCGTCGTCGATCTCTGGCGTCGACGCGAGCGTCGAGAAGATGGACGAGTAGCTCTTCGCGTGCACCGACTCCATGAACGCGATGTTCGTGTACACCGCCTCTTCGTGCTGCGTGAGCGCATCCGGGATGAGGCTGATCGCGCCGACAGTGCCCTGGATCGTGTCGAGGAGGGTCAGCCCCGTGAACACCCGCATCGTGAGCGTCTGCTCGTCCGGCGTCAGCGTGTTCCACGACTGCACGTCGTTCGACAGCGGCACCTTCTCCGGCAGCCAGAAGTTGTTGACGAGGCGGTTCCACACCTCGACGTCCTTGTCGTCCTGAATGCGGTTCCAGTTGATCGCGCTGACCTGGTTGACCAGCGGGACGGCCTTGCCGGTTGCGTGGACCGGATCGGTGAGGGTCATGACTTCTTCCAGTGGGTCGAGTGAGTGGCACTTGCGGGAAGGCGTGGTGGGTGAATGTGTCACCCACCACGCCCAGCGCTAGACGCGCTGCTGGATGGTCCCATCCGGGTTTCGCTTGGCCGTTGCGTCAGTGACGAAACGGCCAGAGCTTGCCGAGCGGTTCACGGTGTGGCTATTGCCAGTTCCGCTACCTACGCGTTCGGTGGTTGTCTTCGAAGGCCAACGAGCGGCGGCCGCCTTGCTGACGAAACGCCCCGACGAGGCGCTGCGATTCACGCTGCGTGCCATGGTGTACACCTCCTTCCGAGGCTCCGACAGCCCCAGAAGCCTGACCCGGCGGGCCAGTTTTACTCATGTACAGTGGACAGCTCAACGGCAAGTTGAAGTCCCTGATTGGGGCTGTTCGAGGTCAGATCTGTCAGGGTCTGGCCTCGAGCTTTTTGAATTGTGGTGTCGGTCCAGCGGGGGTGCGAGCTGGCACCGTCTCTCCGGTCCCTCGGGCGATCGCCGAGGCGATCAGAGCATGCAGCTGACGCAGCCCTCGACCTCGGTGCCTTCGAGCGCCATCTGCCGGAGGCGGATGTAGTAGATCGTCTTGATGCCCTTGCGCCACGCGTAGATCTGCGCCTTGTTGATGTCGCGCGTGGTGGCGGTGTCTTTGAAGAACAGCGTCAGGGACAGGCCCTGATCCACGTGCTGCGTCGCCGCGGCGTACGTGTCGATGATCTTCTCCGGGCCGACCTCGTAGGCGTCGGCGTAGTACTCCAGGTTGTCGTTCGTCATGAACGGCGCCGGGTAGTAGACGCGGCCGAGCTTGCCCTCCTTGCGGATCTCGATCTTCGACGCGATCGGGTGGATCGACGACGTCGAGTGGTTGATGTACGAGATCGAGCCGGTCGGCGGGACTGCCTGCAGGTTCTGGTTGTAGATGCCGTGCTGCTGGACGGACGCCTTGAGGGCCTTCCAGTCCTCCTGCGTCGGGATCGCGATGCCCGACGTGGCGAAGAGCTCCCGCACGCGGGCGGTCGCCGGTGCCCACTCCTGGTCCGTGTACTTGTTGAAGAACTCCCCCGACGCGTACTTGGAGTCGGTGAACCCGTCGAACGTCGTGCCGGTCTCGATCGCGAGCTTGTTCGACGCGCGCAGGGCGTGGAACAGCACCGCGTAGAAGTAGATGTTCGTGAAGTCGATGCCCTCGGGCGAGCCGTAGTGGACGCGTTCGCGGGCGAGGTACCCGTGCAGGTTCATCTGTCCGAGGCCGATGGCGTGCGACTTGTCGTTGCCGTCCTCGATGGACCGCACCGACGCGATGTGCGACATCTGGGAGACGGCGGTGAGCCCGCGGATCGCCGTCTCGATGGTCCGGCCGAAGTCCGGCGAGTCCATCGTCAGCGCGATGTTCAGCGACCCGAGGTTGCAGGAGATGTCCTTGCCGATCTCCTTGTACGAGAGGTCCTCGTTGTAGGTGGTCGGGGTGTTGACCTGCAGGATCTCCGAGCACAGGTTCGACATGTTGATGCGGCCCTTGATCGGGTTCGCGTTGTTCACCGTGTCCTCGAACACGATGTAGGGGTAGCCCGACTCGAACTGGATCTCGGCGACGGTCTGGAAGAAGTCGCGCGCCTTGATCTTCGTCTTCTTGATGCGCGCGTCGTCGACCATCTCGCGGTACTTCTCCGACATCGAGATGTCGCCGAAGGGCACGCCATAGACGCGCTCGACGTCGTACGGCGAGAACAGGTACATGTCCTCGTTGTTCCTCGCGAGCTCGAAGGTGATGTCCGGCACGACGACGCCGAGCGACAGGGTCTTGATGCGGATCTTCTCGTCGGCGTTCTCGCGTTTGGTGTCGAGGAACCGCATGATGTCGGGGTGGTGGGCGCTGAGGTACACCGCACCGGCACCTTGACGCGCACCGAGCTGGTTCGCGTACGAGAAGGAGTCTTCAAGGAGCTTCATCACGGGAATGATCCCGGACGACTGGTTCTCGATGTGCTTGATCGGTGCGCCGGACTCGCGGATGTTCGAGAGCGAGAGGGCGACGCCGCCGCCGCGCTTCGACAGCTGCAGGGCGGAGTTGATCCCACGCGAGATCGACTCCATGTTGTCCTCGATGCGGAGGAGGAAGCAGGAGACGAGCTCGCCGCGCTGCGCCTTGCCGGTGTTCAAGAAGGTGGGCGTGGCCGGCTGGAAGCGGCCGCCGATGATCTCCTCGACCAGGGCGATGGCGAGGCTCTCGTCTCCCTGCGCGAGGCCGAGGGCGGTCATCACGACGCGATCCTCGAACCGCTCGAGGTACCGCTTGCCGTCGAACGTCTTCAGCGTGTACGACGTGTAGTACTTGAACGCGCCGAGGAACGTCTGGAACCGGAACTTCTTCGAGTAGGCCAGGTCGTTGAGCTGCTGGATGAACTCGAGCGAGTACTGCTCGATGACGCGCGGCTCGTAGTACTTGTTCTCGACCAGGTAGTCGAGACGCTCCTTCAGGTTGTGGAAGAAGACCGTGTTTTGGTTGACGTGCTGCAGGAAGTACTGCTTGGCAGCCTCCCGGTCCTTGTCGAACTGGATCTCACCGTTCGGCCCGTAGAGGTTGAGCATCGCGTTGAGGGAGTGATAGTCCATCCCCGTTGCGGGAGACGTCAGATCGACGTCTGCAACTGCTGCATCCAAAATGCATCCAATCCTGTGTTGACCGCCTGCACATCGTCAGGGGTGCCGAAGAGTTCGAATCGATAGAGCACGGGGACGTGGCACTTCTGCGCCACGATGTCGCCGGCGATCCCGTAGGCCACGCCGAAGTTGGTGTTTCCGCCGACGATGACGCCCCGGATCAACGAGCGATTGTGCTCGTCATTGAGGAAGGCGATGACCTGCTTGGGAACGGCGCCACGGTCGTTGCCCCCGCCATACGTCGGCAGGACGAGCACGTAGGGCTCGACGGCCTGGAGCGATGGCTCCCGCGCATACAGCGGGATACGGTCAGCCGGACGACCGAGCTTCGTGACGAAGCGTGCGGTGTTGCCCGAGACGCTCGAGAAGTAGACGAGCTGGCTCATGGCGTGCCTCCATGGGAGAGCCGGATGAAGAGTGGTGCGGTGCGGGCCGCCCGGCCCCGCACTCGTGGGGCGTGTGTCAGCCCAGCTCGGCGGCGAGGCCGGCGATCTTGTCGGGACGGAAGCCGGACCAGTGGTCGTCGTCGGTCACGACGACGGGCGCCTGGAGGTAGCCGAGGCTCTTGACGTGGTCGAGCGCGGCCTCGTCGATGGAGACATCGTGGACCTCGTACTCGATGCCCTTGTTGTCGAGCGCCCGGTACGTGGCCGTGCACTGGACGCAGGACGGCTTGGTGTAGACGATGACGGCCATGATCTCCCCTGATGTCGACGCCCGGTCGAGATGACCGAGCGGTGGTGGTGCGATGTCGTGATGCTGTGCTGATGGCGGTTCGCGCGGCCCGACGAGAGGTGTCCGAGCGGGTCTCGTGACGGTCGCTCCCGGTCCTCCCGGGGCGAGTGCGTTCCGGCCTGTCGATACTACATCTTGTGCCTGCCGCCGATGGCGACCACTACAGAAAGTAGTTACACACATGTAGTTCTCCACAACGCCGCTCACAGTGCCGGCGCTCCGGGAGGCCGTTGCGAGGCTTGATTTTCCGCCAGAGTATGCGGAGCCACCGACATCTCTGCACAGGGGTGGAGCGCCCCGTCCACAGGGTGTGGGAATCTCCGTTCGGCGTGTCGCGCAGACTGCTCCCCAGGAGGCATGGCGCGCTCCCGCAGGAGACCGTCCGGTCCGTACACTGGCCCGGTGAGCGCGTACGGGAACCTCCTTCGGGCACCGGGCGTCGGACGGGTCATCGCGGCCCAGCTGACGGCACGGTTCCCCTTCGGCATGCTGTCGCTCGCGTACCTGCTCCACGTCGAGCACGTGTCGAACTCATACGGTGCGGCGGGCCTCGTCCTCGCCGCGTCCAGCATCGGGCAGGCGATCTCCGGCCCGCTGACGAGCCGGTGGATGGGTCGATGGGGCATGCGCCCGGTGCTCATCCTCACGAGCATCGTCGCGCTCATCAGCATGGCCGTCATCGCGTTCGTGACCATGTCCGTCCCGCTCTACATGGTGGTCGGCTTCGTCGGCGGCCTCGCGGTCCCACCGGTGCAGCCCGCCGTGCGGACGATCTACCCGAAGATGGTGACCTCGAAACAGCTCACCCCGCTCTTCTCGCTCGACGCATCCGCGCAGGAGCTCATCTGGGTCGCCGGCCCCGTCATCACCACGTTCATCGCCACCCAGGTCGGGACCGTACAGGCGATCTGCGTGGCGATGGCCTTCCTCGTCGTCGGCGGGGTGTGGTTCATCGCATCGCCCGAACTCGGCCGCGTGCGCATCCCCCGGTCGAAGCGGGCCTTCGGCGTGGTGCTCCGGCGCCCCTCCGTCCTCATCACCACGCTCGCCGGGTTCCTCCTGATCGGGGCGTGCGCCGCGGTCGAGGCCGGCGTCGTCGCGGCGTTCGGCGAGGGCAGCGCGAACGGTGGGATCGTCCTGGCGATCTTCGCGATCGGCTCGCTCGCTGGAGGCCTGGGGCTCGGACACCGGCCGATCTCGCCCAGCTCGCTCTGGCTCCGCATGGCGGTCGTCTTCGTCGGCCTGGTGCTCGCGACCGCGCATGTCGGCTTCTGGTGGCTGTGCCTGACGCTGCTCATCGCCGGCGCCGGCATCGCTCCGGCCCTCACCGTGATGTTCGGCTCGGTGTCGGCGACGGTCAAGTTCTCGGACACCGCCGAGGCGTACGGGTGGATGGGCACGGGCCAGCTCATGGGCGCCGCGATCGGCTCGGCCGTGGCCGGGTTCCTCATCGACGTGCACGGCGCGGTCGGCGGGCTCGCCATCGCGGCAGGGATCGCGTTCCTGGGCCTGCTCCTGCCCCTCGCGGCACGACGCTGGCTCCCGGACCTGCGCAATCGCGACGCCAGTCCGATCCCCGACACCGAACCGGTGGACCTCCCCACCACGTGACGGCTCCGGGGCGGAACAGCCCCGAAACGACCGGACCGCGTCAGGACCGGTCGAGAGCGGCGACCTTCGTCACCCGGTACGACACGACGAGGTCGACCGGGCGCGGGTGGTCCAGAACAACCACGGCAGTGCTCGTCGGTGCGGAGACGTTGCCCGCGGCGTCCGTCGCGGTGACGCTGAGGATGGTTCCGCCTGCCTGCTGCGGATCCAGGTCGACCACGAACACGCCGTCATCCCCGGCAGGCCCCTCGCCGACCACGTCCCCGGAAGGATCGAGGACGCGGACGCGACTGCCGGGCTCGGCAGTCCCGCGCACGATGTCACCGGTAGTCGGTCGGACCGACGGAGCCGCCGGTGCTGCGCCGTCGCCGACCTGGAACGTCGTGCTCGAGAAGAACGCGCCGCGCGCCAGCTGCTCGATGTCCAGCAGATGCTCGGACGCGCTGATGTCCGTCGTCGTCGCGGTCCAGGTGCCATTGTCCAGGACCGTTGTGGTTGCGAGCACCGTATCCGTGTCGTGCTCGGACACCGTGATGTGCCCGCCGGCGCTGCCCAAACCCTCCAAGGTGAGCGGACCACCCGGGTGCGGGTACGACCACGCTTGGACGGTGGCGCCGCCGTTCCCGGTCGAGAGGTCGGCAGCGGCGTGCGCGGGAGCCGCAGAAAGGACCGCCACCAACCCGACGGCCACCGTCGCGGCTCCTGCCAGCACGGTGACCAGGCGCAGCCGGAGGGGCTGCATCAGCGGTCCTCGCGCGCTCGGGACGAGCTCTTCAGGCATGCCGGACCTCCGCCTCCACCCCGGATTCCGTCCCCACTGCGCGGTCAGTCGTCATGTCGGGCTCGATCGTGCCGGATGACTCGGCAGGCTCCTGGTGTCCGGCGTCCCCCTCATTGCGGCGAAGCGGGGCGAGCAGGGCCGTCAGCGCGACCGCACCGACACCGAGCCGTCCGGCCCAGCTCTGCGTCCAGGAGAAGAGGGTCCCCCACCAGTCGGCCAGGACGAGCCGCGGGGTGCCCTTCACCCGGTCCTGCGTCATCGGCTGCGGGTCCATGCGTTCGTTCCCGTCGCCCTTCAACCAGGTGCCGTGGTCGGTCACCCGGTGCACGCGGTGCACGTACTGGCCGGACTCGACGCCGGTTCCCGTGGCCGGTCCGGCCACGACCACGATCTGTCCCGGATGCGTCAGCTCGTCACCGTGCGGCTTCTGCACGACGAGCACGTCGCCGATGCGATAGGTCGGGCTCATCGAGACCCCGGTGACCTGCATGTAGTAGTCGCCGCTCACGAGCCGCCAGGCGAGCGGGAGTGCGAGCGCGATGAGGAGCAGGGCGCCGAGCGTGCGGACGGCGCCGACGAGGATCTTCACGGGGTCTCCTGAGCGGTCTTCAACGGTAGGTCGGGTCGTGGTGGTGTGCGGGCGGGGTAAGGCCGAGCATCTGGCCCCACCCCACCCGCGTCAGGCGAGGACTCAGTGAGCGGACGGCGCGTCCATGTAGTCCACCGCGAACTGCGCGTTGACCTTGAGGTGGTCGAGGTCGGCGCCGGGCAGGTTCCGCGGGTCCGACAGGCGGATGCGCACGTGAACCTCGCTCGAGCCGCCCTTTGCCTCGCTGAGGCCGTCGGGGATGATGCCCGCGTCCTTCAGCGCGGCCCCGAGTTCCATCGGAGCGTCGAGGTGCCCGGCCGGCGCCCACTGGTTGCCGTCGAGGCTGTAGTCGACCTCCAACTGCTGTGCGAGGCCGTCCGACGTAGCGTCGACGGTGCGCGGGGTGAGCGCACCGGTGTAGATGGCGTCGGCGTTGCCGTCGTTCTGGAGCGTCCACGTGGCCTCCACCTGCTCGTCGAACGTGGTGCCGTCGAACGTGTGGTCGATCGGGGTGCCGGACAGGACGAGGTGCGACCCCGCGGGCGGCGTGCTCGCAGCGGGCTTGACGGCCTCGAACCGGTTGCCGCTGATCGTGGACTGCGCCGTGATGAGTGCTCCCCCTCCGGCGACGCCGGCGACGAGGAGCGCGGCCGTGCCGGCCACGAGGATCTTCTTCTTGCGGTTGCTGGCCATGGGATTCCTTTCGGCTGTGTGGGTCCGGCGCCTCTCGCGCCGTTGCGTATAAATATCACACGTTATGTCTCTGAATGCAACATGCTGAGCCCTTTTTTTGGCCTCCACGTCGCCTCCCGCGCTCGCGTGGCAGGATCGGCGGCATGCCCGATGCCGCAGCAGCCCCTGTCCCAACGGTCGCCCTGCTCGACGGCGGACTGATCCCCTCGGTCGGCCTCGGCGTCTACAAGGTCTCCGAGGACGACGCCGAGCGCGTGGTCGTCGCGGCGCTCGACAGCGGGTACCGGCATGTGGACACGGCTGAGATGTACGGGAACGAGGCGGGTGTGGGACGGGCGCTCCGCGCTTCGGTGCTTCCCCGCGATCAGGTGTTCGTCACGACGAAGGTGTGGAACACGCACCAGGGTTTCGACGCCACGCTGCGCGCCTTCGACGCCTCACTCGGCCGGCTCGGATTGGACCGCGTCGACCTGTACCTGATCCACTGGCCCGCGGCCACGAACGACCGGTACGTCGACACGTGGCGCGCCCTCGGGCGACTGTACGAGGAGGACCGCGCTGCCTCCATCGGGGTCTCCAACTTCCAGATCCCCCACCTCGAGCGACTCATCGGCGAGACCGGGGTGATCCCCACCGTGAACCAGGTGGAACGGCATCCGTGGCTCCCCCAGCGTGAGCTCCTCGCCTTCCACGCCGAGCACGGGATCGTGACCGAGGCCTGGTCGCCGCTCGGACGAGGCCGACTCATCGATGAGCGGTCACTCGTGCGCATCGCCGCGAAGCACGCCGTCTCGGTCGCGCAGGTGCTCGTGCGGTGGAACGTCCAGCAGGGCGTGGTCGTGCTGCCGAAGTCGGTGACCCCCGGACGCATCGCCGCGAACATCGACGTCATGGGGTTCGCGCTCGACGAGGAGGACCTGGCTGCGATCACGGCGCTTGAGAACGGGCAGCGCACCGGGTCGCACCCCGACACCGTGTCCTGAGCCGTCACACGTGGGCACCGTCCACAGCACGGTTTGGAGGGTCCGCCACCGCCGCCCGGGTCCGCTACCGTTGTCCGGCACCCGCTGACACCTGGAGGTACTCCCGTGACGATCGTCGCCGCTGCAGACGGATCCGCACTCGGCAACCCCGGCCCCGCCGGCTGGGCCTGGTACGTGGACGACGACCGCTGGGCGGCCGGGGGCTGGCCGGTCGCGACGAACAACCAGGGTGAGCTGACGGCGGTGCTGCAACTGCTCCGCGCCACCAAGGGCACCGACGAGCCGCTGCGGATCCTGTGCGACAGCCAGTACGCGATCAAGGCGTGCACGGAATGGCTCGCCGGATGGAAGCGCAAGGGGTGGCGGAAGGCCGACGGCAAGCCGGTGCTCAACGTCGAGATCATCAAGGAGCTCGACCAGGAGCTGCAGGGCCGCGACGTCACCTTCGAGTGGGTCCGCGGACACGTGGGCCACGAGATGAACGAGGCCGCCGATGTCCGCGCCCGCGGTGCCGCCACCGCCTACCAGCAGCGCACCGAGGTTCCGCACGGTCCGGGCTGGCCGGGCGCCACCGTGACCGAGCCCGACCCGCTGCCCGAGGCGACACCGCCCGCGACCCTGTTCTAGCGGAGCCCCTCCCGGTCCTCGCGGGGCCCCTCCCGGCGTGACGCGAGTGCCTCCGAGAAGCGGCGCACGTCGCTCCGGGTCGCGACGGAGACGATGAGCTCGGCGGGGCAGGACCAGCGCACGAAGGGTTCCGTGACAGGGAGGACTGTCACGGCCCGCAGCCCCGCTCGCCATGCGGTGACGAGCGCTGGAACGACGGCGTCCGGGTACTCGACCGGATCCTCGACCGGCGCAACCTGATCAAGCCAGCCGAGGTACGCCTCGTCGTCCCAATCCGACCGGTATCGGTCGTCCAGAGCAGGCGGCGCCGCAGCCTTCCATGCCTGCAGCGCCGGGAGGACATTGTCATCGTCCATGGCGACAGGGATAGGTTTGGTGATGCGAGCTTCGAGCGTCTCGCGGTACACAGTCACCCACGTGTCGCGGAGCTGCTCGTCGGCTATCCTGACGGGGCGGCGCGCAGGAGCCGGCTGCGCCGTGGGGTGCGTGAACTCCGGTACAACGTCGATGCCCCAGGCGCAGTGTGCATAGAGCAGTGGCAGCAGGTGCCCGTCGCGTCGCTCTTCGGTGATGAGCATGTCGGCGGGCCACGCGGGGTGGGGAACGTCGTCGTCCATGGCAAAGCGCATACGCCAAATCCTGCCTTGTGAATTAAACGCTCAGGCCCGCGAAGCGCGCGGGCTGACACGTATCGGTTATTTCCAGTTGCTCGTTGCCTTCCCTGCGAAGCACATTGCACCGTTCGCCAATTGAGCGAAAGACCCAACGTCGATCTGCCCGAACCCGCCCTGCCCGTACCCGTACACGGCCTTGAAGTGGGTGGCACTCCATCTCGATCCACCGGCAACCCCGCTGAACCCTTCCGTGAAGGCCTTCCCCGCATTGGAGGCCCCGCTGACACCCCAATGGTGACCAACGCTGGTGCCCTTGACGGTGTAGCCGGTCTGGATGTTGATCCCACCCCTGGAGTTATTGCGGGTGATCGTTAGCGTCGCACTGCCACAGTTCCCGGTGACCGTGTTTCGGACGCCCGGCCGTTCAGCATCCATTTTCGCTTTCGCCGTGATCGGTACTGACCGCTTTTCCCCCACACCGTTCGTGACAATTCGGTAGCCGTTCGCTTCCGCGACACGAGCGTCGAAACCACCAACGGTCATTGGCAGCGTCACCGAGGTCTGCCCCAGCTCTGCGGCGCTCGCGACAGCGGGCATGACGGCATCTGTTCCGACCAGAACTGCCGCAAGTGACACACCGGCAACGGTTGTACGGGTGAGATGGCGCATGGAGTCTCCTTTGACGATGCTTCGCACCAAATGAGTGCTGATATGTCACAGTATGGCATGTCATCGGCGGCGGCAAGCGTCAGTCGACGTCGACCTCGGTCCACCCGTCGAACCGGCCGATCTCGCTCACCCGCACCACGGCCTCCCCCGCCTCGTCCGACGCGTCCAGGTCGATGGTCGCGACGATCCCGAAGTCGTTGTCACCCTCCGGGTCGGCGAAGATCTGCCGCGCCCGCCAGGTCCGGCCGGTCTCGTCGAGCATCAGGTACTTGAGCGAGCGCGCGTCCGCATCGGTGCCGATCGTGTCGTGCTCGGCGTAGTACTCCTCGAGCACGGCGTCCCATGCGCGCCAGTCGAAGCCCGCGGCGCCATCGAGCTCGCCGAGCGCGTCGGTGTCGTCGAGAGCGGCGAGCTGCACGCGGCGGAACAGCTCGTTGCGCACCAGGACGCGGAAGGCGCGCACATTGCCGGTGAGCCGGGGCGCTGCGGGCGGGGCGATCTCCGCAGCGGGCGCGTCGGTCACGAGGGACGGGGCGATCATCGCCTCCCACTCGTCGACGAGCGACGAGTCGACCTGCCGCACGAGCTCACCGAGCCACTCGATGATGTCCTCGAGCTCCTCGGAGCGCATCTCGGACGGAACGGCCTGCCGGAGCGTGCGGTACGCGTCCGAGAGATAGCGGAGCACGAGCCCCTCGGAGCGGGTCAGGCCGTAGAAGCGCACGAAGTCGCCGAACGTCATCGCCCGCTCATACATGTCGCGGACCACCGACTTCGGCGACAGCGTGAAGTCCCGCACCCACGGCTGCTCGCTCGCGTACGCCTCGTACGCCGCCTCGAGCAGCTCCGCGAGCGGGCGGGGGTGCGTGACCTCCTCGAGCAGCTCCATCCGCTCCTCGTACTCGATCCCGTCCCGCTTCATCTCGGCGACGGCCTCGCCGCGGGCCTTGAACTGCTGCGCGCCGATGATCGCCCTCGGGTCGTCGAGGGTGGACTCGACGATGGACACCATGTCGAGCGCATACGACGGCGAATCCGGGTCGAGGAGCTCGAACGCGGCGAGCGCGAACGGTGAGAGGGGCTGGTTCAGCGCGAAGTTCGGCTGAAGGTCGACCGTGAGGCGGACCGTCGGCGCCGGCCCCGTCCCTCCCGGCAGCGCTGCGCGGACCGGACCGTCCGACGCGGACGCGGGCACCCGTTCGATGATCCCGGCGGTCAGGAGCGTCCGCCCGATCTCGAGCGCCCGGCGCGCCATCGCGAACTGCCGGGCGGGCGGCTCGTGGTTCTCGAAGACGAGCGAACGGACCGCGCCGAAGACGTCTCCGCCGCGGCCGACGACGGACAGCACCATCGCGTGGGTGATCCGCATCCGGGACACGAGCGCCTCCGGCTGCGCGTCGATGAGCCGGGTCAGCGAGGCCTCGCCCCAGGAGACGAACCCGTCCGGCGCTTTCTTGCGCTGCACCTTCTTCTTCTTCTTCGGGTCGTCGCCGGCCTTCGCCACGGCTCGGGCGTTCTCGATGTCGTGCTCGGGCGCCTCGGCGACGACGGTGCCCGCGGTGTCGTAGCCGGCGCGTCCGGCGCGTCCGGCGATCTGGTGAAACTCGCGCGCGTTCATCTGGCGCATCCGCGACCCGTCGAACTTGGTCAGACCGGTGAGGAGCACAGTGCGGATCGGCACGTTGATCCCCACACCGAGCGTGTCGGTGCCGCAGATCACGGGCAGGAGGCCGCGCTGCGCGAGCTGTTCCACGAGCCGCCGGTACTTCGGCAGCATGCCCGCATGGTGCACGCCGATCCCTGCCCGGACCAGGCGGCTCAGCGTGGCGCCGAAGCCGGAGCTGAAGCGGAACCCGCCGATCGCGGCGGCGATCTCGTCGCGGCGCTCCCGGGAGGCGACGGTGATGCTCGTCAGCGCCTGCGCCCGCTCGAGCGCGGCGGCCTGGGCGAAATGCACGATGTAGACGGGCGCCTTTCCGTCTCCGAGCAGCCGTTCGACGGTCTCCTGCACGGGCGTCAGGACGTACTCGTAGTCAAGCGGCACCGGGCGGTCCACACCGGTGACCCGCGCGGTCGACCGGCCGGTGCGGCGGGACAGGTCGTCGGCGATGGTCTCGACGTCGCCGAGGGTGGCGGACATCAGGAGGAACTGCGCGCGTTCGAGCACGAGCAGCGGCACCTGCCACGCCCACCCGCGGTCGGGGTCGCCGTAGAAGTGGAACTCGTCCATCACGATCGTGTCGACATCGGCGTCCGGCCCCTCGCGCAGCGCGAGGTTCGCGAGGATCTCCGCGGTGCAGCAGATGATCGGCGCGTCCGCGTTCACCGACGAGTCCCCGGTGACCATCCCGACGTGCTCGGGGCCGAACAGCTCGACGAGCTGGAAGAACTTCTCGGACACGAGCGCCTTGATGGGCGCCGTGTAGAAGGAGCGCTTGCCCTCGGCGAGCGCCGCGAAGTGCGCACCGGCGGCGACGAGCGACTTGCCGGTCCCGGTCGGCGTGCTGAGGATCACGTTCGCACCGGACACCAGCTCGATCAGTGCTTCGTCCTGCGCCGGGTACAGCGGACGGCCGGAGTCGCTCGCCCACTCGGCGAAGGCGGCGTACACCGCGTCGGGGGACGCCGTGGCCGCACCGGGGCCGCCCGCTCGGGGCATGGCGGCGGCGAGCGGTGCTGCAAGGGCGGCGTCGGTCATGGTGGTCCATCCTCCCGCACTCCGCTGGGGGCGGCCGCCCCACGTCCCGCTTCCATGCGTACGCACACAACCCCGGGGGTAGGTTCGACAGGTGCCTCTCGAACTCGGCTTCCTCTCCTTCGTCCCGAACCACGGCGGTGCGGCCGGCGCCGCCGCCGCGCTCGAGGACGGCCTCCGCCTCTTCGAGCACGCCGAGCAGCTCGGCTTCGCGACCGGCTGGGTGCGCGGTCGCCACTTCGAGCCGTTCCTGACGAGCCCGATGACGTTCTTCGCCGCCGCCGCGCAGCGGACGTCGCGCATCGGGTTCGGCACCGCCGTCCTCGGGATGCGGTACGAGGACCCGATCCGGCTCGCGGAGGACGCGGGCACGGTCGACCTGCTCAGCGGCGGCCGCGTCGAGCTCGGCATCAGCACGGGTATCCCGCAGTCCGGTCCGGTCCTCGACCCGGTGTTCGGCGGGGTCGAGCGTCCGTTCCGCGAGGAGGCGGAGGCCCGTGCGGCCCGCCTCCTCGAGGCACTCGGCGGGACGACCCTCGGCACGAGCGGCAGCGGGTACGAGAGCATCCCGGCGGACAGCGAGCTGTTCGTGCAGCCGCAGAGCCCCGGCCTGCTCGACCGCGTCTGGTGGGGCGGCGGCAGCACGAGCACGGCGGTCCGGACGGCGGAACGGGGCCTTGCCCTGCACCTCTCGACGCTCAACACCGAGGACACCGGTGAGGCGTTCGCTCCGGCGCAGGCGGCGCAGATCCGCGCGTACCGGGATCGGTTCGCTCAGCTCCACGCCGATCGTCCGCGCGGACGCGTCGCGGTCGGGCGGATCGTCGTCCCGCTCATCACCGCGGAGGATTCCGCGACCCACCGCGAGTTCATCGAGAGCTACGCAGCCGGCATGGATGACGACGGGCGGCCGCTCTCCGGCAAGCCCCCGTTCCGGTTCAGCCGGATCCTGTCCGGCGATCCGGCGTCGATCGTCGCGGCGCTGCGCGCGGACCAGGCCGTCGCCGAGTCGGACCAGCTCGTCATCACCCTGCCCGCGAACGGGGACGCCGCATCGCACCGCAGGATCCTGTCGATCGTCGCGGAGCAGATCGCGCCCGAGCTCGGCTGGGTGCCGGCGGCATGAGAGATGCACCCCCGCGGCGATCGCGGGGGTGCATCCGAACGCACCGAGTCGCAGGGGCCTCCAACCGGATCAGGAGGCTGGAGGCACACTCCACGCGACCCATGAACGGTGCGCGCGCTGACGGTAACCAGCCGTCTGCGCTGCTGCGATCGTACTCATACGTGCGCATAGATCACCAGCCCATCCGTGGTCGCCGTGCCGAACGGCGCGGTTTCCCGCACGGACGCACGTGCCGGAGCAGGCATGGGACCGCCGCGACGAGCAGGATGGGCGTGTGGCCGCCGACGGCGCGCCCGGACAAGTGCAGGGAGGCACGATGACGCGTGTAGTGGTGACCGGTGGCAGCGGCAAGCTCGGGAGGGCCGTGGTCCGAGACCTCGACGCGGCGGGCTACGAGGTGGTCCTGCTCGACCGCGTGCCGTCGCCGGACAAGCCGGACCGTGTGGCCTTCGTCCGCACCGACCTGACGGACTACGGGCAGGTCCTCAACTGCCTGCTCGGCGTGGACGATCGGTACGACGCCGTCGACGCCGTCGTACACCTCGCGGCCGTCCCGGCTCCGGGACAGGTGCCCGACGTGGCGCTCATCACGAACAACGTGACCGCGTCGATCAACGTCTTCCACGCGGCCCGTGCCGCCGGGATCACGAACGTGGTGTGGGCGTCGAGCGAGACGCTGCTCGGCATCCCGATGGGTGACTTCCACCCGCCGTACCTTCCCGTCGACGAGGAGTTCGCGGTCCGCCCGAAGTCGTCGTACTCCCTCGGCAAGGCCGTGGAGGAGGAGATGGCGCGACACCTCACGCAGTGGAACCCGGCGCTCAAGATGATCGGCCTGCGGTTCTCGAACGTGATGGACGAGACGGACTACGCGACGTTCCCGTGGGACGCGCATCCCGAGGCGAAGATCTTCAACCTGTGGTCGTACATCGATGCCCGGGATGGCGCGCAGGCCGTCCGGAAGGCCCTGGAGAGCGAGCTGACCGGCTTCGAGGCGTTCATCATCGCGAGCGCGGACACGGTCATGGACACGCCCACGATCGAGCTCGCCGACCGGTTCCTGCCGGACGTGCCCCGCAACGCGGAGATCGACGGGGTGTCGTCACTGCTCTCGTGGCAGAAGGCGCGGGAGCTGCTCGGGTACGTGCCGGAGCACAGCTGGCGCGACGGGCGCTGACGCCCCTGCCGAGCGCGCCCCGCCGCGACGTCACGCGGCGGGGCGCAGCAGCCCGTCGACGACGAGCTCCCGGATGCGCGGCAGCAGATCCGCTGCGAGGGCGTCCGGATCGACCCCGGTGATCTGGGCGATCGCGTCCATGATCGCGCGCACGGACAGCTCGCCGTCCGACGCACCCACGAACGCGGCGAGCGCCGTGTCGGCGTCCACCCGTCGCCCGAAACCGCCGCCCTGCACGAGGGTCATCACCGTCGGGTCGTCGTTGCCCGGCCAGTAGTACCGCTCCTCGGTGACGTCGCCCGCCACCGCGAGGCGCGCTCGACCGAGGGCGTCGTCTCCGTGGGCGCGGAGCCAGTCGACGGCGTCGAAGGTTCGCGCGACGGTCGCGCCGAGGCCGGCCGGGTTCGTGCCGAGGGCCTCCGGCATCCGCTCGAACCGCCGGAGCGGCGGCGTGCCGGCCTCGATCGGACGGCGGACGAGCACGTATCCGAAACCGACACCGGTGACCCGTCGGTCGGCGAAGTCGTCGAGCCATGCCGCCACAAGCCGGTCGAACTCCTCCCCGCCGGGCCGGGTCCCGCCGTCGCGGATCCAGGTCTCCGCGTACCGGATCGGGTCCTGCCGTTCGCGTTCCACGACCCACACGTCGAGCGGCTGGACGGTGGCCGCGTCGGTGTCGGTGTCCGCGTCGAACCATGACCGGACGCGCGACAGTCCCTCCTGGCCCCATCGGTCCTCCCAGTTGCCGAGGAGCTGCGCCGTCCCTCCCGGCGCCAGGTGCGCGGAGAGCCCCCGGAGGACGGACTCGACGAGGCCGTCGCCGACCATGCCGGCGTCCCGGTACTCGTAGGCCGGCACGTCGTCGCGGCGGGGCGTGATGACGAACGGCGGGTTCGACACGATGCGGTCGAAGCGTTCCCCCGCGACCGGCTCGAACAGCGAGCCGAGGCGGAAGTCGATGCCGTCGATGCCGTTCAGCGCGGCATTGAAGCGGGCGATGTCGAGGGCCCGCTCGGAGATGTCGGTGGCGACGACGACGTCCGCGAACCGTCGCGCGTGCATCGCCTGGATTCCGCACCCCGTGCCGAGGTCGAGGACGCGCTCGACCGGGACGGGCAGCAGGAGGCCGCTCAGCGTGTTCGAGGCGCCGCCGATGCCCAGCACGTGGTCCTCGCCGAGCGCCCCGCCGAGCGCCAGCTCACCGAGGTCGGAGAGGATCCACCAGCTGCCGGCACCGGCATCGTCGACGAACGCGTACGGGCGGAGGTCGACGAGCGGCACGACGTCATCGCCGGCGATGCCGACGAGTCCGGCGTCGACGAGCGCACGCATGCCGACGGTCGGGAGGGCCGCGCTCGCCTCCGTGCTGTGGACGGGGAGGCCGAGGACGAACAGGGTGGCGATCGCGGCGATCGCCGGCAGGTCGTTCTGTGCGCGCCGAGCCGCGAGGGCTCGCACGGCGGGGGCGCGGACACCGCGGAACAGGGCGGCGGCGGCATCGGCGCCCCAGAGCGCGTCGAGCGCGTCGACGGTATAGCCGGCGGCCGTGAGGTCGGCGGCGAGAGCGCGGGCCACGGCGGCGTCGGTCGTGATCGTCGGCGCCGGGGTGAGCGGCGTGCTCACCGGCGCCCCTTCGCCCCGACTGCGGCAGCAGGCTCCTCGTCGGAGCTCGGCAGGGCCTCCAGGAGGACCGCGGGCGGGACCTCCCAGCCGAGCACGAGCGCGAGCAGCCCCGGGAAGCGCGCCTCGATGTCCTCGATGCGGACGCGGCTGCGGCGCTCGAGTCCCGACACCCGCTGCTCGAGGAGTCCCGCCTCGCGGAGCGTGCGGAAGTGGTGGGTCAGCGTCGACTTCGGTCGGTCGATCCCGACCCACCCGCAGGAGCGCTCCGCACCGGCGCCGTCGACCAGGTACCGGTGGAGGATCGTGAGACGGATCGGGTCCGACAACGCGGCCATGACGGTCGCGAGGTCAATGGCACCGGCCTCCGGCTGCGGCAGCAGTTCCGGACGGGCGTCGACGCTGGCGGGCATGCGCGAACGATACCACCGCCCTCTCCGTAGTACGACTCACGTCGTACAGCGTGTACGGTACGAAAACAGCCGTACCCGCCATCGAAAGGACCGTCGTTGTCGAGCGCCCCTTCCTCTCCGCAGTCGCGCCGGTCCGTCGCCGGGTTCTGGATCATCGCGACGATGCTCCTGGTGTCCGTCGCCTCCTCGGCGGTGCCCTCCCCCATCTACCCGGTGTACGCGGCGGAGTGGCACCTGAGCCCGCTCGTGCTCACCGGCGTGTTCGCGATCTACGTGGCCGGGCTCCTCGTCAGCCTGCTCACCGCCGGATCGCTCTCCGACCACGTCGGTCGGAAGCCCGTGCTCGCCGTCGGCGCACTCGGGGTCGTGGCGGCGATGGCGTTGTTCGTGGTCGCCGACGGGGAGAACGCGCTCATCGTCGCGCGGATCGTGCAGGGCGTCGCGGTCGGGCTGCTGCTCGGCACGCTCGGTGCCGCGCTCCTCGACCACTCCCTCGAACGCCACCCGGCCCTCGCCTCGGTGCTCAACGGCGTCACGCCGCCGGTGGCCCTCGCCGTGGGCGCCGCGTCGAGTGGGGCGTTCGTCGAGTGGGGCCCACTCCCCGAGCAGCTCGTCTACATCGTCTTCGGCGTGCTGCTCGTGCTCGCGGCGGCTGCGCTCCTCGTCGTGCCGGAACGCGTCGTGAAGCAGCAGGGCGCCCTCCGCTCCCTCCGCCCGACGCTCGGGCTGCCACCGGCGACCCGACCGTTGTTCCGCAGCGTCGCGGGAGCGCTCATCGCCAGCTGGGCCCTCGGCGGCATGTACCTCTCGCTCGTGCCGTCCGTGCTCGGCACCGTGTTCGGCATCACGAACCACTTCAGCGCCGGCGCGCTCATCGCGGTGTTCACCGGCTCCGGGGCACTGACCGGCCTTGCCATCCAGCGGATGGACGCCCGCCGCGGGATGATCGTCGGCCTCGTCGCGCTCATCGTCGGCCCGGTCGTGACCCTGGGGTTCGTCGTCATCGGCTCGCTGCCCGGCCTCATCGCGGGCACGATCCTCGCCGGCATCGGATTCGGCGCCGGATTCCAGGCGGGCCTGCGCATGCTCCTCGCCGATGTCGCCGCAACCCACCGCGCCGGCGTGCTGTCCACGATCTACGTCGTCAGCTACCTGGCGTTCGGCGTCCCGAGCGTCGTCGCGGGACTCTTCGAACCCACGGACGGGCTCGTTCCGGTGGTCATCGGGTACGGCGTGTTCGTCGTCCTGGCCGCAGCCGTCGCGCTCGTCCTGCAGGTCGTGTCCCGCCGAGCCGCCGCGCTCGAGGAGCGAGCCGCGCGCGAGCTCGAACGCCTGGCGACGGGCTCGGTCCGCATCCCCGAGTGACCCGGCCGGGTCGGCCGGTCACTGCCACCCACATCCGTTCGATGCGCGGCGCGCCCGCCTCAGTGCCCGGCGGACTTCGACGGTCTGCGGACGCGGTTCCAGAAGGCGTGGAGTTTCGCCCGCAGCCATGTCGAGATCCGGTGGAAGAACGCGAACTCGCTCGCCAGGACGGTCAGTCCGAGGAACACGATGAGCCACCCCGGTCCGGGCAGCGGGACGAGGATGAGGCCGACGATGACGATGACACCGCCCACGATCCCCACGAGGATCCGGTAGGGCAGGTGCACGTGCGGGCGGGCGTGAATCCACGCCCGCGTCATCCGCAGCCGGTGGAACCGTGCGTGCCGCTCGCCGCCGGGCTCGGAGCCCGGGTCCTCGGGTGTGCGGTCGCCGTCCATGGCCCGAGCGTAGGAACCGCGGCTGGGAAACGTCCGCACCGTGGCTGGCGATCGCCCCGCAGCCACCGCCGATCCGTCCGCTGCCGGCACGGGAGGCTCACCCCGCGTGCACGACGCAGGTCGCCGCCCACGGTTTGGCTGCGAGTCGCGCCTCCGGGATCGGTGCGCCGTCGACGGCGCACCGCCCGTACCGGCCGGTGCGGAGCCGGTCCAGCGCTCGGTCGACCTCCCCGAGGCGGCGGACCGCGTCGTCCCGCACCGCGGCGAGCGACCCACGCTCCCAGGCGAGGGTCGCCCCTTCCGGATCGTGCTCGTCGTCGACGTTGGCGCCGTCCCGCGCGTCGCTGACGTCGCGCATGCTGCGTTCGACGTCGGCAAGCAGCCGAGCGGTCCGGTCCCGCTCCGCGCCGAGCGCCGTCCGCGCGTCGAATCCGGTGGCGTCGGTGTCGGTGGGCATGCGATCGACGCTAGTCGTCCCTCCCTGCCGCTGCCGGGCGCGGGAATGAGCGCGGCGACGGACGGGTTCGCGTGGGCATGACGAAGATCGGGTTCCTTTCCTTCGGGCACTGGCAGGACTCCCCCGGGTCGCGCGTGCGGTCCGGGCGCGAGGCGCTGACGCAGGCGATCGACCTCGCCGTCGCCGCGGAGGAGGCCGGGGTCGACGGCGCGTACTTCCGGGTGCACCACTTCGCGCCCCAGCAGGCTGCGCCGTTCCCGCTGCTGGCCGCCATCGCCGCGCGCACGAGCCGCATCGAGATCGGCACCGGGGTCATCGACATGCGGTACGAGAACCCGTTGTACATGGCCGAGGAGGCTGCCGCGACCGACCTCATCGCCGGCGGGCGGCTGCAGCTCGGCGTCTCGCGGGGGTCGCCCGAGACGGCGCTCCGCGGGTACGAGAGCCTCGGGTACGTGCCGGCCGAGGGTGAGACGGACGCCGACATGGCCCGGCGGCACACGGCGATCTTCCGGCAGGCGATCGCCGGCGAGCCGATGGCGAACGCGAACCCGCAGATGACGGGCCGCTCCGGATCCCTGCCGGTGTTCCCGCTGTCCGACGACCTTCCGAACCGGATCTGGTGGGGAGCCGGCACCCGCGCCACTGCCGAGTGGGCGGCGGAGCAGGGCATGAACCTCATGTCGTCCACGCTCCTCACCGAGGACACCGGCGTGCCGTTCGATCAGCTGCAGGCCGAGCAGATCCGGCGCTTCCGCGACACCTGGGCGTCCATGGGCTGGGAGCGCGAGCCGCGCGTGAGCGTGTCCCGCAGCATCATCCCGCTCATCGACGACGAGTCACGCCACTACTTCGGCGTCCGCGCACAGGTCGAGGGCCGGGACCAGGTCGGGCACCTCGACGGCGGCCTCGCGCGCTTCGGCAGGAGCTACATCGGCGAGCCCGAGCATCTGGTCGCCGAACTCGCTGCGGACCAGGCCGTGACGGACGCCGACACCGTGCTCGTCACCGTGCCGAACCAGCTCGGGGTCGCCTACTGCGCGGCGCAGCTGGAGGCGGTCGTCGCGATCATGCGCGACGTCGACGCGCTGACGACCGTCGCCTGACCCGCCGGTCCTCCAAAATGCCGACACCCCTCTTGGGGCTGTCCGCGCCCCGCCGTGCATCCTTACGCTGGACGTTGCAATCCCGCACCGACCCAGGAGCTCTCGTGACACTGCCCGCCGCCGGCTGGTTCCAAGACCCGCAGAACGCCTCGCGTCTGCGCTGGTGGGACGGCAGGACCTGGGGCGGATCGACTCAGCCTGCACCGGCCGCGGCGCGCACGGACACCGACGTCGTCGACAAAGCCGACCCGCAGTTCTCCGTCGACGTCGTGGAGCAGCCGGAACACGAGTGGGCGTGCGGAGCCGGTGCCGCGACCGAGGTCCGGCGCCTCTGCCTGTTCGGCTGGGGCGCGATGGCTCTGGCGCTCGTGTCCATGATCGTGAACCCGGCCGGGATCCTCAGCGTCATCGCGATCGCGTTTGCGGTCGTGGGGTTCGTTCAGCCGCGCGGCACGGGGGCCTGGCGCACGGTGGGCCGGAGCATCGCGTTGTCCGCGTTCGTGCTGAGCGTCGCGACCCTGCTCGTGGCCCTCGCCATGTGGATGCCGGTGCCACACCTCGGTCGTCCCCCGTTCTAGGTCGCGCCGCCACGAACCGGGACCGGAGACCGGGCGCTTCCGGCCACCACCGGACCGCAACGCCCGCGCCTCACACGGCGGTGTCCGCCACGAGCCGCTGCACGGCCGCGACCGGGATACCCAGCCAGTCCGGGCGATTGCGCGCCTCGTACACGGCCTCGTACACGGCCTTGTCGAGCACGAACGCATCCAGCAGGGGGTGACCGGCTCGCAGGTCGATGCCCGCGGACCTGCTGTAGCCGGCGAGGAACGCGTCGGCGGCCTCGCGCGACCAGCCACCGGCCTCCACGGGAGGCGTCTCGTGCTGCAGCGCGCCGGCCACGTAGTCGAACGACCGGAGCATCCCCGCGACATCGCGCAGGGCGACGTCCGGGCGGGACCGCTCCGGCATGGGACGGAGGGGCTCGCCCTCGAAGTCGAGCAGCACCCACCCGCGCTCCCCGCCGGCCAGGAGCGCCTGGCCCAGGTGCAGGTCGCCGTGGATGCGCTGCAGCCGAGGCCATTCGAGCCCAGCGGCGACGTCGTAGACGCGTCGGATGGCGTCGGCGTGCTCGGCGACGGCCGGGACCTCCTCCGCGGCGGTGTCGAGCCGGCTGCGCATCGAGTCGAGGGCAGCGGCGATCTCGTCCGGACCCGCGTCCACGGTCGGAAGCTGCTCAGCGAGGATCGTGTGCACCTCGGCGACGGCGACACCGAGCGCCTCCGCGTCGTCGACGAACGAGGTGCCGTCGGCGGCCGCGTGCAGTGCGACGCGCCAGGCGTCCTCGAGTCCGGGCAGGAACTCCTGCGCGAACGCGAGGTGCCCGGCCGCGGTGCCGTCCTCGCGCCCCGCGTCCGGCCACGTGCCGCTGATCGACCCGAACGAGGTCGGCACGCGGGACGACCCGCCGGAGGAGATCGCCGCCTGCGTCATGACGTCGGGGTTGTCACCGTGGTGCAGGACCCGGAACACCTTGACGATGACCTGCCGGGTCGGTCCGTTCTCGACGTCGCAGATGATGGAGGTGTTCGACTGCTCACCGCGGAGCACATGCGAGGTCCGCAGATCGCCCGCGTCGACCAGGTTCCGCCCCTCGATGCGCACAGCACCCCCAGCACCGCTGTCGCCGCCGACGAGCGCGGAATCGGACATCGTGCTCAGGAGCCATCGGGCGTACGCCGGGTCGTGGGGGCCGTCGTACACCCACCGCTGCCCGTCGGTGCCCACGAGGGCGGCGTCGAGCTCCGCGACCGGCGCCGTGCGGGTCGTGAACGGCACCTGGTACAGGACCGGTGTCGCGGGCGCCTCGTCCAGCAGGAGCTGCGTCGTCACGCGCACCCCGTCGACCTCGTCCTCGACCGAACCGAGCGGCCGGAGCCGCGGCTCCAGGCCTTTCGCGGCATACCACCGCTGTCCGGCCATCCACCTCGCCACGGTCTCGGCATCGACCACACCCGGACCGACGCCGGTGGCGGGTGCATCGGTGGAGGGGATCTGCTCGGACACGGGGGGCGGGGCTCCGTCACTCATGCCCGGGACGCTACGCCGTGGCGCCGGGCCCGGTCACGCTGCGGAACGGCCGGGAGGGTCGGCGTGCGTCCCCGGGACCGGCGCCGGCGCGCACGGCATCGGTGCGCACCGTCCGGTGGTCTGGGCGGAGCTCCCGACATACCCGTGCCGGGAGCTCCGCACGTCACATCCCCGCCGAACCGGTGACCAAGTGCTCAACCCGCACGGTGGCGCCGGCAGAGCCGGCCTCCGCCAGAACGAGTGCCCGAGAGCGCGCTGGTTTCGGTCGGTGCACACGGTGTACCACCGTGGCTCGGGGACGGTGACGTCCGTCGACGACGCAGCGCACGGGTCCGTACGGGTCGTCGAGGTATGTGGACGTGCGCGACCCGGCCGTTTCGGGTTCGGTCGGGGCGCGCACGGCCCAACGCTGCCTCGGAGCAGGAATTCCGCGCACGCCGATCCACGCCGCAGCGCGGGTTCGGGATGTCGTGAGCACGGTGTTCGTTTCCAGTTCGTCGAGGGAGCGGATGACGGAGCACCTCGGGGCCGACCCGCAGGGACGGGCCGGGAGGATCCCAGGAGCCCGCCATCGGGCATCGCCACCGTCGGAGGGGACATCCGATGGCGATTGCTCAGGACGCTATCCCCAGCGAGAGCACCCCCACAAGGGGGGACAAGGGGTTCTTGCGCATCGCCTTCGGCGATTGCGGTGTTCCGCATCCGCACGACCGACCCGCATGCCCTCCGCGGGTCGGCATCCGCATGGTCGGTCCCGCCTGCCGGACGACCCGCATGCCTCCTGCCAGGTGGCAGGATGACGGGCGTGCCGCACTATCTCGAGGACCTCGCTGCCGGACAGACCTTCGTGACCCCGGGACGGACGATCACCGAAGCGGACGTCGTCTCCTTCGCCTCCTGGACCAATGACAACAACCAGGTGCACACCGACGTGGAGTTCGCCAAGCAGACCCGTTTCGGACAGCGGATCGTGCACGGCATGCTCGGCACCGCGCTGTGTCTCGGCCTCATCGCGCGCACCGGGGTGTTCGAGGGGTCGGCGGTCGCGCTCCTCGGCATCGACGGGTGGCGTTACACGGCGCCGGTGTTCATCGGGGACACGCTGACGTGCACGGTCGAGATCCTGTCGACGCGGCGCACGAGCTCGGGCCGGACCGGCATCGTCGAGCGCACCGTGACCCTGCGGAACCAGCACGGCGACACCGTGCAGTCGGGGCGGATGGACATCATGGTCCTCACCCGGGGCGCCGCGATCGCCTGAGCTACGATGTCGACCTGATGCCATCCCGCGCCGGAGCGCGAACCGCGGCCGGTGCCGGGGTCAGCTGGCGCGCCTCCCGCCTGTTCCCGCAGGTCACGCGCCTGCTGCGGATCGGTATGGAGGGACAGCACAGCGCGTGGCTGGCGCCCGTCCTCCTGTGGCTGGCTTCCCGGGTGTTCAGCACGGCGCTCCTGGTGACGGCGTACGCCGTCGCGACCATGCGGGGGTGGCCGTTCGACGCCTCGCGTGACGAGTCGTCCTTCGCCGTGTTCTCCGGATGGTGGGACGCCTGGTTCTACCGCGGGATCGCGACGTCCGGGTATCCGCCGACGCTTCCCACCGATGCAGCGGGACACGTCGCGCCGAACGCGTGGGCGTTCCTCCCGGTCTTCCCGATGCTCGTGCATGTGGTGATGGCGACGGGCGCGTCGTTCTGGATCGCCGGGCTCGTCGTCGCGACGCTCGCCGGGCTCGGTGCGACGGTCCTGCTGTACCGTCTGGTGTGCGCGACGGGCGGACCGGGGCGGGCCCGGCGTGGGACGGCGCTGTTCGTGTTCGGCCCGACCGGGTTCCTGCTGCAGGTGTCGTACGCCGAGAGCCTGTTCCTCCTGCTGCTGTTCGCGGCGCTGCTCGCCCTCGTCCACGAGCGGTACGTCCTGGTGACTGTCCTCGGCGTCGTCGCGGCCTTCACGCGCCCGGGGGTGCTCGCCCTCGCGCTGGCCGTCGCGGTGCACCTCGTCGTGCGGCACGTGCGGGCCTGCCGCGGCGGTCCGCCGTTCCCGTGGCCGGCCCGGCTCGCGGCCGTGGGGGCGGGGCTCCTGCTCGCCGCAGCGGGACTCGCCTGGCCGGTCGTGGCGGCGGTCGTGACGGGCCGTCCGGACGCCTACCTGGCGACGGAGGTGTCGTGGTGGGTGGGGTTCGTGGGGCGCCGGGAGTTCGTGCCGCTCACCCCCTGGTTCGTGATGGCCGCACGGTGGCTCGGACCCGCCGGGGTGGTGCTCGTCGTGGCGATGTTCGCTGCCGCCGCGGTGTTCCTGACCCGACGGTCGGTGCGCGCGGTCGGCGCGGACGTCCTCGCGTTCGTCGTGTCGTACGGCCTGTACCTCGTGGCGGTCTTCCTGCCGCAGCAGAGCCTCCCCCGGCTGCTGATGCCGATGGCGCCGCTGCTCGGAAGCGACGCGTTCGTCCGCACCCGGCGCCGGACGCTCGCGTGGCTCGTCGTCGGGGCGTCGCTGCAGCCCGTGGCGATCGTGTTTCTGTGGCTCCTCGGGTATCCGTGAGCGGCGGGGCCGCGGCGCTCGGGTATCGCTGGACGGCGAAACCGCGTCGTGGGATCCCGGTGCGCGGTGGGACCACGGCGCTCGCTACGCGTCGAAAGTGTGGAACCAGGCGGTGCCGCCCGGATGCTGCACGGTGATCATCTCGTCGAGGTCACGGTACGGGCCGTCCTCGTTGTGGCTGGCGGACTTGATCAGGGTCTTGCCCGCGGCGTCCTTGGATACCTCGGACACGATCGTCACGTGGTCCGGCGACCCGTTCTGATTCCAGTCCCACATGACGATGTCGCCGATCTTCACCTGGTCGCGGTCGTCGAGGGTGCGGCGGGTCAGCCCGAACGTCCCGGCGTTGGCGATGAGCCAGGGGTCCATCGACGGGCAGTAGGTCCAGGTCGTCGTGTGGTCGGCACCGGCGTCCCGGCTGTACCAGTCGGCCCGCTGCGCCCACCCGCGCGCGATGAGCGTCTGGCTCACGAAGTTCGCGCAGTCGCCGCCGATCGAGTTCATGTCGCCGTACTCAGCGGTGTTGTAGTGCTCCCAGTAGGTCATCGCGTACTGCAGCTGCCGGTCCACCGGCGTCAACACGGCGTACGCGAGCGACGCCGTCGCGACCTGAGCGGCGGCCGCACCGGTCAGGACGACGTCGGCGTCACCCGGCGTGTAGGTCGCCTGGTGCGGCACGGTGAACGCGACGGTTCCCGCGCTCGCCTGCACGTCCGTCGCCTGGACGCCCGCGACCGTCACTCCGGTGACGTCGGCGAGGCCGCTGCCGGTGATCGTGACGGTCGTCCCTCCCGCGAGCGGAACGGTCGCGGGCTCCGTCCTGCGCACCCGGGCGGCGGCTGCCGACGGAGTGGAGCCAGCGGCCTCCGTCGACGGCGTCGAGCGCGGCTCGGTCGCGCCCTGATCGTCGGACGTGCACGCGGCGACGGCGACGGCGACCCCGGCGACGCCGGCCAGGGAGAACAGGGCGCGGCGGGTGAGCGGAGCGGGAGCAGTCATGGCCCTGCAAGGGTAAGCGATGCGACCGTCAGGAGGCATCTGGATCGCCGACGCGATCGGCGGTCCCCGCTGCGATCAGCGGGGCCGACCGGGCTCGCGATGGCGGCCCGGGTCGACAGTGCCGACCCCGGCGCGCAGTGCCGGCCGCTCCGGCGCGGGGTGGGTACGAGACCCTCTGATCCCGGGCCCCGTACCCACGTGCCCCGGCGCCACCCGAAGACGACAGGGCGAATACCAGTGTAGCGACCGAGCATAGAGGATCTCTCGGGTTCGCGTGCGGCGAACGGAGGGCACCCAACCGTGAACATGAAAGCGGCCCGGATCCTGGTGGGTCCGGGCCGCTGCTCCCGGTTACCCGGACACTGCCTGTGGTGGAGCTAAGGGGATTCGAACCCCTGACCTTCTCATTGCGAACGAGACGCGCTACCAACTGCGCCATAGCCCCAAGTGCCGGATCAGCCTAGCACCGTCCGGCCGCAGACCCGAAATCGGGCGGCCATGGCGGTCCGTCACACCACCCGGCGGCGGCGCAGCACCGCGTCCAGATCGGTGCGCTCGTAGGAGTCCTCGTCGAGGACGCCCATCCCCGCGTAACGGTTCGGCGCGGACGACGCCTGCGCCTGCGGGTGCATCTGCGCCGCGGCAGGAGCGCCGGGGCGTCCCGCGGCGAGCGCCGACTCCCGCGCAGCCTCTGTGGGGGTGGCGGGTGCCCAGGCGCGCAGCCCCATCCGCTCGGCCAGCGTCGCCCCCGCCGCGTCGTGATTCGCGACCGCAGCGGCCGCAGCCTCGACGGCGTGGATCGGCGTGACCCGTGCGGCTCCCGGGTCCGCGTTCGCCGCAGCGATCGCGGCGACCTCGGCGCGGCGTGCAGCAGCTGTGGCCTCGGCCTCCTGCGCCGCGGTGGCGACTCGCTCTCGGAGCCGGGCGGCGAGCGCTGCGGAGGACTCGGCCGCGGCACGGCGGGCATCCTCGTGGGCACGCTCGATGTCGGGGCGGGATACGTAGAGCGGCTTCGGGACCTCGACGGGTGTCCACGTGCGGTTCTCGCTCGGAGCGCCGGCCGTCTCTGCAGCGCGTGACTCCGGCTCGGCTCGGCTTGGCCGCATGCGCTGCCGTGAGGCACTGCTCCTGGCCGGCACGGCCGACACCCCACGACGGGTGCGAGCGCGTCCGACCGCGGCGAGCTGCGCGAGGACGGCAGCGCATCCGAGCACGGCGATGCCCGCGGCGACTGCGACGAGCCACATCGAGGGGGCCGCGACGAGCGTCACGATCGCCACGACCAGGGCGGTGAACCCGAGGATGGTGGCCCCGAGCCGGGAGCGACGCATGCGCATCGCAGTGAGCGCCGGCGACGACGACACCTGCTCGAGGACCGGGACCTGCTCCGCCAGCCGTCGCGTGATCTCGCGCTGTCGGGCGGCCTCGTGTGCGCGGACGAGCGCCCGGCGTCGGGCTTCTTCGCTGGCGGCGACGCGCTGCGCCTCGGCCAGCGACTTGGCGTTCATCTCCACACGGATCTCCTCCGGGAGTTCAGCGGTCTGCGCGAGGATTCGGAGGGTCTGCTGCAGCCGGATCGCGTTCCGCTCGGTGGCCAGGTACTGGCGACGGGCATGCCAGGAGGGCATCAGATAGACCAGCCAGAGCACGGCCGCGATAAGGAGGACGATGCCGCCGCTCCAGGACCCGATACTCATGGTGAACACGGTATGGGGGCGCGGATCGCCCGCCGCTCATTGAGCGGTGCGTGTTGTGCGACTCGCAGGCGAATCACACTGCATCTGTCGTCCGCTCCCGTGCTCGACGACGTCGGCGGCGGCGTCGACATCGACCGCCGCGACGATCAGGTGATGCTGTCGCCGCTGGTCATTCCGATCGGCACGGCCGCCTCTTCCCGGGCAGCGGCGGGGACGGCGCCCATGCCGGGCGGCACCGCTCCGCGGACCCAACGATTCAGGACACCCTCGCGGATCTCCTCCGCGACGAGCGCGAAGCAGAAGTGGTCCCGCCAGTCGCCGTTGATGTGGATATAGCGGCGGCGCAGGCCCTCGTATCGGAAGCCGAGCTTCTCGACCACCCGTAACGACGGGCCGTTCTCGGGCCGGATGCAGATCTCGATCCGGTGGATGCCCACCTCGCGGAAGCAATGGTCGACCGCCAGCGCCACCGAGATCGGCGTGACGTCGTGGCCTGCTGCGCTCTCCACGACCCAGTAGCCGATGGAGGCGCTGGCGAGCGACCCGTACGTGATGCTCGACACGTTGAGCTGCCCGACGAACCGGCCGTCGAGCTCCATGGCGAAGGGCAGCCCGTGCCCTGCACGCGCATTCGCCTGCAGGGCACGGATGCTGCCGCGGACGTCGGTGGACGCGTGCCCGGACGGGTTCGTCGCCTCCCATGTCCGGAGCCAGCTCCGGTTGCTCGACAGCGCCAGGTCGAGGTCGCGGGTGTCGCGGAGGCGCAGCGGCCGGATGGTCACCCGGCCGTGCGTCAGGGTGGGGATGCTCGTCATCGCGCAGGTCACGTTCCTTTTGATGTCCCCGTGAGAGGACTACTCGCCGGCGTTGAACTCCTTCAGCCATTCCTTGAGGTCGGGGCCGAGGTCGTCGCGGTCGGAGGCGAGCTGGACGATCGCCTTGATGTAGTCGAGTTTGTCACCCGTGTCATATCGGCGTCCACGGAAGACCACGCCGTACACGCCGCCGGTCCACTCCTCGGCGCTCGCCATCTTCATCAGCGCGTCGGTGAGCTGGATCTCGCCGCCCTTGCCGGGCTCCTGCTTCTCGAGGACGTCGAAGACCTCGGGGCGGATGACGTAGCGGCCGATGATCGCCAGGTTCGAGGGCGCCTCGCCCTGCGCGGGCTTCTCGACGAGGCCGGTGATCTTCACGACGTCGTCCGTGTCGCTGGGCTCGACGGTCGCGATGCCGTACAGGTGCGTCTGCGACTCCGGGACCTCGAGCAGCGCGACGACCGTGGCGTTCTTCTCCCCCTGAACCTCGATCATGCGCTTGAGGAGCGGGTCGCGCGCGTCGATGATGTCGTCGCCGAGGAGCACGGCGAACGGCTCGCGGCCGACGTGCATCTTCGCGCGGAGCACCGCGTGGCCGAGCCCGAGCGGGTCTCCCTGTCGCACGTAGTGCATGTCGGCGAGGTCTGTCGACTGGTTCACCTTGGCGAGCTTGTCGTGGTCGCCCTTCTTGCGGAGCGTCTCCTCGAGCTCCGACACGTGATCGAAGTGGTTCTCGAGGGCGTTCTTGTTGCGCCCGGTGATCATGAGCACGTCCGTGAGACCGGCTGCGACGGCCTCCTCCACGACGTACTGGATCGCTGGCTTGTCGACGACCGGGAGCATCTCCTTCGGCATCGCCTTGGTCGCGGGGAGGAATCGCGTGCCCAGGCCTGCGGCCGGGATCACTGCTTTCGAAATCTGGAAGCCCATGCCGAGAGCGTATCCGGTACCCCTCTCACCGGGCCGGTACGAAAGCGGTGATGGCTCCGCGGAGGCCACCACCACCGCCGGTACACTCGCCGCATGGCACCGGACAGCGGGAATGACAAGCGTGTCCTCCGGGCGGAGCTCCGGCAGCGCCGGCGCGACCGCACCACGACCGAACGTGAGAACGACACGGTCGCGCTCACCGCGACACTGCAGCGGTTCGTGACCGAACGGGCGATCACGTCCGTCACCGCCTACCTGTCGTCTCCGGACGAGCCGAACATCCGTCCGTTCCTCAACTGGGCGAGCGGGCACGATATCCGGACGCTGTTCCCGGTCACGCGTGACGACGGGCTTCTCGACTGGGCGGTCGGCGACGGCGAGACTGAACGAGAAGGCCTGTTCGGCATGCCGGAGATCGTCGGCGAGGTGCTCTCACCGCTCGCGATCAACGACGTCGACCTGATCCTCGCGCCGGCGGCGGCCGTCGACCGTGGCGGCATGCGCATGGGCTGGGGGCGCGGGTACTACGACAAGACGCTCGGGTCCATGGCGAACCGACCGCCCGTCTATGCTGTGATCTTCGACACCGAGTTCCTCGACGAGGTGCCGAGCGAGCGCCACGACCAGCCGGTCGACGGCATCATCACCCCTTCACGTATCGTGACGTTCCGGAGCTGACGTGCCCACGTACTCATACCGCTGCACCGAGTGCGGTACCGCGTTCGACATCAAGCAGTCCTTCACGGACGAGGCCCTCACCGAGTGCCCGACGTGTGGCGGCGTCCTCCGCAAGGTGTTCAGCCCGGTGGGCGTGACCTTCAACGGCTCCGGGTTCTACCGCACGGACTCCCGGACGAAGCCATCGTCCGGCAGCCCGTCCGGCTCGACGTCCTCATCCGGCGACAGCTCGTCATCGGGCTCGAAGCCGTCCTCCGGCGACAGCTCGTCATCGGGCTCGAAGCCGTCCTCCGGCGGTTCCTCCTCCGGCGGTTCCTCCTCCGGCGGTTCCTCCTCCGGCGGTTCCTCGGCCAAGCCCGCATCGAGCAGCGGCTCCGCCGCCTGACCGGCGGGCTGGCCGCACCGAGGACAAGGAGACCGGGATGAAGGGTTTCAGGGAGTTCCTGCTCCGCGGCAACGTCATCGACCTCGCCGTCGCGGTCGTCATCGGCGCAGCGTTCACCGCGATCGTCAGCGCGATCGTCAGCGCGGTCATCAATCCCGCGATCGGGGCGCTCTTCAACGCGTCGAGCCTCGAGAAGGCCTGGGTCGTCACGATCCCGGGCATCGGAGGCGACGACGCCGAGCTCCGGTTCGGAGCGGTCCTGGCCGCAGTGATCCAGTTCGTCATCGTCGCGGCCGTCGTGTACTTCGCCCTCGTCCTCCCCGTCAACCGTCTCAAGAAGATCGCGTTCGACCGGCTCAAGAACCAGGACGAGAAGCCACCGGCGGACACCCCACCCACCGACGTGGAGGTGCTCCTGGAGATCCGCGACCTGCTCCGGGCGCAGTCGGGCCGTGAGCAGCTCGGCGTCGAGGGCGCCTCAGCCGCCAGGAGCGACGCTCCCCAGGGGCCAGGCCTCGGCGGCACGTCCACGCTCTAACCCGCTCCGTCCCGGCGCCCCGGGCACGCGGCGCGCGCGCGGGTGGCTCTCCCGGTACACGTCGCGCAGCATGTCCGCCGTCACGAGGGTGTAGATCTGCGTCGTGGCGACGGAGGCGTGCCCGAGGAGCTCCTGCACGACGCGAACGTCCGCGCCGCCCTCCAACAGGTGCGTCGCGAACGAATGCCGGAACGTGTGCGGCGAGACGTGCGAGCCCAGGTGCGCCCGCTCCGCCGCAGCCTGGATCACGAGCCACGCGCTCTGCCGGGACAGCGCCGCGCCGCGAGCGCCGAGGAAGAGCGCCGGCGTCGCCGTCCCCCTGGCGGCGAACACCGGCCGCGCCCGGACCAGGTACGCGTCGACCGCGGCCCGCGCGTACGAGCCGAGCGGCACGATCCGCTGCTTGTTGCCCTTGCCGGTCACGCGGACCACGGTCACGTCGGTGTCGTGGTCCGCGACCATACCGTGCTCCCCGGTCGCACCCGGGTCGACGGCCAGCCCGGTGACGTCATCGACCGTGAGCCCGACCGCCTCCGAGACCCGGGCGCCCGTGGCGTAGAGCAGCTCCAGGAGCGCCCGGTCGCGGAGCTGCACCGGGTCGTCGCCGTCGACGGCCGCGAGCAGGGCCGCCATCTGGTCGACGGTGATCGCCTTCGGCAGCCGCATCGGCGCCTTCGGCGGTGTCACCGTCGCGGCCGGGTCCTTCGGCAGGATCCCCTCCGCGGCGGTGAACGCGGTGAAGGACCGCAGCGCGGACAGCATCCGCGCGGTGCTCCGCGGCGCGAGCGGCCCCTCGGGCCGTGTCGCCAGATGCGTCACGAACCCGGCCACGTCGGCTCGGGTGAGCCGTGCGATGTCCGCGACCGCGTCCCTCCCGGCGGAAGCGGCATCCGGATCGCGAGTGACGAGCCAATGCGCGAAGGTGCGCAGGTCCCGCCGGTACGCGGACAGCGTGTGCTGCGATAGCCCGCGCTCCACAGTGATATGCCGGAGGAACGTCTCCGTCGCCTGCTCGAGCGTCGTCACGCTCCCAGGGTAGGGGTCAGCGAGACTCGAGCCGCTCCACGGCGAGCGCCGACAGCGACAGGATCGCATTCGACAGGCGGCCCTCCAGGACGCCCGCGACGACCTGGTCCCGCGGCACCCAGCGCTTGACGATGTCGGCCTCCTCGTCGGTCCGGTCGAACGCGTCCGACGTGGCACGCACCCCGCGCGCTCGGTAGACGATGATCTCCTCGTCGCTCCCTCCGGGCGACGGGTGGAACCGGATGAGCTCGGACCAGTCGTCCGCCTCGAGGTCCGCCTCCTCCCCCAGCTCGCGTCGGGCGGCGTCGAGCGGGTCCTCGCCCTCCTGGTCGAGGAGCCCGGCCGGAAGCTCCCAGTCCCGGAGGCGGACCGGGTGCCGATACTGCTGGATGACGAGGACGCGGCCCTCGTCATCCTCCGCGTACACGGCGACGGCGCCCGTGTGCGCGATGTACTCGCGCACCATGTCCTTGCCGTTGTAGTCGACGGTGTCCTTCCGGATGTCCCAGACGGCGCCGTGGTATCCGATCTCGGACGCCGTCAGCGGCGGCGAGAACGGCTCGTCGGCAATGGGGGTCTCGGCGTCGGTCGGTTCCGGGTCGTTCGTCACGGTGTCGGTCACCGTTCCATCCTGCACCCGGAGGAGTCCCACGGCGGTCAGGCCGACGGAGTCCCGCGGCGGTCAGGCCGGAGGAGTCCCGCGGCGGTCAGGCCGGAGGAGTCCCGCGGCGGTCAGGCCGACTCGGTCGCCTGCTCCTGCACCTCGAACAGGCGGGACGCCTGCTGACGGTCGAGCGCCGCGGACACCAGACCGGCGAACAGCGGGTGCGCGTGGTTCGGACGCGAGCGCAGCTCGGGGTGCGCCTGCGTGCCGATGTAGAACGGGTGGACGCTGCGGTCGAGCTCGACGTACTCCACGAGGGTGCCGTCTGGCGACGTGCCCGAGAACACCAGACCCGCGTCCGCGATCTGCTCGCGGTAGCGGTTGTTCACCTCGTAGCGGTGACGGTGCCGCTCGGACGCCTCGTCCGCGCCGTACAGGTCGCGAGCGAGCGTGCCCTCGCCGAGCGCCGCCGGGTACAGGCCGAGTCGCATCGTCCCACCGAGGTCGCCGCCGGCGATGATGTCCACCTGCTCCGCCATCGTCGCAATGACCGGGAACGGTGTCTCCGGGTCGAACTCCGACGACGACGCGTCCGGCAGACCGGCTTCGTTCCGGGCGTACTCGATGACCATGCACTGCAGGCCGAGGCACAGCCCGAGCGTCGGGATCGCGTTCTCGCGCGCGAAGCGCAGCGCCCCGAGCTTGCCCTCGATGCCGCGAACACCGAATCCGCCCGGGACGCAGATGCCGTCGACATCGCCGAGCTGCTTCGCCGCCTGCTCCGGCGTCCCGCAGTCATCCGAGATGACCCACTTGAGCAGCACCTTCGTGTTGTGGGCGAACCCGCCGGCACGGAGCGCCTCGGTCACGGACAGGTACGCATCCGGCAGGTCGATGTACTTGCCGACCAGGGCGATGGTGACCTCGCGCTTCGGCTCGTGCACGGCCGTGAGCACCTCGTTCCAGCCCTGCCAGTCGACCTCGCCCGCCCGGAGGCCGAGCGCGTCGATGATGTAGCGGTCGAGCCCCTGGTTGTTGAGCATCGTCGGGATGTCGTAGATCGACGGCACGTCGACCGCGTTGACGACGGCGGCCTCGTCGACGTCGCACATGAGGGCGATCTTGCGCTTGTTCGACTCGGAGACCGGGCGGTCGGAGCGGAGGACGAGCGCGTCGGGCTGGATGCCGATCGAGCGCAGCGCTGCGACGGAGTGCTGCGTCGGCTTCGTCTTCTGCTCGCCGGAGGCGTTCATGAACGGCACGAGCGACACGTGGACGAAGAACACGTTGTTCCGGCCGAGCTCGTGGCGGACCTGGCGGGCGGACTCGATGAACGGCTGGGACTCGATGTCGCCGACGGTGCCGCCGACCTCGGTGATGATCACGTCGGGCTGCGGGTCGTTCGCGGCCTGCTCGCGCATGCGGCGCTTGATCTCGTCGGTGATGTGCGGGATGACCTGCACGGTGTCGCCGAGGTACTCGCCGCGACGCTCCTTCGCGATGACGGTCGAGTAGACCTGCCCGGTCGTGACGTTCGCGGACTGCGCCAGGTTGATGTCGAGGAAGCGCTCGTAGTGGCCGATGTCCAGGTCGGTCTCCGCGCCGTCGTCGGTCACGAACACCTCGCCGTGCTGGAACGGGTTCATGGTCCCCGGGTCCACGTTGAGGTACGGGTCGAGCTTCTGCATGACGACCCGAAGGCCGCGGGCGGTGAGCAGATTGCCCAGACTGGCTGCCGTCAGACCCTTGCCGAGAGACGACACAACCCCGCCGGTGACGAAGATGTGCTTCGTGACCTTCGGGGTCGAGGATGAAGAAGAAGTACCGCCGCTGAAAGTGTCCGCCACGGGCTTCCATTGTATGGCACCGCGATCACCAGGCACAGCGGCGTCTCGCCCGCGCGCGTCGCGGTCGTCGAGCAGCGCCGGCGATCCGGCCGGGAGGATCGGCGTGCGCGCCGCCTTCGCCAACCGGTTCGTCAGGTGGTCGCCGCCGCCACCTCGAGGAGTTCGCGGGCGTGCTCCATGCCGCTGGAGCTGTCGCCGAGGCCCGAGAGGAGCCGCGCCATCTCCTGCAGACGGTCGTCGCCCTCCAACCGCTGCACGCTGGACTCGGTGACCGCGCCGTCTGCGTCCTTGACGACCCGGAGGTGGTTGGTGGCGAACGCGGCGACCTGCGCGAGATGCGTCACGACGATGACCTGCGTCTGCTGGGCGAGTCGGGCCAGCCGTCGGCCGATCTCGATGGCGGCTGCCCCGCCGACGCCGGCGTCCACCTCGTCGAAGACGAACGTCGGCACCGTGGTCGTCCCGGCCATGACGACCTCGATCGCGAGCATCACCCGTGAGAGCTCTCCACCCGACGCGCCCTTGCCGATCGGCCGCGGGTCGCTGCCCGAGTGCGGCTGCAGCAGGATCGCGACGTGGTCGCGACCCGCCTGCCGGAACTCCCCGGCGTCAGTGACCTCCACGACCAGGCGGGCGCCGCTCATCGCCAGGCTCGCGAGCTCGTCCGTCACCCGCTGCGACAGCTCGTGCGCGGCGGCGCTCCGAGCCGTGGTGAGTGCTGCCGCGGCGGCCTCGAGCGCGACGAGGTCCTCCTGCACGGCGATGTCGAGCGCCGCGATGCGGTCGTCGTCACCGTCGAGCTCGAGCAGCCGTTCGGATGCTCGCTGCCCGTATGCGATCACGCCGTCGAGGTCGTTGCCGTACTTGCGGATCAGGGCGGTCAGGGTGGCACGGCGTTCGTTCACGAGCTCGAGGTCGTTGCCGGCGTCCGTGTCGAGCGCACCCAGGTAGCTCGACAGCGCCCCGGACGCCTCGTTCACCTGGTAGCCGATCTCGGTCAGCTGTTCGATCACGGGCACGAGTTCCGCGTCGAACCCCGCGACCCGCTCCAGAGCGCGACGTGCCGCGTCGACGAGGCCCACCACGTCGGGCGCGCCGTCCAGGGCCTCGCTGGACAGGGCCTCATGCGCGAGTCCCGCGGACAGCCGGAGCTCCTCGAGGTTCCCGAGCCGCTCAGCGCGGTCGGCCAGGTCGACGTCCTCGCCCGGCTGCGGGTCGGCCTGCTCGATCTCGTCGGACGCGGCGCGGAGCAGATCGGCCTCCCGCACCCGCTCATCCCGGTCGCGGGTGAGCGTGGCGAGCTGGCTGGCGTGCTGCTGCCAGGTGTCATACGCGGCGGTGTATCGCTCCAGTGCAGCGCGGACGGCTGCGCCTCCGAACCCGTCGAGCGCCCCCCGCTGTGCCGCGGACGAGGTCAGACGGATCTGGTCCGACTGCCCGTGCACGGTGACGAGCTGGTCCGCGAGCTCGCCGAGCACGGCAACCGGTGCGCTGCGGCCGCCGACCGTGGCGCGGCTGCGCCCCTCAGCCGACACCGTGCGCGTGAGGATGAGCTCACCGTCCTCCACGGCGCCACCGGCGTCCTCGACCCGGGTGGCGACCGGTGACGCGCCGTCGATCCGCCATCGGCCCTCCACGACAGCGTTGGTGCTGCCTCGGCGCACCGAGGTCGCGTCCGCTCTCGCCCCGAGCAGCAGGCCGAGCGCGGTGACGATCATCGTCTTGCCGGCACCGGTCTCCCCCGTGACCACGGTGAACCCGGGTCCGAGCTCCAACGTCGCCTCGCCGATCACGCCGAGATCGCGGATTGCGATCTCGTCGATCACGGCTCGTCCTCGTCGTGCTGCGGTCCACGCCAGCCGTCCACCGGCAGCCGGAACTTCGCCACGAGCCGGTCGGTGAAGGGGGCGTCCTTCAGCCGCGCGACACGCACCGGCCGGGGCGAGCGCCGCACCTCGACCCGTGCGCCAGGAGGCAGGTCGTGGGTCCGCCTCCCGTCGCACCACAGCACGCCGACGCCGGACGTCCGCCGCACGACCTCGACCGCGAGGACGCAGTCCGGACCGACGACGATGGGACGTGCGAACAGGGCGTGCGCGCTCAGCGGCACCATGAGCAGGGCGTCCACGTCGGGCCAGACGATCGGGCCGCCGCCCGAGAACGAGTACGCGGTGGACCCGGTCGGCGTGGACATGACGACGCCGTCGCACCCGAACGCGGTGAGCGGACGGCCGTCGACCTCCATGATCACCTCGATCATGCGTTCCCGCGCCGCTTTTTCGATGGTGGCCTCGTTGAGCGCCCAGGACGAGTACACGACGGCGTTGCCGACGACGACGTCGACCTGCAGCGTGACCCGCGCCTCGACGTGGTAGTCGCCGGCGAGCGCACGGTGGACCGTGTCGGAGAGCCCGTCGCGCTCGCTCTCGGCGAGGAACCCGACGTGCCCGAGGTTCACGCCGACGAGCGGCGCGTTGACGTCGCGGACGAGCTCGGCGGCGCGGAGGATCGTGCCGTCGCCCCCGAGCACGATCGCGATCTCGAGATCCTCGGCCTGCACGTCGACGCCGAGGATGTCGACGACGCCGATGGTCGCCTCCGCGCGGCGGATGTCGGCGTACTCGTTGAAGGGCATCACCGGAACGAGACCGGCGTCGTGGAGGATGTCGCACACCTCGAGCGCCGCGTCGATCGAGTCCCGACGCCCGGTGTGCGACACGAGCAGGATGTGCCGGTCGGACTCGCTCATCGTGTCCCTCTCGCAGGTGCCTGTTCGCGCGTCAGGGCATTCACGCGCGATATCCATTCTGTCGGGTTGGTCCCGGCGCGCCCCGAGGTTCGGCCGCCTGAGCCTGTGGCGCGGACGAGCCGGATCACGTACTCATGGTTCCCGTGGGTGCCGAGGATCGGGGACGCAGCCACGCCGCCCGTGCCGAACCCGATGTCCCACGCAGCCCAGAGCACGTTCATCACGGCGTCCTCGCGGAGTCCCGCATCGTGCACGATGCCCTCCCGCACGCCGGAGCGGCCGACCTCGAACTGCGGCTTGACGAGCAGCACGTACTCGTCTGCGGGAACCGCCTCGGCCAGTGCCGGCAGGACGAGCCGGAGGCTGATGAACGAGAGGTCGCCGACCACGAGCGACGTGGACGCAGCGCTTGGATCCACAGCGAGGTACTCCGCGGCGGTGAGGTTCCGGGCGTTGACGCCTTCGACGACCACGACGCGGTCATCGCGCGCGATCCGCGGGTCGAGCTGCCCGTGCCCCACGTCGAGCGCCACGACCCGGTCCGCACCGCGGATCAGGAGCACCTGCGTGAAGCCTCCGGTCGACGCGCCGACGTCGAGGGCGACACGTCCGCGGACATCGACGCCGAACTCGTCGAGCGCTGCGAGCAGCTTGACGGCCGCACGGGAGACCCAGTCGTCGTCGGTGTCGACCGCGAGCTCCGCGTTCTCACGAACGGGAGCGGAGGCCTTGAGGACGGCGGCTCCATCGACCGTGACGCGTCCGCCCTGGATGAGCTTCACCGCGGCGGTGCGGGATTTCGCGAGACCGCGCGCAGCGAGCAGCGCATCGAGACGGACGAGCGCGGGGCGGTCCGAATCGGGTCGGGCTTCAGACACCCGACCCGCCGCCGCCCTCGAGCCGGGTCCGCAACTCGTCGTGAAGATCGCCGAAGGCGCTCGCCCGCTCTTCGAGCGGCTGGCCCTCGGCGGTTCGGACGCGTGCTGCGAACTCCTCCGCGTCGGCGCTGCCGTTGTCGTCGGCGCTCCCGTCGCTTCCTGCCATGCCGGTCACGCTACTCGCCGCGGTAGAGCGCGGGGTCGACGTCGAGGCCGTAGATCGCGAGTCCGGAGTCCCAGATCGCGGTCGCCCCCGCCCGCAGCAGGTTGAGCGGATCGTCACCCGCGGCGTCCACCCGGACCACGTGCGCATGCATCCGCACCCGGGCCGAACCGACGGTGACGACGCGAGAGCCGTCGCGGTCCTCCTGGCGCTTCGTGACCGGGTACGGCTCTGCGAGGCCGCGGAGATCCTGCAGAACGAAGGTCGGGCGTGACCGCTGATCCGCCGCGAGCACCTGCTTCGCCTGGTCGACGCCCGTCAGCACGAGCGCGCTCGGGATCCCGGCATCATTCGCGCCTTTGATGTCCGTGTCGAGACGGTCGCCGATGAAGAGGCGGCTCTGACCGCCGAAGCGCTCCACCGCGGCGTCGAAGATCGGGCGCTCGGGCTTGCCCGCCACAACCGGCATCCGCCCGACCGCGTTGTGCACCGCTGCGACGAGCGTACCGTTGCCGGGAGCGATGCCCCGTTCGACGGGGATCGACCAGTCCATGTTCGTCGCGACCCAGGGGATGTCCCTCGCGAGGGCGAAGGACGCCTCCGCGAGCTGCGCCCACCCGAGTGTCGGCGAGAAGCCCTGGATGACCGCTGCGGGATCGTCATCGGCGGAGTCGGTCACCCGGAAGCCGGCGGCATCGACGATCGTCGTGAGCCCGAGACCGCCGATCACGAGGATGGTCGATCCTGCGGGCACGAGGCTCTGCAGCATGCGCGCGCCCGCCTGCGAGGAGGTCACCACGTCCTCCGCTCCGACGGTCAGGCCGTACCCGCTGAGGTGCTCAGCGACGTCCTCGGGACGACGCGAGGCGTTGTTGGTGATGTATCCGACCCGGGCGTCCGCGGCGGCGGCCGTCAGAGCGGCGACCGCGTGCGGGATCGCCTGCTTGCCGCGGTACACGACGCCGTCGAGGTCGGTGAGGACCACGTCGACGCCGTCGAGCGGCGACCGGGGCTCGGAGGCAGCTGCGCTGTCGGCGGTCACGTCAATGGTCCGCGCCGGATCCGTCGACGTCCGCGGGGTTCTCCTCGTCGATCTCGAACGCCTCGTCGTCGACGTCGACGTCTCCGATGCCGCCTGCGGCGTCGGGCCCTTCGTCGAGTCCGTCGTCGCCGGTGATGCCGTCGCCGGGCTCAACGAGCGAGTCCGACTCGACTCCGCCGACGGCGTCGTCTCCGCCGTGCTCGCTTCCGAGTTCGTCGGCGTTCTCGATCGTTTCCTCGACCACATCGATCGTCTCCCAAGAGTCTTCGTCAGCGGCATCGGCAAGAGCCTCCGTCGCACGGTCAACACGGGCCCACCACTCGTCGGCCTCGCCCTGGCGGCCGAGCTCCTCGAGCGTGGCCGCGTAAGCACTGTAGAGCGCCGGAGACCAGCTGTACGCCGTGGACGGATCGAGCTGTGGAATCTCCAGCTCGGCGAGCGCGAGCGTGGGATTCCCGAGGTCGAGCCGCGCGCCGGACATCGCGATGGCGAGTTCGACCTGGACCGGCACATCCAGCGCACTGCGATCGACCGACCTCCCCAGCTCGAGCGCGCGCTCCGGACGGCCCAGCCCGCGCTCGCAATCCACCATCATCGGCAGCTGGTCGTTCCGCCCGGAGATGCGCCGGTACGTGCGCAGCTCGCGGAGCGCGGAGGCGAAGTCACCGATCCGATAGGACGTGATCGCGAGGGTCTCTCGCACGACGCCGACGCGGCCGGCGCGTCGGCCTGCGCTCAACGCGTGCTGGTGCGCGGTCTCAGGGTCGTCGTCGATGAGCATCGCGGCGGCGACGAGGTGCTTTGCGACCCAGTCGGAGTTCTCCTTGCTGAGGGTCTTGAGCTCGGCCCGCGCCACCTTGTCCAAGTCGCGGGGCTCAATGCCCTCGGGGATCTCGGGGTCCTCGTGACGAGGACGGATGGAGCGAGTGCCGAACGGGTCACGCTCCTCCCACTCGTCGCGAGACGCCTCGCCGAACCGTGCTCCCGCGTGCCGGGAGCCGTCGCCGAATCGCTTGCGGGCATCACCCTGGGCGCGATCGCCGAACGAACGCCGGTCACCACGATCACCGAACTGCCGGGAGGCCCGCCCGCCGTCCGCGCCCGCGTCACGGCCTCGGGGCGCCCCGTTCCTCGGGCCCTCGCCGCGGGGATGAGCGGCGCGACTGTCGCCCCGCTGCCCATCGTTTCGGTCGCTCCGCCAGGCCGGCCGGTCGTTCCGTGTGCCGCCTGCGCGGAAGTCCTGGCCGCCAGACCGACGGTCGGAGCCTTCACGAAACGGACGGGCTCCGCCCTGGCGGGCTTCCCCTCCGCCGTCGCGGCGTTCGAACTCGCGAGGACCGCGCGGTCGGCCGTCACCGCGACGATCGTCATCACGCCCGCGGTACCCGCCCCCAGCCTCGGGGGTCGTGTCGTTCCGCGGCGGGCGGTACCCGCCGCCGTCACGACGGCCAGCGTCGCCCGTACCCTGACGGCGCCCGCGGTAGCCGTCGCCGCTGTGTCCGCCGTCGCGGCCATCGCGCGGCGCACGGTCATCGTGCGGCGCACGGTCATCGTGCGGCGCGCGGTCATCGCGCGGCGCACGGTCATCGCGCGGCGCACGGTCGCTGCTCGAGCCGAAGCGGCCACCGCTGGAGGGGCGGCCGCGGTCGCCGTCGCGAGCTCCCCTGCTGCGGGGATCGGCGTCACGCCGCCCTCCGGGCGAACCGCCTTGGAATGGACGACCACCAGCCGACTGGTCGCCGCGCCCGCGCTGCGCGTCGCCGCCATGGGAGCGATCGTCACCAGCCGCGCGGTCGTCTCGACGCTTGTTGTCATCCTCGGGGCTGTTCGCCACCATCGCTCCTTGTGGTTGCGCAGGCTGCACGCCCGCGTTCGTTCCGCTGTTCGGTTGTAATCCCAGTCCATCATGTGTTGGGCGATCCGTCGACATCAGCCCGACCGATCGCCCCGCCAGGACTCGCGCGATTCTGGTGCGTGTGTGCCGGTGGTGGGCGGCGTACCCTCCCGACAGCCAACGCAGAAAAGGCCACCGGCCCCACCCGAGAACGCTGGACAATGTCCACACACTCTCGATGGAGGGCCGATGGCCACATCTGATACAACACGTTACGTCCGGCGGTGTCCTACTCTCCCACAAGGTCCCCCTTGCAG